>Ga0206130_10000053_pt1 | contig 197571 bp, 188 predicted proteins | sample Helgoland_Spring_9_FD_148637 | JGI IMG/M metagenome (GOLD analysis project Ga0206130, IMG submission 148637) | Pelagic subsurface seawater microbial communities from Kabeltonne, Helgoland, North Sea - Helgoland_Spring_Bloom_20160512_1 | ecosystem: Environmental > Aquatic > Marine > Epipelagic...
CGTCACCGGCAAAAAAAGTACCTTTGCGTCAAACTCTAGCCGGGCATGGTAGCGACTTAAATAACCGGCCAGAAACACACACAGGCCAAATTTGGCGACTTCAGATGCCTGTATAGAGGCAGGCCCATAGCGAATCCAACGGGAAGCGCCGTTCACCTCGTGACCGATACCCGGAAGCAGAACCGCAATGGCAACAGCCATTGAACCAATCCAGCCAAACAGATAAATCTTGTGCCATAGCCTTGAGGGCGCAGCAAATACACAGGTGCTCACCAACGCTGCAATACCCAGATAAACCAAATGTAAGTTGAGGAAACGGCGTCCCTCTACAACAGAAGCTGAGCCGATCATGACCACGCCAAAAACGATTAACAGCAAACAGGAGATGACAATAGGCGCCACGCGGATGGACGGGTAAGAAACAGCCATCAGGCGGCCCCTTCAACGGTATTTATAGCCCGCACCGCTTCGGTGAACCGATCACCGCGCTCAGCATAGCTAATAAACATATCCAAGCTGGCGCATGCTGGCGACAACAATACCAAGTCTCCTGGCCCCGCAAGCCGCTTCGCCAAAATAACCGCCTGTTCAATATCCGACACCGCGGTTGTCATAATTCCGGACTGCAGGGCCAAACCCTCCAGCTGCGGCCCGTCACTCCCCAAGGTGAGTAGGTGACGGACGCGGTCCTTGAGCACAGTTTTCAACGGCTGCAAGTCAGCGCCTTTGGCCTGACCACCCGCAATCAAAATGACCTGATTGCGCTTCGGTATACCCTTAAGCGCGGCCAAAGTTGCACCGGGATTGGTCGCTTTTGAATCATTAACAAACGCTACCTTGTCAATTTCAGCAACCTTCTCAAATCGGTGGCGCAAACCGTCGAACATCATCAGTGGCTGAGCGAGGCTGTCTTGTGCAACAAATGTGTCAACCAACGCACAAGCGGCCAGAACATTCTGGTGGTTATGCGCGCCAGCCAGGGGTAAGTCATCAAGGGCGCAAATCAGCGCATGCCCCCGGGCTAAATGAGCCTTGTGGTCTGATGTTCTAATTCCCCAATCATTGGCGGTTGGGGGTATATCTTCACCAAAAGTGATCCCAATTCGCGGATCTGGCGGGCAGGTCCGATCATCTGAGCGGCTGTAAACCACACGCTCTGCGCGCGCATATATACGGCGTTTACTGTTCAGATAACACGCCATGTCTTGATGCTGGTCTAGATGATCTTGGGTAACATTTAAAATCGCGGCCGCATAAAACCGATGCAGTTCGCTGCGCTCCAATTGAAAACTGGACAATTCGAGCACATAGACCTCGTGACGCGCGTCGATAATATCCAACGCCGCCACACCAATGTTTCCGCCAATACCGCAGGAAAAGCCCTGCGATTGCAACAAGTGACCCACCAATGACGTCACCGTGCTTTTCCCATTGGTACCTGTAACACCAATGACAGGTACGGTTACGGATTGAAAAAATAAATCGATATCACTCACCAGCTTTACACCCGAGGCCCGCGCGCCGGCCACCAAAGATGAATCCATCGACAATCCAGGACTCACAACCGCATAGTCCACGGACAGACTTGGCCAATGTTGTGTATTCCAGAGAAATTCAACGCCGCTAAAATCAACCGCGCGCGGCGCGCGCGTATCGATTACCGTGATTTTTGCTGACTGTCTCAACAGATGGCGCACCACAGATTCACCCGTAACACCAAAGCCAATGACTGCAACACGTTCATTCATGTCTCCGCTACCGCAACTTCAACGTAGACAAACCAATCGTGACCAAAATCAAGGTGATGATCCAAAAACGCACAATTACCCGCGGTTCAGGCCAACCCTTGAGTTCGAAGTGATGGTGGATGGGTGCCATCCGAAAAACACGTTTTCCCGTCAGTCGAAAGGAAGCTACCTGCACGATGACGCTGGCCGTCTCCAGAACAAATAATCCGCCCATGATCAACAGCACAATTTCATGGCGAACAATAATGGCCACTACACCCAAAGCCGCCCCCAGCGCTAACGACCCGACGTCTCCCATGAACACCTGAGCTGGATAGGTATTGAACCAAAGAAAACCCAGCCCAGCGCCAATGAGGGCACCGCAGAAAATCGACAACTCCCCAGCACCGGCAATATAAGGAATTTGTAGGTAGTCAGAAAACTCAACATTGCCTGCGACATAAGCGATTAGGCCGAGAGCCGCACTCACCAGAACTACAGGCAGAACGGCTAAACCGTCTAGCCCATCGGTTAGATTTACCGCATTGCTCATGCCAACAATAATCAGATAACCCAGCACCACAAACCCCAGGCCCAATGGAATGGTTACGTCCTTAAAGAACGGAACAATTAAGTTTGTTTCTGCGGGTGTCTGCGCTGAAGCGAACAAATAAATGGTCGCAATCATCGCTACAACGGACTGCCAAAAATACTTCCACCGTGGCACTAAACCGGCGCTGTTTTTACGCCAAATCTTTAAGAGATCATCTGCTAAACCAATCAGGCCAAAAGCCGTAGTAGTGAACAAAACCACCCATATGTAACGGGAGCCAAGATCAGCCCACAACAAGGTTGTGATTAAAATCACCATTAAAATTAACACCCCTCCCATGGTGGGGGTGCCAGTCTTGCTCAGATGACTTTCAGGACCGTCATCGCGCACCGTCTGGCTGAGCTGTAATGATCCTAATTTGGCAATGACGTAGGGGCCTATCATCACCGACACAAAAAAAGCGGTCATGACACTGATCATGGTCCGCAGCGTCAAATACCGAAATACCGAAAAGCCGCCATCAAAAATTGTCAGATAATCTGTAAGCCACAACAACATCAGATCAATTCCTCGAGCACCTGTTGCGCAACCAGCCGGTCGTCAAAAGGTAAGCGGTGGGCGCCAATCTCTTGGAACGTTTCATGGCCTTTACCGGCAACAAGCACCACATCAATGGGTTCTGCTGCGCACAATGCAGCACGAATCGCTGCTGCTCGATCAACTTGGACAGTCATCTCAGCACAGGTAGGGTTCTTTGTTCCAACGGCATCCGCACCCGCAAGCATTTGGCGGATAATGGCCTCGGGGGCCTCACTGCGCGGGTTGTCTGACGTCAGCCAAACCCGATCAGCACCAGCGGCAGCTACAGCGCCCATTTGCGGTCGTTTGCCCCGATCACGATCACCTCCACAGCCAACAACACAAAACAGTCGACCCTGACAAAATGATCTCAGTCCTGACAACACTTTCGCCAATGCATCAGGGGTATGCGCATAATCAACGACAACTTTCGGCTGCTTAATCGACACACCAATACGTTCTAACCGCCCCGGTACATTACGTACCCGATCAACCTGTTCAATTACCGCCTTAACCGGGAAACCGCTCGCCACTAAAACAGCCATTGCTGCCGTTAAATTCGCCACTACAAAGTCGGCCATACTCGACAATCGAGTTTCAAATTCACCCTCTGGAGTCCGCCAGGAAACATTAAGGCCAACATCATCCGTGCCGGAGCACCAGGACCATTGGCCTTCTCCGCCATAAGTGGTCACGGGTGCTTTGACGCTTTTAATCAACGCCTGACCAAACGGATCGCCTGCGTTGATGATGACACCCTGCAAACCCGGCCACATAAACAAGGTTTGCTTGGCCTGCCCGTACGCTTCAAGGGAACCGTGATAATCTAGGTGATCACGTGTCAGGTTGGTAAACACGGCATAGTCAAAGTGAATCTGCGCGACTCGCCCCTGAGACAGTGCATGTGAACTGACCTCCAAGGCTACCCCGTGCAGGCCAGCGTTTACCATGTCAGCCATCTGGCGCTGTAAGGCCACTGCATTGGCTGTGGTCATCGACAAATCGGACGGTTGATCCAAAGCGTCTAAATGCCCCCAGCCTAAAGTGCCGCTGTAGCCCATTGGTCGCCCCAATCGCGAACTCAAATCGGCAATATGATGCGCCACGGACGTTTTACCGTTGGTACCCGTTACCCCCACGCATAACAGCTTTTTGCTTGGAAAATCGTAAAATTCAGCAGCCAGCTGAGCGCGTTTTTCGGCGATGCCTGGCACCTGCACACAGGGCACACAGAACAGATCAGTATCGATGTCCGGCGCGTCAACGATCAGTGCTCGAGCACCAGCTTGCGCTGCAGCCAGGCAATGCGCTTGCAGCACTTCAAGCGACGGCGCAACACCAATAAAGCCATATCCAGCCTTAACTTCGGCTGTATGTTCACATAGACCTGTCAACGTCACACCAGACAACTCTGGGTGGTGGTGCAAATGAGGTAACACTATCCGCGCACCTTATCGCCAGAACCCGGCGCGGCAGCAACCTGCGCATCTGCGGGAACACCTAGTAATCGCAGACTGCGCTGCGCCACGCGCGCAAATACCGGGGCGGCAACTGCGCCACCTCCGCTGAGACCAGCTTTGGGATCGTTAACCAAAACGACCACCACCAGGCGTGGGTCACTCACCGGCACGAGGCCCGCAAACCAAGCAACATGTCGTTCATCGTCGTAGCCACTAGGGCCAACGATCCGCGCCGTGCCGGTTTTACCCGCAACTCGATAACCAGGCACCCGAGCACTCTGTGCAGTACCGCCTTCAAGCGTTACCCCCTCCATCATGGAAACCACTTCTTGGACAATCCGTTTGTCAAACACGCGTTCTCGCTCTGGGGTTCTGTCAGGCCTATGCAGCATCGACACGGCCATTTTTTCACCCGCCGTGGCCAGCGTGAGATAAGCCTGCGCCATCTGTAACGGAGTCAACGACAGACCATAGCCATAGGCCAGGGCCATACGGACTTGCGGGTAACGCAATTGCGAACCGTCTAGAAATCCAACTTGTTCACCGGGCAAACCTGTACCCACTGGTTCGCCGATACCGGCGCGTTGAATCACATCAAAAACAGCATCTTCCTCCAGATCAAGCGCGACTTTGACAAATGCCACCTGACTGGATTTCGCCAAAGACTCCGCTAAAGTTAAGACCTCATAATTCACGGGGTCAGAAATTAATTTGGCACCCACATGTAAATAACCGGGACTGGTATCTATCACAGTACGACGGTCGTAACGACCAGATTCAAGAGCAGCCAACGCCGCAAAAGGCTTGATCGTTGAACCGGGCTCGTAGGTATCTGTGATTGCGCGATTACGCATACCTTGAAGTTGACTGGGGATGTCGTTGGGGTTGTAGGATGGCTGATTGACAAGCGCTAGAACTTCACCACTTTGAACCTCAAGAATCACCAGCGACCCCGACTTCGCGCCATGACTGACAATTGCAGATTTCAATTCACGATAGGCTAAAAACTGCAGGCGCAGGTCAATACTGAGATTAAGATCCTGACCAAAGACCGGCGCTTGCTTGTATTGGAGATCCCGAATGATATTACCGTGGAGATCTTTGAGGACCGTCTTACGGCCATCGCGTCCTTTGAGCTGCTGATCAAACGCATACTCGCTGCCCTCCACCCCTTTATCGTCTATGTTGGTAACGCCTACTAGGTGAGCTGCTGTCTCAGCGGCGGGATAATAACGACGATATTCCGATTGGAGGTAGACGTGATCCAGTTTTGCAGCCCGGATTTTTTCGGCGTCATGCCAGCTAACCCTGCGTTTTAAATAAACAAACTTTCGTTCGACGTTAGCGATTCGGGCTTGAAGTGTTGACACAGATTGGTTCAACAGTTCCGCGAGCGTGTCCATCTGTCTTTCATCAAACTGCGCCCGGCTTGGGTCAGTAGAAACTGAAAAAACCGGCGTGCTGACAGCCAAAGCCCTGCCATGCCGGTCATAAATCACCCCCCGCATACCCGGTATACGCTCGTTACGTATTGACCGTGCATCCCCTTGGCCTTGCAAAAATGCACGATCCGTAACCGACAAAAACACCACTCGGCCGCACAACCCCACCACTGCGGCAATAAATAAGATGACCAACAAGTGGTGGCGCCACATACTCACTCAAGCACCTGTTCAACTCGATCTGGAAACAACATATCCAACTCCGAGACAGCCACCGCTTCAATATTTTGCATACTCCCCAGCGCACCTTGCTCTAACGTCAGCCGACTGAGCTCGTTGAGCAGAAAATCTTGCTCCTTCTGAATGTTGCCCAAATCGCCATACAACCCTCGGGTTTCGTGGACAACATCAACCAAACTCAAACCGGTCCAAGCGGTGATTGTGAGCAATAGAAAAAATAGGCTGGACCACAACCATCTTTCTTTCTGCAAACCTCGGGATTTAACCTTGGCCATTAACACCTCGCTTTTCAATCACGCGCAGCGTGGCGCTTCGCGCACGCGGATTAAGCGCAAGCTCTCTGGGCGAAGGCCGCACCGGTCCGGCAATATCCGACGCTAAAGTCAACATCTGCGCATGCGGGATCGGAATCCGCCGGGGCATCGAAGGTGGCCGAGTTAAACCACGAAAAGCATGCTTTACCGCTCTATCTTCAATCGAATGAAAACTGATAACGGCCAGCCTGCCCCCTGCCGCCAATTGATGAAACGCTACTTTCAGGCCTTCCGCCAGCTCTTGAACTTCTTGGTTGATATAGATACGAATGGCTTGAAAAGTTTTGGTCGCCGGGTGTTTCCCGGGCATAGAACGATGAGGTACCGCAGCCGCGACCACCTCAGCCAGCTGATCTGTGGTTTCCAACGGACGCGCTGCAAGGATTGCTCGCGCTATGCGTTTGGCGTAGCGTTCATCGGCATAGGTTTTCAGAACACGTGCGATATCTTGCTCATCCGCAATATTGAGCCATTGCGCGGCAGAGGCGCCTTCATCCGGATCCATCCGCATATCGAGCGGTGCTGAAAAACGAAAACTAAACCCACGTCGCGCATGGTCAAGTTGAGGTGACGAAACCCCAAGATCCATCAATATGCCTTGCACAGCGGTTGCGCCTACCTGCGTAACGATTTCAGCCATTTGCGAGAAGCGTCCGCGCACGATCTGGAATCGGGCATCACAAGCCGCCAATTGAAGACCTTGCGCCACGGCATCTGGATCTCGATCAATTGCAATTAAGCGGGCCGTGTCATCCAGAGATGCAAGCAGGGCTCGACTATGGCCACCGCGACCAAAAGTGGCATCGACGTAAGTTCCGGCACCGGACTGCAACAAGTATTTGACCACTTCATCAAGCAGCACAGGAATATGCTCAAGGGGTTCGCCCTGCGCCAAACGCGCCATTACAGCGACAATCCATCAAATAGTTCCCCAGTATCCAGAGCGCTGGGCGACTCGGAGTTCAGCCAGCCCTCCATACGCTCGCGCCACTCTTGCTCAGCCCACAATTCGATCTTGTTTCCTTGGCCCACGAGGACAACTTTCTTTTCTAACTTTGCGTATTCACGGAGCAAAGCGGGAATCAAAACTCGACCATTTGCGTCCAATTCTAAATCGGTGGCGTGCCCGATCAGCAACCGTTGCAACATCCGTGCTTGCGGATTGATATTGGACAAACCTTCGAGCTTACCCTGCACAACTTCCCAATCGGGCAACGGATAAAGCAACAGACAAGGCTCTCGCATGTCAATCGTGACCACAATTTTACCTTCACACGCAAACTGTAGGGTCTCGCGATTACGCGCAGGCAAGGCCATTCGGCCCTTACCGTCAAGATTTATGTTGCTAATACCTCGAAACACGGCCTGTTAGTGCAGGTAAAACCCACAATTCTCCACTTTTTCCCAATATGCGACACTACAGATACAGACAACACCGAGTCAAGCACGAAATGCCGCATAACCTACGGAAAAATAAGGAATTTTTTGACCCGTCAAACCGATCAAACAAACTTATCGTTAATATGCAGATAAGTAGGGCTCTTTTCTCGAAACAACTTTAACTAAATCGACTTTTGGGAATGTCGAAGAGGGCTGTAATAGCTGAGAGTTAGCCTATAAGCCGGGTTCTGTTATCAACAGTCATTCATCTAGGAGTATCGTCACCAATACCCTCCAGCAGCCTACCCGAATCCAATGCGGACCACATCGACGGATTCCTATTTGGCCTTGCTCCAGGTGGGGTTTACCTTGCCACAACGCGTTACCGCGTGTGCGGTGCGCTCTTACCGCACCCTTTCACCCTTACCACATACGTTACCGAATATGGCGGTCTACTCTCTGCTGCACTTGCCGTAGGCTCACGCCCCCCAGGCGTTACCTGGCACCTTGTCCTGCGGAGCCCGGACTTTCCTCCCGCCCGCATCGCGGACCGGCGACTGCTCGGCTAACTCTCGCGCCTAGGTTAGGTGGAGTCGGCGGCTAAGACAAGTGCCGGTAAATGTAAATCATCAAGTAATTAAGATTTCGCCCCAGATATCTCTAGGGCCAAGGTATACATCTCCGATTTTTTTACTTCGCAGATTTGTGCCGCCATTTTGGCAGCTTTGGACGGCGGCAGCTCCTGCAGTAATACTCGAAGCACACTTTGCGCATCACGAGTAACCGTCGAGGCGGCAGCAGCTTCAATAACCACTGTAAACTCTCCTTTAGGCTGCTCCCCCAAACGGTCGATCAACGCTCGCGGCTCACCCACCAAAAGCGTTTCAAATTTTTTTGTCAGTTCACGACCAATCATTACCTGTCGCGAGGTTAGCAGAGATATGTCTGATAAGGTTTCCAAGATACGATGCGGCGCCTCCAAAAAAACCAACGCATCGGGCTCAGCCATCCGATTTTCCAGAAGTTGACGGCGAGCAGTCGCTTTTGCCGGCAAAAATCCGATAAAACTGAACGGATGACAAGGCAACGGGCAGACACTTAACACGGTGGTAATTGCACAGGGCCCTGGAATCGGGACTAAGTTAATACCTGCCGCATGCGCCGCCCGCACAAATACATAACCGGGATCGTTAATTAAGGGTGTACCCGCGTCAGAGACAACCGCCACATCCACCCCTGCCAATAGGCGCTCAATCAGTTTTTTGGTCATCTGTGCTTCATTATGCTCATGCAGACTGACCAACTCCGGCACTCGGTGCTCGATATGGTCTAACAGCACTCGCGTGCGTCTGGTATCCTCTGCAGCCAGTATCTGCACCCGCTTAAGGACTTCTTCTGCTCGACGCGAAAGATCTCCCAAATGTCCAATAGGTGTGGCCACAACGTAGAGGAGCCCCGCATTTAGTTGCCCAGTCATGCTCAATAAATCCCTAGTTGCAATTGCCGTCATTCTGACCCTGTCAGCCTGCCAAAGCACGCCCAAAAAGCCCATAAACTCAGAAAACAATCTCGCCCAAGCCTATGCCTTGCTGCAACGCGCTCAATCCACTGCGTCTGACACACTGGGCGCGCAACTGCGTATTCAGGCCGCTGATCTGTTCATCAACGAAGGCAAATACAGCGACGGGCTCAACGCATTAGCCCCATTGGCCAGCCCTCAGATACCGCCCGAACTACCCGAAAACTCAACGCTCAGACCACTGACACCGCTAGACGCGGGGCTCAGCAAAACTCAAGACCAACAGCGCAAAGCAAGCACCACACGACTTCGAGCAGCGGCATACTTTGGTTTAGGGCAGACGGAACAAGCCAGATACACTTTGACTCAACTCGAGGCATGGCGTGCGAAAGACATGCGCTTGCTGAGCAATATTTGCGAAACCGCCGCAGATTATGCCTGCAGCGCTGATGCACTGATCCAATTTAGCATGATCACCGATCAGGCAGCGGGAAACCAATCCGCCAAGCTTAACAACGAGATCTGGATGGCCTTAACACAAGCACACCAATCTCCTGCGGCCTTCATCAACGATGAACAATTTGGTTGGTGGTCACTGCACCAACAGATGCGCCAGGCAAGCTCTGTTACCGCACAGATTAGCGTTTGGACCGATTGGCAAAACCGTCACTTAAACCACCCCGCGCGTGCAAATCCGCCGGAAGCGTTACGCCTGCTTGATGCATACACACCACCCAAAATAGGCTTATTTCTACCCCTTAGCGGCACTTACGGCGCGGCTGGCAGAGCGGTGAGAGATGGCTTAATCGCCGCATATATGGCGGAAAAGAACAGCACCAAGCCGCTTTTTGAGATTTACGACACACAGCAGTCATCTTTGGCAGCGCTTTATGAGCAAGCGATGCGCGCGCAAATGGATGTGCTTGTGGGGCCCCTTATTCAATCCAACGTTGAACAGTTTGCCAAGTTAACCGAGTCGGCCAGCATCCCGCGACTGGTGTTGAATTATCTGTCGTCTTCCCAGACAGAATCCTCTGAGGAGCATCGAGTCCCGGAAATGACGACATCAACCTATGCGCCGCTGTTTCAATTTGGGATTGCCATCGAAGATGAAGCAGAAGCATTAGCATCGAGTGTGGCACTTCGCGGTCTAAGACGCCTGCTGGTTGTGCACAGCCAACAGCCATGGGCTGTTCGAGCCCAGACTGAATACCTTAAACATTGGCCTTTTGATGTCACCATCGCCACGTTTGAAGACATTAAAGATCTAACTGCATCCATTGGTAAGGCGATGTTGGTAGCCGATAGCAACACACGCAAATCCGAGATCGCCAATATTGTTGGGCAGCCTCTAGAATTTTTAGCCCGCGCGCGCACAGACCTGGACGGGATCGTTGCGTTCACCAACCAGGTGGAATCCAGAGCCTTGATCCCAGCTTTGAACTTCCACTTCGCCAATCATTTGCCTGTATTTGCAACATCGCAGTCTGCAAGAGGTGGAAATCTCGAATCTTTAGCTGGCATCGAAATCACGGAAATGCCGCTATACGCAGCGCCCAACGATGCACTGCGCAATCTGACGACGGTATTCTCTCTGGAAAACAACGCTTTTGGTGAACTCTATGCGTTAGGGTACGACATATATAGCCTAGCAACATGGCTACCCCTGCTGGAGCATAATTCGCAGATTACATTTGCAGCAGCAAGCGGCAACCTGCGATTACACAATGATGGAAAGTTTAGGCGAGAGCTCGCTCTTAGCCGGATCTTGCGCAATGGCAAACTCACACCCTCTCAATGAAAATTGTCCATGAAAACTCAGCTATTAGGGCGGGCGGCCGAACGTCTTGCGTTGACCTATCTCAAGAACGCGGGACTGACGAAGATCGCGAAAAATTTCTCCTGCAGAGTTGGAGAAATCGATCTCATTATGCTGCAGAAGAATCAAACACAGCACAGCCTGATTATATTTATTGAAGTTCGCTATCGCAGAAGCCGCAGCTACGGCAGCGCGGAGGAAAGCATTACGCCGGCCAAGCGCAGGCGCCTAGTCAACGCCGCGGAGCGCTTCCTGCAAATAAATCCCACCTATCGACGCCTATGCGCACGATTTGACGTTATTGCGATTAACGGCACGATGGATGTTGAGCATCTGGAATGGATCATCAATGCCTTTGAGCATTAGCCTACCCATTGTTTGTCGATCAACATTGACGCTACACCCGTTCAAGCCCCAGACTATTGCCTTAGAACCTTTGAATTCACGAACAACGAGGATCAACACAATGCCTAAATGGTTAGCCTTAAAAGCATCTCTCTTTGCGATCATCTTGTTTACGGGGCTGGCGGGATGTGCGAACAATCCAGCCAAGCGAACAGCTGGGGTATTCATCGATGATGCGGTACTCGAACCTTTGGTTAAACGAGAGATTTTTAACGCCAACGAAGAATTCAAGGGCTCGCATTTGGTTGTCGTATCGTATAACGGGGTCGTATTACTGGCCGGGCAAGTCCCGTCAGAAGCCCTGCGCGAGGAAGCCGCAGAAGTTACTCAAAACGTCCAGCGTGTGCGCAAAGTGCACAACGAACTCACCGTTGGCGGCCCGATTTCGCTGGTCGCACGCACAAACGATAGCTGGATCACCACGAAGGTAAAGTCACGATTAATCGCCTCCAGCGAAGCCTACGGCAACAAAACTAAAGTAGTCACAGAAAACGGGGTGGTCTATCTCATGGGTTTGCTAACCAAGGAACAAGCCGAGATTGCCGTGGAAGAGGCCGCAAAGTCATATGGCGTGCAGAAAATTGTGAAGGTTTTTGAGTATCTAGACTAAACGCAGCGTGGGCTTATCTGGCACAGCTGGGGCATTATCGCTCTTGGCTGCCTCATCACTGGAATGTGTCTGTTCAGGGTTTTCTCCGCGCGCAACCGGTTCTAGCAACGCTTCTTCCGGAAAAACCATACCTTGGCCAGAATCTCTGCCGTAGATCGCTAAAATAGAAGCCATGGGCAGAAATAACTCAAATTCACGCCCCCCAAAACGCCCGTTACACATCACATACTCGGGCGCCAACGTTAAGTTGCGCACCGCATTTGGGCCCAAATTCAGAACAATCTTGCCATCTTCCACATGCTCGAGCGGCACTTTCACATCCGCAACAGTCGCGTCTACGAGCGCATAAGGTAAGTCTTCATTGTCTAAAACCCAATCATATAACGCCCTAACCAAATAAGAGCGCTGGGGTTTCACTCTTGCATCTCAATTTCGGTCTCGGTCAAACTCATGCGAAAAGCATCGCGCTCAAATATTGTTTGCATATATTTGTATAGCGGACGCGTAGATTTTTCTGGGAGGGTAATTCCGACTTCTTTGAGCCGCCATAAGATCGGTGCAACACAGCAGTCGACCAAGGAAAACTCTTCATTCATAAAGAACGGCCGTTCCCCAAATATGGGCGCAATTGCGATAATACTTTCTCTAAGGTCCTTGCGTGCTTTGGTGAGCACCGCTTCTCGCCCCTTGCCCGCCATCAGCAGGTCGAGTTTGCTACTCCACTCTTTTTCTACTCGCGTTATCCACAACCGAGACAATGCTCGCTGTACAGGGTATACCGGCAACAGAGGCGGATGCGGAAACCGCTCGTCGAGGTACTCCATAATTACATTAGCCTCATACAGCACCAGATCTCTATCGAGCAGCGTTGGCAAACTGTTATAAGGGTTTATTTCAGCCAAGTCCTCTGGCTTTTTGTTTTCTTCAACGTCAATGATATCAACGGTCACCCCTTTTTCCGCAAGCACCATCCTCACCCGGTGGGAATAATGATCTCGCGCATCAGAAAAAAGGGTCATAGAGGACGATCGTTTCGCAACTATGCTCATGGCAGCTACCTCAGGCAAAAATAAAAATTAATTAAGGTACTCGCCGGCCACACGCACCCTAACTGAGATCGGAAAACCGACCTCATACAACCGCTACGTGGTCAGTGAACATCTTTCCAATACTCTCGATTGAGCAGATAAGTGAAACAGCCCAGGATAATCAAAAACAGTATGACAAAAACACCGGTCCTATGCCGCTCTAAACGGGTAGGTTCCGCTACGTAGTAAAGAAAATTTGTTAGATCGTAGATGGCGTCGTCGAACTCTTGCGCACTATAAAGACCCGTACCATCTTCAACCACGAGTTCTCCACATTTTTCTTCCGTGATAGCCAGCCCGGGAATGAGTGGATCACGCATTTCACCCCCGTTTTCAGCTATCTTGGGGCGCTGGACACAAGCCTCTACCTGGACGCCCTGTAGCCCCGCCAGAACATTCGGCATGCCTACATTAGGGAAAACTTTGTTATTTACACCCAAAGGGCGAGCGGGGTCGCTATAAAATGTCTTGAGGTAATTGTAGATCCATTCTCCGCCGCGGGTTTTGGCCACTTGTGTGAGGTCCGGGGGCGTTGCACCAAACCAAGCCTTGGCCCCTTCGGGCGACATTGCGGTGGTGATCAAATCACCTATTTTCTGATCGGAAAAAACTAAATTTTCCAATGCGACTTCGTGCGGAATGCCCAAAAAGTCTACGGTACGCTCGTAACGCTGAAACTTTAAGCTGTGACAGCCTAAACAAAAATTAACGTAAAGACGCATACCATTTTGCAGCGACGGCTTGTCTTTGAGATTAGGATCAAAGGCCTCCATATCCCAGTTAATTTCCGTTGCGCTCCACACCAGCGAAGGTACGCAAAGCATCATAATCATCAATAATTTTCTCATCGCGCGGTCACCCTGTCCGGTTCGGGTTTGCACTTTTCGATCCGCGTATACCACGGCATCAGAACAAAATACGCGAAGTAAGTCATGGTGAAGAATTGTGCGGCGGCAGTGCGGACATCCGTCGGCCCCTTCGTCCCAAGGTAGCCAAGGATGAAAAAGCTAACAACAAACTGACCGAGCATGACCTTTGACCACATCCCTTTATAGCGCATCGATCTTACCGGGCTTCTGTCGAGCCAAGGTAATACTGCAGGAATGATTATTGCCCCGACCATCACCACAAAGCCCCAGAACTTCGCAGGAACACCGAACAAGGGATAAGTGGCTGCCCGCAACATGGAGTAGAAAGGCGTGTAGTACCATACCGGCGCAATATGCTCAGGCGTTTTTAACGGATCAGCCATCTCAAAGTTGGGTTTCTCGAGGAAATATCCCCAACCCTCCGGCGCAAAAAATACAAAACCTAGGAATATGATAAAGAAGACTACCAGCGCGTGGATATCATGCACCGTGTAGTAAGGGTGAAATGGGATTCCATCCAAAGGCACACCATTGCTGTCCTTTGTCTTCTTGATATCGATCCCGTCGGGGTTGTTCGACCCGACATGATGCAACGCCACGAAATGCACAAACACAAGCATGACCAGCACCAACGGCAAAGCGATCACGTGCAGGGCAAAAAATCGGTTCAGCGTCGCTTCAGACATTAGAAAATCGCCTCGAACCCACTCCATCAGATCCGGGCCTATATAGGGTATGGCGCCTACCAGCGATACAATCACTTGAGCCCCCCAATAGGACATGTTGCCCCATGGCAACAAATACCCAAAAAACCCCTCAGCCATGAGCGCAACAAAAATTGCCATCCCGATCAACCACAGTAATTCGCGGGGTCCACGGTAAGAACCGTACATCAGCGCTCGATACATGTGCAGGTACACAACAATGAAGAAAAAAGAGGCGCCGGTCGAATGCAGGTAACGCAACAACCAACCGTATTCAACATCTCGCATGATAAATTCAACCGAAGCGAAAGCACCCGCCCCGGTCGGTACATAATTCATAGTCAGCCAGATGCCCGTCACCAGCTGGTTGACAAGCATCACCGTCGCCAAAATTCCAAAGTAATAAAAGAAATTGAAATTCTTCGGCGCGTAGTACCTCGACATATGATATTCGAACGTTTCTGTTGCCGGAAACCGTGCGTCGAGCCAAGCCATTGACTTGGTGAATTTCGATTCTTGAGTGTTGGAGGGCTTCATTACGCTGTCCCCCCTTCTTCACCTATCACCACAACAGTATCCGACTCAAATCGATACGGGGGCACCGGTAAGTTATCCGGCGCCGGATATCCAGTGCCAACGCGGCCAGCCAGATCAAACTTAGACCCGTGACACGGACAAAAGAACCCCCCAAATCGGGAATCAGCGAAATTATCGGCTTCGACGTATTTCGGTGAGCAACCTAAATGCGTACAGATTCCCACATAGATACCGATCTCTGGTCGCATGGAACGCGTTGGGTTTTTGGCAAATTCAGGCTGCTGTTCCGGATTGTCGGAATTAGGATCTGCGAGATCTAAAGACTGATCGGCCAACGAGGCCACCGCAGCTTCGTCCCGATAAACAATGAAAATCGGCTTGCCGCGCCACGCCTGGATCGGGCTGAGCATTTCGCCTGGAGACAATTTGCTGAAATCTATCTTCACCGGCGCGCCCATCGCTCTGGCTTTAGCGCTGGGACTCCAATAGCTGAGGAACGGCACCGCTACGCCGACCGCGCCTACCGAACCGACGGCCGCAGTAGCGCCGATTAAGAAATAACGTCGGCTTGTGTTGATTTTATTTTGGTCGTCATCCCCTGCGGCTGTCACAGAGTTCTCATGACTGGCATCGTCACTGCTCAAGGCTGGTGCTCCAATCGAATTAACAAAAATATGAGGTTAATGCGGGTTTCCGCAAACCGCGACATTGTAGCATAAACCGCGGATACCGAACCGAATCCTGCCTGACAATCAACCTAGGCAAACCGTCGGTTGCCGGTGGACAACAACCCGGCGGCGTGGAACCCCGCCACGCCGATTAGAGAAAAATTAACGCTTGGAGAACTGTGGGCGCTTACGTGCTTTACGCAGGCCAACTTTCTTACGCTCGACTTCACGAGCGTCTCGCGTGAGAAATCCAGCCGCACGCATTGGTCCGCGCAGGGTCTCATCGTAGTCCACCAAAGCACGCGCAATGCCATGGCGAATAGCCCCGGCTTGACCTGATGCTCCGCCGCCTCGCACGGTGACTTTCACATCCAGTTTGTCGGTCAACTGTGCCACTTCCAACGGTTGACGAACCACCATGCGTGACGTTTCGCGCCCAAAAAACTCGTCGAGGGGCTTTGCATTAACGGTGATCTGTCCCGCACCGGAGCCTAAGAAGACTCTTGCTGCAGCGGTTTTTCGTCGGCCGGTGCCGTAGTTGGTGTCCATCATGCCGGAAGCTCCAAATTGGCAGGTTGCTGGGCTGCGTGAGGATGCTCAGCGCCTGCGTAAACTTTTAATTTTCGATACATTGCACGCCCAAGGGGATTCCTCGGCAGCATACCCTTCACTGCTTTCTCAATAATTCGCTCCGGGTGCGTTTTACGCATATCCGAAACGCTCGTACCGCGAATACCACCGGGATAACCACTGTGGCGCCAGTAAATTTTTCCGTTTTCTTTATTGCCCGTAACTCGAACCTTGTCTGCGTTGACAACCACAATAAAGTCCCCAGTATCTACGTGTGGGGTATATTCAGCTTTGTGCTTACCGCGCAATCGACGGGCTACTTCAGTGGCCAGCCGACCTAACGTCTGGTTCTCTGCGTCTATCAACCACCATGACCGTTCTACGTCTTGGTCACGCATGCTTACCGTTTTCATGACTTGCCTCTTGGTCCGGGCCTGCTGACTATGACACGACAGGCCCCTAAAATTTGGGACGCGAATGATAGAGTAGCATCCATCGCTTTACAACAAGGTTTTGCGACAGGCGCGCGCTCTAGCCACCGTTTCCAACGTCCCCTGAGAGATATTCACGCGATTGCATCTCCAACAATCGGCTTTGCGTTCGCTCAAACTCAAACCGCAAGCGCTCTCCTTGATAGAGCTCAATAATGGGTACCGCCGCGCTGATGATCAATTTCACCCCGTGATCATAAAATTCGTCCACCAGACTGATGAACCTTCGAGCCGCATTCTCCTGGCTGACACTCAAAACCGGCACATTACTGAGCAATACAGCCTGATAGACAGTCGCCAGTTCAATATAGTCGTTTTGGCTTCTCGGGCCCTCGCACAACGCGGCGAATTCAAACCAAACCACATCACCTGCTGACCGTCGCACGGGAATCGAGCGTCCTTCCACCATCACCTCCCGCTCTTGACTTGCCGGTGAGCTCGCCAGAACGACAAAACTCTGTTCTAAACTCGCTTCTGCCTCCGGACCCAAAGGCGAGTGATAAATCTCCGCCTGCTCCAACGCACGCAGACGAAAATCAACACCCGATTGGACATGCTCGACCTCGGTATGCGCATACAGCAAATCAATTGCTGGCAAAAAACGGCGGCGCTGCAGCCCGTTGTAGTAAAGCGCGCGAGGCTCCACGTTCGACGTCGCCACCAAAGTAATTCCCAGGCGAAATAGTTCTCCCAGGACTTCCGATAAGATCATCGCGTCTCCAATGTCCGACACAAAAAACTCATCAAAACATAAGACATCCGCTTCAGCGGCGATGTTTGCAGCCACCTTACGCAGTGGGTCACTTGTGCCGGAGAGTTGATTGAGTTCATCATGCACACGACGCATAAAACGGTGGAAATGCATACGCAGACGCCGTTGCGGCGGCAAGCATTCAAAAAACAGGTCCATCAGCATTGTTTTACCGCGACCCACCCCTCCCCAGAGATACAGGCCACGCTCAGGAACAATCGGCCGTTTCAACACCGCAGCCATCAAAGCGGCAAACCCGCGCGATTTCTTCTGCCGGATCAGGCGCAAATACAAGTCGTTGAGTCGCTCAACCGCTTGCGCCTGAGCAGGATCAGTCAAGAACTCCCCTGCGACAAGTTTGTCTTCGTATTTTTCTCGCGGAGTGACCGTTATCGCCAAAGCAACACTCTAACCAACACGGCTGCACCCGGGACAATGTGGCATCCGAGCCCACTTTGACCGCCATTAATCTTAATCATCATTGTTTTGATCACAAATTTTCATAACACCAAACCGCGGCTAGACCCAAACACTGATTTAATCTCCTTTGCGCGGCCGCGCACGAACAAAAGCAGCCTGACTGTGGGCATGCAGACCTTCACTGGAGGCCAGCGGCACAACCACCTCAGCCAATTCAGCCGCACCCTGGGGTGACAAATTAATCACGGAGCTACGTTTGACAAAATCATAAACGCCTAAGGGAGAGGCAAATCGAGCCGTTCCAAACGTTGGCAGCACATGGGAAGGCCCTGCCGCGTAATCGCCAAAGGTTTCCGCCGCATGGGCACCACAAAAAATTGCACCTGCATGCCGGATTTGTCCAACCAGAGCATCAGGAGCCGCAACCTGCAACTCCAAATGCTCTGGTGCAATAAGGTTCGTTAGCTCTACCGCCTCCGCGAGGTCGCGGGTCACAATCAACGCACCACGGTTTCGCAACGACGCCTCAATAATTTCCCGACGCGGCATAGAAGGCAGCAACTTGACCATCTCAGAAGCCACCGCTTGCACAAAATCTGCGTCGGGCGACAACAGAATGCTTTGCGCCGCGGCATCGTGCTCGGCTTGAGAAAACAAATCTAGCGCCACCCAATGCGGGTCAGTGGAACCGTCCGCGAGAATCAATATTTCGCTTGGGCCCGCAATGACATCAATGCCAACGTGCCCAAACACTTGACGCTTCGCGGCGGCAACGTAGGCATTGCCAGGACCCACAATTTTATCCACTCGAGGCACGGTCTGAGTTCCAAACGCCATGGCACCAATGGCCTGCGCACCACCAACCGTAAAAACACAGTCCGCCTGCGCAATCGCCAAAGCCGCAAGCACCATATCGTTGCGCGCTCCCCCCGGCGTAGGCACGGTGACTATCAACTCACCCGCTCCTGCAACGCGCGCAGGAAGCAAACTCATTAACACGCTGGAAGGATAACTCGCCCGCCCCCCGGGAACATAAAAACCAACACGCTCAAGAGGTATTATGTTTTGCCCCAGCCGGTTGCCTAGTGCATCCGTGTAGGACCATGAGCTTTCCACTTGATGTTGGTGATACTCGCGGATGCGATCGGCTGCACGATCAAGCGCCAAGCGTTGCTCTGAAGTTACTCTGGCCAGCGCCTCATCTAAGTCACGCCGACTCAATGTCAACGCATTCATATCATCAGCGGCTAGGTTGTCAAAACGCTGCGTGTATTCGAGCACCGCAGAATCACCCTGGTCCCGCACGCGGCGCAGAATTTCCTGCACAGTGGCTTCTACGCTGGCTTCTGCCCCCGTATCCATATCCCAGCGCAAAAGTTGCGCCAGCTTAGTCTCAAATTCAGCGCTGGTTGTATTTAATCGAGCAATCTTCAAAGCCGCACAACCCGTTCAAGATTCTGGATCAAGGCTTGTACCGCCACAAATTTTGTTTTCATCGACGCTCGATTGACAATAAGTCGAGTGCTAATGTCACAAAGTGTATCGCGTGCCTCTAAGCCGTTAGCTTTGAGGGTATTGCCGGTGTCCACAATATCGACAATCGTGTCCGACAAGCCCAGCAGCGGCGCTATCTCCATCGCACCAGAAAGTTTGATCACAGCAACTTGTCGACCGCGCTTTTGGTAATAGGCGCGAGTAATATTGACAAATTTCGTGGCCACTCGCAGGACACCTTCGGGTTCAACCACGCCAACCGGGCCGGCAGTCATCATCTTGCACCGGCCAATGCCCATATCGAGCATTTCATAGAAGCCCATAGTCGAGCCATATTCTAAAATGGTGTCTTTGCCTGTAATACCGATGTCCGCAACGCCGTTCTCAACATAAGTGAGCACGTCAGCGCTACGCGTAATAATCAGTTTATGCCCACCGGTTCGGCTGCCAAATATAAGCTTGCGAGACACATTTGGATCTCCATCCGGCTCGATTTGACAGTCCGCCAAAAGTGGTAGACATTCTTTGAAAATTCGCCCCTTGTTGAGCGCAATGACTAAACCCATAATGGCCCCAAATTTCGCGCCGGCATCCTAACAGCTTTTTCCATCCCCATGTGCATGGCAACCCTAATTGAGCCGAACCACCTCACTACCGAGCTGCTGCAATTTCTCTTCAATAGCTTCATAACCTCGATCGATATGATAAATCCGATCAATTGTTGTTGTCCCCCGAGCGGCAAGCGCAGCAATAACTAAACTAGATGAGGCTCTCAAGTCGGTGGCCATCACTGGCGCACCAAGCAGACCATCCAAACCATGCACCTTCGCTACAGAATGGCCATGGAGCTCGATGTTTGCCCCCAAGCGGTTCAGCTCTTGAACATGCATAAAACGGTTTTCAAATATATTTTCGCGAATTGTAGACGAGCCGTGAGCAATCGCATTTAGCGCCATGAATTGCGCCTGCATATCCGTGGGGAACCCCGGGTAAGGCTCGGTTTCGATATCAACCGCGCGCGGGCGTGCACCGTGCATGTCCAAACGAATCCAGTCGTCGCCAACGTCAATATGCGCACCGGCTTGCTGCAGCTTCTCTAACACAACCCCAAGCTTGTCGGGCTCAACGTCAACCAGATGGATGGAGCCTCGGGTTGCCGCAGCCGCCACTAAATAGGTCCCAGCTTCAACTCGGTCAGCCATCACCCAATGACGACAGCCTCGCAATTGCTCGACACCATCAATGTCTATCGTTGGCGTGCCGTGGCCTGAAACCTGAGCGCCCAATTTATTCAAAAAATTCCCCAGATCAGTTATCTCCGGTTCCTGCGCGCAATTGTGCAAACGGGTCCGGCCTTTGGCCAAACAAGCTGCCATCATTAAATTTTCGGTACCGCCGACAGTCACAACATCCATGTGGACTTCCGCCCCAGTTAACCCTTGCGGCGCCGATGCTTTGACATAACCCTCGGTCACCGTCACCTGCGCACCCAAAGTGGTCAACCCTTTCAGGTGCTGATCAACCGGACGCGATCCAATTGCGCAGCCACCGGGCAATGAAACCGTTGCTTCCCCATATTTTGCCACCAGCGGTCCAAGCACTAAAAATGATGCTCGCATCGTCTTAACTAATTCATACGGCGCATGAAAATGCGTTAAGCCCGCAGCGTTTACAGCTACATTGCCTGATTTTTCAACCACAACCTGCGCCCCTAAAGACGCAAGCAGATCGATCATTGTCTTCACGTCCTGCAACTGCGGTGCGTTGATGACCACAACCGGTTCGCTGGCAAGTAGCGCACCGGCCAAAATAGGCAGAGCCGCATTCTTGGCGCCCGAAATGCGCAGCTTCCCCTTAAGCGGGCGACCACCGGTAATACTCAGCTTTTGCATAAAGGTCTGCCTTGCCTTGTTTAGGGCGCGTGAGCTTTAATCGTGACGGCGTGGAGCCTTCCATCTGCAATGAACTCTTGGATACAGGCATACACCGCTTGCTGTTTTTTCACACGACTTAACCCTACAAACCGCTCACTGACCAATTCAATTACCGCCCTATTACCATCCAACTGAACATTGATGGATTCAACCGGCAAAGCATCTGTGATTTTTTCTAACAGTTCTTCTTGCAACATTTATCACTCTCAATCGTCGTACGTAAACTACCCAAACCCGCCTTCAAAGAAGCACTTCATTCAACCCTGAAAATTCGATAATTTTTCCGAGATCTTTAGGCACATTGATGAACGTAATCTTCTTTTTTTGCAGCCTCGCATGCCGATACCAAGCCACTAAAACTGCCACCGTGACACTGTTGGCCTTTTCCAGCCCCGATAAATCTACCGCAATGGGTCCCGGCTGCGAAAGAATCATCGCCACGCCTTGCGACTTGATCGCCTCTGCCTGACTCAAGCTAACCTCAAGGCCCGCAAAAACAAATCCCTGTGAAAGCGTCGCAACCAAAATTTATGCCACGCCCGCCACGCCAGCTACCCGATCGGAGTTACGAGCATCCTGTTTGGGTTCAGCGGTCTCGTCGCCCTCCGATTCCGCCTCGGCTTCAACCATATCAACCCAGGCATCGATCACAGCATCCATTTCCCCTTTATACCGTGGGTCTTTCATGGCGGCTGCAAACTGTGACTTATAATTCAACCCGATGTTGATCCCCTCAACAATTAAGTTTTGTACACTCCAAATCTTGTCTTTATTGCGGCGCATCCGATAAACCACCTGGTAGATACTGCCCTGATGGGTAATTTCCTGCACAACGTTCACTTTATCGGGATTCCTGGGCGCTTTGCGCGGCGGGACAACTGCAACCTTGCCGCCACCAAATTCGGTCAAAGCCAACGCATAAGTACGCACCAAACTCCATTTGAACGAATCGGCAAACCGCGCTTGCTGAGCCGGAGTAGCCACCCTGGCAAAAGGCCCCATCACATTGCGCGCAAATCGGGGAAAATCGATCAACGGGCGCAGCAGCGACTCAACCTCCGCATAAAAACGTTCCGGATCCTCTTTTGCATATGCTTTACCCGCACTGATCAAGTTCAATACTTCTCCTGTCGCCAAGGTCACCGCTTCTTCAGCGGTTGGCGCCGCTATCGCCTGTTCCACAATCGACGACGCCGCACTTGTTCCGCATATCGTCATCGCCAGCAAAACCAATAAAAACCGTTTCAACATTTTACGACTTACCCATATTGGTTAAAAAATCACCAATCAAATTTTCGAGCACCAAGGCGCCCTGCGTTTCTGTAATTTCATCACCCGCCGCTAACGTTTCTTCATCGCCCCCAGGAGACAAACCAATATAACGCGCACCTAAAATGCCTTCGGTGAGTATTTTTGCTCCTGTGTCAGCTGCAAGGTTACCCGGTTCACCGGCTATTTCCATCGTCACCACGGCGTCACCCCAAGACATATCAACCTCAATGCTGCGCACCCGCCCCACAGTAACTCCCGCCATACTGACTTTGGCGCGCTCTCTCAAACCGGCAACATCGTCGAAGCGCGCCGTGATTTCGTAGGTCTGCGACGCGCCACCGGTATTTACCCCGCTGACCTGTACCGCCAAAAAAATCAGCGCGACAATACCCGCCAGCACAAACCCGCCAACGCTGATCTCAATGGTTCGCATGCGCATTAAAATTCTCCATAAAACACCAAAGTGAGTAAAAAATCCGACGCCAATATCAACACCGACGATATAACCACCGTACGCGTCGTCGCCATAGCCATGCCCTCAGCCGTGGGCGGCGCATCATAGCCTTGGAAGACAGCTACCCAAGTTACTAACAACCCAAACACAACGGTCTTTACCATTCCCTTGCCCAGGTCCTCCCAAATTTCCACGCCCTCTCGCATTCCCGACCAAAAGCCGCCGGCATCTGCGCCAAGCCAATTAACTGCAACCACCATGCCTCCGAAAATCGCAACCATGTTGAAGACAGCCGTTAGGATGGGGAGGCTAATTAAACCGGCCCAGATACGCGGGGCGATAATTCTTTTTAGCGGGTCAACGCCCATCATTTCCATACTTGATAGCTGCTCGGTTGTCTTCATCAAGCCTATTTCTGCAGTCAAAGCAGATCCGGCGCGACCCGCAAATAAAAGGGCAGTGACCACCGGTCCCAGCTCACGCAACAATACCAGTGCCAAGCCTATGCCCACAGCCTCCTGCGCACCAAACCGAGCCAGCTGAGTGTAAAACTGCAGCGCCAGCACCGCACCAATAGAGAAGGCAGATAATATAATAATGACAAGCGACAAAAATCCAACGTGATAAATTTGCTTTACCACCAGCCCCACATCTTGCCAATCGGGCCGCCCAGACATCGCTCTGACCCACAAGACCGTTGCCCGCCCTAGCGCGGCTAACCAAGACAGAAATCGAGCCCCTAGATTGCGAACAAAACCTACCATCTCAGTTGGCCTCGCCCAACACGTCGTATTCGATTGCATCAGCAGGGAAATGGAACGCGACCGGCCCGTCTGGCTCGCCGTGCATAAATTGCCTCACCCTCGGCGTCGGCGCTCTGCGCAGCTCTTGCGGCGAACCAGCACCAATCACTTGACCCTCTGAGATAATGTAAATTTGATCCGCGATGCTTACCGTCTCGTGTATATCATGCGAAACCAACAAACTTGTGGTTCCCAAAGCACTGTTTAATTGGCTGATTAAACTCACCAGAACACCAAGGGCTATCGGGTCCTGCCCGGTAAACGGTTCATCATACATAATCAGTGCGGGATCAAGTGCAATCGCACGAGCAAACGCGACCCGCCGAGACATACCGCCGGATAGCTCGGCAGGCATCAGGTCTCTGGCACCGCGCAAGCCAACGGCGTTCAACTTCATCATAACCAGGTCGCGTATCAATTCTTCGGACAGATCAGTATGTACTCGCATCGGAAATGCAACATTTTCGAATACTGAAAGATCCGTAAACAAAGCAGAGGACTGAAACAACATGCCTAAATCGCGGCGAAACTCGAACAATTCACGTCGACTCATCGTGCAGATGTCTTTACCGCCAACGAAAACCGAACCCTGATCAGGCTTAATCTGACCGCCGATAATTTTCAGCAATGTCGTTTTACCCGTCCCACTTGGACCCATAATCGCAGTAATTTTACCCTTGGGCACATCGAGGTCGAGATCACGAAAAATCGCGCGGTCACCTCTGTAGAAAGTAAGCTCTCTGATTTCTATTAAATTATCCACGAAGTCACATCACGCCTTGAATTTCTTAGTCTAAATGCTTTTAGTCTCGCAGCCTATCTGAACCGCCACATCTTCTCGCCCGATGCGCCCCTTACATCAGTTGGCGCGGCCAGCCGTAAAACAAAAGTGAACAATAGTTGGCTAAGTGGCGCGATGCGACTAAAGTGCTGTTTTCGATTAAAACACCTTAAGCATACTGTATATATGTGGGTTCCACTTCTCATCCTAATTGTTGGCTTAGTTGCACTGATTTGGAGTGCTGACCGCTTCTTGTCCGGAGCGGCGGCGTTGGCCGGCAATCTGGGCGTCTCCAGACTACTCATCGGCCTGACGGTGGTCTCCGTGGGCACCTCCGCGCCCGAGATCCTAGTCGCCGTTATTGCCGCGATTGAGGGCACCCAGCTGTTAGCAGTAGGCAACGCTATTGGCTCCAACATTGCAAACATCGGCTTAGTTCTAGGCGTCACCGCTATCATCGCGCCCCTACCCTTCTCCAAATCGGTGCGTTCTACCGAGCTTCCTTGGCTACTGGGCGCCACGCTGCTGACCATGGTCTTGTTGTTCGACAGACACCTGTCGTTTTTTGATGGCGCCGGGCTACTGTTTTGCTTGGCTATTATTTTGTGGCGACTTGTTGTCAATCAATCCGATCCAACAAAAGATCCCACCTTAAATCTGCAGGACGAACTGGACGATCTCCCAGATATGAAGACCCCTAAAGCAGCCTTTTGGCTTGTGGTAGGGCTGATCATTCTTCTCGCATCGGCACAAATACTGGTCTACGCAGCAACCACAATCGCAAAAACCCTAGGCGTGAGTGACATGGTCATCGGACTGACCATTGTTGCCATAGGCACCAGCCTGCCGGAACTTGCGGCAACCGTGGGTTCCGCATTGAAAGGCCATCCAGACATCGCGATTGGCAACATCGTCGGCTCCAATATTCTAAACATCCTTGCTGTGCTGGCAGTACCGGGTTTGGTCGGAAGTGCCACCATACCTCCCGATGCGCTTTGGAGAGATGTCGGGATGATGTTCGCATTGACCATGATGCTGGCATTGTTTGCCTATGGCATGAATTCACGCGCCGTGATTACCCGGTTCGAGGGTATGGTTATGCTTGGCGCATGGATCGGGTATAACACCTTGCTCATTCAGCAAGCATAATTAGAATCGTATCGATGCCATCCAACAATCGAGTTGATACCCTCGCCAAAGATATACAAGGCATTATTTTTGACGTCGACGGTGTCTTAACCGATGGCCGCATTATCTACAGCGACGATGGCCACGAATTAAAGGCCTTTCATGTGCAGGACGGGTCCAGCATCAAGCTCCTGGCAGAGCACGGCGTTACCATAGGAATCATCACCGGGCGCCGTTCGCCCATGGTCGCCAAGAGGGCTCGAGAACTCGGCATCCAGTTCATCGCGCAAGGGGTCTCATCTAAATCAGAGGCTTTAGATCGGTTCATCGTTGAGGGTTTCCCCGAAGCCCATATCGCAGTGGTTGGCGACGATTTACAAGACATTGAACTGTTCCAACACCCCAGCGTGGCATTAATCATCACCGTCGCCAACGGACATCCAGCCGTCCTTCAACGAGCCCATCTTGTTACACAACGTAAAGGTGGCGACGGCGTTGCGGCTGAAATCGCTCAAACTATACTCACGGCGCAGCGCCGTTGGCCGTTCTAAAATGCGGCGTGTAGGCTCCATTGCGGCAATCAGCTTAATAATCGCCTCAGCTATATATCTTGCCGATGCAACTGACGAAACCCAGACCAAAACACAAGACATCATAACCCAAGAGCCTGATGTCTACGGACAGGAGGTCACCCTCAACCAACTGCGCAGAGACGGCAGCCTGCACTACCGGCTTAATACGCATGAAATTCGCCAGTACAGTGATAAAAATATCACTCATCTTAAAGCGCCCGTCTTGAATCTGCTCAGCCCGACTCAACCACCGTGGGATATCTCATCGGGACAGGGATATATACGCAAACAGGGGTCCAATGCATCAGCAGAAGACGTTGTCTACCTAACAGATCAGGTCGTGATGATACAAACCCACGAGGTGCGGGGAACAACCACCATCCGCGCAAGCGCTTTTCAAATTTACCCAGAGCTCGAATTCGCCGAAACCACGGAAGCTGTTATGATCGACACCGATATTGGTCGGACCCGATCCGCCGGCCTGCGCGCCGATCTAAAATCTGGGGTACTATTTTTATCCTCAAATGACACGCAACGAGTACATACCATTGTCTTACCAGAGCAGTTCAAAAAATCTTAGGAACATGCATTTCAAGTGTTTGCCTGCGGTGCTTCTTATCATCCTGAGTGCACTTACACCAACTGCAATGGGACTTGCATCGGACGCCGACCAACCGATACACATTGAAGGTGATGACGCACAAATTGACCAAAATAACGAGACCATCGTCTACACCGGCTCGGTCGAGATTATCCAAGGCACACTCAGAGTGAAAGGCGACAAGGTCGTCGTCAAAGTCAACGACGACAAGGTGGAAAAGATCACAACCGTTGGATCACCTGCACAGTATCAACAGGAACTCGAAGACAATCGCGGTGAAGTACAAGCGCGGGCAGACGCCATCGTCTACCACATGGCCGCCGAGCGCATTTATCTAAATGGCAGCGCAACGCTGATGCAAAGTGGCAATGAATTGCAGGGCGAGTCGATTCGCTATGACATCGTGAAGGGTCAAGTAGATGCCAGTGCGGGCAGCGGTGGCGGCCGCGTGCGCATGCAGTTCGATCCCAGCAGCCGCTCAAAATCGGACCCATAATCTATGAGCGCCCATCCTCCATCATCTCTGCGCGCAAATTCATTGCGTAAAGTTTATCGAACTAAAGTGGCTGTAGAAGATGTTTCTCTGCGCGTGGATAGCGGCGAAATTGTTGGCTTACTTGGACCCAACGGCGCAGGCAAAACCACCTGCTTTTACATGGTGGCAGGGCTGCTTAGAACTGACGCCGGAGGGATCTTTTTAGATGATCAAAACCTTACCGATGCCCCTGTACACGAGCGCGCTCAGGCGGGAATCGGCTACCTGCCTCAGGAGGCGAGTGTATTTCGCACACTGAGCACAGAAGACAATATTAAAGCAATTTTAGAATTGCGCCCCTCCCTCACCGAAGCACAGCGCCAAACCATGCTGGATGATCTCATTAACGAGTTTCACCTGAATAACGTTCGTCAATCGCTGGGACAAAGTTTGTCCGGCGGAGAGCGTCGCCGCTTAGAGATTGCCCGCGCACTTGCCAGCGAACCTCGCTTCATGCTGCTTGACGAACCATTTGCTGGTGTCGATCCGATCTCGGTCAGCGACATCAAGAATGAAATTCGCGACTTGTGTAAACGCGATATCGGCGTGTTGATCACTGACCACAATGTCAAAGAGACCCTCGACTTATGCGACCGCGCCTACATTGTTCACAACGGCAACATCATCGCTGAAGGCACCGCTGAATCTATTTTAAATAACACAACCGTCCGCCAAGTCTATCTAGGCGAAACGTTTTCGATCTGAAATGATTGCCAGTTCGCCTATTCGCAACTTCAAAAACCGCATCATCAAAAGCGCATGCTAGCTTCTTCGCTCGATTATTTTGTTTCCGCTAAGCCGCAGCTGAACTATTTTTAAGTTTTTATGAAGCAGACCCTCACACTCAAGATGGGGCAGTCACTGACCATGACGCCCCAACTGCAGCAAGCCATTCGTTTGCTGCAACTGTCTGCTTTGGATTTACAACAAGAAATCCAAGACACGCTTTATGAGAATCCCATGCTGGAGCTCATCGAAGCTTCGCAGAATGAAGAAACAGGCGATCACATCAGCATCGAAGACCAAGAGGCCGCCGCTGAATTAGATCCTAGCGCCCTTGCAGCGCAAGACGCTGAACGGGTCATTGGCGCCGAAACCGACGTCCCCGATGTTCACGCAGAACTTGCGCAACCCTTAGGCGAGGAAATGCCGGTCGATTCGAGTTGGGAGGACGTTTACTCAAATAGCGGCAGCCTGCCTACCAGCGATTCAGATTACGACCCTATGCTTAATCGCAGCGAAGACCTGACACTAATCGATCATCTGTTATGGCAGCTAAACCTAACACCAATGGCCGACTCGGATCGCTTGATTGCACGCTGTTTAATTGATGCGATCGATCCCAGCGGATTATTAACCCAAAGCACAGAGGAAATTTGGCATTCTCTAATTGATCCAACCATGGACATTGAGGATCAAATCAGCCACGAAGACGTTGATGCCGTTTTGCTGCGAGTGCAGACCTTCGATCCCATTGGCGTAGCCGCTCGTAGCGTTCAAGAATGCTTACTATTGCAGTTAGCACAGCTTGACCCTGACACGCGCTGGCTGCCGGAAGCCAGACTCCTGATCAATCACTACACCGATTTATTGGCCGCGAAAGACTTCGGCACGCTACAGCGGAAAACCAAACTCAGCGAACCTGAACTGATCAACGTCATGGCGCTTCTTCGCACACTGAATCCGCGCCCAGGATCTATCATCGAGCGAGGTAGCAACGACTATATCGTGCCAGATGTTGTGGTAAGGCAGTTCGAAGGCCGGTGGTTGGTTGAACTGAACAGCGACGCCGCACCCAATATACGGATCAATCCCTTCTACGAAAATCTAGCCAAACAAACCACCAACACAAACGACCGAACCTACATGCGCAACAACCTGCAAGATGCGCGTTGGTTTTTAAAAAGCCTACAGACTCGACACGATACGCTACTGCGGGTAGCCAGCAAAATCGTCGAAGTTCAGCGCGGATTTCTGGAATACGGCCCCCAAGCTATGAAACCGCTAATCTTGGCGGAAATCGCCGAGGCAGTTGAACTGCACGAATCGACCATCTCCAGAGTGACAAACCATAAATATATGGCGACGCCAAGAGGCGTTTTTGAGCTCAAGTATTTCTTTTCCTCACATGTTGGCACCACAAGTGGCGGCGAAGTATCCTCAATTGCCATACGCGCCCTCATTCAGCAGCTGACCGCTCAAGAGAATCCAAAAAAACCATTGAGCGACAGCAAAATCGCAGCAATACTTAAGGAACAGAAAATAAACGTTGCGCGCAGAACCGTTGCGAAGTATCGGGAATCACTGGCGATTCCGTCTTCCAGCGAGCGAAAACAAAGGATCTGAACTCTTTAATCCGAGGAAAATAATGCACCTGACCTTAACAGGACATCACGTCGACATTACTGAATCTTTACGTCATTACATCGATCAGAAATTTGATAAGTTGGACCGCCACAGCGACCAAATCACACAAATCCACGTCGTACTGACTGTTGAAAAGCTGCATCATCTGGCCGAGGCCGTTGTTCATGTTACCGGCAGCGAGCTTTTTGCCAACTCTGACGCTCAGGACATGTACGCTGCGATTGACTTATTGATCGACAAGCTCGACCGGCAACTTTTAAAACACAAAGAGAAAACCGTCGAGCGCAACAACGGCAGCCATGAGCGCAGCCCGCATCACCCCCTGCCCTAAGACGTGTTCAAACCCCTTAAGCCTCAAAGAATGATTGGGTCATGTTCGATATAGATAAACTGTTGAATTCCGACGTCGTTTGCGCCCAAATGCCCGCGCAAAGTCGCAAACGCGCACTACAACTGATGGCAGAGATGGTCGCTGACGATCAGCTTAATGCTGATACGCTTTTCGATGAGCTAATGGTGAGAGAGCGACTGGGCAGCACTGGCTTGGGCGACGGCGTGGCCATCCCACACTGTCGAGTCGATTGCGCGCAGATGCGCGCTTGTTTTGTTTCATTGCCAGAGCCGATCGACTACGAGGCAAGTGACGGCCAACCCGTTGATTTACTGTTCACATTAATCGTTCCCATGCATGAACAGCACGCCCACTTAGAAGCATTGGCGGCCCTGTCCGGCGTATTTGCACAACCTGACAATCGCCAGGCACTACGTTGCTGCGAAACCGCCGACAGCCTTAAACAGTCCTTGAAGCGACAGCTGCTAGTCAACCAGACTCAGGCTCGCAACGGATGAAAATTATCGTCCTTAGCGGCCGGTCAGGATCTGGTAAATCTACCGCATTGACCGCCCTCGAGGATGCTGGCTTTAACTGCATCGACAATTTTCCAGTCATGTTACTGCAATCCCTAGTACACAATACCCTCAGAGACTCCGCGCAACAAAATAGCCACATGGCCGTGTGTATTGATGCCCGCAGCCATGATCTGGAAAAATTCCCCGAGTTACTGCTGTCCATCGACAGAATGGATGTCGATTGTGAAGTCATTTACTTAGATGCTGTCAGCACCACGCTGGTCAAACGTTTCAGCGAAACTCGCCGCCGTCACCCTCTAACCAACGCTCGGACAGACTTGAGCCAGGCGATCGATGCAGAGGGAGAGGTTCTGGAAAGCATCGCCGATCTGGCTGATTTGGTTATCGACAGCACCAATCTGTCAGCACAAGAACTGCGCCAGTTAATCAGCACCCGTGTAGCCAAGCGCCGCAATAAAAGTATCAGCCTACTTTTTCGCTCCTTTGGTTTCAAATATGGGGTACCACTGGATGCGAACATTGTCTTTGACTTGCGTTGTTTACCCAATCCCTACTGGGAGAAAAGCCTAAGATCATTTACCGGCCAAGACCGCGCCGTGGAAGATTTCCTCAGCTCACAGCCCGCAGTGACAGAAATGTTTAACGATATTTCTCAGTATCTTGATACTTGGATTCCTCGATTTGAGGCCGGTGCACGCGCTTATATGACCGTTGCACTGGGTTGTACAGGTGGCCAACACCGGAGCGTCTATCTTGCAGAACGCTTAGCACAGCACTTTAGCCATCAATTTGACAACGTTCTATTGCGTCATCGAGAACTCGCCGAAAAAGACCACTAATCCACTACCAGATGCGCTCACGGCACAAGACATCGGCCATCATGATGGTCAGCACGTCCGCCTGGTATTTGTATGTCTTCTCGCAACGGCTAAACTAGCTGGCAGCACCACAAAATCTATAGTTATGCGCCGTACAACCATCACATTAACCAATCCTTTGGGACTCCATGCACGCGCCGCCTCAACACTTGTGGACACAACAAAAGCCTATGCCAGCAAGATCACTTTTCTCAGCAACGAGAAAAAAGTAGATGGCAAAAGCATCATGAGTCTACTTATGCTTGGAGCGCCCGTCGGCACTCAACTTGAGTTGGAGGTAGACGGTGATGATGAGGACGCGGCTCTAGGTGCCATCTGTGCACTTATTGAAGCTGGCTTCCACGAACTTTAACCTCATCGGACAACAGCATGGCGGCCATTAACGAACATTCCAGCGACTTGATCGAAGAGGTAGTGCGAGCCAACAACGATGACAGTCAAGCCGCAACGAGGCTTTTGCTCACGTCCCTGCGACCCTCTGAGGTTGCCACTTTATTACAATCCTACCCAAGCAAAGTCCGCAAGGTCTTGTGGGAACTGCTCGAAGAAGAGGTGCAGAGTCAGACCCTGCAATTTATCAGCGAAGAGGTTAGGGCCGAGTTTTTGCAGGTTATGGACACCGCCCAACTCGTCGCCGCCGCCGACAATATAGCAACGGACGACTTTGCGGATATCCTTCAACAGCTGCCGCAGAGCGTCACCGATAACGTCCTAGCCGCCCTGAATGCAAACGATCGTGCTCGAGTGGAGGCCGTCTTATCTTATGACGAAGACAGCGCTGGGGGCATGATGAATACCGATACCATCACCGTGCGCCCGCGCCACGCTCTAGAGCTTGTATTTCGTTATTTACGAATGCGCAAAGACCTGCCAATGAGCACAGACGCCCTGATCGTAGTCAACACTCAAGACGAGTATCTCGGCACGCTACCGCTGCGCAAACTGCTGACGTCAAACCCGACCGTAACGGTTCGCGAAGTCATGAACACAACCGCTACGGCAATCCACGTCAACACACCCGATACAGAGGTTGCCAAAATATTTTCAGAACGAGACCTTATCTCAGCGCCGGTGATAAATGATGGTGGCCAACTGTTAGGGCGGATCACCATTGATGACGTTGTCGACGTCATTATCGAGGACGCCGACGAGGCTGTCCTTGCACGAGGTGGCCTTGATATGGAGGAAGATACCTTTGCATCAATCGGAAAATCAATTAGAAGCCGCTCTCTGTGGCTTGGAATTAATCTTATAACCGCTTTCATCGCCGCAGCCGTCATTAACCTTTTTCAAGCGACCATCGTCCAGGTTGTGGCCTTGGCTGTGCTCATGCCAGTTGTCGCCAGCATGGGGGGGATCGCCGGCACCCAAACGCTCACGCTGGTGATTCGCGGTGAGGCCTTGGGGCACATTGGCCGCAACAATTTGCTCTGGCTTCTCAATAGAGAATTTTTTGTCGCTCTGGCCAATGGACTACTGTGGTCCAGCGTTGTTGCAATCGCAGCAGCTCTGGCCTTTCAGGACAGCAGTTTAGGATGGGTCATCGCCACCGCGATGATCATTACAATGGTGATCGCAGCGATCTCAGGCAGTCTGCTGCCAACTGTATTGCGTCGCCTGAATATAGATCCAGCGCTAGCCGGTGGCGTCATCATCACAACCATTACAGATGTCACAGGCTTTATTATGTTTCTTGGTTTGGCCACTGCCGTTTATGCTTAATACACCGCCTAATATCAAGATCACTGCAAAGCCATAGTCCAGACGGCCGCATTAAGAAGCACCCGCAACAATCATCTTGTCGATTAAAATACTCGGCGCGCGAATATTATTACGCATATCAACATCATCCCCCAGAGCAATAACCCGGCTGTACATTTCCCGCAAATTACCGGCAATGGTCACCTCTGCAACCGGATAAGCTATTTCCCCGTTTTCAATCCAAAAACCGGCAGCCCCACGAGAGTAATCACCCGTAACGCCGTTAACGCCCTGCCCCATGAGCTCGGTGACTAACAATCCCCGCCGCATAGTGCGGATTAACTCACCAAGTGGCGTTTGTTGACCTTGAATATCCATATTGCAGACCCCGCCGGCGTTTCCTGTTGTGTGCAAAGATAATCTTCGCGCAGAATAATTCGAGAGCACATAGCTGGCGACCCGCCCATCTTGAACAAACGACTTTGAGGAGGTGGCAACTCCATCTCCGTCAAAGGTTGCACTGCCCAATCCACCTACAATATGAGGTTGCTCCGTCAAAGAAATCCAGTCCGGTAAAATCTGTTGAGACATTGAATCCAGCATAAACGAAGCTCGCCGATACAGGGCGCCACCACTGAGTGCACCAACCAAATGTCCAATCAAGCCACTGGCTTGAGAGGGCGCAAACAAAACCGGAAACGTTCCTGTAGGCGCGGTGCGAGGCGACAACCGAGCGACCGTACGCTGACCCGCTCGCTCACCTACAGCCACCGGATCAAGCAATTGATCAGCACGCCGAGCAACCGTATACCAATAGTCGCGCTGCATACCTTGTGCGTCTTCACCAATCAGGACACAACTCATACCGTGGCGCGTGCCACTGTAGGCGCCAATAAAACCATGGCTGTTACCGTATAGCTGCAGACTTTCCTGCGTATTGACCTGCGCGCCGTCAGAATTTGATAGTCGGGCATCAACGGCTAAGCCAGCCTCTTCGCATTGCACAGCCAGCTCAATAGCGGCCTCCGGCTGGATAGCCCAGGGGTGATATAAATCTAAGTCGATCGCTTTTTTTGGTGCTAGGTGCGCTTCGGCCAAACCATTGCAGGCATCTTCTTCCGTAAAGGTGGCAATATTTTTTGCTGCAGCAACAGTGGCGCGGACGGCATCATCACTGCTATCTGTTGTACTGGCTGAGCCCTTTCGATGACCGACATACAACGTGATGCCAAAACCTCGATCTTGATTAAATTCTAAATTCTCAAGCTCACCCTTGCGCACGCTTACCGACAATCCAGCATCCACACTTACCGATACTTCAGCCTGATCAGCTCCTTGTCGCTTCGCTTCAACCAGAATATTTTCCACCAACGCGCTAAGCTTGCGTTCTTGATCTTTAACGTCCACTACACATCTCAATTATCAACCTAAAATTTGCCAAAACATTATGCCAGCCGATCACAAATCCAAGCACCCCAATAACACGCCGCCTTCCAGCGGCGAACACCGAGAACGCGCCGATACAGCAAGCGCCGAACTCACCTCAAAAAGCGCGCGCAAGCGTGAAGCCGATCGCCTGCTCACCCTTGGCCGCCGTCTGGCAGATTTGCGCCCCGATCAGCTCGACGCATTAATGCTACCGGAGAATTTGCTCCAAGCCCTGTTAGACTATCAACGATTCCCAAGCCACGGCGCAAAAAAACGTCAACTACAATTTATTGGCAAAATCCTGCGCGACATACCCGTTGAAGCCATCGAAGAAACTATGGCCACCATCGACGGAGACTCTGCAGCTGCGCTCTATCAAATCAGTCAGATAGAACTATGGCGAGAGCAATTAACCAGCAATCCGAGCAGCCTGACTATATTCATCGAGGCTTATCCCCTGGTCGACCGGCAACAATTACGCCAATTAATCAAAAAAACCGCCAACGCCCGAGATGAAAACGCGACTAAAACCCAAGCCCGCGCTTTATTCCGCTTCATCAGAGAAACCGTCAGCGCACACGCAACAAAGCAAGATTAGGCTGCAGTGCCTCCCACAACAATCTCATCAACTTTGAGTGTAGGCTGTCCTACCCCGACCGGCACTGACTGACCGTCTTTGCCACAAACCCCAACACCTGTGTCCAACTGAAGATCATTACCCACCATTGATATTTTATTCATCACCTCCGGGCCATTGCCTATCAAGGTCGCACCGCGTATCGGGGCGGTGACCTTGCCATCTTCAATCAAATAGGCTTCCGTGGCAGAAAAGACAAAACGACCCGAAGTAATATCCACCGAACCACCGCCGAAGTTCACTGCATAAACACCGTTTTTCACACTACTGATAATCTCTTGAGCGTTGTGCTCACCGGGCTGCATAAACGTATTTGTCATGCGCGGCATTGGCATATGCGCGTAAGACTGGCGCCGGCCGTTACCCGTTGGCGCCGTATTCATCAAACGCGCATTTAACTTATCCTGCATGTACCCCACCAAAACGCCTTGATCTATTAATACTGTATGTTGTGTTGCGGTACCTTCGTCATCCACGGATAACGAACCGCGACAACCGTCTAAGGTGCCATCATCAACCACCGTACACAGTGTCGATGCCACCTTCTCACCCACGCGATTGGCAAAGGTTGAACTGCCTTTACGATTAAAATCACCCTCAAGACCATGACCTACCGCTTCGTGCAGTAACACGCCGGGCCAACCAGATCCAAGGACCACCTGCATAGGCCCCGCCGGCGCTGCCACTGCGCAGAGATTCACAAGCGCCATACGCACCGCTTCTTTGGCAAGATCATCAGCCCATGCGCCAGCTGCCAATTCGTCTAGACCCCGCCGCCCGCCGCCACCGGCATTACCTCGCTCGCGCCGTCCGTTTGACTCCACAATCACCGACACATCCAAACGAACCAGCGGCCGAACATCGGCCGCCGCGGTGCCGTCGGAGGCCATCACCAGCATGACATCGTGATTTGCTGATACGCGGACAGTCACCTCTTTCACTCGAGGATCTGTTTGCCGCGCAACTTGATCGATCCGCTGGAGCAGATGAACCTTCGCCATTTCATCAAGCATAGAAATAGGATTAACGGGCGGATAAAGCGGACGGGCAGCGGCAAATTGCCCCACCGGAGATCGACCAGCAGCGCCTTGCTTCGCAATTGATCTGGCGGCCTTTGCTGCCGTTTTCAGACCATCGCGCGCCATGCCTTCTACATAAGCAAACCCAGTTTTTTCACCGCTCAAGGCTCGCAATCCCATTCCAGCATCTACAGCAAAACTGCCGTCTTTGACGATACCATCTTCTAATCCCCATGCTTCAGATCGAACACTCTGCAAGTAGACCTCAGCGTAATCGATGGTATTGACCATCATGCTTGCCAAAGTGGCCTCCAGATCACTGATATCGATATCACTGTCTGAAAGAATCAAATCCTGCGCAAGCGCTGGCACATCTTTCATAAATCTTCGCCTTTCCTTTTTTTAGATCGCATTGCACCTATCTGCAAGCGCTAGTTTTCAACGGCATCGGCGGGAACCGGTTCTTTCATTGACTTATCCCACAGACTGACAAACTTCACGTCAGGTTCATCCAATGTGCCCTTAATGATAAATTTAGCCGTGCTAAATTGTTCCATCGGCTTACGCAATACTCGTTCACCGACAACAACACCCAAACCGGCTAACGGATTAGCTAACGCCAGATACATACCATACCAAGGTAAACTTTTACTGACCGGCAAGGTAACAATCATTTCGTTATCAAGCATGCCATTACGCAAGTCTACCTGGCCCCCAACTTCAAACTTGCCGGCTGAACTTTTCACTGTCATGCGTTCCAAAAAATTCAGCGTGCCGTCCTCCAACCTAACCTCAGCACTGATTTTTTCGAAACTTAGCCCTTCTCCGACGACATCAGAAAAATCAAAATTGATACGTTTGGCTAACTGCGTAAAGTTAATTAGGCTGAGCATTCGCAGACCGCCGCCGCCCGCCTCAACCTCCAAGAATCGGCCATCACGCACCACAAAACTGGCGCTACCATCAGCTCCCAGCAGACTCACGTTCAAGGGCGAGCCTTGCCAGAGCATATCCATTGAGCCCTGCGCCTGGCTAGAAGATAGACTGGCCGCAAGATTCCACTTCGGCAAAGTCTCAGCCAAATCATCAAACTCAAGTTGCCCGCTATAAGAGGACTGGTTCGATTCTAAATCCCACACCAGCCGACTATCTTTTAGATGCACACCATCAATATCAGCAGAAAATTCACTGAATACCACCTCATTAACACCCGGCTCAATGTTAAAGCGCCAAGCACCAAACGCTTCGTCGCTTATATCCAACTGAGCAATAGAGACCCGTGCGGCGGGTAAATTCAATCCCACTTCGACCTTGATCGGATCTTCAGATTCATCTTGTACGCGCGTATCCGCGGATGTGCGGGCACGGGTATTGCCGGGACTGATTTCAGATGCAAGCGCGGGATTGGCACTTGGACTTGGCACCTGCAGATATTCTAACTCGACCTGCATAGGCGCATCTTCAGGGAATCCGATGGTGCCTTTTAAAGTGGGTCCATCCACATCGAAGTTCACCACATTACCACGCTGCGTACCGCTGAGGATCACCTCTGAAAATACCAACTCGTCGAGAATAAGACGCTCGACCCGCAATCCCTCAATCGTCCAGTCTATCGGTAAACTAACCGCAGAATCCGCGCCGCTGCCAGTCCAGTCACTGACAATCAAACGTGGCAATTGACCCGCGATCACCAGAGTATGCTCATCATCAGCGATGGACGGCGCAAGGCCACCGATGCCAAGCGCGCCGCGCTCAACTTTGTCAGCGACATGCAACCAGCCTGTGGCGTCCTTATATTGATAACTGACGTGGCTGTAATCAGCCAAGAATTGAACCTTTAGATCGCTATCGACCAAGCTGTCTGCAGATTTGGCAAACTGGCCAGGCAAGGCCACCTGCAGACCCTGCAAATCTGAAGACACATCTAAAATGGCAATCCCGGCGGTCATCGGCAGACTAAGCACACTGTCGAAGTTAAAATGACCTTCAATCGGGAAGCGGATTTGAGTGTCGAGCAGCGTATAAATGTGACTGGGCTGTGCGCTGCCTCGAATGTCAAAAAACAACTCATCATCGTCATAATGGGCACGCACCTGCGCGGGACGCTCAAAAATCTGACCGTCAAATTCACCCGTTAGATGATGTGGCAAAGCAAACTTTCCCAAACCCGACAGCTCATTCGCGGCCACCCGAAATTCAGGCATCGTGAGCGACATCTTATCGAACTCAAAATCCAAATTTACGGCCAACGCCGGCACATTCTTTTGAGCGATCGGTATCGTCAGATCCCCCTGGACAACTACCTCTCCGCGACTCCGCCAGCCGGGTTGTACAAATGAAAGGCTCTGCTGTAACGGGCTCGTGCGAACAAATCTCAAGAGATCACTCGCATCCCCCTGAACTGCAAGCATACCTTTGGCATAGGCAACTTTGTCATGCAAAACAATACGCGCTAAACCAATGTTTAGATCACACGAACGGCCTCTGGAGACCTCTATACGGCTCTCACTACCGGCAATGTGAACTCGCCCAGCAACTTCTTTTGCCTGCGGCCAGCCCGGCGCATATTCTACCGCCACATCGCTAAGCTCTGAGCGCAACTCAATGCGCCGCCCGAGTTCACCCGGACGCACATGCACCTGCCCGTGGTAAGCAAATTGGGCATTTTTCAGCAACCCGGATCGCGGTCCCGACGCGATCCAGTTAGATAGCATGGGGGATATGTTAAGCGGCACAAACGTCTTAGCTTGCACCACGCCAATCTGATCTGCTTCGATATTAAGGCTTAAACGTTGCTCATATCGCCCTTGCGGCCGAGTAATCGCAAAACCCCCGCCGATATTGCTCTGCTCAATACGGGCACGCAAATGGGTGCCGCGAATTCCCAGGTAGCCATCGGCGAACCATGCCTTTACAACGCCTTGAATGTCCTGCGCCAACCAATTTTTTCGGAAGATGTTAGGAAATCCGATATCGGATTTTTGGCCACTAAACCGCATCACCGCGCCGCGCTCATAACCCCAAATTTTCGCAGACAGGTTATTTGCCGCTGGTGCGCCCCGATAACCCCGCGTAGTGACATTTGCCAACGACGCCTGGTATCCCGAACCCATCTCGGGATCATAAAAAGCGTGCACGTTAAACGCCTGACCCTGCAGATCCAACCCATTAACCCATCGACCCAAAGCTTCCTCTGTCGACAGGTGTCGCCGCAAAAACGCGCTGACCACTGTGAGGTCCAACGTTTCCAACCATGCTGACACGAGTGGGCGTTTTGGCGCGTTCAATAACAGCTCGGCCGCCACATCCAGCTGCGATGGCGGGTCTTGCATCAGCACCTGTTCAAGCTCCGAACCCTCGAAGTAAATCGGCGCCAGTGCCAAGTGGTCATCGCCAACGTCAAATTCAACGCCATGCGCTATGCCACGCCACTGACTTCCAGATCGAAACGCATCAACACTCACGCCCGCACTCAAGCTTTCTGAAGAGGGTAATTCAAGACCACTCAACCTGAAATTGGCCACTCCGCCACCAACCCCCCGCCAATCTCTCCAATCAAAATCCGCAACTTCAAGACGAAGTTGGGCCATCTGCACCAAGGCTTCAGGGAAGCTAAAGGCGCCGTTGGCCCGGGCCGCAGTACCTGTGTCCTGCCAAAGCCAAATATTCCCCTGGCGCCAAAATGCCAACTCAAGGGAGTCGTCCAAGTTACCCGGAGATGTAATCATCGCCTGTAAAAACTGACGATGATTACGATTGGCCAGCCATGCTTGCGCTTGCAACAGTTGCACACCCTCCGATAACGCAGGCGCTTGGGTTGGCAGCGGCGCGTTTTCATCACGCAAATGTAAATACAGACTGACCTTTGACCGAAGCTCGTCTGAGTGGCGCAACAAATTTTTGAGATCCAGCGGATTATCTTGCCCGGTCATGCCAAATAATTGCCAGCCCGCGTCCGTACGCTCAACGTGCACCTGAATTTCTTGAGCAGCCAATCGACGCGCGATCAGGGTATTTCGCCAGATACTCTCAAATACATCTAACTCCACCTCGATCTCATCAATCCGTCCAGCTGGATATTCCAGTGACTGCACGCGTAAGATCGGGTTGAACCCCTGCCAATCGCCTTCAAGCCCAGATATCGACACACGATTATGTGCTAACAAAGCATTCAGCTCCGGCTCGAAGGCACCAAGCACCGACACTAAAAGTCGCCCGCCTGCTTGAGCCACCCCAAAGAGCAACACCGCAAAGGTGAAAAAAACAACTAAGGGACGTGCCACATAACGCTCAATCTGGCGCAAATTAAGGGCATTGAGCAGGGCAGAAACAGTCATCGCAGATTACCCCGAAACACTAATGGGTAAGCGACGGTTTTAGGACAAAATCATATTGTCCTTCTGCATAACTGGGTTCCACTTGGAAAAGAATTTTGCGTTTCGCCGCAGCCGAGAACGCCGCCACATGAGACGCATCTGCGTCCAACAGACGATCAACAACCGCTTGAGTTGCGCGCACTAAATAATCACCGGACACATCTTGACGGCGACAGCGCGCCTGATAATCCAGCACCAGCGAACGCAGTATTTCAGCTGCTGTCGATTGAGCACTTGAGGACATGCCCGTTCCTAAACAATGCGCGCAAGGTGAGCTCATACTCTGCAGGAGACTCTCGCGGGTTCGTTTGCGGCTCATCTGGACAAGACCCAAAGTGGAAAACCCCTCTATCCGAGTGCGCGCCGGGTCAACCTCAGCCGCTTTTTCAAGCACTCTCATGACTTGTCGCTGGTGCGTCTCATCCTTCATATCGATAAAGTCAATAACAACAATACCCCCTAAATTACGCAAACGTAGCTGCCGGGGAATGGACGCAGCAGCCTCAAGATTGGTTCGAAATGCCGTCTCCTGAGGGTTGCGCCCGCCCAAAAAACTGCCCGTATTCACATCGATGCTAATCATCGCCTCGGTGGGTTCGATCACCAAAGTGCCGCCGCATTTCAGTGGCACTTCTGGCTGCAGCGCGCGCTTGATTTCGCCTTCGACGCCATGTCGCTCAAACAATGGCCGCACGCCAGAGTAAAACTTTATTTGCTGGATATATTGGGGCGCAAATTCATCCACGTAGGCACACACCTGCGCAAATGTTCGCTCGTCATCTATAAGGACTGTTGCTGTATCCATACTCGCCAAATCGCGAATTATCCGCATCTGCACGGGCAACTCCTCATGAATCAGACCGGGCTTGACGACCTTTTCCCTGCGCTCACTAATACCCGCCCACAGGCGCAACAGGTCGCGGATTTCCACGTCCAACTGATCAACATCGACACCCTCAGCCGAAGTGCGAGCGATCAATCCCCCGGACAAGTGGTGGCGCGCCCTAACATCGTGCAGCAGCTCACGCAAACGTTCTCGTTCAGCATCATCCTCGATACGCTGAGATACCCCCACATGACCCCCGCCCGGCATCAGCACCAGATATTTCGAAGCCAATGTCAGCTGTGATGACAACCTCGCACCCTTGGTCGATATCGGGTCTTTTTCAACCTGCACAACAATCATCTGCCCATCGTGTAAAAGGTCTCTGATGTCCGGGTTATCGGCCGTCTTAGCCGCTGCTTCCGACAGTGAAATTTGTGCAACACTTATGTCCTTGGCGTGCAAAAATCCGGCTCTGGCGAGGCCAATATCGACAAACGCCGCCTGCATGCCGGGGACAATACGCACCACTTGGCCCAAATAGATGTTACCCGCCACGCTATGCTTGGAAGGGCGAACCACATGCAGTTCTTGCAACAGGCCATGCGACACCAAGGCCACACGAGTTTCAAACGGATTAACATTAATCAGGAGTTCTTCTGCCATTTGATCGTGCACTCCATGTATCAAAACCCACTAACTGTAATAACCGCTCAGTCTGTTCTACAGGCAAACCAACCACAGCGCTATAACTACCGTCCAACCGATGCGCAAATATACCTCCTATTTCCTGTATGCCATAGCCGCCAGCCTTGTCGAGCGGCTCGCCGGTTTGCCAATAGCGCCTGATTTCCGGTGCTTCGATTTTTCGAAAATAAACCGTACTGGCAACAACGCAGGATTCGCACCGAAGCCCATCGTATACGGCTACCGCGGTCATGACTTGGTGAGCTTTACCACTTAGCCGCTCTAGCATTGCCATACCATCAGCGGCGCCTAGGGGTTTGCCCATGATTTCACGACCCAGTACTACAGACGTATCCGCGCCGATGGAAATACAACCCGGCAAAAAACCCGCCTGGGCCTTGCCTCTTGCCAGCCGCAGCACATACGACTCGGGTGGTTCATTGGGTAATACCGACTCATCAATCGAAGGGGCTCTGACTGCAAAAGAAAACCCCATCTGTGCGAGCAATTCCCGCCTGCGCGGAGATGAAGATGCCAAAATCAATCGCGGCGTGCTCATTCAATCCGAGCGCCGGTTCGAATACGCAACAGCAAAAGAAAAACCGCAGGCCAAGCCAACATACTTATCAATGGGCTGGAGAGTATATCCCACCCCCAAGCGCGTTCGCTGCTTATACCCAACACCAGCACCCGCAGCCATTGACTGGCCAACACCAATACAAATACAAGACAGGCTTGTTGCAGCATCGAATACATCCGCAGTCGCTCTGAAAATCGCTGACCGATATACGCCACCGACGCCAAAATGAAACCATTGAGCCCCAAAGGGTCAGCCTGCAAAATATCGACAGGCAATCCGAGGCACCAGACCGCAAATAAACCGACTCGCGAAGGCACCTCTACAACCCAGAAAAACAAAACTAATATCAACCAAGCTGGCCGAAACCAACCCAACCAGTGCGGCCAACTCGACGGTAAATGCACAACCCCAAGTACCAGGGCAATCAGACAACTCAGGACAATAATCCAACCACCGCCGCGAGACACTAGGGTGCCCTCCCCAGTTTGTCAGGCGGAAAAATTACCAAGACATGTTGAGCGCGATCTAATTGCGCAGTCGGCACAACGCGAACCTGCACACTGGCTGCCGCCGCATCGCCGACCACAGAGGTCACCGTGCCTACCGGATAACCGGCAGGAAAGCGCCCAGCCAGTCCAGAAGTTTCCAACAAATCACCTTCGACAATGTCTGACAATGTAGAGACATTTTCTACCGACAAACTACCCATATCACCGGTACCACCAACAATGCCACGCACCCCATTTCGACTCACGCGCACCGGCACCGCGTGATCGCGATCGGTGAGCAATAAAACCCGACTGGTCAATCGGGAAACTTCTACAACCTGCCCGAACAGGCCTTGTGAATCGAGCACGGCATAGCCGATTTCAAGGCCCGCTTCAGCGCCCTTATCGAGGATGATTTGATGCGTATTCGGATCTGGGACAATACCCACAAGTTCGGCGATCAAAAATTCATAAGAGACCCGCCCCTGTGAACCGAGCAAAGCCCGTAATCGGTCGTTTTCTGCTTTTAAAGCAATGTACTGCTGGGATACCTGCGCCAGCGCGAGCACCCTGCGTTCAAGCGACGCGTTGCGTGCCATTAAATCACTTCGTGTAGAGAGCAGGTCGCTGACTGTCTCCTCCATCACATAGGGCGCTTGAGCAACGAAATAAATCGGGCTCGCCAGATTTGCTATAAAACCACGAACGGGATCAAGTAATCGAGTAGAGGATTCTACCGCGATCAGGAGTGCAGAGAGCATTCCCAATCCAAACAACAAATAACCGGCCCCGGATTGGCGAACAAACATCGCTTTCATCGGAACCCCCCCTAAATCACATCAACCGTTGACCATCGCTAAGCCGTAGAGAGCAGATCTGCATTACCCGCAACATCCATTAATTCCAAGGCTTTGCCGCCCCCCCGAGCAACACAAGTCAAAGGATCCTCGGCAACAATCACCGGCAAACCTGTTTCTTCAGCCAGAAGTATGTCCAGATCGCGCAAAAGCGCGCCGCCACCCGTAATGACCATGCCAGTCTCGGCAATATCTGAGGCTAGTTCTGGCGGGCATTGCTCAAGCGCGCTTTTTACCGCCTGTACAATCATCGATAACGGTTCCTGCAGCGCCTCTAAGATTTCATTGCTGTTTAAGACAAAACTTCTGGGCACCCCTTCGGCAAGATTGCGCCCCCGCACGTCAATCTCAAGCACGTCTTTCTGCGGGTAAGCAGCGCCAATTTCTTGTTTGATACGCTCCGCTGTCGCTTCACCAATCAGGCTGCCCTGACTGCGACGGACATAGGCGACGATAGATTCGTCGAATCGGTCTCCGCCAACGCGCACTGTATCGGATAACACCACCCCATTTAAGGAAATAATCGCAATCTCGGTTGTACCGCCGCCGATATCCACCACCATCGTTCCAATTGCATCTTCCACCGGTAAACCGGCGCCAATCGCCGCCGCCATTGGCTCTTCTACAAGCCGAACGTCGCGCGCGCCGGCAGACAGCGCACTTTCTCTAATCGCTCGGCGTTCAACCTCGGTTGATTTACACGGGACACAAACCAGTACTCGAGGACTGGGTCGGATAAACGCATTTTCATGCACTTTGCTGATGAAGTACTTGAGCATTTTCTCCGTAACAAGAAAATCTGCAATGACCCCGTCTTTGAGTGGGCGAATAGCGGTTATATTGCCTGGCGTTCGCCCTAACATCCGTTTGGCATCAAGACCAACTGCAGCAACACTTTTCTGGTTCCCCTGAACCCGAATAGCCACAACCGACGGCTCGTTCAACACGATCCCTTGATCACGCACGTAGATGAGCGTATTGGCGGTACCTAGGTCAATCGACAAATCGCGGGAGAATAGACCGCGGATATACTTAAACATCAGAAAAGGGCCCCACTACAAAGCGTAATTCTATGCATTCCAACCGAGAAAAGCACTGTGTAAAACCTCGAAAACAGACGAAGTATGGCATAATGTGCCAACGATCTTTCAACATTAGCCGAAAAGCAAGTTGGTCCGACAAAAAGCATGCCTGAAAATATCAATATCAATCACCTTGCCAATCTGGCTCGACTCTCACTGAGCGACAGCAAACACGACGAGGCACAAGAACAACTGCTTGATATCATGACAATGATTGATCAAATGCAGGCCATTTGTACCCAAGACATCCTACCAATGGCACACCCGTGGGATGCCACTCAGCGCCTGCGCCAAGACATCGTCACAGAACCATTGGCATCGGCGAGTTTCCAAGAGATTGCGCCGGAAGCCGCCAATGGCTATTACCTTGTGCCGCGAGTCGTAGAATAAGCGATGGAGCGATTTGCCACTCTGGAGCGCCTTCGCACAGGCTTAAACAAACGTTTGTTTTCCGCCACTGAGCTGACCCAAAGTTATTTGCAGACCATCGCCGCTGAAGACCCCAACATTAACGCGTTCATCACGGTCGACGAAACTGCGGCACTTGCCGCTGCAGCAGCCGCAGATCGGCGTCTTGCCGACGGCAGCGCGACGGCTCTCACTGGAATTCCTCTAGCGCATAAAGATATTTTTTGCACACAAGGCACCCTGACCACTTGCGGGTCTCATATGTTGCACAACTTTGTTGCACCTTACGACGCAACCGTTGTCGCCAAGCTCAAAGCAGCAGGCATCATTTGCCTGGGTAAAGCCAACATGGACGAGTTCGCCATGGGCTCATCGAATGAAAACAGCGCCTATGGCCCAGTCGCTAACCCCTGGTCCAAACAACACGTTCCCGGTGGTTCGTCGGGTGGCTCCGCTGCAGCTGTTTGCGCGGGCTTTGCACCCATTGCAACCGGCACAGACACGGGTGGCTCAATACGCCAGCCAGCCTCTTTCTGCGGGTTAACGGGGCTCAAACCAACCTATGGCCGTGTCTCTCGATATGGCATGGTAGCGTTCGCTTCCAGCCTCGACCAAGGCGGCCCAATTGCGCACAGCGCGCAGGATGCAGGGCTTTTACTGAGTTATATGTCAGGCTTTGACCCAAAAGACTCAACCAGCACGCAGCGCAACGATGCTTGGCTTGAAAACGTTCCAAACCAAGGTTTAGGCGAAACTCAAAGCGGTTTGAAAATCGGCTTGCCCATCGAGTATTTATCGGGCCTTGAAGACACCTCAGGTGTGGAGCATGTACGCAAAGCTCTCGAATCAAAGGGACATACCTTTACTGAGGTCAGCCTGCCTCATACCGATGCTGCAATCCCCGCCTATTATGTGATCGCGGGCGCCGAAGCATCGACCAATCTGAGCCGCTATGATGGCGTTCGTTTTGGACATAGATGCAAAGATCCAACGTCACTAGAGGATCTGTACAAACGGTCGCGCAGCGAAGGCTTCGGTGATGAGGTCAAACGCCGCATTCTAACCGGCACTTACGCACTGTCGGTCGGTTACTACGACGCCTACTATCTCAAAGCGCAACAAATCCGCCGCCTGATTTCCAATGACTTCAATGAAGTGTTTAAAACCGTTGATGTCCTGTTAACCCCGACCACGCCGGGACCGGCCTTCGCCGCAGGCGCGTTGACACAAGACCCTGTCGCCATGTACCAACAAGACAAATTCACCGTACCGGCAAGTTTGGCTGGGCTACCAGGCCTTTCGGTGCCTTGCGGCATGCAGCAGGGGCTTCCAATAGGTGCCCAGCTGATTGGACCCGCCTTTAGAGAAGACCTGATTTTGACCTTGGCTCGAGACTATCAGCTCATGAGCGACTGGCACCTCAACATCCCCGCGGGTGCAAAATGAACTGGGAGCCGGTCATTGGCTTGGAGATTCACGTCCAACTTGCGACCAACAGCAAGATATTTTCAGGCGCATCCACAGCGTTTGGTGCTCCGCCAAATGCCCAAGCATGTGTCATCGATTTGGGCTTACCGGGCGTGCTTCCCGTACTGAACGAAGAAGCCGTCGCCATGGCCATAAAGTTCGGTTTGGCCATCGGTGCACAGATCAACTTGAATTCAATTTTCGACCGGAAGAACTACTTTTATCCCGATCTGCCAAAAGGGTATCAAATTAGCCAGTTCGAGACTCCCGTAGTCGGGCAAGGGCAGATCCTGCTCGATATGGAAGATGGCACAACACGCAAAATCGGCATTACGCGAGCCCATCTAGAAGAAGATGCTGGAAAATCTATTCACGATCTATTTCCTGGGCAGACAGGCATCGATCTGAACCGCACGGGCACGCCACTGTTGGAAATCGTCTCTGAACCCGATTTGCGTACCGCAGCTGAGGCCGCCACCTATTTTAAACAGATACAGACCTTGGTGCGCTGCTTGAAGATTTGCGACGGCAATCTAGCGCAAGGCAGTATGCGTTGCGATGCAAACGTATCCGTGCGCCCCAGTGGAAACAGTCAATTGGGCCAGCGAACTGAAATTAAAAATATAAATTCCTTTCGCTTTGTCGAACGCGCCATCAATTTTGAGATCCAGCGACATATTGAAATTTTGGAAAGTGGCGCCGACATCGAGCGGGAAACACGGTTGTATGATCCAGAGCGCGATGAGACCCGTGCAATGCGCGGCAAGGAAATGAGCGAAGATTATCGCTACTTTCCCGATCCTGATCTCCTGCCTCTAAAAATCAACCAATCTTTCGTCGATCAACTGGCGAAGGAATTACCCGAACTGCCACAGGCGCGCCGATTGCGCTATGAATCTGAACTAAACCTTAACCCTCAGGACGCCGCTTGGCTGAGCGAGGATGCGGACATAGCGCAGTACTTTGACCAAGTCGTCATGGCGAGTTCAAACGCCAAACTCAGCGCTAATTGGGTTATGGGGGAACTCTCCGCGCATCTTAATAAAGATGATATCGAGATCCACAGCAGCCCCGTGACACCTGAGCAGCTCGGCACGCTCATACAGCGCCTGGAGGATCAAACGTTATCTTCCAAAACAGCCAAAGCGCTTTTTGAAGCGTTATGGTCCCAAGCTGGACAGATCGACGACCTCATCGAGACAATGGGACTCAGGCAGTTGAATGATCACGATGCGCTCGCCGGTATCATCGAACAGATCATGAACGACAATCCCGCGCAGTTGGAACAATTGCGCAACGGCAAAGACAAACTCATGGGGTTTTTCGTTGGCCAAGTCATGCAAAAAACCAAAGGCAAGGCGAATCCACAACAGGTAAACGCCCTCATTCGCAGCAAGCTTTGAATCTACGGATTCATCACTAGCATCACCCTGCTTTTCACGGCACTGGATTCACGCCCCTCCTCAAGGGTAAGCTCTTAACCTTATTGATGATTTCCACAAGGGGGAAATTTTGAGCGAGCCGCTTTTACCCGCCGTACCTTTTCTTAAAATTCCCAAGGACGGGGAACCGTTCTTAGAGGGTCACCGTTGCGGCGCCTGTGGTGCCACTTTTCTCGGCATCAGGCAAGTCTGCTCCAAATGCGGCGCGCGCGATCAAATGCAAGCCGTCAAGCTACCGAACAGCGGAAAACTATACTCTTACTCGATTGTGTACCGATCTTTCCCCGGCATCGAAGTTCCCTATATCAGTGCCATCGTTGATCTCGACGACGGCACCTGCATCAAAGGCAACCTTATTGGCGTAGAACCGGAACCGGAAAATATCGAATTCGATATGCCTGTTGAGGTCGTATTCGGCGACGCGCTGAGTCGCAAAGACCGCGATGGCAACGCCTACCTCGCTTATTTTTTTCAACCCAAAGCGCATTAAAAAGGAATTCAACATGACAGATGCATACGTTGTTGGTGTCGATATGATCAAATTCGGCAGATTTCCAGACCGAACCGTACCGCAAATCGGCGCACAAGCTGCATTGATGGCTCTGGACGACTGCGGATTGACCATTCATGACATTCAGGCTTTGTACAGCGGCAATCTTGGACAAGCCTCAGGTATGGTGGGCCAGCGGATTTTGCAAGAAATCGGGCAAACCGGCATACCGGTAGTCAACGTCGCCAATGCTTGCGCAACCGGCGCCACCGCATTCCGAGAAGCGTGGACCGGTGTCAAGGCTGGGCTTTACGACTGTGTATTAGCGGTCGGCGTCGAACAAATGGGGAAAGGTTTGTTGGGCGGAGCCGGCGGTGCCAAGGGCATCTCCAAAGAAGGCTTATTTGGATCAGGAACCATGCCCGCGGTCTTTGCAGAAGCGGGTATGGAACATACCCGTAAGTACGGCACAACCTTCGAGCAATTCGCCAAGGTTTCGGTTAAAAACCATCTTCACTCAACCTTAAACCCCAAGGCGATGTATCAAATCGAAACACCGCTCGAAACGGTCATGAATGCGGAAATGATTTCCTACCCGAACACCAAACTCATGTGCTCTGTGAACGTTGACGGCTCAGCGGCAGCAGTCATCTGCTCTGAAAAGAAAGCCAAGGAACTGGGCTTAATGAATCGAGCCGTCAAAATCCGTGCTTCGGTGATGGCTTCTGATCCATGGCAGGAACGTGATTTAGTGATGCCAGATGTGAACGCCTGTACCCGCCGCGCGGCCAAGGAAGCGTATGAAATGGCCAGTCTGGATGCCAAGGATATCGATCTGGTTGAATTGCACGACTGCTTTGCAACGGCCGAAATTTTACATTACGAAAACCTCGGACTGTGCGCCGACGGTGAAGCCGGCCGCATGATCGATGAAGGTGAAGTGGCACTGGGCGGTCGAATCCCTGTAAATGTCTCCGGTGGACTTTTATCAAAGGGTCACCCCTTAGGTGCCACCGGAATTGCCAATATTTATGAGGTAGCCACACATTTGCGCGGCGAAGCCGGTGCGCGTCAAGTGCAGGATGCGCGAATAGGCATGACACACGTCATAGGTCTGGGGTCAGCTTGCGCAATACACATCTTGGAAAAAACTTAAGATAATCAACAATTCCAACAAACCGGTCGATCTGGAATCATCCGGATCGTACTCGGGTCACGTCCTGTCAATCATTGAGGGCCGCCATGCGTATAGGCGTTGTCAGCGACACCCACAACAACCTTAAAAATGTCGCTAAAATTGTCGATCTGTTTAATGCATCTCGTGTCGAGCGCGTTGTGCATACAGGCGACATTACGCAAGCGAAAACACTTGACCTCCTGGCAGGACTCGATGCGCCATTGTATGGCGTTTACGGCAATAACGATGTTGAAAGAGACAGTCTCGACCGAGCCATTTTGAACCATGGCTTCACCTTTTGTGAACCGCCATTTACAGCCTGCTGGGCACAGCAGCAAATAATCGTTGTCCATGATCCGCGAGAATTTAACGGCCACTTGCAGACCGAGTGCAACTTGGCTCTGCACGGACATACCCACTTGTACCGCTTAGAGACCTGGGGCAAACACACCGTTATGTTCAATCCGGGAGAGTGCGCAGGCATGATGACTGGACTCAATGCCATCGGCATCGTCGACTTAGTCACCCTAAAGACCGAACTGTTGCGATTCTGAGTTACGCAATCCTCGATTCTGCTTTTGCGACATCAACTTGTTTGAGGCACCCCCCGGACAACAAATATACTCGGTCTGCAGCTGAAGCAAAGGTCAGATCGTGACTGACGACAACACGCGTACATTGCATGGCTTTTAAAAGTTCGCGCACCCGGACGCTACTGTCTGCGTCCAAATTTGCAGTGCCCTCATCCAAAAACAAGTAGTTCGGTTGTTTGTAAAGCGCACGAACTAACAATAAACGCTGCATCTCACCGCTGGACAGGCCACTGTTTAAATCACCGACTGGCGTGTATAAGCCCATCGGCAAACGCCGCAATGTTGCGGTCAAGTCGAGGGCGCTCAACCAGGCCCAAAGCTGATTCATATCAGGCTCACCGGCCAACACTATATTGTCTAAAATATTACCGCTGAAAAAAGTCTGCCCCTGCAAAACACAACCGGTTTGTCGACGTAACGCAGCACACGCCTGCTCTCTCAGCGCAACATCACCCCATTCAACGCGGCCCATTGAGGGCTCAGTCAATCCCATGAGTAATTTTAACAGGGTGGTTTTACCCGCACCGGATGCACCAATAATCGCAACAAATTCTCCCGGTTGAATTTCCAAATTGAGATCCTGAAAAACATAGGGTTGCTTGACATGCGGCTGGACACCGACTTGACACAACCTTAACCGCGCAGGTTCATCTGGGTATTGCATACCCCGCGTGAGGCCATCCTCGCCAGGTTCATCCCAAACCTCACACACACGCTCAACGTGCACCTGCAAGGTACTTAAATTCACCAACTGTTCAACCAACCCTCGCAAGCGCTCTGCAAAGTAGCCGCGATAATTCATTAAGGCAAAAAACATTCCAACGGTTAACAGGCCATCGAGAACCTGATGCGCTGCAAAGTAAATTAATACGATCACTTCTAACCCAGCTAAACACAACGACCCCGTACCCAACATCAACTGGATGCTCTGCAATTGCAGACTATGGTTTAACGTTTGCGTATGCAGCCTCTGCCAACACGCTAATCGATCATCTTCGCAGGCATATACTTTCACATGGAGAATCGCTTGCACTGACTCCAACAAGTGAGATTGCTCGAGGGCCTGACTCGACACCAGAGATAACGCTGCACGTTTGAGTTTTGGCAAAAAAGCCAGCTGGACCAATGCAAAACACAGGTGAATCATCACAACACCAGCGGCTAGCGCCGGAGCGTAGATCCACATCAAGACAATGCTGAGTACCACAATCAAGCTATCCACGAGAATCGCTGCTGCACCGTGGGTCAACAGGTCCCGCAACGGCCCCAAGGAGGCAAAACGCGATGCAATATCACCCAGGTGGCGCTGATCAAACCAAGTGATGGGCAGATGTAATATATGGCGCAGCATGGCACAAGCCAGGCGAAACGACAGCAAATGACCTAAGTGCATCACCATCAAACCACGTATGTAATGCGTCAGTATGCGAGCAATAAGCAAGCCACCAAAACCAAAGCACAACACACCAATTAAATGGCGATCCGCTGACAGCAGCGCCTCATCCACCGTCCATTGAACATGCCACGGCACCGCTAAAAGCATGATTTGAAGCAATGCAGAAAGGACACAAACCCATGCAATTTGGGGGCCTGAACCGGCTGACAACTGGCTCAGTACACTCATCAACCTCGACTGACGTGGGTCAAAAAGATCAGGCTGCGTACGTTCGCGCCAAAGCTCCAACAACACCCCGGTAAATTTTTGGTTAACCTCGGACCACAAACAAAGAACCTTGCCTTGGCCCGGATCATGAATGATACAACCCCGTCGATTTACCGAGACCAGCACCACAAAGTGATCCATATTCCAATGTAATATCACCGGCTTGCGAACCTGTTTTAAACCGTCGAGTTCAGCCCGCAAACCACGACTGGCAAAACCCAACGCTCGCGCACATTCAACCAAATCTTTTAATGTCGCGCCCTGTTCAAATCCGGGAAATCGTCGCCGCAGGTCAGCCAATGAAACCGTGCGGTCATAGAAACCAACGACCATTGCCAGACAGGCCAATCCACATTCGTTACGTTTATTTTGCAGCGCTAGCGGCACACCCCTCAAAGCCGCACCGCCACATCTGCCATAGGGTGCAGCAGCCACTGCCACAGCGGGGCATTGTGCAAAATAACATCTACTTCCACTTGCATACCCGATGGCAAGTCATCAATACCCTGCGGCATTGAAACCAAAGTCACTCGTGCACGAAACACAGGTTCTGGACCATCAGCTAAATTAACCGCACTCACATCACTGATTTCGCCTTTCCCAAGACCATATTCGGCATAAGGAAATCCGGCAAAACGTACGCGCGCTGTAAGCCCCAATCTGATTCGCCCCACCGCCGTCGAGGGTAGATATAGATCAATATCGGGCAAGCCCGAGTTCGGCGGCACAACACTTACCATTGCCATTCCCGGCGAAACTTGCTGGCCTTGCCGCACTAATACGTCAGATATTCTGCCCGATAGGGCGGCAACAACGGTTCGCTGGCTTTTCGCCGAGAGGCGCGCAATTTCATAGTCTAATTGCTGCAGCGCAGCAGAGGCCTCGGCTTGTGCGTGGTCCTTCTCGAGCATCAGCACCTTTATCCGCGCCGCAAGGTCGAGACTATTTTGTGCCGCAGCCTGTCGACGCGACTGCAGTTCAAGACCCGCTTCCTGCGCCAACAGATAAACCCTACCCGCCTGGTGCAGGTCTCGCTTGCTGACATGATCTGCAGATGCCAGAGCCTCGATTCGGTGATGATCTGCCGCAACCATCACTTCTCGCTGCAGTGCTAGCGACTGTTGTTTATCCAAAATCTTTTGCCGCGCACGATACGCTGATACTTGAGCGCGTAGCGCAAGAAGTTGCTCGTTAGACAGTTGCGCCGATAATATTTTTTGGCGCGACAGCGCAGCGTGTTGGCTGCGCAACTGGTCTAAATGCAGACGTTCATGGGGCACACCGTTGGCGGCAAAAGAACGCTGATCGATCTGCACCAGCGCAGCACCAGCGACCACCTGCGCGCCTTCTTCTACAAAAATACCCGCAATCGAACCAGTGCTGCTGCTGCGCACCACCAAAGGTTTCGAAGTCGGCTGAACGACCCCGTGAACCGTAATTTTTTTAGCGTACGTCAGCTGGGTCAAGCTAGCCAATACAAGCGCGCTGACGACCAGTAGCGCCAGCGCCCAGCGTCGCAATTGCGGCACGCGCCAAGGTGCCGCATAACGTTGCTCAATTTGGCGCGAAGCAACAACCGCAGAACGATAAAAAGAAGCCAAAAGCCACCCCATTTACACAAAGTAGCTAGGATCACTTTTTACCGGATTAAACGCTGTAGGTATTAGGCGCTCTTAAGCACAGGAAAAATATCAACGCTATGCTAGTCTCCTCTCAGACCAGCTAGGATCTCACTGATACGCTCAGCATTCTTGCCCAAATCCGATTGACCCACCCGCGATACACTGCGGACATCCACAACAGAACCTGCACCCTCGGATCGAACGCGAACCACCACGTCATCTTTAAAACCGAACCAAAAGGTTGTGTCCGTGGCCTCGACTCGCCCTGCTGCCGGATTGATATCCACCACTTCAAGGCCCATGCCTTGCATCACGTTTGCCGCTCGCGCGATCATCTCCTGCGCAGACTGATTGGATATCAACGGCTGTACTTGTGGATAAGCCTTGCGCTGTGCATCTGCCAACGTAGCGGTGTCGTATTGCAGTGGATTGGCTCCTTGCGCCTCTCGCAACGGGATAATTTTATCAAATTGAGGCGGATTCTCAGTATCTGTACTGATATTGTGAATTGACGGCACCGAGGTGGCTGCGCGGAACTGCGAAAACATCAGACCCAATATCGCGACGCTGATGATCAACCCTACAAGAACCGCCCCTCGCTCGGCCGGCAGTTTTTTCGTCCAACTGTACACATACGCTATCACACCGAGAAAAAACACCACCGCTGCCAAAACAGTGCCAACGGCAAGCAGCATGAAGCCACCCTCAAACCCCCATATTCCCGTTTTAGTGCCCAACGCGCCCACCAAAAGACTCGCTAAACCCACAACTGCCCCTATCATCAAGGCGGAAGCCCACCATTTTCGTACAATGTGCACCTGGTCGTTCATGACGCTCCTTTTACTCATTCAAAACCGGTTTTTCCGAACAGAAAGCGCTCGTATATCAAAGACAATCTTCTACTTAAGTTTATCGCCTATCCCATCAAACGTTGGCGCATATCACCGATAGCAAACCAGAAAGTATCCTCAATTGGAAGCCGCGCGTCAGTTCATATTGAGGTTCCAAACAACAAAGCTTACCCATTGCCAGTGCTTTTTCGGTATAGTGCCGGCGCTTGAATAATATGAGACTCCGCTGTGACCGCAAAATCGATGGACGAACTGGTTGCGCTGGCCAAACGTCGCGGCTTCATTTTCCAATCCGGTGATATCTATGGCGGCCTGCAGGGCGTATATGACTATGGGCCACTGGGCGTTGAACTCAAAAATAACCTCAAAGCCGCCTGGTGGCGAGCAATGGTTTACGAGCGCGATGATGTAGAAGGCTTGGATGCTGCCATTCTGACCAACCCTGCGGTTCTGCGCCATTCAGGCCACGAAGCCACCTTCACAGATCCGATGATTGATTGTCGCGCGTGCAAGAGCCGCTGGCGAGCTGATCATCTGGATCAACAGAAATGTCCCGGCTGCGGATCTGACGATCTAACCGAGCCCCGGCCATTCAATTTAATGTTCCAAACACAGGTTGGCCCCGTAGATGATGGCAGCTCGTTCGCTTATCTTCGCCCAGAGACGGCTCAGGCCATCTTCACTAACTTTAAAAACGTCACAGATTCAACATCGCCCAAACTACCCTTTGGCATAGCTCAAATCGGCAAAGCATTCCGTAACGAGATTACTCCTAGAAACTTTATCTTTCGAGTGCGAGAGTTCGAGCAGATGGAGCTTGAATTCTTTGTTACACCCGGGGAAGACGAAAGTTGGCACGAAACTTGGGTGGCCTCACGACTAAAATGGTGGCACGAGCAAGGCGTCGATGCCTCGCGCCTGGAACTCTATCACGTACCCAGTGACGAGTTAGCCCACTACAGTAAAGCCACCGTCGACGTGATGTATCGTTTTCCACACGGCCTGGAGGAACTAGAAGGCATCGCCAATAGAACAGACTTCGATCTTGGATCGCACACCAAAAACCAACAGGACTTTGCCATTCACGCCAAGGTTGAACCCAATAAAGATACCAACGCCAAGCTTGTGATGCAGGATCTTGAATCAAAACAATGGCGCGTCCCCTACGTTATTGAACCCTCTGCAGGCGTAGATCGCGGTGTATTGGCTGTGATGAACGAAGCCTACCGAGTCGAAACACTTGAAAATGGTTCTGAGCGCACAGTGATGGGTTTCAAACCCCATCTCGCACCCATAAAAGTAGCGGTCCTACCCCTTAAGAGAAATCATTCGGGAATCGTCGCAAAAGCCAAAGCAATCAAAAAAGAACTGCAGGCACTCGGATTAGGCCGAATTTTATACGAGGACACTGGCAACATCGGCAAAGGCTACCGCCGGCACGACGAAGTGGGCACCCCGCTATGTGTCACGGTCGATTTTCAGACTGTTGAAGAAGACGGCACGGTAACGGTGAGAGACCGCGACACAATGGCGCAACAACGCGTGCCCGCCGACACGCTTGCTGATTACGTCGTGGCTAACATCAAGGGCTAGTCCGATATCAGTCTAAACAGGCGTTCATGCAGCTGAGCGCCAACAAAGCCCACGCAAAGTGCGCCTAGCGACAAATAATTTGCCGAACCCACCATCATCAGCTGCGCAAGGCTCGTGCCCGCAGCAGCCAAAGCCGCGATTAAAATTGCCGTTAAGACACATCGCCAGAAGCGATATTGAACAAGACTGACGGCCAGTATTTTCGAGTTTTTCATTGTTTAACCTCTTAGAGAAAAAGCGAGCGCATCAAGCGCTCGCCGAGCATTAACATTAACCAGTGGCTTGATCACCGTCCTCAGAAATTGCGTAATAAACAGCCATGCCCGCGGCCACCACCCCCCCCATCGCAAGCGCGCCTGCCACCAGCGGCGCACTTACCGTCGCGGCGCCGACCGTAAATGCGGCAGCTACGCCAGTGGATACACCCCACTGAACCGAAGGCGCGCCACCACTCACTTGATCCAATTGATCAATCGTGAGTTCCCGGGCACCATTTTGCTGAACCAACTCTTTTAATTTCATTACTAAACATCCTTGTGATTAAGATCTTAGACCGGCCTGAAAATAGCCAACCTGCGACTTACAGTGACGTATGACATGAAAAACCCACAAGCGGTTACCGCAGAGTTCCAGCACTTCTCCGCCGTTTCTTCAGAAAACAATCTCATGGTGGCACCATACAACGCAGGCCAACTGAAATTGACGCGCATCAACTCTAAAAAAACCGGCAGCCGAAACCCGATGCCATTAAAAATTCGCTTACCCTTGTGATGGAATTAAACCTATATTTTTAGCAAGCAACCTCGGATAAACCCAATCGGTTTTGCCAAATTCAGCCGCATAACCCCCTAGAGCAAAACCACCAAAAGACGCAGACAACACGCAACACGACTGCGCCAGAAAAAATAATTCTTTAATCTGCTACCATAGGTAACGCCCAATTAATGCAGCATCCTCACGCCACGCAAAAAACCACATGAGTGATTAGAAAGGGAATTTCAATTTGCGCGTACTCCACGTCTATCGAACCTACTTTCCAGATACCCAAGGAGGGTTAGAAGAGGTGGTTCGCCAAATTTGTAGCAACTCGAAACCACTGGGTGTAGAAAGTCGCGTTTTCAGTTTGAGCACGGCGCAGGATTTGGGGCCAATCAAGCGAGACGAAGCTGAGGTATTCAGAGCAAAATTAACACTCGAGGTGGCATCATGCGGCATGTCGATTTCCGCGTTTTCAGTTTTTTCGAAATTGGTGAAATGGGCTGATATCGTTCACTATCATTTCCCATGGCCTTTCGCAGACATGCTGCATTTTCTCTGCAAGGTTAAAAAACCGACCCTGCTAACCTATCACTCCGATATCGTTCGCCAGCGTTTTCTAAACGTCATATACACTCCCTTGATGCGCCAGTTTTTAGGTTCTGTCGATAAAATAATTTGCACCTCACCAAATTATTTTGCGACCAGCGAAATCCTACTGGAATTTGAAGATAAAATTAACATTATTCCGATCGGCATCAATGAGAGCACTTACCCGGTACCTGAACCGTCATATATGCAGGCCGTACAGCAAAAATACGATCAAGAATTTTTCATGTTTGTCGGCGTTTTACGCTACTACAAGGGCCTCCACATCTTGCTTGAGGCCATCCAAAATGCCCCCTTCTCCGTTGTGATTGTGGGTTCTGGCCCCACAGAAGCGGCTCTAAAACAACAAGCCGATGATCTCGGATTAACCAATGTTATCTTTACTGGATACCTACCAGACGCAGACAAGATCAGCCTCTTAAAGCTTTGTAGAGGTGTCGTTTTCCCCTCTTATATGAGAACCGAGGCATTCGGCGTGACTCTTTTAGAGGGTGCTATGTACGGGAAACCTTTGATTTCAACAGAGGTCGGTTCTGGCACCAGCCACGTCAATATTGACGGACAAACCGGCATTGTCGTTCCCCCGGGCTCACACAAAGCCTTAAGAGCCGCATTAGATATTTTGTGGCACCAACCTGAGACGGCGGCTCGCATGGGTCGCAATGCACGGGCACGCTACGAGACGTTGTTTAACGGCACATTGATGGGCGGGCGATATACCAGCCTTTATGAAACACTTCATCCTCAGCGGGCGGCCGGGTAAACGCCCGGTCACCGATCAGAGAACAGTCAACATGTACCGACTGGGAATAGACGCCCGACCCTTAGAACACCCTAGTACCGGCATCGGCCGCTACACTTATCAAATAGTAAATCAGCTTCGCCGCTTAAGAGATTGGAAATTATTTCTCTTCACCGGTGCGCCAATCAAATCTGTCTGGCCAGAAACCACAATAATACCGTTTGGCGTTCCCGGCATCCCCGATCTAATCAGCTTTCAGAGCCGAGTTGGTCGTTTAAGTTGTCAATATCGTCTGGATGCGTTTTTTGGCCCGCGACATCAACTTCCCGCGCGCGTGACATGCCCTAGCGTGGTCACGATCCACGATCTAACTTGGCGCGACGCGCCACAAACCATGCGCACGCTCGGCAGGCTGGTGGACACGATCTTCATGCCTCAGGCTGTAAAACGGGCCGATAGAATAATTGCGGTTTCACGCCACACCCACGACACCCTAATCCGGCACCTGCCCAGAGCAGGCGGCAAAACCAGCGTAGTCCACGAAGCCGCCTATCGTTTTCCCGATTCCCATACAAGAACCAACAATCTCAATTCACCTTTTATTCTCAGTGTTGGCACCCAGGAGCCGCGAAAAAATTACATTCGTCTGCTCGCAAGCTTCAAACAGGTCGTTACCGCTCACCCCGAGTTAAAACTGGTGATCGTCGCTGGTCGAGGATGGAAAACCAACTTGCCCCGCGAGATCAAAAAAAACGCGTTGAATGATCATGTCATCCTCATTGAAAACGTCAGCGACAATGCGTTAGATGGACTCTACGCCCACTGCGAATTTGTGGCGATGCCCTCACTTTATGAAGGTTTTGGACTACCTCTTATCGAAGCCATGCAACACGGAAAAGCAGTGGTCACCAGCAACCTCTCTGCAATGCCAGAAGTCGCAGCAGACGCAGGATATCTGGTGGACCCGCTACGCGTTGATGAAATCACCTTCGCAATTAGCCAATTAATGACCAACCGCCACCTGCGAAGGCAACTCGAAAGCGCAGCTCGCAAGCGATGTTTAGATTTTTCATGGGAAAAGGCAGGCGAGGCGACCGCGCAGGTCATTGAGGATGCAATTACGCAACACCGCGCCGACTAGACAAGATTTCGGTGCTGCGGTTGGTGCCACTCATGGGCCAGAGCAATCGCCACTGGCAACCAAATCAGGAACCACGTATCCCCTACCTTGTCGATCAAGTTGTGCCCATCAAGCAAGTGTGCCGCCAAAGCAAGCGCCAAAATACCCAACGCTAATTTGGCATCCGAACTGGTAAAATTTTTCAGCAAAATCTGCACTGAGCGCAACAATAAAACCAGATAAAGCAGCAAACCAACCGCACCACCTTGGTAAAAAACTGCCAGATACATGTTATGCGGATGGGTGAAAATTGATCCCCCCAGGGAAGCCCCGTCCGGCGTCAGAATGCCAAGACCAAACAACCACGAACCCGCGAATAATCGCTCTAACGTGCTATTCCAGATCAACAAGCGAAAACTATCTCCACGCGGCAACATCCAGTCGCGGAGCACCTCATCATTGAGACATACACAAAATGACACACCGCCAATGACAAAAGCAGTCATCATTGTGGCCACAAATTGCTGTCGGTCCCGAACCACTAACGCAATCAAATAAACAAGCCATCCGATTAAAACACTCACCCAAGCATTTCTAGAATCAGATAGGTAGATGGCGCAGGTGATTATGCCCAACAACATAACCACCCCCACCCGCGTGAGTGGCGCCCGGCTTTCCAACACAAGCAATCTGAGCGCAAACAAGCCCACACACCCATAGACCAGAGCAGCAATAACGTGTGTATCGAGCTGCCCTAATCCATTCAAGCGACCGTCCAGCGGACGCGTGACGTAGAAGACAACGATTGCCGTAAGCACAGCGAATACCCCAACACTCGCCAGCGCGCTGACCAGCCAGCGCTGCATATGCCCACGCAATTGACATTCGGCAACCGCGACCACAAAACAAACCACCAGCACAGTGCGTGTCCACACAGAAAAGGCTTCGCGCCAAACCAAGGGCTCAGACCACAAAGCGCTTAACGAAAGCCAGATTAACAAACCGATAATCAGACGAAATAACGATGTTTCCAAGACATCTTTCCACTGAGCGCAATACACCAACATGACCAGCGAAAGCACATAACTTGGATAGCTCGCCGCACTTTGCGATGGCAATATGAGCACAGAGACAAAACAGGCAACAACAAGAACTGCCATCCAATGTATCCGGTCAAGCGGTTTTGCAGCCGCAACTAAGGCCGAACCCCAGCGCATCAGGTAACTGCCATTGGTTGAATCTGGAGGTGCATCATCTCAAGCATTAATCCGACCAACTGACCGCGAACGGCGAGCGCAGGCTTTGTGGACTGCACCCAGCCCATTTTATGCAGCAAAACACACATTGCTTGGAGTGTATCACGGGCCGGCTAAAGACCGGCGGATCTTAGGGAGTAACCGCAAATGGTGGGCCCACCAGGACTCGAACCTGGGACCAATGGATTATGAGTCCACTGCTCTAACCAACTGAGCTATAGGCCCTGCATATGCTTAGTTTACCACCTGCCCTTACACCGACAAGCAAAAACCCCAAGCCAAGCGCCTGAGGTTTTCCAAACAGCTTTCTCAGCCGCGCCCCTTAGTGTCCATCCACTCGTCCAAGAAGCTCCGCAGATGCTCAGAACGACTGGGGTGGCGCAACTTGCGTAGCGCTTTTGCTTCAATCTGACGGATTCGCTCCCGAGTGACGTCGAACTGTTTACCCACTTCTTCAAGTGTGTGGTCCGTATTCATATCGATACCGAAACGCATACGCAAGACTTTCGCTTCACGCGCCGTCAATCCACCCAACACATCCTTGGTCGCTTCACGCAGGCCTTCACCCGTCGCCAACTCAACCGGTGAGCCGATGGTTGTATCCTCAATAAAGTCACCCAAATGAGAGTCTTCGTCATCGCCAATGGGCGTCTCCATGGAAATGGGCTCTTTGGCAATTTTCAGCACCCGGCGAACCTTATCCTCGGGCATTTCCATCCGATCGCCCAGCTCTTCGGGTGTGGGTTCACGACCCATTTCCTGAAGCATTTGGCGGGAAACTCTGTTCAGCTTGTTGATCGTCTCAATCATGTGAACCGGGATACGAATCGTGCGCGCCTGATCGGCAATCGAACGTGTAATGGCCTGACGAATCCACCACGTTGCATAGGTAGAGAATTTGTAGCCGCGGCGATATTCAAACTTATCCACCGCCTTCATCAATCCAATATTTCCTTCCTGAATCAGGTCTAGGAACTGTAGCCCGCGATTGGTGTACTTTTTAGCGATTGAGATCACCAATCGCAGGTTGGCTTCAACCATATCTTTCTTGGCGCGCCGAGCTTTAGCCTCGCCCAAAGACATACGGCGGTTAATGTCCTTGATCTCTAAAACCGACAGATCGGTTTGTTTGGTGAGCGCTTTTAATTTTTTCTGGGCGCGAAAGATATCGTCTCGCTGCGCATCCAACAATGGGGAGTAATCCGCTTCGGCCTTCACCAATTTATTGATCCAAGAAACACTGATCTCGTTGCCCACATACTCTTTGCGAAAAGTATCCCGCGGTACACGTCCATGCCGAACAGCACAGTTCATGATCGTGCGCTCGTGGCGGCGAACAGTCACCAAAGCATCGCGCGCCATGCTGACAATCAGATCAAAATGTTTGGGCACCAGTTTGAAGCAGCAAAATGCCTCACCCAGTTTTTCCATCTGGGCCTTGACCTCGTCGCCACTGCGACCCTGTTCCGCGAGAACTTTTTGCGTTTTGGCGTATTGACGTTTCAACGTACCAAAGCGTTTTTTGGCCTCTTCCGGATCTGGGCCTTTATTTCCTTCTTCTTCGTCATCATCATCGCTGGTCGCTTTCGCGCCGTCAGCGCCGACTTGGGTCGCGGCGGGCACGTGGTCTGTCGGGTCCAAATACCCAACCAGCAGATCTGCAAGCTTCTCTTCTTTGGTAACCTCATCGTAGGTTTCCAAGATATACTCGACCGGCCCTGGAAAATAAGAAAGTGCCGTCAACACGTCGCGAATACCTTCTTCGATACGCTTCGCAATGGCAATTTCGCCCTCACGCGTCAGCAACTCCACGGTACCCATTTCGCGCATATACATCCGCACGGGGTCTGTGGTGCGACCGGCCTCTGTCTCAACAGCGGCAAGCGCCGCAGCGGCTTCTTCAGCGGCCAGTTCATCGGCTGTATTTTCTTCGGTACTCAGCAACTCGTCAGCATCAGGAGCATTCTCATACACCGTGATGCCCATGTCGTTGATCATACGGATAATATCTTCGATCTGTTCAGGATCCGAGATATCATCTGGGAGGTGATCGTTAACCTCGCCATAGGTTAAAAAGCCCTGCTCTTTGCCCTTGGCGATAAGTTCTTTAAGTCGTGACTGCTGTTGCGCGGTCGAGATTTGATTGCTCATATGACCTCGGAGGTGGTAATTTCCGTCTGGTGGAAGGGTTGCGTCTTACAAGACCGCCCTCGTTTTTTTGAACCGCATGCCTCACTTTGGCCCATAGTTGGCCTCATATACGTCAAAGCACGCGCGAATCAAATGTTTGGATCAAACAAACCAGTATACTGCTTTTAATAGGAATTAGACCAGCTAAAAGAATGACAATTTCGCCACCCGTGCACCCAAAAGGCCGCCCCCAACTATGGTTTACGCAGCGCCATGAATTGACGTAATCCTTCTACATCCGGATTCTCTTTAAGCGCGGTTAATGCTCGACGACGCGCTTGTTGCTCTAAAATTTCGGTCAATCGAACAACACCCTCCTTAAACTCTCCCAAGATCACGCCAGATTCAATTTCAAGCACGGTTTGCGCACGCTGCAACAATTCTTCATAGGACGGTTCATCAGACCAATGTACTAAAATTTCTTCAATATCTGCCTCCGGGTGCGTGTCGATATAACTCGCCAACTCGCCTAGCAAACCAAGATCGCCGCGATGCAAAAAGAGCCGAGAGCGATCCGCAGCATCCACTTTCAGCCAAATCTCCGGTTGCTTTAATAACAAAGTTAGTAAGCGGTCACTTACCTTTTGAGTCCTATTATTTAGGGTCGAGCGTACATCAGTTGGCATACGTCTAGCGCTCGAGGCGCGCGCATCTAGGCCTGTTAACTCTCTGAGTTTTTGCTCCAACAGCGTGCGCAAATAGCCTTCAGGCACCTTATTCAAATAGGGCGCAACCAACCCAGCCAGACGCGCCCGTCCATCCACGCTAGACAAGTCTAAACCTTGCGAAAGGCGTTGAAACAAGAACTCCAAACCAGGCATCGCATTATCAATGAAGCGCAGAAAACCGGCTTTACCCTGACTGCGGATCAGACTGTCCGGATCTTCTCCGTCGGGCAAAAAAACAACTTTGATCAAACGATGCTCATTCAAAGTCGGCAATGCATTTTCCAGCGCCTTCCACGCAGCCGCACGCCCAGCTTGGTCGCCATCAAAGCAACAGACCACCTCATCAGCATAACGATAAAGTTTTTGGAAGTGGGCTTCGCCTGAGGCGGTGCCCAATGTAGCCACACTATTGGCCACACCATGCTGAGCCAGCGCCACCACGTCCATATAGCCCTCAACCACAATTAATCGGTCGATGCGCCGCAGCGCGCGGCGTGCCTCATAAAGCCCGTATAGCTCTGAACCCTTATGAAATACAGGAGTTTCCGGGGAGTTAAGGTATTTGGGGCCCTCTTCGGCGCCGAGCGTCCGGCCACCAAAGCCGATGACTCGCCCGCGTGTGTCCCGAATTGGAAACATAATACGATCACGAAACCGGTCATAAGCACGACCTGAATCACTTTCAATGGTTAAACCCGCGTCAAGCAATTGCGGCGAGCCCTTGGGCGTCTTGAGATATTCCTGCAAATTCTGCCAGCCCGGGGGTGCATACCCGATGCCAAAGTCACGCGCCACCACACCTGTCAATCCACGTGACTTGAGATAATCAACCGCTACTGGCTGTTTGCGCAATGAGTAACGATAAAACTGCTCCGCTTTTTCTAAGACCGCATACAAATCAGGATCAACCTGCGGGCGCGGCGGACCACGGCCTGCCTCTCTCTGCACCTCAAGGCCCAATTGTTGAGCCAGCGATTCTACAGCCTCAACAAACTCTAACCGGTCAAAATTCATAATAAAGGTTAGCGCGGTGCCGCTTTCTTGACACCCAAAGCAATGGAAAAACTGTTTATCTGGACTAACAGAAAATGAGGGTGTTTTTTCGTCATGAAACGGGCATAACCCCGAGTAGTTTTTCCCCGCTTTTTTCAAAGTCATACGGCTCTGTATCACGTCAACAATGTCAACGCGAGCCAGCATGTCGTTAATAAAAGATTGGGGTATTCGCCCGGCCAAGAGCGGTAGCCTGTCTCGTTAGTCGTCGCAAGAGGTTAACACAAGCCGGGGCAGCGACGATTATGAAATGCGCCTACATCATCTAAAACCTTCCAATCAGGCAGGGCGCTAACTATCGACCATAGACGTCATCAAATCGCTCGATGTCATCCTCGCCAAGGTAGGGGCCTGACTGCACCTCAATCAATTCCAACGGCAATTTTCCGGGATTTTCTAGCCGATGCTTCGCCCCACGGGGTATGTAAGTGCTTTCATTTTCACCTAGCGTGAAGACTTCATCTTCCCGCGTGATACGCGCTGTGCCCTGCACCACAATCCAATGCTCCGACCGATGATGATGAAGCTGCAAACTCAGTGATGCACCCGGGGCTACCTTTATGCACTTGACTTGATATCGGCTGCCTTCAGCAATTCCCTCATAACTTCCCCAAGGACGAAACACCTCACTGTGATAGAGGTGTTCGCTGCGATCCCGGTTCGCAAGCGTAGCTACGATTTTTTTAACGTCTTGAACTTGATCTTTGTGCGCCACCAACACTGCATCAGCGGTTTCGACGATGACCAGAGATTCCACACCGATGGTCCCTACCAGTCGCTCGGATGCACGCACATAACAATCAGATGTATCAAAGGACACCACGTCGCCCATCAAATGGTTCCCTTTCTCGTCGCGCTTCGACTCATCCCATATTGCCGACCATGAACCAATATCGTTCCAACCAAAACTCACCGGTACCACCTGCGCACGGTCAGTTTTTTCCATTACGGCGTAATCAATGCTATCGGCAGGTGACAATAAAAATTCAGGCCCCGGGCGCAAAAAGTCCATATCCAACTGTGCATTGGCCATCGCCGCTTGCGTGTGCATAGCCATATCGGGGTTGTATCGCTTCAATTCATCTAAATACTGCTGAGCACCCAACACAAACATACCGCTATTCCACAGGTAAGTTCCTGCCGCCAAATACCGCGCGGCATTCACCTCATCCGGCTTCTCGACGAAAGATAATGCACTTTGCAGACCACGCGAGGCGTCTTCTATCCCAATATAACCATAACCGGTTTCGGCTCGCTGCGGCCTAACGCCAAACGTTACCAAGCCACCCGCGCGCGCACCTTGCGCGGCCACAGATACCGCCTGCGAGAAGGCCACCTCATCAGCAATCAAGTGATCCGATGGCAGCACCAGTAAAACTGCATCTGGATCTTGAGCGACGGCGTGCCAAGCTGCGAGCGCGATGGCAGGCGCACTGTTACGTCCTTCAGGTTCAAGTATCAGTTGATTCCAAGCCAGATCAACCTCTCGACACTGTTCCGCAACTAAAAAACGGTGCTCTTCATTGCACACCAAAATCGGAGCCTGCTGGGTTGCTGTAATCGCCCGTTTTATGGTGTCTTGCAAAAACGACTGCTCACCAAGCAATTTCTGGAATTGTTTCGGGAAATGGGTCCGCGATACAGGCCACAACCGACTCCCAACCCCTCCGGCTAAAACCACAGGAATCACATTTGAGTTGTCGCTTTTTTGCGCCGGCGTTGACACTAGACACTCCTTGTCTCGCAGAAAAATTAGGGCCTTGCAGCCTCGATCAGGACAGGTGTTTTTTAACTAAGGCACTTGCTAAAGCCATATCAGCCAGACCTGCCGACGCTGTTTTGACGGCGGCCATCACCTTACCCATATCTTGCATGCCCGCAGGCTTTAAATCCGAGATGGCCTTCACAATCAACTGTTGCAGTTCCGCCTCATCCATTTGACGAGGCAGGAATTCTTGGATCAACTGCATTTCAAACTGTTCTTGTTCAGCCAAGTCTTGCCGGCCCGCGTCTGAGAACTGTTTAAACGCATCTTGGCGTTGTTTCATCATTTTATTGAGCAGGCCAATCACATCCGCGTCTGCAAGCTCACGGCGCTCATCCACCTCCAGGCGCTTGAACTCTGCATTCACCATGCGCAGAACCGCCACGCGCTTTTTCTCTCGCGCTTTCATCGCGGCTATGGTGGCTTCGGAGATGATTTTTTTCAGTTCTGACATAGCGTGCCTTTCTACGGGACTATCCATTGCGGGGCCCCGTTTTTCCGCCTCATATAAGGCTACAGCGACTATCAGGCCGCGGGCCTAAGCCCTTCGTCGGCTGGGAACTCTAAGGGCTAAAATGCCCGTTCGAATTTCCGGGACTCTCGCTGCAGCTTCTTTGCGTGACGCTTGACCGCCGCTGCCGCTTTGCGTTTGCGCACTGCGGTTGGCTTTTCGTAAAATTCGCGACGACGCACCTCGGACAATACCCCTGCTTTTTCACAGGATCGCTTAAATCGTCGCAGTGCAACATCAAAGGGCTCGTTTTCTCGAACTTTTACGTGAGGCATTTTTGGTCATTGTGTAAAACAGGGCTGCGAAGTCTACACTTAGATGACCACCGAGTCTACAATGCTTGCCATGCTAGTACTCGGTATAGAAACATCTTGTGACGAAACTGGCCTTGCGGTCTACGATAGCCGCGCAGGTCTGCTCAGTGACATATTATACAGTCAGGTAGACCTGCACGCAGATTACGGGGGGGTTGTTCCCGAGCTGGCATCGCGCGATCACATCCGGAAGATATCGCCTTTGACCCGCGAAGTATTGGCGCAAGCCAACAAAACTCTGGATGACCTAGACGGCATTGCCTATACCGCAGGTCCCGGCCTAATGGGGGCCCTCTTAGTTGGCGCCACCTTTGGCCGATCCATGGCCTGGGCTCTGGGCACAAAGGCAATCGGTGTACACCATATGGAAGCTCATCTGCTTGCGCCACTGCTCAATCAAAATCAAGTACCGCCGCTGCCTTTTCTTGCGCTGCTCGTGTCAGGCGGCCACACCCAACTGGTGAAAGTGGACCGCATAGGGAGCTACCAACTGTTGGGCGAATCACTCGACGACGCGGCCGGCGAGGCTTTTGATAAAGCCGCGAAAATGATGGGATTAGGCTACCCCGGCGGTCCAATGATCGCAAAAGCCGCCCTCAACGGCGATCCAAACCGATTTCGATTCCCACGACCAATGACCGACCGACCCGGACTGGATTTCAGCTTTAGTGGACTAAAAACCCATACCCTCAACACAGTTGCAAAACACACCCCGTTATCCAGTCAAGACATCGCCGACATTGCCACCGCATTTGAACAAGCGGTTGTTGATACCCTGTTCATCAAATGTCGTCGTGCAGTTAAAGCAAGCGGCATCAAACACCTTGTCATAGCCGGCGGCGTGAGCGCCAACCAAAGGCTAAGGGCTCGACTAGAACAGGATTTGGATGCTCAAGTTTATTATGCGCCCAACGCGCTATGCACAGACAATGGCGCCATGATCGCCTACGCGGGCGCTCTGCGGCTTGCGGCAGGGGAAACATCGTCGCTCGCCATTCAAACGCGCCCACGCTGGCCGATGATCGAACTGGCTCCCATACCAGCGGGTGACTCGCCCAGCGGCTAGCACGCCATCCTCGCCCAACGGATCCATCCCATGTTTCAAGATGTAATTTTCATCAACAACCTTACCTTCGATACGATCATTGGAGTCCTGCCGCATGAGCGAATCGTAAAACAGCCGATCATCATCAACCTTGAGGTCACCGTGAATACATACATCGCCGCGTGCTCACAGACGCTGGCGGACACGCTGGATTATGCGGATCTGGCAAGCGCCATTACCTCACTCACCCAACAAGCCGAATGCCTGCTGGTCGAGACTTTGGCGCAAAAAATCGCTGACCTGACGTTATCCTATCCAGGTGCGTCAAGCGTCAAGGTTTCAGTGACCAAGCCTGACGCCTTAGCAAATGCGTCCGGCGTCGGCGTAAAAATTGTGCGATCAATTTCATAGCCCGCGGCCTCGGTCCAACGCCTGCAGGCGCTTACGGCGCAACGCAACACCGTAATCGCGACCCTTAAGGGAACTGTCATCAGCCAGCTTGACCTGCTCCCATTGTCGCGCCAATGCATACAACCCCTGCACAGATATCCCGTGCTTAACTTGCGCAAGCGTTGCCAAAGGCGTCAGCAAATCCCAATGGTGGGCTACTCGCATTGCTTCAAAAGCATCACCGAGCATCGCTGCATCAGCATTTGTCCAGCACGCAAGCAGATCCCCCCATGCGAGCCACATACGAGCAAACTGCAAATAACGCTGCGGGGTTCTGAGCCGCTCCGCCAAGCAGCAAAACTCAGCATCGGCCAAAGGCATCTCGGCAAATCGCAACTCAGCGGATTGACTTTGAAACAAGATTGATTTGCCCGCGCATTCGGCAAACCAATCTTTGAGCCCACCACAATCGGACAACACCGCAAAAAAGCGCTCGGGCGCTGGCGATGCAAGCGCTTTTTCAAACTCTCGCCATACCCGTTCAGGCGCTAAATCACCCAACTCACCCGCGCCCACCATTTCGCGCATCAATGCCTGAGTATCAGGGGCAACGGTAAATCCCGGCATCACGGAGGCGAAACGTGCAACACGAAAAACACGCAGGGGATCCTCTTTAAAGGCCGGTGAAACGTGGCGCAACACCCGCGCTTGAAGATCGTTGAGACCATTATAGGGGTCAATCATTACCCCACTGTGATCCTGCGCAATAGCATTAATCGTTAAATCTCGACGTTGCAGGTCTTCCTCCAAGGTAACAGAGGGTGCCGCGTTGACAACAAATCCGCGATGCCCTTTGCCCTGCTTCCGCTCGGTGCGCGCCAAAGCGTATTCTTCATTTGTTTCCGGGTGCAAATAAACGGGGAAATCACGGCCAACTTGGCGATAACCCAGTTTTTCCATCTGCCCTTGGGTGCTACCGACCACAACCCAGTCCCGGTCACCAACAGAACGGCCCAAGAGTGCATCGCGAACAGCCCCGCCTACCAGATAAACAAGCAATTTGATGGGCTCTCTAAAAAAAGCGTGAACCCAGAGCTTTGCAAGAGTTGTCTACTCACGCAAGGCCCGAGAACAAAAAAATAAACCGCTAGCAAGAAGATTTTATCTCATGCGCTGCAACACAAGTGCGCTCGCCACTGATCAATTCTAACGCAGTCAACTCACGCCCCCATACATACCCCGTATCTAGAGCAAGAATATCATCACGACCCGTCACACCATTTAACGAAGCCCAATGACCAAACAAAAGCCGCGGCATATGAGTTATTTGTGGCCACAATTGAAACCACGCGTGCAAGTTATCCGGCGCTTGCGCCAATGGCCCTTTATAGTCAAAGTCCATCCTGCCAGCTGAATCAACCATACGTAATCGCGTCAGGTAATTTGTGATCACTCGCAGGCGCGCCATGCCCTGCAGGGATGGATCCCAATGGTTCGGTTCATTGCCATACATCTGCTGGAAAAACGTTAGATAGCTCACCTGCGGGTCGCGCCCCGAGAGCACACGCGCAACTTCTTCCGCGTAACTTTGGGCTTGTTGCAACCCCCAAAAATGCGGAATGCCGGCGTGCGTCATGGCATATCCCAAATCAGCATCAACATGTAAAAGTGGTTGTCGCCGCAGCCAATCTGCCAAAACCGCCACATCAGGTGCGTTTAAAATGTCTGTGAAGGTATCCCCAGGAAACGGTTTTCGACCGCCGTAATAGGCTGCCAAAAAATGTAAATCATGATTTCCCAACACAATCCGGCACTGCCGAGCCATGCCCTTCACACGCCGCAACACCGCCAGAGAATCCGGACCACGGTTAATCAGATCTCCCAACAACCAAAGCCTGTCGTTCGCACAAAAATTGATTTTATCCAACAACGCCACAAACGCCTCATCGCAGCCCTGCAAGTCGCCTATCGCATAGACCCGCATATCGATTAATGAACGAGATTGGGTGCGGAGAGCAAAAACACGGGAATAGGCACCTCAAAATTCTGACCATGGTCATCAACAAACGTGTATTCGCCTTGCATCGTCCCCACCGGGGTTTTGAGCATGGTTCCGCTTGTATATTCGAATTCTTCACCCGGATTTAACAGAGGCTGTTCGCCAATAACGCCCTCACCGCGCACCTCCTCGACAGCACCCGTTGCGTCCGTGATCACCCAATGCCGGCTAAGCAACTGGGCAGATGCAGAGCCCGCGTTGCGCAACGTAATCCGATAAGCAAAGACATAACGCTGCTCCGACGCCGCCGATTGCCCTTCCAGATAATGCACAGCAGTGTTGACTTCTATTGTTGGCACACGCAGGCCTCCTCTTATAGCCGTTGTAACAAAACCGACGTCAAAGACGACCCGGTTCGCTCGAGTCGTTGACCACACTCACCAAAGCCACAAAATCTTGTGTACTGACACTATCCGCCCGTAAACCCGGGTCGAGCTGAGTTTTCGACCAATCTATATCCAGCGACTTAAGCGCGTTGGACAAGCGTTTGCGACGCCCGGAAAACGCCAGTCTGAGTATTTTTTCCAGCGTCGATACGTCCACCGTCACTGGCTGGACCCGCGGGATCATTCGAATCACGCTCGACCATACCTTGGGCGGTGGTGAAAAACTTTCTGGTGATACATCAAATAAGATTTCAACAGAAAAATACAGCTGCACCATCACACTTAAACGCCCCCAAGCCTTGCTTGCGGGTTGAGCCGTGATCCGTTGGGCCATTTCCCGCTGCAACATAAAGTGATAATCAGCCACACGCGCCGGATAATCGCGCAAAAAGCGCGTAAGCACGGCCAGCAATGGGGACGAAATGTTGTACGGCAAATTCCCAAAAACCCGCCATGGCGCTCCTTCGTCCAGCACCTGAGCAAGATTGACGCGCAAGATATCATCGTTGGTCAACTCAAGATTGGGGAAACGCTGGCCCAACAAAGGTGTCAGGTCACGGTCTATTTCCACTGCACGGTAGAGCTTCGGCTGATCTATCAGGAGTTCAGTCAATGCACCTCTACCCGGCCCGATCTCCATAACTCGATCATGAGCAGACAAGTTAAGGACTTGGGCAATCTGGTGCAAGACACCAATATCACTCAAAAAGTGCTGACCAAATCGTTTACGCGCGCGCATCGGTTACAACTGACTCAATTGGGCAGCCAAATTAACCGCCGCGGTGAAACTACCCACTGAAACATCAGCGCCGCCGGCTTTATCAAGCGCCGTACCATGGTCGACCGAAGTACGCACAAACGGCAACCCTAAAGTCACGTTAACGGCCTCGCCAAATCCTGCAAACTTTAAGACCGGCAAGCCTTGATCATGGTACATACACATCACTGCATCTGCACCCGACAAATATTGAGGGGTAAACAACGTATCCGCCGGTAGCGGTCCTACAACGCGATATTTGCGAGATTGCAATGCCTCTATGACAGGCGTAATTACCTCGATTTCTTCCCCACCTAAATGACCACTTTCACCCGCATGCGGGTTCAGTCCTGCCACTAGAATTTTTGGATTGGGGCACAGAAACTTCGTCTGTAGATCCTGATGCAATATTTGCAAGCGCCGCATCAACAGAGCAGAGGTTACCGCGCTGGGGACCTGCGAAAGCGGCAGATGGGTTGTCGCCAACGCAACCCGCAAATCACCCGCTACCAATAACATAACCACGTCTTCGACATTGCTAGCTGCCGCCAGATATTCAGTGTGTCCAATAAAGGAGACACCGGCATCATTGACTACAGACTTCTGCATCGGACCCGTCACTAATCCGCTGTAGCGGCCCTGCAGACAACCGGCGATCGCTCCATCCAAAGCTCCGAGCACCCCGGGGACATTTGCCGGGTCCAAAACCCCGGGAATCACAGGTTGCGCCAGCGGACAATGCACAACAGAGAGCCGACCCGGCTCGCAAGACGGCATCTGTAAATTGTCATTAATCTCTAGCGGCATCGACAACAATCGTGCCCGCTGCGTCAACATATCCGCGTCAGCGGCAACCACCATCGGGCACTCACGCCGCTTTTGTGCGAAACGCACCAACAGATCAGGGCCTATCCCGGCAGGTTCACCCGGGGTGACCACTAACATCAGCATTCCCCAAGGATTTTAAAAATAGAATTTATAGCCGTAATTCAACAAACGCCTCATCGCGGATCTCTTTCAACCACTCTTCTTGCTCTTCCTCAAAACGCCGCTTGTGCAGAATTTCAACCGCCATGTTTTTGCGCGCCTCGTCACTCATATCCTGTTCGCGACGGTCTAAAACCTGCAAGATATGCCAACCAAATTGAGTCAAAAAGGGCTCACTGACACCGCCAATAGCCTGCGCTGCCATTGCTTCTCCAAACTGTCCAACAAACGCATCTGGCGGCGACCAGCCTAAGTCACCGCCGTTCAGCGCACTCGCGGGATCTTGAGAATGCGTTTTCGCCAACTCGGCGAAATCTGCGCCGCCATCAATTTCTTGTTTGATCTCCTGGATCAGCTCTTGAGTCTCTTGCGGACTGCGAATTTCAGACGGCCGAACTAAAATATGGCGAACGTTAGTCTCTATAATCGTCTGCGTACCAGCACCGCGCTGCTCTAACAACTTTATAATGTGGATCGCGCCCGAGGTTCGAATAGGATCCGCAATATCACCCACCTGCATTTCCAAAACATCTTCAGAGAATAACGAGGGTAATTCACCTGCACGACGCCAACCTAGATCACCACCCTCCAAGGCTCGACTGCTTGACGAACGCGCGATTGCCATTTGCGCAAAGTCTGCACCGCCTCGCAGTTCAGCAACAATCTCCGCGGCTTCGGCTTCAGCTTTGGCCTCTGCCTCATCAGAGGCGCGTTCCGCCAACGACAACAAAATATGGCCAACCCTGTATTCATCAGAGAACAATTGCTGATAGTAAGGTGAATTGAGTAATCCCTGAATGTCTTTATCGGAGATGGAAATACGGCGGTTGATCAGATTACGCTGTAGGCGAGAAATCAGCATCTCAGAACGGATTTCTTCTCTAAATTGACGATAGCCGATGCCGTCCGCAGCTAGCGCCTGCTGAAACTGTTCCAACGTTAAATTATTCCCCTGCGCAAATGACATCACGGCTCGGGTCAACGTCTCATCATCGATCTCAACCCCGCGGCGGGCCGCCTCTTGGTGCTGAATGCTCTCCAAAACGAGGCGCTCCATGATCTGCGACACCAGAACCTCGTCTTGCGGCAACTGCATCTTTTGCTCTTTCATCTGGCGAACCACTTGGTCGTAACGACTCTTCAACTCTGACGCCAGAACCACGTCCTCCTCTACAACCGCAACAATCGCATCTATTTCCTGATAGACAGCGCTTGCGCTGCAACTGAAGAACAGCGCGGCAGTCATCCAAGCCGCATTCACTAGGTGGCGGAAGCTGGTCATAAATACTCCTTTTTCAACACTATATCACAGCACTTTAGCCGGTCAGAAAAGACGCTTACTCGGGGCCACGATAACCTGAGATACCCCGTTCAAATATCGAATCTACCGTCGCGCCAAAACCAGCTAGACCCTTGAACATGATTTGCAAAAAAACACCTTTATCTGCATCAACTTGATCAAACTCATTGGCCGTCGGGCTATCTAAAAATCGGCGCGCCATAAAGCGCACTTGCAAACAACAATCGCCATACTCAAGACCTCCAAACGCCTCAATGGTTCGACCACTGACAAGGTCATAGTTCCAGCGCCCAAACACACCCAGGGTTCTGGTCACAGGCCAATACCACGACAGATCCGATTGCTCAATGTCTGATCTACGGCGATTCCGAAATCCTAAGTTGATGATATGCCGATTATCGCGCCGATACTGAAGCCCAAACCCACCTTCGTCCACTTGGTCAGATTGTCTATCCCAAATCACATTGCCCGTAAGCCGCCAATGCCCCGCTAGCGCCGCCGATGCCTCTGCTACAATGGCCGAAGTGTTGCGGGCATCCGTGCCACCGGGGGGGCCAAAGAGCGTCACCCGCCGATCATCAAAATAGAAGATCTGACCCACACTCAATCGAGCATACTCTACACCGCTGGAGGGTGAGAGAAAGCGTGTGGTTAGCCCTGTAGATATCTGGTCAGCATCACCCACCCGATCCAGCCCCGCGAAACGGTTATCCCGGTACAACTGCGAATAACTGAAGGTCAATTGCGAGGCATCAAATCTTGGCAAACCAGATTGGTCTTCATAGGCCTGCCACAGATAGTAGACACGCGGCTCCAGGGTTTGAACCACATCTCGACCCAACCAATTGACCTCGCGCTCAAAAAACAATCCCGCATCAAGATTTGCCAATCCAATACCCCGATCAGGCGAACTGTCCAACTCAGCACCACCCAAGCCGGCCTGATTTAAGCTCAGATCATACGCGGTATGACGGTAACCACCCGTTGCGTTGACAAATCCCCACGATCGATCCATGCGCATGTGCAGACGAGGCTCAACATGGGTGCGGCTGCCGGTCAGCGCCGCCAGGCCAACCAGACCTTGTGTATCGCGATCAAATTCAGACCATTTGGCCCCTAAACTCAAGCTGAAAGGACCCCTCAACGCGCGCCTGTAGAGCAAATCCAGCTCGGGCAACCGCTGATAATCTTCAACAGTGACGCGATCCAGACGCTGGAATCGCTGCGCCCACAGGCGCATAGACAAATTCCCGCGATTAAATTGGACCTCTCCCCGCCGCTCTAACGCTCTTTGGCTGGAGAGCGCGAGATCTGTACCAAGATCCCGAAAATAATCTCGATCGCTGACGCTGGTAAAATCTATCCGCGTGCGAAATGCGCCAAATTGCCCACGGTGATCAACCCTGCCCAACCATCGGTCAGCGGGCTTGAATGGCCCAAAAACCGACTCGCCATTGATATCGTCAAAATCGCTACGATCAATCCATCCGTTATACAAATTGTCTTTGGGTAGATAGGCGCCACCTAAAGTGGTTGCTTGCCAAACAGAGCGCTGACGGAATTCCACTTCACCGCCCGCTCCTCGCTTGCCAACATATATGGGCGTTACGGTAGCGTCATAATTTGGCGCCAAATTCAAATAATAGGGCAGGGATATTTCCACGCCGTCATCCCCCGAGTAACCCAAGTCAGGAAATAAAAATCCGGAGACACGATCGTCGGATACTGGGAACTTCAAATAGGGTGTGTAAAACACCGGCACCGACTTCAGCCGCAACACCGCGTGCCGAGCCGTTCCAAAGACTGCGTCTTTTTCGATCTCCAAGCGTTTTGCGCTAAGCTCCCAGCCGCTATTGCCCGGCACACAGCGCGTAAACTCATTCTGCGTGAGTAAAAGATTTCCATCAGTGCCTTGCACCAACGCATCCGCTTCCCCACGAAGATTGGCATCAGTCAGCACAAACTCGGCGTCATTGAGCTCAACCCGATTGCTGTCTAGATGAATGGTTGCCGACTGACCTTGGATTACCAAACCCGGCTCATCCAGACGCGCGCCCTCAACAAAGCGCACCACCCTATTGTCATAGTCAACTTCTGCATTTGGACTGACAACTCGTCGATTGCCTTGCTCCAACGTCACGTTTCCGGACAGCAAGGCACGCACATCTACCTCCGCCGTCAGTTGGTCCGCAGACGCCTCCAGCACAAAGTCGCTGCTGTTGCTGCTGCGCGGGTGGGGGTACTCACGCACGACATACTGACCGGCGCATACTGCAGACTTATCCGAAGTAGCCTCGGGCATATAAAGCCTGGCGGCCAAACCAGGCGTCAGGCGGTGGCTCGATGCCACCGGCCGCGCCGGCGTGGGCCGGTATAAAAGGGCGGGATCTGCACTCAGTTCTAGCTGCGCGGCAGGCTCGACAACAACAGCCGGCCCCCCTTTGATGGGGACTTGCACCTCTATGGCGACCGCCTGGCCTTGGTCGGCCTGACAATTCCAACCATCACCTTTAGCATTGGGCAGACATAATTGAGCTGAGGCATCCGCCGAGCCGGCCGCTTGCGACAACTGCGCTTTGGCTTGCGCGACAGAGACACCGAGCGCTCCCGCCCAACAACAGACTAACCCAAGCCTCATTAACCAGCGCAAGTAAACTTTCATCGAAGCATGATAAAGCTTTGCAACGCCGGTTATAATGCTTGCGTGAAAGAAATTACGCTTACAAAAGAAACATTTTCTTGGTGTCAGTCTGCATTATCCGGATCCACCGAGTCTGTTCGAGACATCTCGCTTTTAAAGGCCGAGGCCAGCCACAGAAGCTTCTACCGCATCACGACTGAAAAGCGTTCGCTTATCCTCATGGAAAGCCCCCCCAAAAAAGAACGCAATGATTTATTTATCGCCATTGGCGCCGCGTTTTTTGCTCATCAAATTCCAGTCGCGAGCCTGATCGCCCATGAGGAGTCGAGCGGCCGGTTTCTAATGACTGATCTAGGAGCCGCGGACCTTGAATCACATTATGGCAAATCCTCTCAGAATGCAGCTTTGAAAGCGGCAATTGACCTATTGCCTAAAGTGGCGACCGCGAGCGCCGAGCACATTGCCCCGTATACAAAAGAACGGATGCACGAGGAGCTGCACATCTTTTACCACTGGTTTATGGTCAAAATGCTTGGCCTGTCGGGGTATCAAGACACCTTCGACGGCATTTGCGAGATCCTAGTGGACGACATTGATGCCCAACCGACTTGTTGCATCCACCGCGATTACCATTGCCGGAACGTGCTTTATAACCAGAAAAAGCTGGGGATTGTCGACTTTCAGGATGCCTTGCGTGGCCCCCTTATGTACGACATCGCCTCATTACTGAGAGATTGTTATTACACTTTTGAAGAATCGCAGGTCGATAGCTGGCTCGCCTACTTCATGTCCATTACCCCCGCATTAACCAATGCCTCATTTACCACAACCAAGCAGCGGTTCGACTGGACAGCCATACAACGTCAACTAAAAGCCATCGGCATATTCGCCCGCTTGCATCTCAGAGATGGTAAAACCACTCATTTACGCTACATAGCTCCCGTGCTCGATCAACTGCTTGACCAAACGCGCCGCTATCCAGAACTACACGCGCTACCGCAGGTGCTCACTCGATGTGCACAGGCTTTCGAATTCGCGCGCCCACAAACCCCATGAAAGCCATGATACTAGCGGCAGGTAAGGGCACACGACTGGCCCCGTTGACGCAATTGACCCCCAAGCCAATGTTAACCCTGGCAGGCCGACCCCTTATCGAGTGGCAAGTTCAGGCCCTTGCACAGGCCGGCGTGGACGAGATCGTGATCAATCTGCATCATCTTGGCGGCCAGATCAGTAATTACTTGGGCAACGGCGAAAAGTACGACCTGAAAATCACCTACTGCCATGAAATCGAACTGTTAGAAACAGGCGGCGGGATTGTTAACGCCTTACCATTTTTGGGGGATCAACCCTTTTATCTGTTCAATGGTGATATCTGGACGGATTTTAATTTCCAAAAACTACCCGCCCGCCCAAGGCAAGACAACCTCGCACACTAGTCATCACACCGACCCCAAAAAACCGACCAACCGGCGACTTTCAGTTTACGAACGGCCAAATCACCGGGCGCGGCAACGACTACGTCTATTGCGGGATTGCGCTGCTTAACCCGGCGTTATTCAGCGGACAGAGCAAACGACACTTTTCATTGCGCGACCTTTATTTTGACCTCATTTCACAGGGACGCTTGGGCGCGCAGACACATCAGGGCCGGTGGCACGACATCGGTACACTGCAAGAATATACCCTGCTCCAAAGGGAGGTGAAGGCGCCCAGTTAAGCCGCCAAGCACAACCCAGGCCTGCAGCAGAACATTACCAAGAGAAATCCGACCTGAAGGGAGTCATCCTCCTCGTTTTAGCGTAAACTTGACCATATGAAACCTTGGATCTCACCATCAATTCTAGCTGCAGACTTTTCCCGCCTGGGCGAAGAAGTCCGCGACGTACTTTCGGCAGGCGCAGATAGCATCCACTTCGACGTGATGGATAACCACTATGTGCCCAATTTAACCATTGGCCCTTTGGTGTTGAAGTCCCTGCGCAAGGCCGGCATCACGCAAACCGTAGACGTGCACCTCATGGTCAAACCGGTCGACCGTCTGATCGAAGATTTTTTAGAGGCGGGTGCAGATTATATTTCTATACATCCCGAAAGCACGGAGCATTTGCATCGCACCCTGGGACTTATCGAGCAAGGCGGCGCAAAAGCCGGACTTGTCTTTAATCCAGCGACACCACTGGAGGTGTTATCCGAAATTATTGAACTGGTTGATTTGGTGCTGGTCATGTCGGTCAATCCTGGTTTTGGGGGGCAACATTTCATCGCATCCAGCCTCGACAAAATCGCACGCATCAGAGAAATAATTGACGCCAGCGGCCGCCCAATTCGCCTGCAAATAGATGGCGGCATAAAGACCACAAATATTCAATCTGTCGCTGCGGCAGGGGCAGACACGTTTGTTGCCGGCACAGCAATTTTTGGCAGTGACAACTATGCAAAAACCATCGCCGACATGCGTCGAGAAATCGCCAATAAGGCAAGCTAGTTTGGGTAAGTCAAACTGACCCCAAGGTAAATTATTCCCACAGGTATCCCTAACATGCAGAGCTATGACGCATACCTTTTCGACTTGGACGGCACCTTGGTAGATACCGCACCGGACATCAACGCGGCCCTGAATTTTTGTTTGGCAAAGGCTCAGCTGGCGACTGTGGATATTTCGTTGACCCGGCACTGGGTGGGCTACGGGTCTAGAACTCTGATCGACCAGGCACTGGTTCACCACCAGATCGAAGGCGCTGATATCGACCCGCTGCTGACAGACTTTTTAACTTATTACGCCCACCACCTTACCGATCATAGCCAAATCTATCCCGGAGTGGAGCCTACATTAAAACAACTCAAGGATAGAGGCGCCAAGCTCGCTGTTGTCACCAACAAACTTACCTCATTGGCCGAGCCATTAATCGCACAAATTGGACTGAACTCATACTTCGACCTAATCGTCTGTGGTGACACAACGCCGCACGCTAAACCGGACCCCGCGCCCGTCAACTTTGCGCTCAACAATCTCGGCGTGAGCGCCAGCAACGCACTTTTTGTCGGCGATTCCGATACCGACGTAAAAGCCGCCAAAGCCAGTCACTGCGCGGTTGTTTGCCTGAGAAATGGCTATAACCATGGCACCGATGTCACCACCTTGGCTGCCAACGGCGTTATCGACGACTGCAGAGAACTGCTTTGAAAAACGATCCAGATACAGACCCCATTTACCACCGTGTCCCCGTTGTTGCAGAGACTCTCGCGGATCTCGACACGCCGTTATCCGTGTATCTGAAGTTGGCAAACGGTCCCTACTCTTATCTGTTGGAATCCTCCCAAGGCGGCGAAAAATGGGGGCGTTATTCGATTATTGGCCTACCGGCGCAAACCATCATCAAGGTGTTCGGCAATACCGTCGAAGTATCGCACTGTGGCAAAGTTATCGAGCGTTTAGATACCCCAGATCCGCTGGCGTTTATTGAAAAATTTCAGGCTCGTTATCAAGTTGCACAGGCAAAAAACCTACCTCGTTTTTATGGCGGCTTGGTAGGCTATTTTGGTTACGATACGGTGCGCTATGTTGAACCAAGATTAAGCAAAAGTGCACCGCCAGACACCCTAAATACACCCGATATATTATTGATGGTCAGTGAGGACGTCGTCATTTTTGACAACGTCAAAGGTCGCATGCAGCTCGTCAGCTTGGTCGATCCTAGCGAGCCTGACATTATTGCACGTACCCAAGCGCGCTTAGCCGAGCGCATCCAAACGTTGAACGATCCGGCTCCAATTATTCCAGCAAGCCAAGCCAATGCACCCATTCAAGAAAGTGATTTTGTTTCAGAGACAGGCGAAGCCGAATTTCAAAAATCAGTTGAACGCATCAAGGCCTATACACGGGCAGGGGATGTCATGCAGGTAGTGCTGGCACAGCGAATGGCAAGCCCGTTTACCGCCCCTGCGATCAACCTGTATCGCGCATTACGCAGTCTCAATCCCTCGCCTTATATGTATTTTATGGATCTAGACGACTTTCAGATCGTAAGCTCCTCACCAGAAATATTAGCGCGATTGGAAGATGGTATTATTGTAAATCGCCCGCTGGCGGGCACCCGCAGGCGGGGCCACACGCCAGCCGAAGATATCGCATTGGAAAAGGAACTTCTGGCCGACCCTAAAGAAATCGCTGAACACCTGATGCTCATCGATTTGGGCCGCAATGACGTAGGTCGGGTGGCACAAGTAGGCTCTGTTGAGGTGACCGAACAATTTGTGATCGAGCGATACTCACATGTCATGCACATCTCTTCCAATGTAGAAGGCAAACTGGCGGAAGGAAAAACGGCAATGGATCTCCTTCGCGCAACCCTTCCCGTAGGCACTCTATCCGGGGCGCCCAAGGTACGCGCAATGGAAATAATCGATGAGCTAGAACCGGTAAAACGCGGCATTTATGGCGGCGCTGTTGGCTATCTTGCATGGAACGGCAACATGGATACGGCCATCGCTATCCGCACCGCCGTGGTCAAAGACGGCAAACTATACATTGAGGCCGGAGGCGGCATTGTTGCTGACTCAGTACCTCGCTTGGAATGGAAAGAAAGCCTCAATAAAGGGCGCGCGATTTTTCGCGCCGCCGCCATGGCTGAGAACAACTTTCAAGACTGAACGGGATAACTCATCCATCAAATTTTTCTTTTACTGAGGACATCAAACTGTGGAGCGAGCAGCTCATATCGTGCGCAGTGTATGGTTCAACAACACCATCACTGCCATCATCATCTTAAACGCCATTGTGATTGGCCTAGATACATCGGCCACCCTTGCGGCTGCCTTTCATGAGTGGTTTACAATCGCCAACCAGCTGTTTCTGATCGTTTTTATTGTAGAAGCTGTTTTGAAAATCGCCGCCGAGTACCCTAACACCCGCCGCTACTTTAACGATGGCTGGAATATTTTTGATCTCAGCATCATCATCATCAGCTTAATCCCCGCAACAGGGCAACTGGCAACCTTGGCAAGACTGGCGCGATTGCTCCGAGTGCTTCGCCTGATTTCTGCTCTACCAGAACTCAGATTGGTCATTACCACGCTCATTCGCTCCATTCCAAGCATGGGTCATGTCATCGGACTGATGTCGATCGTTTTTTACGTTTATGGCGTTGCCGGCTACCACCTATTCCATGACGTGGACCCCACGCACTGGCGCAACCTTGGGATTTCATTACTTTCTCTGTTTCGCATTGTCACTCTAGAGGATTGGACCGATATCATGTACGCCGCCATGGCGATCAAACCTTGGGCATGGGTGTACTTTGTCAGCTTTGTTGTTTTGGGCACCTTTGTCATCATTAATCTGTTTATCGCTGTTGTACTAAACAATCTCGAAGAGGCTAAAGCAGAACGGCTCGCCGAAATGACTCCGACAGCTAGTGCGGAAGAAATTTTGCGAGAACTGCGCGATACTCAAGATGCGCTAGCTCGGATACAACAGAAATTGGAAACCTTTGAAAAATCCAGAACATCATGACTTTGAATTTAAACATTGCCCAAGTCGCGTATTTCGTCGACGACATCGAAAACCAAGCCAGAAAAATGGCGGCTACTTTCGGGGCCGGCCCCTTTTATATTGTTCGCGACATCAAACTGGCATGGGGTGAACATCGAGGCAAATCCTGCCCGTTCGTTCACTCATCCGCTTACGGCCAATGGGGCGACATCATGTTGGAGCTCGTTCAACAAGACAGTGATGGACCTTCTCCATTTAGAGATCTATATCCTCCGGGTAAAACGGGCCTGCACCACGTGGCAACCATCGTCGAGAATTTGCCTGAGGCTTATCAGTATTTTGCCCAACATAATATTCATCTGGCCACACGGGCCATGACACAAACGGGCACTGAATTTTCATTTCTTGACGCCACGGATACCCTGGGACACTTCATCGAAGTATACGAGAGCAGCGATGCGTTATTGGCGTTCTACGACAAAATACGCAACGCATCGCACCATTGGAATGGCAATGAACCCGTCCGCACGATCTAATCGCACTGATCACCGGCAACGACGCGCCCACTTTAGGCTATCGCTATGATTTTAATGATCGACAACTACGACTCATTTACCTACAACATCGTTCAATACCTTGGCGAACTTGGCGCCCAGGTGAAGGTTGTTAGGAACGACCAGATCAGCGTTAACGATATTCACGAATTAGCTCCCGCGAAGATTGTTATCTCACCCGGTCCGTGCACACCTAACGAAGCCGGTATCTCCCTGGAAGTGATCAAAACCTTTGCCGGTAAAATCCCCATTCTGGGGATCTGTCTGGGCCATCAAAGCATTGGGCAGGCATTTGGTGGTGATATCATCAGAGCAACGCAGGTGATGCACGGCAAAACCTCATCCATCTACCACGACGGAAAGGGCATCTTTGCAGAACTTCCGAACCCATTTCGCGCAACTCGATATCACTCGCTGGTCGTATCACAAACCACTCTGCCAGACTGCCTGGAAGTCACGGCCTGGACCGATAGCGATGACCAAGACTATGAAATCATGGGGCTTCGCCACAAAAGTATGGACATCGAGGGTGTTCAATTCCACCCCGAATCCATCATGACGCAGGCCGGCCATCAGCTACTCGATAATTTTCTCAACAGGACAACCGATGGACATTAAAATTGCACTCGAACACATTGTCAGCGGAAAAAATCTAAGCCAGACAGATTCAGCCAGTGTGTTCGAATCCATCATGTCCGGCAACGCTACTCCCAGCCAAATAGGCGCTTTTTTAACCGCGATTCGAATGAAAGGCGAAACGGCAGAAGAGTTAGCAGGAGCGGCGATCACCATGCGCGCCCTCTCAACCAAAGTGAATGTCAGCCACCCCCACCTTGTAGATACCTGCGGCACTGGGGGCAGCGGCGTTAAGTTATTTAATATCTCCACTGCAGCAGCCTTTGTGGCCGCCGCCGCCGGCGCAAAGGTTGCCAAGCACGGCAACCGGAAAATGACCAGTTTCAGTGGCAGCGCTGACGTCCTTGAAGCTGCCGGTGTTGCCTTGGGCCTGCGCCCAGAGCAAATCGCCACATGTATCAACGAAATCGGCATCGGGTTCATGTTTGCATCGGCACATCATAGTGCAATGCGTTTTGCCGCACCGGTGCGGCAGGAAATAGGCATTCGCACAATGATGAATGTACTGGGCCCTATGACAAATCCTGCCAGCGCACGCCGGCAGGTCATCGGCGTCTTTGATCAACGCTGGCAACTCAAAATCGCTCAGGTTTTGCAACTTCTAGGCAGCGAGCACGCCATGATTGTGCACAGTGCTGGCCTGGATGAAATTCGCCTCGATGCGCCCACCCACGTGGTTGAGCTGCAGCAAGGCGACATCATCGAATATGACATCTCACCCGATCAATTCGGCATTACCAAAACCGATGACATCCGCCACCTCTGCGCGACCTCTAAAGAGGGCAGCCTCAATCTCATGAAAGAAGCACTTACTCAGCCCAATTCAGCTGCAGCAGATATCGTGAGCCTTAATGCAGGCGCTGCAATCTACGTCGCCGGTGTGGCTACAAATCTTAAAAACGGAATCATCATGGCACAAGACGCAATTTCGACGGGTATGGCTAACGAATGTTTGAACGAGCTGGTCCGCATCAGCAGCATGATGTTAGAAACATGAGTGACATCCTCAGCAAAATCATCCAGACAAAACAGCGTGAAGTCGCCCAGAAAAAACAATCCGTGCCCTTCACGAAGATACGATCACAGTCCGAAATTATGCCTGCCCCCCTTGGCTTTGCCGCCAAATTGACTCAGGCCGCCGCTCAAAAGGTACCGGGCGTGATCGCAGAAGTAAAAAAAGCATCACCGTCAAAGGGTGTTATTCGAGAGCATTTTGAACCCGTAAGCATCGCCAGCAGTTATGCGCAATCGGGAGCCTGCTGCCTGTCAGTATTAACAGATGAAAAATATTTCTTGGGATCTGATGATTATCTCATCGATATCAGGGAAACGGTCGACCTCCCCATTTTGCGCAAAGATTTTATGATAGACGAATATCAAATCTATGAGTCTCGGGCCCTCGGGGCGGACTGTATTTTGCTCATTGTGGCTGCCTTAGATCACAAACGCCTTTGTGCCTTGTATCAAGTGGCAACAGATTTGGGTATGGACGTACTCATCGAAGTACACGACCGGCAGGAACTAGACGTAGCAATAGATTTGAGCCCTCAAATAATCGGCATCAACAATCGCAACCTTCGGACTTTCAAAACAAGCCTAGACACCACCATTGACTTGTTGCCGCATATTCCCGCTCATACAACCGTGGTTACTGAGAGTGGACTATCCACACGCGCCGATATTCAACGTATGCAGGCGAATCATGTTTATTGCTTTCTTGTGGGAGAAGCTTTTATGCGGGCAGAGTTTCCTGGAGAAGCGCTAGCAGACCTCTTTTTTAACTCAGGAGCAAACCAATGATAAACCTTTCAGGTCCATTTGCGCCCAACCGAATGTCCAGATCCGAACGCATACCAACTCGATACAGCATGGCGGGAGATGATTGCTCCCTACATTTTGACTTGGACACACTAACGGCAAAACAACAACAAGATCACGCGTCAAATCAAATTTTGACCGCTATGCTTCAAGTGGCGCTGCTGTACATTGCAGATGATGGTGACGACGTTTGCCTTTATTCAGCCTTCAAAGAGTCACCCTGGGCTGAGGCCCTGAAAACCTATCACCATTTCTTTTCCATTCTCGCACTGGCGCCATTACCGCTGGCGAATATATCCTACCACCCGATGCACAGCTTCTACCCCTCCGTAGCGCAAACACCTACTAACGGAAAAACTGAAACTCTGTATATGATCAGCGGCTCTAACTGGTGCATACATCAAAGCCAACAGCTGCTACAAATGAGTCAAAATCTGAACTCAAAAACGCATTTTGCGGAACACGCTCCACGATTTGGTTTGCCGGTTCCTAGCACATTGATCGCTCAAAAAAGTGATCTGCTAAGCGCCGAAGTGGCTGATTTTTTCAGTCAACACGACACTCCGGTGATGTTAAAAACACTCGGTCTCGCCGGCGCCCGCAACGTGACGACCGTAGCAACCGCAGAAGAGGCGCTAGAGCACTTGAGCGAATACCCACCGGATATGGCGCTGGTGCTTCAAGAACGTCTAAACTTGGAACACTACACCGAGATGACCGTTGATCTTTTGGTTTCAAACGAGAACCTAGAGATTACTAATGTACGCAAACTGCTCTTTGCTAATGGCTTATGGGTAGGGAATTTGATGGGAGGGGCAGTATCACTCACGGCAGCACACCGCGATCAACTGTTGAACGTAGGAGAGTACGCGCGCCAACACGGATTTACCCACCCCGACGGCTATAATCTAGGCATTGATTATTTTATCCGCAACGAAAGCGCCCCAGCATCTCTTGAAGAGGTTGTCATCACAGAGATTAACGCGCGCTGGACAGGGGGGCTTTTCCCCGCTGAATTAGTGCGACGTTTAGGCATCGAAAAGCAACCTGTCGTCGCCTTTATCGATATGTGTCCGCCACACGATTTAGACGCCTATTTGGCCTTCGTCAGTCAATACTTACACACGCAGTCAAAGGCCGCTTTCAGCATCGCTCCAATGGGGTTTGCACCCTTTCCGGTTGAGGTAGAGGGTCACCAACAGCTGTTTGTTTGGCAAATAGTCATTGGTGATTTTGACGCATTCAAAAGCGCTAAAAATCAGCACCTGGGGGAACAGGTCCTAGTCACAGCACCACTGATCAACGCATCCATTTGACCAATCTGCAAAAAGAAACGGGACCCTAAAGGGTCCCGTTTCTTTTTCGCAAAACGTCGGCTCATCCTGAGCGCAACCCTTGCTCTGATCAACGCGTTCCGTAGACCACCATGGTCTTACCCTTGACAGAGACCAATCCCTGGTCAACAAGAGTTTTCAAAACGCGTCCAACCATTTCTCTCGAACATCCAACTATCCGGCCAATCTCCTGGCGAGTAATCTTAATCTGCATTCCATCAGGATGCGTCATCGCATCAGGTTGTTTGGCCAGTTCTAATAGCGTACGCGCCACGCGACCTGTTACATCAAGGAACGCCAGATCACTGACCTTTTGGGTCGTGTGGTTCAAACGTTCGGCCATTTGACGGCCCACGGCATAAAGCAACTCGCTGTGCCGCTCGGCAAGCTCTTTAAACTTTGCATAGGACAGTTCAGCTACTTCACATTCACTCTTTGCTTTCACCCAAGCCGAACGCGGCTTGTCATCAACAAACAGCGGCATCTCACCAAAAAAATCACCTTTGTTTAAATAATCAACAATGATTTCGCGACCAGACTGGTCTTCGACTAAAACAGTCACCGAGCCTTTGAGAATAAAATAAATAGAATCACTTTGGTCACCGGCATAGATTAAAGTACTTTTGGCAGGATACTTACGGCGATGAGCGGCGCTTAAGAATGCGTCCAAGTGTGTTGCTGGTTTCTCTGCCATGCCATTGAATTGGAACCCTCTGGCGGTCAGTGGGCCCCTTGAAGTAAGCGTGCGACTGGTTTGGTCTTTTCTTAGTGCGAGCATTATTCCGTTCCTTCGTAATATTTAGCGTGGATAAACAATACGTGAAGAAACGCTCATTTTAAGATTAAGACGACGAACGGCACTGTTTCACATTATCAACGGTCATAGTTCACGCGATTCAGGCTACACAGCCCTGTTATTTCGCAAAAAAACCATCAGAACAAGCGCCAGTGCTCAAAAATATTTCAGGCTATCCCTAATTTTACGGGATCAAACGCGCGCACATCACCGTCCATTAAGCTAGCAGGTCCGCCGCGCGACGCACCCTAACATCTGGTTAAGCACATCACGACCGTTATCGACTCAAAATGTGATCCATAACCGCACCAAAACAAAACTCAATAAACCGGCGCTACTGGACAAATGCAGATGCCACTTAAATGCGATAGGCGGTTTCAGTCATCACCTTGGAGACCATAGCCATCAAACCTTTGGCGGGTGTTCCAAGCGGTTCACCACCCTGAGCCATCGCTTGCTCAGCGTGGCGCGCTTCGTCGCGACGCATCTGTTTAATGATATCCCGGCTCTTATGGTCGGCAGTGGGCAATGCCTGCATATGCCGATCCAAATGAGCAACTACCTGCTCTTCGGTGGCTTCAACAAAACCTAAGCTGACGCGATCACCGGCCAATCCGGTCAATGCGCCCATAACAAACGAAGCACCGTAAAACAGGGGATCGAAAACGCTGCCGCGAGCATCAAGTTCTTGCAAGCGCTCCGCGCACCAAGCCAGGTGATCTCGTTCTTCTTGTGCAGCATCACGCAGAGTTTTACGTGCCGTATCCGAATCCGCCGTCAGCGCTTGCCCTTCGTACAACGCCTGCGCGCAGATTTCACCCGTGTGATTCACACGCATCAAAGCTGCCGCATGTGACTTTTCCGCGGGCGAGAGATTATTTTCCGGGGTAGCCTGTGACGGGTTCGGTCGATTTGCCACAACACCACCGGTCAAAGTCTTAAGCGCTCGATCAACACCAAGTATCCATTGATCTATTGCATCCGCCACGTGCCGCCCCCTGTACTGCTCATACTTTTATACGTCCGCCAATAATAGCAGCTGATCGCTTGCGGTGGCTTGCTGCATTTAAAAACGGCCCCTTAACCATGCCCGCAGCCTTTTAACAAACCCCTACGCCAATGGAAACGCGGTAAGACCGCGCTGAATAAGCTGAAAAGCACCCAACATACGTTCGCCAGCATTGCCACCTGAGACATAGTAAGTCAGATGCGGATCATGCGGCCCAGACATTGCGCCAGACTGATCAAAAACGAATGAGCCGTTAGCAGCCCGATGACTTAAATTAAGGCGCACACCTGCGGAGGGATGACGCACAAATGTCACCAAAGGCTTCAGCAGAGCGCGGGCAAACAATGTTTCATCTAAAATACGTACACAAACATGATCGATTGCACTGATCGTGCTTCTGCGCGTCTGACCCAAAATCAAAGCGTCTTCACCGAAAAAATCGCCCGCGTGCAGCACTGCAGGCGTCACTTGAGCAACTTCAATCATCGCGCGGCCCGTTTCTATAATAAAACAATGCCGGCCCCGCTCGCCTTTTTTAACAATCGCATTACCGGCCGGGATCTCCTGACGAGACAGCCCAGAAATTAATTGCTGCCAAACCGGGCGTGGCACACGCTGCAACAAAGGGGAGTTCAAGAATCGTTCCAACCAAGGATCCGAAGTCAGAACGGGCATCTGCCGGTGCTGAGGCTTTTGTAATGCAAACGCGCGGCTCGTGGCATCCAAATACAACACCTCAACCGCTGTTAAACTGCGAATACCTTGTTCACCCGGATAAAAATGCAGCAGCGGCCCATCACCCGCGCTGCGCAGGATGTGCTTTTTGGTTTCACAAAATAGAGCGCCCTTAATCAGGTAATAATATCCGCTCATGGGCTGACCTCGACGAATCAAGCCACGGCCAGCGGGCACGCAAATGATTTGAGCATGGCAGGCAAGCGCCGTTAGCTCAGAGAACGGCAAGTCATTAAATTCTGGAATGCGCAGCAGATGTTTTTGCATGAAGCAAAGCATGCTCCGGCAATGCCAACATTTTTAGTCGCTGAGCGCTCGAAAATTTACCCGTCTTGCTCTCGATTAATTGCGCGATAGCCGATATCCGAACGGGAAAAACAATCCTCCCAATGAATCATCGCTAACCGATCGTAGGCCGCGCGCTGCGCTGCGCCAACATCACCTCCAAGACCCACAACACACAGAACTCGCCCTCCGTTTGAAACCACCTGCCCCCCTGATAGATCGGTTCCAGCATGGAATACCTTGGTATCGGCTACGACATGATCCAGACCGGCAATCGGATCACCTTTTCGATAACTCTCAGGATAGCCTCCAGCGGCCATGACCACCCCCAATGCAGTGCGCGAATCAAACGCCAACTCGAATCCGGCCAGCCGCCCAGCCAACGCTGCACGACAGGCTGTCAAGAGATTCGATTGCAAGCGCATCATCACCGGTTGAGCCTCCGGATCGCCAAAACGGCAGTTAAACTCGATAACCTTTGGCTGTCCTTCGGGCGAAATCATCAATCCCGCGTATAAAAACCCCACATAGGGCAAGCCATCGGCGGCCATGCCTGCCAAAGTTGGATTAATAATTTGTGCCATCACTGTCGCATGCAGCGCAGCGTCTACCACCGGTGCTGGTGAGTACGCTCCCATGCCTCCCGTGTTTGGACCTTGGTCAGCATCATCTCGCGCCTTATGGTCCTGCGATGAGGCGAATGGGACAGCCGTCTTGCCGTCGCACAAACAAATAAAGCTCGCCTCCTCCCCGGGTAAAAATTCCTCTATGACCACTTTCGCACCGGCCTGACCGAAGGCATTACCGCTGAGCATATCCCCCACCGCCGCCTCAGCCTCAAGTACGCTCTGCGCAACCACAACACCCTTGCCTGCCGCTAATCCATCAGCCTTAATCACAATAGGCGCACCTCGGGCTCGGATGTATTCACGGGCGGCATCGACATCAGTAAACGACTCATAAGCCGCTGTGGGTATGCGATGACGCACCAAGAATTCTTTACTAAAGTCTTTGGAGCCCTCCAACTGTGCCGCCCCCTGACTGGGTCCGAAACAATCAAGACCATGCGCCGTAAACAAGTCGACAATGCCCGCAACCAGCGGCGCCTCTGGACCTACCAATGTAAACCCAACCCCTTCAGCTTGTGCCAGATTTAACAGTCCGTGAATATCGTCAGCCGCTACAGGTATATTTCGTACTTTTGCTTCATTTGCTGTGCCGGCGTTTCCTGGCGCGACTATAACTTCATCGACGCCTTCAGATTCGGACAACTTCCAGGCCAGAGCATGCTCTCGTCCCCCGCCACCAATCACCAAAACTTTCACGCTAGAGCCCCCCAAACACTTTAATGACGGAAATGTCTCACGCCGGTAAACACCATACTTATGCCGTGCTCATCAGCTGCAGCAATAACTTCTTCATCGCGCACAGAGCCCCCGGGCTGAATAACCGCCGAAACGCCTTCAGCGGCGGCTGCATCAATTCCATCACGAAAAGGGAAAAAAGCATCAGAAGCCATGACCGCGCCGCGGACAACCAAGCCTTCCTCGCGGGCTTTCAGCCCCGCTATTTTTGCACTGACAACCCGGCTCATTTGACCCGCGCCAACCCCCACAGTTTGCAGTTCGCGCGCATATACAATAGCGTTAGATTTAACAAACCATGCCACCTTCCAGGCAAATAGAAGATCTTGCATCTCTGCTTGTGTGGGTTGTACCGCGCTGACCACACGAAGCGCTGCTTCATCCAAGCACCACTCGTCAGCATCCTGCACCAACAAGCCTCCACCAACCCGTTTAAATTCCAACCCGCGCTGCCCACTGTCCCAATCGCCACAACTCAACAAGCGAACATTTTTCTTACCTTTTGCAGCCGCCACTGCCGCTGCATCAATGCTGGGGGCAATCAACACCTCGACAAATTGATTATTCAAAACCGACATCAAGGTGTTTTCGTCGAGCGGACGATTGAAGGCGACGATACCACCAAAGGCTGAAGTAGGATCGGTTTTGAACGCCTTATCGTAGGCGTCATTGATCGTCCCGGCCACGCCTACCCCGCAGGGATTTGCATGTTTCACGATGACACAAGCGGGCGCTTCAAATGCCTTGACACACTCAAGGGCGGCATCGGTATCAGCTATGTTGTTGTATGACAGCCGTTTACCCTGATGCTGCTCATAATGCCCAATATTGCCAACGCCAGCATCAACAACATCTTTATAAAAACTTGCTTTCTGATGGGGATTTTCCCCGTATCTAAGATCTTCGATCTTGCGAAATGTTAGGCTCAAACGTTCCGGTCTTGGTTCGTGCACGCCCAGAAAGCCGGCCACCGTGGCGTCGTACTGGGCGGTATGGCGAAACGCATCCACCGCGAACTGACGCCGCTGGGCCTCATCAAATCCCTCAGATAACCCGGCCACCACTGCATCGTAGTCTTCAGGATTTACCACCACTAATACATCTTGATAGTTTTTTGCGGCAGATCGCACCATTGCCGGCCCACCAATATCTATATTTTCGATGGCCATGGCTTCGGTGCAGTCGGGCCTGGCAATGGTTTGCGCAAACGGGTAAAGATTCACAACCACAAGATCAATTGCAGCAATCCCATGACGGTCCATAACCGGCTGATCGGTGGCGCGCCGGCCCAGTATCCCTCCATGGATTTTCGGGTGTAACGTCTTGACCCGGCCATCCATCATTTCAGGAAAACCGGTATAGGATGAAACCTCAACCACCGGCACACCCGCATCTAGCAGGGTCTTAAAGGTGCCTCCTGTAGACAGAATCTCCACGCCGGAGCTGGACAAAGCTTGCCCTAATTCAACAATGCCCGTTTTATCCGACACGCTCAATAATGCGCGTTTTATTTTAATATGTGACATCTAAAGCACTCCCATAGTGGATCACTGACTCGATTTGCAAAGCTCGCAGTCAGCTTTTTGAACTAGGCGGCGACATTCACCGCTGACGCAGTTGAATATTCTGCAGGCTGCGCATTCTCGGCACTAAACAGGGCCTGCAAATAACCCAACTGCTCAAGACTTTTGTGCAACGACAAGAAGCCACGCACGTGATCTTGCAGCCCCAACCGAGACAAGTAAGCGATCACATGTTTACGCACAATGCCCACCGCTGCTTGATCACCGTAAAATTCGTGCATATGCGCCACGTGCTGCAGGATTAACTCAAATTTTTGGCCCGTGGCCGGCACAACCCCTCCGGTGAGTTCTGCAAACAACCAGGGTTGACCCAGCGCAGCGCGGCCAATCATGACGCCATCGGCACCGGTCATCCGGAGCGCGTTATGCGCCTGATTGACACTGTCGATATCGCCGTTAACAAGCACCGGAATATCGATCCCGGATTCCGTCAGCCGGGTTTTCAACCGCCCCACAGGGCCATAATCAACGCGACCTTTAAACTTGCACGCGCGACTACGCCCGTGCATCACCACCATCTGCGCACCTTGCGATGCGGCGACCCAACCGGCTTGAACCCCGACGTCGTCGCCCGGCAACAAACCTGCCCGGGTCTTCACCGTCACCGGAACCTTAACAGCGGCGACAACGGCGCCGACAATATCAGCTACCAAGGATAAATTCGACAACAGCGCCGAGCCCGCCGCTTTGCGGCAGACTTTTTTTGCAGGACATCCAAAATTCAAATCAATAATCTGCACCCCGTCATCGACATGGCGCCGCGCCGCTTCTGCCATCACCCGTGGATCGGTCCCGGCAATTTGCACCGCCACCGGATCCACGCCGGGAACCGGAACACGTCGCAACCGACTTTTCCCACTTTCCCACAACTCGGGCTTGCTGCTGAGCATCTCACTGACCATATATCCCGCACCTAGCCGCCAAACCAACGTACGAAATGGCACATCGCTCAAACCCGCCATGGGGGCCAAAGCCATCGAGTTGCGCAATCTATAAGGACCAATCTGCATCACAGGCTCCTGCTCACCAAATAAGCAATCACATGGTCATTTCATAGAAACAAAGCTTATTACCGTCTGGATCACGCACATAAGCGCCGTAAAATACGCCCGGCACACGCTCACCAGGCGCACCGTCATCGGTTGCACCCAACTGCAGGGCTTTTGCATGCAACGCATCGACCTTGTCACGAGACCCGCCCGGAATTGCCACCATATTGCCATTACCGCGATGCTGAGCCTGTTCATCATAAGGAATACAGATCGCCAACATCGCGGCATCCATACCTGTTCCGTAGAATTTAATACGATCTTGTCCAAACAATTGTTGCCCGCCGATTTCCGCCAGCAAGCCACCATAAAACTGCTCAGCCTGCGCCATATTACTGACACCAATAGTCGTATATCCAATCATGTTAAATCCCTTGTAGGTTAAGCAAATAATTAAAGTACTAAGATTCTAGCGGCCCATAGTAAACCCGTGGTGCCGTACCTTCGCAACCGCTTTTTAGCGAAAATTGAGCCGAAAATTCAAGGCGTCTTCACTGGGATTTAGTATTTCCAGTGAAACGTGAGTCGGTGTTTTGGCGGCCAGAAAAGCCGGCCTTTGCTGACCAGCCGACAGATACTCACTCGGTAAAAATTGTCGCTCGGCAACGGGCTTTCCGAGCAAGGTAAAAGCCATCACTTCTATCCGCGGGAAAGGCTGCGCAAAGTCTGCATTGTTCAGCAGCAGCACGTCGACAATTTTTGCGTTCTCAAATTGCGGGTGCGGTCGGATCACTGTCCGCTGAGACACAATCCGTTGTACATCATGCTGCGGCGGCAACTGACAACCAGTCAGAGGACAGATTGCGGCATATAGCGGCCTCAATTCAGAGTCGTTCACCCACTGATCATATTTGAACCAAAGAATCTGCACCGGCAGTCCAACAACTAAGAGCACCAGCAGCGCAACATAAGCAAACCGAACGCGCTGCAAAGACAGACCAGACCCTTGAGATCCGAGACCGCTGCGCTGGGAATTGCGACTTTCGAATTTGCTTTGCTCGAGCACATTTTCCACCGCGGCTTCAGAAGTGGCCTCGTTGGTTCGAATATCACTTAGCAATGCCGCTTCAAGGACCAACAGCTCTGCCGGCAAGTCTCGCTTGTCCTCATCCTCGCCAAGCAGTGCAGCATGTTCAACCACCGCAAGTTCCGCCTTGTCCAGTGCCGGTTCAACCGCTGGCTCAGTAGGGACTTTGCTCAGTTCAGCAAGGATGGCATCAACCTCGTCAACGCCGTCACTTCCCGAACCGGGGCATCCAACAGGCTCGCCATCGATGCTCAGCCGCTGTGTCCCGTCAAACACCACCTCACATTCACCACAACGCACAGTGCCAGCCGCCGCCCGCAGCTGTACATCAGTGACACGGAAGGACGACCCACAATGGGCACATTGCGTAATCAGCGGCTCTAAGCTTTCGTCAGTCATTGGCCCTTCAATCACGCATCAGATGCAGACCGTTAACGCCCACGGCCATACCCCTGCAAGCGGGCCCAACCCGCTTCAAATTCGGGGGACGAAAAATCGGTTTGCGCATAAGAAGCCATCACCTCATCAGCCTGATCAGATAAAATACCAGAGAGTACAATGGCGCCGCGAGCTTTCAACACCCGCTCAAAATCCGGTGCCAAAGCCTGCAGCGGGGCCGCTAAAATGTTTGCGACCACAACATCAAAATGCTGGAGATATTGTTCTGGCTGCCACTGATCCAGCGCCATAACATTCACTCTATCTCGGCCGAGACCATTATATGCCGCGTTTTCAGAGGTCGCCAACACAGCTTGTCTATCATGATCAACAGCCGTAACCGACGCACCCAACAGCGCCGCCCCGATGCCCAAAACACCGGAACCGCAGCCAAAATCGAGGACCTTCATATCCGGCTTGATCGAATCGGCCAGCCACTGCAGACACAAACTGGTTGTGGGATGACTGCCAGAGCCGAAAGCAAGGCCTGGGTCTAGCCTGAGCTGCACGAGATTTGGCTTAGCTATGGTCACCGCTTGGTCTTTGGGCAGGAGCCAGAGCCGTTCGCCAAATACCCGATCGACGGCATAAGTTCGCACCGCCTGCTGCCAGTTTTGTGCACCAACAAAATCCACTTCAGGCGCGCCTTCAAGCACAATACTTAGCCCCTCAAGTCCACTGCGTAACGCATGGATATCAGTATCGATCGGGAATAACCCTTGTATCCAGACACTCGACCAAAGCGGTGTCTCCCCCGGATCAGGTTCAAGAACGGGTTCGTTTGCATCACTTAACAAGGTAATCGCAACAGCACCACATGAAAAAAAAACCTGCTCGACGTCATCCAACGCATCAGGGGTGACCTGTAACCGAAGCTGCAGCCAGCTCACAAAAACCTAAACAATACCGCGCCAGTTCCAACAGACTGCCCATTGGCAACGCAGATTTGGGAAACCGTCGCGCTGCTGGCCGCACGGATTTCATGCATCATTTTCATGCTTTCGATAATACAGAGCACATCGCCAGCCTCAACGCTTTGGCCCTGCTCAACAAAATCATCCGCTTCAGGATGTGGCGCTCGGTAAAAGGTGCCAGCCATCGGCGCCACCAATGACGTCGAATCGTCACGGGTCAAAGCCACCGCCGGCGACTCTCGACGATTTGTATCCGTCGAGATCGGCGCGATTGATGCTAACTGGGTGGTGTTTGGCATCACAATCCGCACGGACTCATCCCCATTGCTCACCGCTAATTCTGCAATACCTGATTCTTTCACCAGTTCGATAAGCTTTTTTATTTTACGCAAATCCATAGCCGCTCCGTTATTCAGTAATACCCAACCTGCTGAGCGCAGCTTGCAGGGCGAGCTCATACCCTTGTGCACCCAAACCAGTGATCACCCCCACGGCAATATCGTTCAAGTATGAGGTTTGACGAAAAGATTCACGTGCATACACATTTGATATATGGACCTCAATGAAAGGAATGGATACCCCTAAAAAAGCATCTCTCAGGGCAATGCTGGTATGCGTGAAGGCGCCAGGATTTATGATAATGAAATCGGTTGCGGTATGTTTGGCCTGATGAATTGCTTCAATAAGCTCGTGCTCGGCATTACTTTGCAGACTATCCATATGCACGCTCAGCGGGGCATTCATGCGCAAGCGCGCAGTAATATCCTGCAGTGTATCCCCACCGTATAGATCAGGTTCGCGAGTACCCAGTAGATTGAGATTAGGGCCATTTAATAACAGTATTCGAGCCAACGTCCAACACCTGCAGATTAGTTAACCCAGAGTTTTTCTTGAATCACCGCAAGATGCAAGCTGTGCATCCGATTCATCAGCATATGACGCGTTTTGTCCAAAAATTTAAACCGTGACGCCAATATCAGAGGTTTGTAATTGACCGTAATACTGCTTCAAGATGACTTTCTAGGGTCTTTGCGTCGACTTCTCCCTGAATACGAACGTCTTCATATTCGCGACCATCGTTACCAAAAAATACCAGACTCGGCGGACCAAACAACCCATAGTGATTCAGCAACTGCCGGTCAATATCGTCGTTTCGAGTCACATCTGCTCGCAGCAACGTGAACTGTCTGAGTCGCGCCGCCACCTCTGGGGTGGGGAAAACAGAACGCTCCATGGTTTTGCATGAGATACACCAGTCCGCATATAGATCCAAAATAACCGGTTGCTCACTTTGGCTTATATACTGCTCGACATCGGCCAAACTCTTGACCCCCAGCCATTGGGGAGGCGTCTGCGACCCGGAAACGCCTTCAACACTCACCGCACCAGCAGCGGACAGCCTAGCCAAAGGCTTGAGTGGGTCACTTGCACCGCTGCCAGCCCCAATCAGAAGTATCAACCCCCACAGAAAGATAACCACACCAACCGCCTTGCCAAACTGCGCCACACCTTGGCGAGGTGACGAATCCAGCACCCCTAAGTAAACCCCGCTGCCTAAGAGCAACATAGCCCAAAGCGCGAGCGTCGCCGCCGCGGGCACAACCCGCTCCAACAACCAAATCGCTACCGCCAGCAACATCACGCCAAATACCGCTTTCACACCGTTCATCCAAGCACCCGCACGCGGCAACCAATGCCCGCCGCTGGCACCAACCATCATCAAGGGCAGCCCCATCCCTAATCCCAATGCCAACAACGCAGCGCCACCCAAAAGCGCGTCATTCGTGGTTGAGATATAAATCAGCGCACCTGCCAAGGGCGCAGATACACAGGGCGATACCACCAAACTAGATAGGGACCCCATAACAAACACTGAAACGTGCTTGCCTCCTTGCTGCTGCCCCCCCAACGTATTTAGCCGGTCCTGCAACGCTTGCGGCAGACGCAACTCATACAAACCAAACATTGCCAAAGACAACACAACAAAAATTGCTGCAAAAAAGACCAGCACCCCGGGTGATTGAAGCGCCGCTTGAAGATTCAACTCCGCGCCAAACAAACCAACCAGCATCCCTAACGCAGCATAAGTCAGTGCCATCCCCAACACATAGGCGGCGGATAACGTAAAGGCTCTGCCCTTAGATAGACCTTCGCCTTCACCTACGATGATGCTGGACAGAATCGGCACCATCGGCAACACACACGGCGTAAATGCGAGCCCAACACCGCCAATAAAAAACAAGATCAGCGCATACCATAAACTTTCATCGGCAAGCGCACCGGCAAGAACTTGCTCTTGTGTATCGGCCACGTTGAGCGTTTGCTCCTCGGCCGCAACATCGCGCCCTCCAGCGGCTGCCTTAACCGCGGCTTGCCGGCCCAACGGCGCTTGGGCTAATGCCAGCAAACGCACACCGTCGTAGGCAAACCATTTGGTTTCCGGGGGGTAACACAATCCGGCGTCAGCACAACCCTGATAAGTAATTCCGATCTGAGTATTGATGCTCGAATCACTCACCAGCGGGACGCTCAATTGGGCGTTATCGTAATACACCTCAACCTCGCCAAAATACTCATCAACCTTTCTTTTGCCCGCAGGTATCTGGAGTTCACCAAACGTCAGTTGATCGGGGTCCTTTGCGCTCATTGCAAACTGGTGGCGATACAGGTAGTAGCCAGCCGGCATATCCCAGCGCGCTTGGAAATCACCCTCATCGCTCAAAGTCACACTCAGCACAAAGGCCTGATCTACTTTTAAAAATTCCACCTTGTCATCAGACCAATCCTTGGGCAGCGCATCAGCACCAGTTGCGTCCAAGAAATTCTCAGCAGATACAACAGATGACAATCCGGCCGATGCGAAGACAACAAACAACAGCGCAAAAAGACGCCTTTGCCACAAGCGATAATTTTTACGGGGCTGTACAATGCTATTCATGCAGGTTGTTCCATAAACAATTCTATTTTCACTACCCTCAGCAAATCAAAGTATGCGTCGGGCATCACCATGCCAGATTTTATGACTTTCCAAAAGTTGAGTCGTTTTTGAACTCAAAAAAAAACAGAACGTCGCCACAATGCGCTACCCTGTTGGCTATTGATACCACGATTTACCTTCAGCGAGTGTGATGCCGCGCAATCTGAACAACTTCTATCCCTGCATGCCTGACAAGCTGATCGTACTGTTGCCGCTGGCAGCCATTGTGCTGTTCGCCTGTCAAAGCTCGCCAAATGAACCCGTGGAACCCACAAATACTTCGCCAGCGATTGAGTCGTCACAAAACATATCATCGACGCAGCTCAAGCGATTACTGCGCCTTGCCGACGAGGCCATTACACAAGATAAGCTAACCTACCCCCGCAAAGAAAGCGCTTACCGCTACTACCAAGAAATCTTGAAACGGCAACCAGGCCAAAGCGACGCCGTGCGGGGGTTAGAAAATTTAGTAGAGCGGTATATTGAATTGTCGCTCAAGGCATTACAGCGCAACCAACCAGCCACCGCCCGTTCAATGCTGGCCCGAGCGAAAATAATTTTACCCAAACACCCGTCCATCGGCCCTACGGAGCGGCAAATTTTTCTGTTTGCAACTGCCGAGCGAAAAACGATTAATTTGCCTGCACAACAGCTCGCGGATCAGGAGCAGATGCTGGCATTACAGTTGGGCAATTTTGCTAAAAACGCGGCGAAATTCGACTGCCGATTTATCATCAACGCTAAAAACGACGCTCAGGGCCGATGGATTTACCAAAAATTGGCTGACGGTTTCGACGGGGGGCGGCTGCGCGCTCAACTCAACATCCGCTTGCCCGCAACCGTGGAGCGCCAATGTTTTCCAAAATGACCCTCACCTCTTTACTGCTCATTGCCGTAACCAGCTTAACCAGTGCCTGCACCGCGCCGCCTGAAATACAGGTGACCAATGCTAAGGTGCGGCAGTTATTGGGCGGGCGCGAAACCACAGCCGCCTACTTCACCATCACAAACAATACCAAAATGGGGATAACCCTCGTGAGGGCACATTCGCCCTATGCAGGCGCAATCGAAATGCATCAAAGCGTCATTACCGGCGACCGGGTTGGGATGCAGCGGGTCCGCGAGGTGACCGTAAAACCGGGTGAACAAGTTGCATTTTCGCCAGGCGGTCTGCACCTCATGGTGTTCCGAATAAAAACCCTAAATCAGTCATTTCCGATTACACTGACGTTTGCCGACGGCCAAACGGTCGATGTGGCTTTCGAACGGTTTGCTTACCAGATGGAGTAGAGCTCATGCGCTGGAAATTCTGGCAAAACATAGAGACATCAGAGCCTGAGGAGAGGGCCACCAATTTTCCCGGAGCGGGTAAAATGGCGGGCTTGGCCTTGCTTGGTATTACTGGATATCTTTTGCTTGTTGTCGGTCTGACTTGGTGGTGGGACAAAGAGCCAGCGTCATTTGCTGTTCAGGAAAATGCCGCCAATGCAGCGCGGACTAAAAACGACACGCTCGTGACAGGCTACATGACAACAGCAACGTTAATAAGGCTGGGCGAGACCCTGCTGGACAAACGTGGCGGCTACCTCTCCAACGACCTCTTTCCCCCGGGGGTTTGGATGGACAATATACCCAACTGGGAATTTGGTGTTCTGACCCTAATCAGAGATACCGCGCGCGTGTATCGCAACGATCTATCCCGCTCGCAAAGCCAATCTGTCGAAGACAAAGAACTCAGCGAAGCCGAAGGCAAGTTCTTCTTTGACAACGCTTCTTGGATTCTGCCTCGCACCGAGGATGAATACCGCAGCGGCCTAAGGCTGTTCAACGCATACCTGGCAAGGTTAACCGATTCAGGCCAAACCAATGCCCAGTTCTATGCTCGAGCGGACAATCTTCAACAACTGCTGGCGACCATCGAAACGCGCCTGGGCAGCTTATCCCAGAGACTTTCAGCAAGCGTTGGTAAACGCCAACTCAATACCGATCTGGCCGGCGACAGCGCGGCCCAGCAGGCAACCCGCGCGCCCAAAGACCAACTCGTCAAAACTAGTTGGTTCGAAATTGACGACGTCTTTTACGAAACCCGCGGATTTACCTGGGGATTGCTGCATCTGCTGCAGGCCATCGAACAAGATTTCGGTGATGTATTAGACAAAAAAAATGCGCGCGTATCGCTGCAACAAATCATCCGCGAGCTGGAACCTTCTCAGGACACGCTGTGGAGTCCTGTGGTACTCAATGGCAACGGCCTGGGACTTCTTGCTAATCACTCACTGGTGATGGCCTCTTATATCGCTCGAGCAAATGCGGCGATTATCGACTTACGCACTCTGCTAACCCAAGGATAAAGCATACATTGGAGACACTCCAAGCACTGACAGGTGGCGCAGAGCGCAAACACTGCTATGATTCGCGCTCGCCGGGGGGCGCCACGCCTAAATTGTCACTCGCCACCCAGTCTTCTTTAAATTTCAATCTCAAACACGGGGGAACACTATGAATGATCTAGCGCTGATACCACCTGCAGTAGGGGTAATTGGCTTGATTGTTGCCGTCATCATCTACTTTATCGTCAGGAGCTACGACGAGGGCAGCGAGGCACTGAAAAAAATAGCCGATCAAATTCACCTAGGCGCGATGGTCTTCATGCGACGCGAATATAGTATGCTGGCGATATTCGCAACCGTGCTACTGGTGCTCATCTACTTTTCTGGTTTGGGCCCCTATACCGCCGCAGCATTCCTCGCCGGTGCGCTGTCTTCAGCCGCCGCAGGGTGGTTTGGCATGTATACGGCAACCAAGGCCAATGTGCGCACAACTAATGCCGCCCACGAACAAGGCCAAGCTGCGGCCCTATCAGTCGCTTTTTTTGGCGGCTCAACCATGGGATTGGCCGTGGCCGCCTTTGGCTTGCTAGGTCTTGGTCTGGTGTATTACTTCTTCGGGGGAGATCCTGAAACCGCACATCACATTCACGGCTTTGGCATGGGCGCATCAGTTGTTGCACTATTCTCGCGCGTCGGCGGTGGCATTTACACCAAAAGCGCTGACGTTGGCGCAGATTTAGTCGGCAAACTTGAGCAGGGAATCCCGGAGGATGATCCTCGAAATCCCGGCGTCATCGCTGACAACGTTGGCGACAACGTTGGCGACGTTGCCGGCATGGGTTCGGACATTTTTGAATCCTACTGCGGGTCTATGATCGCGACCATCGCGATTGCCTCCACCTTAGCCGCGCTCGGTGTTGCCCAGTTGGCACCCGGTCTGAGCGAAGCCGACGGGCGTGCCACACTGATGTTCGCACCCTTGGCATTGGCCTCTACAGGCTTAATCTGCTCCATTATTGGCATCTTTATTGTGCGATTTTTCTCAAACGCCAACCCTGCCGTTGCCCTGCGCATCGGTATGATCGGCACGCCAATACTATTCATCGCAGCCGGATACTTTGTGATGTCTAGTTTGGGACTTTCAGACAATATCTGGTGGTCTGTGGTATTTGGTGCCGCTGGTGGTGTTGTCATCGGCCTGATCACCGAGTATTACACTTCTTCAACGCCCGTGGTGAATATCGCCAAATCAGGTGAGACCGGACCGGCAACGGTCATCATCACCGGCCTGGCAGTTGGCATGCAGTCTGTTGTTGTGCCGGTGCTCACCATTTGCGCGATCATCTATGTGTCTACAAGTTTGGCTGGCCTGTACGGCGTCGGTGTTGCTGCAGTCGGCCTATTGGCAACCGTTGGCATGACCATGGCGGTCGATGCATACGGACCCATTGCAGACAACGCTGGTGGTATCGCCGAGATGGGCGGGCTGGGTGAAGACACCCGCGCAATCACCGACTCACTCGACGAGTTGGGCAATACCACTGCCGCCATGGGTAAGGGATTTGCAATTGGCGCAGCCGCATTAGCTGCACTGGCCATCATCGCGGCCTATGTCGAAACCATCAACAGCGCTTCTGACGGCGAGTTTTTACTGCATATTGGCAACCCCGACGTGCTTATCGGTCTCTTCATTGGTGGCCTTGTGCCTTTCCTGATTGCTTCAATAACCATGACCGCCGTTGGTGATGCGGCCATGGAAATGATTCAGGAAATTCGTCGTCAATTTCGTGAGATCCCTGGCCTTATGGAAGGCACCGCTGAACCCGATAACGCCAAATGCGTCGACATTGCGACAACGGCGGCGCTACGCCGGATGTTACTGCCCGGTGTCATTGCTGTTGCGGTACCCCCAGTCGTTGGCTTCGGCTTGGGCGCGCAAGCACTAGGCGGCACCCTCGGAGGCGCACTGCTGGGCTGCGTACTTCTTGCACTGACAATGGCTAACGCCGGCGGTGCTTGGGACAACGCTAAAAAATACGTTGAAAAAGGCAACCTTGGCGGAAAAGGCAGCGACGTTCACACCGCAGCTGTTGTTGGCGATACGGTTGGCGACCCCTTCAAGGATACCTCGGGGCCCGCAATGAACATCCTCATCAACGTTATGGCTATTGTCAGTTTGGTCATTGCACCTTTGCTCGTCTGAGCAAAGGTTCGAATTTATGAGCTGGTTAAACGGCGGGGTCGTCCCGCCGTCTCAACACAACAGCAGACTCGCTCCAAAAATGTGAAACCTCAACCTTTACTGTGAACCAACCGCAGCTGACTGGGCCTCGCTTTCTAGCAGTCGCGCGCCGCGTAAAATGCCTCCCATAGAATAATTGCCTTCATGACAGGCATACTCATAGACTTTTTCTCCCGTTGACCGCCACATATATTCGCCTGTCCAAGACGCGCTCCATACGGTGGGATCCTCAACCGTAAAGCGATAGAGAACGTCACCGTTTTCCTGCGGTGTGAAGCGCTCCTCTACCCGGAGATTCTCGCTGCTACCGCGGCCTTGACCGCTGGCCGCCATAAAATTAGTGGTATCAACGACCAACGTATCACCATCCCAACGACCCACTGAATCACCCATCCGGGTGCGCAAGGCCGCAGGCCTATGTTGCGCGTTCATTCGCACAATACGCGCGTCATGGACCATTTCAATCAAGATCATAATATGGTCTTTGCCCTGCACAATTCGCTTATAGTTGTTGTACAAACTTGGGAATGTAGGCGCAGCACCCGTGAAGCCAACCAGACAACGTTCAGAAATACCGAGGCTTTCGGGGCCATCATAAGGACCAGGCCCATCAATGCCTAACCACCATGCAGTGCCGTCGTTGGGACGAAACAGCTTTGCACGCTCAGCAAACCTCTGCATGCCAGCCGCCGTCGGGGCTGGCAAGCGACCATTCGGCGGATCAATCAGAATTGAGGTGCGAAACTTTCCATCGACCAACGACACTTCTGAGCCTCGCTCCACCCAAAAGAAATTATAGCCGCCAACGTTGCCCGCACCCAGCGCTTCGCGTTGAGATTCATCACTACCGACCGGAGGCGCTCCACCTTCTGGAGGCGCCTCCTTCACAGGGCCACGATTGCGACCGGCCTCCGCCATCTGCCGCCGCTCAGTGTCCATAATTTCTTGAGCCTGCTCGGGGGTCAGTTCCAAACTGGTGCCAAATTCCTTAGCACGCTGCAATGGGGTCAAGGTAGACACGTCATAGGTCCCGCTTAGATCTGGCCGCCCCTCCGCAGTCCTTTTAATCTCTGCCCACGATCCACCACCGACTAGGCTCGCCCAAATGGCTAGACCAGTGGTGATCATCAAACGGATGGATTCAGTCATACATTGCACCTTGCCAATCATTGAATACTACGCAGCGTATTCTCTTGCGAGCGCCGTGTAAAAAATAGTGTCGGCCACTGTTTATCATTTTGAGCGTTGCAAAGCATGCACATTGGCACGCGATCATCATGGTCGGCAGATTTTGCTCAGAGTTTTATCGCCGCCACAGCAAAAATAACATTGAGCCTTGGCGCAATAAGGCATTCATAGTGAGACGCTTTATCTTGGCCAGCCTGCACTAAATTAAGAGACCAAGCCGCAAGGTTACCCTCGCCCAGATCTAATTAGTCGCCCCAACGACCTGCCAAGTTTCACACCAGTCAACGCTCAACGCCCAATCCACGCGCCAGTGCTGCCATATGAGCAGCAATATAACGAGCGCCTATTCGGGTGCCCGGCAACATTTGAAAGCCATGGCAAGCGCCTGAGAATATTTCAAGATCAACCGCGACGCCGGCGCGCAACAAACATTGCGCATACTCAATATTTTCATCCCGAAAAAGGTCTAGGCTCGCGGTGAACATCCAAGTGTTCGGCAATCCCGCATAACTACTCACCCGCGCGGGCACCTGCGGCGCAATAGCCGGAGCGTCACCCAAAAAACTGGCCCAACCAAATTGGTTGCGTGCGCGTGTCCACACAAATTCACCCACCAGCGGGTCTCCCTGATGGGCTGCGTCGCCCGTTAGATTATCCAGCATCGGATAAGTTAACTGTTGGTGGCACAGCGCATAATCACCTGCATCACGCGCCCTTATCGCCACTCCAGCAGCTAAGCCGCCACCCGCGCTCTCCCCGCCCACACCGATACGTTTAGGGTCAATCCCATACGCATCTGCATGTTCATGCAACCAAGCTAAACCCGCATAACAGTCGTCTAAAGGCGCAGGAACAGGATGCTCTGGTGCCAGGCGATAATCTACTGATAACACCACGACACCCAATTTTGCGCTTACGGCAACATTACCCCTGTCAGAACCTTCCGGCGACCCCATGATATAACCTCCACCATGAATGTGGAGGTAGCCCGGCCGACCGGATGCTGTTTTTTTTGGCCTGTATAACAGACACCGCACGGCGCGTTGCTCGCCGGGCACCATAATTTCTTCGCGAATGACCCCCGCTGCATCTGCATCAGCCAACATAGAATCCTGAGCCCGCACGGCACGCAACCGACTCAGGTTATCGCGAGTAATGTCGAGCGACGGGATGGCCGCTATCAGCGGATGAAGTTCCTGCGCAAGCAAATGTTTCGTTGAACCACCCATAGCGCTGCCTGATGTTACCGGCCCTACCTCCGCTACCATTGGACCGGCAGCTTCTTAGCAACCAGCTGATTTTTCAACCTAACATACTGCGGCAGACCGCCTTCATAGGGTGGGTAGTCTTCACCATGAATGAGCGGCGCAAGATAGCGTCTAGCTGCAGCCGTAATACCAAAGCCATCTTTAGAGATGTAGTTTTTTGGCATCTTGCGCTCTACATTTGCCACCCGAGACAGTTTGACCTCTCCGAGTTTCCACCGGTAAGGGTCATCACTTATGCGCACAATCGTCGGCATCACCGCAGTTTTACCTTCAATGGCCAACTCCACGGCCGCTTTGCCTAGCGCATAGGCTTGTTCGACATCCGTTGCCGAAGCTATGTGGCGAGCTGCACGTTGCAGGTAATCGGCCACTGCCCAGTGATACTTATACCCCAATTCTGATTTGATCAGCGCCGCTAACATGGGAGCGACACCGCCCAGTTGAGTGTGTCCAAACGCATCTTTGCTGCCCGCATCCGCTAAAAAAGATCCATCTGCGTACTGCGCGCCCTCGGAGGCCACGATCACGCAATAACCGTTACGTTTTACACAAGAGGCCACCTTTTTTAAAAAATGCGCCTGGTTAAAGGGCACTTCGGGCAGCAAAATAATGTGCGGCGCATCATTGGGACGACTTTGCGCCAGCGCAGAAGCCGCGGCAATCCAGCCGGCGTGCCGCCCCATGACCTCAAGCACAAAAATTTTAGTGGAGGTTTCGCACATCGATGCAACATCCAGCGCCGCTTCACGAGTAGACACCGCCACATATTTTGCGACCGAACCGAAACCAGGGCAGCTATCGGTGAACGGGAGATCATTATCTACTGTTTTGGGAATACCAATACATTGAAGTTCATAGCCCAGATCCCGGCCCAGCTGCGAGACTTTGTTCGCCGTGTCCTGCGAGTCGCCCCCTCCATTGTAGAAAAAAAAGCGGATATTGTGCGCTTTAAACACGTCAATCAAACGTTGATATTCGCGAGGGTTTTCCTGAATTGACTTGAGCTTATATCGACAAGACCCAAATGCACCACTGGGCGTGTCTCGCAATGCGGCAATCGACTGAACACTCTCCTTGGATGTATCGATCAACTCTTCATTGAGCGCGCCAAGAATTCCGTTACGACCGGCAAAAACTGTGCCCATCTGACCTTTGTATTGACGCGCGGTCTCTATAACACCACAGGCAGATGCATTGATGACTGCGGTCACGCCGCCGGATTGCGCGTAAAAAGCGTTCGCTTTCAGCATGGCAAGATACTCCTCAACTCAATCATTACCGGACAGTAAAAAAATCATCTGTATTGTCCGGGGTGATGTGCATTTGTGCGACAATTTCCGCAATTCGATGAGTTAAAGTCTATGCAAGCCGTTCTAACCCTTTTCTGGCGAATCTGTCTGTTTAAAACAGGCCCCGAGGCTGTCCCGACCAGCACCACCCTTACGTTTATCGTGATCGCTCTTAATGCGCTGCTCAACGTCATCGTACAACTTTTTATCGGTGAAAGAGAGGTAAGCCTGTTGCGGGCGCTGACTGTTTCCGTGGTTAGCCTTGCCGCAACCGGCGCGCTGGTCGGGTTTGTCATGACCCTAATGTCTCTGCAACATCGCCTCCAGCAGACCCTGACCGCCCTTTATGGCGTCGATATTATGACAACCGCTGTAACCAGCATCGCGTTCGCTGCGGCTGGGCGCTTTGCCCCCGATGCGGCAGTCTTTGTCATCACTTTATTGACTTTGTGGAGTTTGGCCGTGTACGGGTTCGTCTTTCACCGAGCACTCAACATCCATATCGGAGTTGGGATCGCGGTAGCCTTATTTGTTGCCATTTTCTCAGTTGCAATCACTCAAACGGCGTTATCTTGAAACAAAAACATATCCATTTTATCGGCATCGGCGGCACTCTCATGGGCAGTCTCGCTCAAATCGCCAAGCAGCAGGGTTACCGCGTATCAGGCAGTGATGAAGCGATGTACCCGCCCATGAGCGACCAATTAGAGGGCGCCGGCATTGCCGTCTATGAAGGATTTCACCCCAAACAACTCACCCCCAGACCCGATTTAGTGATCATTGGAAATGCCGGGCTACCAAGAGGACATGAAGCCGTAGAGTACGTGCTCGATCAAGGCATTCCTTATACCTCGGGCGCTCAGTGGCTTGGTGAGCACGTGCTGCAGGGCCGCTGGGTTTTAGCCGTTTCCGGAACCCACGGTAAAACCACAACCGCCAGCATGCTCGCCTGGATACTTGATCAAGCCGGCTTGGAGCCTGGCTATCTGATTGGCGGAGTCCCCATAAATTTCACCCAGTCTGCCCAGTTGGGCACATCCCCGTTCTTTGTCTTGGAAGCTGACGAGTACGACACCAGTTACTTCGATCGACGCTCTAAATTTGTGCACTATCGACCACGCACTTTAATCATCAACAATCTGGAATACGACCACGCGGATATCTTCGATGATATCGACGCCATTGCGCTGCAATTTCACCATCTTTTGCGCACTGTGCCCGGCAATGGCCTGATTGTTGCCCCCAGCAACGACGAACATATTAACAATGTGCTGGCCATGGGCTGCTGGTCGACCGTCGCGCGTGTTGGCGCGCATCAGCCAAAAAAGCAAATTACGCAAGACAACGGCGAATATTGGCATGTATCAAATCCCAGCCCTGATGGATGCGCTTTCGACGTCAACCTTAACGATAAAAACCTTGGACGCATCGATTGGCGTTTACTGGGACAACACAACCAGTCTAATGCTCTGAACGCGATATCGGCAGCGCGCCATGCAGGCGTTCCAACAGAACATGCCATCGAGGCACTGAATCAATTCAAAGGCGTTAAACGGCGTATGGAAGTCATCTATGACAGCCCATCGTTAACGCTATACGACGACTTTGCCCATCACCCCAGCGCTATTCGAACCACCTTGGAGGGCTTGCGCAAGCGTGTCGGCAGCGAAAACATTATCGCTGTTATAGAACCCCGGACTCACACCATGGCATTGGGCACCTTACATCAGGAACTGACCACTTGCTGCGCGGCTGCAAATCAGGTTTTTTGGTACCGAAACGAAAATATACGCTGGGATCTCTATGAGGTTGTCCACAACTGTGTAATACCCGCTAAGATGTTCGCTAAACACGCTACCTTGGTGAGCGAGATTTTAAAATATGCGATTCCAACGCCGGATTCGGCGAGTAAACATAAGGGCAGCCCGCAAAAAAAGCATATTGTCATCATGAGCAACGGTGCGTTCGGCGGGATTTATCAGTCGTTAATCGACAAACTACCTCAGCAATCATCACTGTCCACTTGAGCCGACAGCAGTATACTCGACCCATCAACTTTGCTCAGGGGGAGCGCAATTATGTTCAGATTCGTCACGGGGTTATTCGTAAAAATCGTCGCCACAACCGGCTTGCTGCTGGGGGTCTGCCTCTCTGCCCAGGCAGAGGAGTCTTGGTTTCCTTCTCAATATGGATCCTCGGACACCTTAGGTGCAATCAATAATTTATCCGCGGAAAAAGTAGTTGCCGCAGCCCGCCTGATCAAACACGGAAAAACCTACGCCCTTGGCGTGGAGACGGGCCCGGCGTCGCCGGCGTACCCGCCTAGAAGTTACTCCATGACCGTTTTACAGTTAGACGACGGCACAGGCACACCTTTAGGCAGCAATAAAGCAACTGGCAATGATGATCTGATGAATCTGTGGATGGGAATCGGCAGTCAAATAGACGGTCTAGGACACATGGGGATTGATCATGTTTATTACAACGGCAACAAAGCCAGTGACTTTGTCACACCTAAAGGTTTGACCAAGCTTTCCATCGATAAATTACCGCCCATCGTGACTCGAGGCGTTTTACTAAACGTTGCGCAGCTGCTGGGCAAAGACATTCTACCCGCGGGTACAGCCATTAATTCAGCCGAAATCAAAGCCGCTGCTAAGGCGGCGAATATCTCAATCAGCAAAGGCGATGTTGTGCTGCTCCACACCGGCTGGCTCAACGTGATGGATTCTGATCCCGGTCGCTTTATGGCGGGCCAGCCTGGTCTGGGTATGGACGGCGCACAATACCTCGCCGCATTGGGCGTTGTCGCCATCGGCGCGGACAATTGGGCATTGGAAGTATTACCCGCCCAAAACCCATCAGAGGCTTTCCCAGTGCATCCAGAGCTACTGGCAAAAAATGGCATCTACATTTTAGAAAACATGGATACACGCGACCTCGCCAAAGACGGCGTCAGTGAATTTCTGTTTGTTTTGGGGCAGCCACGTTTCGTCGGGGCGGTACAAGCCGTTATCAACCCTGTTGCAATCCACTGAATCATCATCCTGTATCGATGCCAAAGCCAATTAGGATGGCGTGGGTCACGTTATCACCCCACGTTAGACAAAATTCGTAAGTGCGAGTGATCAAACACCAAGTGAGAGTCCATGTTAGAAAATAAAAACATCATCATCACGGGTGCCGGCAGCGGCATCGGTCGCGCAACCAGCATACTGGCAGCGGGTTATGGTGCCAACGTCGTCTGCGTCGACCTGAACCCATGCGTTGAAGAAACGGTACAGGAGATCAAAGCGGGCAACGGGAACGCCGTTGCCCAGATTGCTGATGTCAGCCGCGAAGATGACGTGCAACACTATATTCAAATTTGCATCGACACTTTCGGAAGCCTGCACGGCATTTACGCCAATGCGGGCGTGAGTGGTGGCGGCAAACCGATGCTAGACCTCACCGTCGAAGATTGGCACCGCACTCTGAGCGTCAACACGCTGGGCGTATTTCTCGCCGTTAAACATAGCGTGCCCCATTTTACCCAAGCAGGCGCTGGCGCGATTGTATGCACAGCCTCCGTGGCCGGGTTGCGCGCAAACGCAGGCGGTGTTGACTATAGTGCCAGCAAGGCCGGTGTCATCAGCATTGCTCAAACCGTGGCCTATCAACTACACGGCACCGGTATACGTATCAACGCGATCTGTCCGGGGCTTATTGAAACAGGCATGACCAAGCCCGTTTTTGACAGCGCTCGCCAACGAGGAACAGAAAACCGTATAGGCCAAATCAATCCAACAAAACGTTTTGGTCAGCCGCATGAGATCGCCGAAATGGCATGTTTTTTACTCAGCGAGCGGGCGTCCTATGTTAACGGCCAGGCCATACCCGTAGACGGTGGACTGTCTGCTTCACACCCTTGGGCTTTCCCAAGGAATTAAACGACATGCGCTTGCTGGCATTACGAGCAGGCCTCATGGGCTGCTTAATATTTGTCACTTCCACACACGCCGCGCCTGCCGAGAAATTAATCACCGAGGTACCCAAGCATTGGGTGAAAACCCTTGATCGCAGGCTGGGGAACCTCCATCTCGTCGAATATTATCCCCCGGGGCCTGCCGAAAACTGGACCGAGAAGCTAACCATCGAAGTATTATCCACCCCGACACCCGGGGACCCATTACAACACGCGCAGGCATTGGCAGACACGCAGCGCAACCAGTGCGCCCGCTTCAGCGATCATGGTGTCTTTGCGGGCATAGAGAACAACTATCCAACCAACGTCACATTGCAACATTGCGTTGAATTAACCGAACCTCGCGGCACGCTCTCAAGGATGCTGAAAATTATTCAGGGTCAGCAAGCACTATATACGGTGGTGCGCGCGGCGCGTTTTAAAACGCCAAATACTGTGACCCCTGGAGCTGCGACGCGCGCCCCTGTTGATCCAAGCATGCTCAAAGTCTGGTCAACGGCTATGCGCAAAACGGTGCTATGCAATCCAGTCCTGAACACCCCGCGATGTAACGCTGCTTTTGCCCAGCCCGCTCGAAGCGAATAACGCTGTGATTGCTAGATTAGATTTAAAAGCGATCAGCCGGCAGTGCCATCACTGTATTGGTAGATTGACAAATGCTCGCCTCAAACCCCAGAGTTTTGGGCAGTAACCGTGCAAAGAAAAACTCAGCGGTGACGCGTTTGCTCTGGCCAAAGTCATCAGCAGGCGCAATGGTTGCCATGCGCGCCCACAGCCAACCATATATTGTATGACCCACGAGCTCTAAAAATTCCGTAGACACCGAGCCTGCCAGATGCACATCATCAGGGGAGTGATCAACCAAATAACCGGTGACCCGCCTGAGCCGCTCAAACGCCGCGGTCAACGCCTCATCAAATGGAGCTGCTATAGGATCAGCCGCCATCCGGTCGATGAACGCATACAGCGTCTGTCCCCCATCACGCAAAGTCTTGCGACTGATTAAGTCCAGCGCCTGGACGCCATTTGTCCCTTCATAGATTTGTCCAATCCGAGCATCTCTGACAATTTGTTCAATGCCCCACTCGTGAACATATCCATGACCGCCGAACACTTGCTGCGCCATTACCGCACCTTCGAAGCCTTTATCGGTTAAAAACGCTTTGGCTACGGGGGTGAGCAATTCTGACAGTGCTTGCGCCTGCTCGTCGTCAGTATATTTAGCAAGATCCAGTTGCAGCCCCACAAACAGGGCAAACGCCCGCCCGGCCTCATTATACGCGCGTTGCGTTAACAGCATCCTGCGCACATCGGGATGCACGAGCAACGAATCTGCGGCGGCATTGGGATTTTCTGCACCCTGCGCAGAGCGCCCTTGAAGACGATCTTTGGCATAGCGGCTAGACAATTGATAGGCTACCTCACCTGCGCCCAGACCCTGCAACCCAACCGACAACCGCTCGTAATTCATCATCGAAAACATGGCCGCTAAGCCCTGATTTTCTTCTCCGAGCAAATACGCCGTTGCACCATCATAATTAATCACCGAAGTGGCGCTGCCGCGAATGCCCATTTTATGTTCTAGCGAGCCACTGGCCCATGCGTTGCGCGACCCTAAGCTAGCATCCTCATTGGGCAAAAACTTAGGCACGATAAACAGCGAAATGCCTTTGGTTCCCGCTGGCGCATCTGGCAACTTAGCCAACGTCAGGTGCACAATATTTTCCGCTAAATCATGCTCACCGCTGGTGATGAATATCTTAGTGCCACTGATTCTGTAGCTGCCATCAGCATGCGGAGTTGCTTTGGATCGCATGATTCCTAGATCAGTTCCCGCGTGACTTTCAGTCAACGCCATAGCCCCTGTCCATTGGCCGCTGTAGAGCTTCGGTAAGTAAAGCGCTTTTTGCTGCGGTGTCCCGTGTGCCTCGATACAAACGCAAGCGCCAATGGTTAAAGTGCCGTAGAGATAAAGGCTTGTGTTGGCGGCCCAGAACATCTCTTCGATTAAGCTGGCGAGCATTTTAGGCATCCCTTGACCGCCAAACTCCGGATTACCTGCCAAACCCAACCACCCGCCTTGAGCAATCTGGGTAAACGCGCCTTTGAACGCCTCTGGCGTTGTGACTTGGCCACTATTCCAGGTACACCCTTGAAGATCACCAATTGCGTTGGTCGGCGCCACAACCTGCCCGTTAATTTTAGCGCCTTCGGCAATCACAGCCTCAACTAAATCTTGGCTAAAATCACCAAACGCCGGGATGCCTGACCAAATTTCCTGAGCTCTGAAAAGATCAAACATGAGAAATTGAGCGTCTTTTTCTGGGGCTACGTATTGCACTGAGTGTTCCCGGACCTTTACATGATTTTTCGTGAGCGCGCGAGTGTATACGAAGTGCATATGGGGAATATAGACAAGAAAATCCCTAGTCCAACAGAACAGCTGGCTAAAGGTCGTCGCACTGACAAATCTGCAAAGCAATAACCCACGACAAAAAACAAATCTATGGGTTAAAAACAGGTATGCCAGGTTTATCGTTCATACTCGATCAAATCATCCCCGACACCTGCGTGCTTTGTTTTCAAACGCAGAAAAAATACTCGCGCCACCGACTGTGCTCATTTTGCTGGGCCGACCTGCATCGCATTGGTCTGGCCTGCACAGCCTGCAGCCTGCCCCTGCCCATGCCGGGCCTGTGCTCGTCTTGCACTAAACATCCACTGGTTAATGGGCAGGCAGTTATGCCACTCAAACACATCAACGACACACGCACATTGATACATCAACTCAAATTTAAGCGAGACCTGCGCGCAGGACAGACGTTGTCTGCCCTAATGCTAGATATCATCCGCATCCGCTATCAAGGAAACTCACTTCCCGAATGTTTAATCCCTGTTCCACTGTCTTGGCGAAATCAATTTAGGCGCGGCTACAACCAAGCCGACTGGCTGGCACAACCACTGGGGCACGCACTGAAGATTCCTCGACTGACAACACACATCTGCAGGCGACACGGCCCGGCGCAACATTCACTGAGCTATCACGACCGACAAATCCAACAGCTACATACCTTCGTCCTAAAAAAAACCATCAAGTTCAATCACGTTGCCATAGTGGATGACGTTTTAACCACAGGCGGCACGGTGAAAGCCCTGAGCCAAATCTTGCACCGTAGCGGAGTCAAACAGATTGATATTTGGTGTGCCAGCCGGGCGCTGCCGCCGTCGATAATAGCTCACCGCTCCATCGCGCAGCCATGCTAGAGTGCCCGTTATGAAACCAACCACTGCGCAGCCGTCAAATATCTCAACTCAAACGCCTTACGAGAAATTAAACCCAGAAACCATTTTGACCGCCCTTGAATCCGTAGGCTTGTCGCCAAACGGAGGCTTATTGGCGCTCAACAGCTACGAGAACCGGGTTTATCAAGTGGAACTAGAGGACGGCAGCTTTCTGATCAGCAAATTCTACCGCCCGAATCGTTGGACTGCTGCGGCAATCCAAGAAGAGCATGCTTTTGCATTCGAACTGGTTGACGCAGAAATATCAGTTGTTGCCCCGTTAAGCATTAACTCAGAGAGTCTGTTCAAGCATCAAGACTATCACTTTTCGATTTATCAACGCCAAGGTGGTCACCCTCCAAATCTTGAGAACGAGGCTGATCTTGAGGTACTGGCAAGAACCATCGGGCGCATTCATGCGGTGGGCAGCCGGGCCAAATTCAAGCATCGAGTTGAACTCAGCGCCCAACGCCTGGGGCACGACAGCCGCGACTACCTACTGAACCACCAATTTGTACCCGCGGATGTTGAAACTGCCTATGCAACCTTGACCGAGCACTTACTGGAGCAAATCTCTCCAATGCTGGCGCGATTACCATTAACGCGAATCCACGGGGATTGTCACATGGGTAACGTCCTCTGGCGCAACGACACCCCACACTTCGTCGACTTTGACGACTGTGTCATGGGACCGCCCATTCAAGACCTGTGGATGCTGCTGAGCGGCGAGCGAGCCGACCGAACATTCCAGCTCAGCGTGATCCTCGACGCCTACACCACGTTTCACGACTTTGATGCAAGCACCTTAGGTTTGATAGAAGCCTTACGCACATTGCGAATTATGCATCACGCAGCCTGGATCGCCCGGCGCTGGCAGGACCCCGCCTTTCCAATGGCTTTTCCTTGGTTTCAATCTCCCCGCTTCTGGTCAGATCACTTATTGGAGCTTCGCGAGCAACTGGCAATGCTCGATGAACCCGCACTGACTTACCTATGAACACGCCAAGCACCGTTGGCAAGCCCTAAGTTATAAACCCAGCGCCTGACGATTAAGCAAGGGATTAGCATATTGTTTTACTAGAAAAGGCTGTTCTTGGGTGGGGCAAGCTTGAATCTGTGCTTCAAATTTCATCATCGTCGCAGCCGATTCGGGCACCGCAGGCAGGAGATCTCGACTTTCTGCATCCAACTCTGAGAGCATTCTGGCGGCCGCCACATGCGTGGGATAAATGCGCATATTGCTCAATATCTGACGGTCCAGGGTCAATGCTAATTCAACCGGATCAACAACTGGCGATCGAATGGGCAAACCAAAATGGAGGTGCACGCGACCTTTGAATCCCACGATGCCGGTGATAATACTCTGCAGATCTTCCTCATCCTGCTTCGCATAAGCACCATCTCGATCTATGACAGATAATTCATGCGCTTTACGTAACGCACAGGGGTCGAGTTCGTAAGAGATAGATACGGGAACGAGGCTTGTCTTGGCGATCATATTTTTTAGGGGTTCTGCATCTTCGGCTTTGTAGGCCAGCGCCAACATTTTAAGCAATGCCGGGTCCGTGCGGTCCCAGCCGTCTTTGGAACGCCCTTCCCGCTGTGCGATCCAAATTGAGGCGCCTTCAGACAAAGAGTGGCGAATATAATGGCTCGTGCGGTTGAGCGAATTTAAAGTCGCACGAACACCCGTGAGGTTACGTTCGACAATGAAGCTTTTATTCAGCCGCATCAAATCAGCCGCAAGTTCATGGCCGAACAGATTATCGCCCACAGCCATTCTGCAGGTATCGTGGCCGCCATCGTGCAAGAGAAAATTTAACAGCCCCGAGTCCATGACAATATCTCTGTGATTAGAGATAAACAGGTAAGTTTCTTGGGGATCCAGATCTTGCAGGCCCGATACCGTCAAGTCGGAAATCGTATTTGCGACCAGCCGCCTAAAATAGTGTTTTACCAAATTCTGGCAATCGGCCACGGTGTTCAGGTCTTTCGTTTTCTGACGTAGCAAAAAAATAGTCAGTGCATTTCCAAAAGTGCTGCCCTGCAACGCTTTCGGCATAACCAGCCTTGAGGCCGCCTGACCAAATTCCGGATTGCGCAGCACGCGCTGGATAACGGGTCTGACTTCCTGATCGTTGAATGGGCGAATACTGTCGTAGTCCTGCATTGGGGCACAGTAGCGACTTCGGGGCAGAAAACAAGCGCCCATACAAAAACACGTCTACGGGAACGGCGGGTGCGCATCAAGGTAGCGGTGCAATCAATGATTTAGGTATGCTCATCTGCTGAGCGCATATAGCGCCCTTTTTACTGGAGTGTTAAATGGATCTGGACCTAGCCCACCGAACAGCCCTAGTGACTGGCAGTCACCGAGGCACAGGCCAAATTATCGCCGAAACACTGCTCGCAGAGGGCGCCCATGTCTATGTTCACGGCTTCAATCCCGGCGAGGCCGAGGCCGCTGTGGAGCATCTCGGTGGCGGCATACCCGTAACGGGCGATATCACCACCGACGCAGGCGCTCAAGCCTTGGCTGACCAATGCTCGGATAACGATATAGAGATTCTAATCAACAATTACGGCACTGCGGATCCCGGCACCTGGCCTTCCAGTGACACCGACGATTGGATCGAGGCCTACCAGAAAAACGTTCTCTCAGCGCAGCGCATGATTCGACATTGTTTGCCGTCCATGAGGACCAAAAATTGGGGCCGAGTGATTAATCTAGGCACCACCGGCTCGTCACGACCAAACAGTCGTATGCCCGCTTACTACGCGGCCAAAGGGGCACTGGCCAATCTATCGGTAGGCCTTGCAAAAGAAGTGAGCGGTACCGGCATCCGGGTGAATTTAGTTTCACCTGGCCTGATTTTGACACCCGAAGTACAGGCTGCCTATCTGTCCAAAGGACAACAAAAAGGCTGGGGAAGCACATGGGCGGAAATTGAACCCCACATCGCAAAAGATATTCCAATCCGGCGCATCACCCGGCGCGAAGAAGTTGCGGCACTCGTCGCGTTTTTGTGCAGCCCCCAAGCTGACGCCATTCACGGCCAAAATATCCGCATCGATGGCGGCGCGGTGGATATCGTGACGTGAAACCATCAGCAGAATCAAGAATCAGACTCACAGGCTTACTTTCAGGTGCGCTAGTTATATTTTTTATCGACACCGCCAGCTCAACAGCCCTACATACACTTTGGCTCCCGCTAAGCTTGGCCGTTTGCGCCTATTTACTGACACAGTCTCACTTTGCGGTGGCCTTCGCCTGCCTCATCCTCGCCAGCCTGAATATCGACCTCGATGCAGAAAACTGGGTGCCCGTCTGGGGTTATTCTGGTGTGGCCATCGTCAGCTTCGCTGCCTGTTTGCTGGATATCGGCCAACGTTTTCGCGAACGCATTGCGGCAACTCATGAAGACCGATGGGCGAGCCGGCGCATCAACACTGACATAGCGCCAGAGCAAGAGAACCACTTGGCATCAAACCAAGGAACAGGCAAACTCCCCGAAACTCTGCCACCTACGCACACTGGACCCAAGTGAGTTTATGAAGATCAAGATCGACGCACTATTTCGTTATCCCGTGAAAAGCATGGGCGGCCACCGTCTTGAGCGCAGCCATGCAGATACAAACGGCTTTCCTGGAGACCGCTGTTGGGCAGTCAAGGACGAAACTCGAAACACCTTTGGCGTAGGCAAGCGCAACGCAAGCATTATGGGCATGCAGGCTGAACTGCAAAATGAACCCACGGCATCCCAGCCATCACCCCCGGTTGTCATTACATTTGCTGACGGCCAGCAGCACACCTCAAGCGACGCCGGCATTCACTCAGCACTCTCCACCGCGCTTGGTACCCCGGTTTCGCTTTGGCCCTTAGTGCCTAAAGAGCAAACAGACCACTATCTGCGTCAGGAGAACCCGGACAGCAACACAGACCCAGAAACCGCCATGCGAGAATTATTCGCTCGCAACAGCGATGAACCGCTGCCCGATTTCAGCCAGTTCCCTAAAGAGATCTTCACTTATGAGTCACCACCAGGCACCTACTTCGATGCGTTCCCTTTGCTGTTAATGTCGCGCAGCGCGCTTCATAGTCTGCAAACCCATCGCGCGCAAAGCCAATTCGATCTGCGCAGATTTCGGCCTAATATTTTGGTGGACGGCGCTGACGGGGGGTTCCCCGAAGACCTTTGGGCGGGCAAAACCGCGCGCATCGGCGAAGCCACCCTTAAGTTTGAAATGGCCTGTCCTAGATGCGTCATGACCACTCATGGCTTCGATAATCTAACGCGCGACCCTGGCATTATGCGCGCTATCGTTAATGCCAACGCCGGTAATCTGGGTATTTACGCCACCGTCATCGAGCCCGGCTGCATCAGCACCGGAGATACCCTCGAGTTTCTCAATTGATACTTCGGCCAGCGGCACCTAATCACCCAATTAACAACAGACTCCTTATCACCACCTCGATTAACTCATCTTATGGATTTTGAATCTCTCGGTTTTGTAAACGTTGCCGCCGCTTCTCTGGAGGTAAGTATTGGCGATCCGCTGATGAACGCCGAAAGAATTTTGACCACCGCTACGCAAATGGCCGACGCCCAAGTCAGCATCGGCGTTTTTCCCGAGCTGTGTATTACCGGCTATTCTGCTGAAGATCTGTTTTTCAGTGATGCGCTTTTAAGCAACAGCATCCAAGCGCTGCAACTGCTAAAAGCAAAAAATCCATTACCGCTGATTGCCGTCGGCTTGCCGTGGCGGCTCAGTGATGGACGCTTACTGAACTGCGCAGCCCTGCTCAGTCACAATACTCTGCTGGGTCTGGTGCCCAAAACCGTGCACCCAAACTACGGCGAATTTTATGATTTACGCTGGTTTGTTTCTGGCGCAAATATTAATGAAAGCATACTCCACCCAACACTCGGCCAGTTCCAGATCAGATGCGACCAACTCTTTGAGCTCAACGACCATCTCATCGGTGTCGAAATATGTGAGGATATGTGGGCCCCTGATGCCCCCAGCACGCGGGCATGTCTGGCAGGCGCTGAAATCATCCTGAATCTATCGGCGAGCAACGAACTCATCGCCAAAGCCGACTATCGCCGCGACCTTGTTCGCATGTCCAGCGCCAAAAATATTTGCGCGTATATTTACGCCAGCGCTGGCCCCTCGGAATCAACCAAAGACGTGGTCTTCGGCGGGCACTGCTTGATTTGCGAAAGCGGACAATTACTCAAACAGAACAACCGTTTTGCACTCACGAGCAACTACATAACCTGCGAGGTGGACACCGCACGATTACGTCACGACCGGGCCAGCAACACCAGTTTTTCGCAAGCCTCAAGGCCAACACCCTATCGTGTTGAGCACTGCGTTGGTCAATCAAAACCACTGCATGACCTGCAACGCCGCTTTTCCAAACACCCTTTTGTGCCAGATGATGAACATGAATTTGAGGCAAGGGCGGAAGAAATATTAAGCATTCAAGCCACCGGTTTGGCTCGACGTATGCAGGCGGCGAACAGCGCCCGTTTGGTCATTGGCCTATCGGGCGGACTCGACTCGACTTTGGCATTCCTTGTTTGTCTGGACGCTTTGAAAAAACTCGATTTACCTAGCAAGCATCTCATTGCCCTCACCATGCCCGGTCCTGGGACGACAAAAAAAACCTACACCAACGCCCATGGCCTAGCAGAAATAGGCGCGGCTACGTTGCACGACATCAGTATTCAGGCTGCTGTTGAGCAACACCTTCGCGATTTAAAACATGGCGGAGAGCACGATATCGTATTCGAAAATGCACAGGCGCGCGAAAGGACCCAGCTGTTGTTCAATTTCGCCAACAAAGTAAACGGCATCGTCGTCGGCACCGGCGATTTAAGTGAACTGGCATTAGGATGGTGCACCTATAACGCAGACCACATGGCCAGCTACAACGTCAATTCGAGTGTGCCAAAAACAATGATGGCGTATCTCGTGAGGTGGTACGCACATCACCGCGCATCAACAGAACTTTCACCGGTGCTCGAGAGTGTACTGTCCACACCCATTTCACCGGAGTTAATTCCCCCAGCTGGAGGCGAGATCAGTCAACGTACCGAAGCGATTGTTGGGCCGTATGAATTACATGACTATTTTATGTTCCATTTCCTAAGAACAGGTGCCAGTCCAACAAAAATATATTATCTGGCGTGCCTGAGCTTTGCAGGCGCCTATTCACCCAGCACCATTAAACATTGGCTCAACCAGTTTTTTAGCCGCTTTATGCACCAGCAATTTAAGCGCACAACATTGCCTCCTGGCCCCAAAGTTGGCAGCATCAGCTTGTCACCAAGGGGAGACTGGCGCATGCCAGACGAAGCATCAGTTCAACCCTTGCTTAAAGAAATAGAACAACTCTAGCCCCCAAAACCGCCAGCAGACCGAGGTCCAATAAATGCCGCTTTTCTACAGATTTCTTTTCCTCATGGCCACACTATTGACCGCGGCAGACCTTCGGGCAGCACAAGTTTGCGGTGAAACTGGCGTCTGGGTGCAAATACTTGGTGCCGGCGGTGCAGAAATAAACGATGGTGCGGCCGGCTCAAGTTACGTGATTTGGCTCGATAACAAAGCCCGCGCAATCATCGACACAGGCCCGGGCTCCTCTGTAGCCTTTGACCAATCCGGCGCACAATTTGAAGATATAGAAGTTATGGCCTTCACTCACTTACACGCCGATCACAGCGCCGATTTTGCCGCCTTTGTTGAGGGTTCCGCCTCTCTGACACGAACCGCTCCGCTCATCGTTTTGGGCCCTGACAGTGCCGTACCCGGAATTCCTGACATGTCCACATTTGTTGATCGTTTTATCGGCGCGGAAGGCGTGTATCCGCATTTACAGGATTTTTTGACTCACAAGTCGAGCGGTGGATACCGGATTCGTGTGCGCAACGTGCCCAGCTCAGGCGTCAAGCGGTGGGCCCAATTCGGCAGCGAACATCTTCGCCTGGCCGCAATACCAGTCTACCATGACGGGGTTCCTGCGCTGGCCTGGCGAGTGGAGGTAGGTGACAAATCTGTTGTGATTACCGGCGACTTCAATAATCAAAAAAATGTCATGCCCAAGTTTGCCAAAAACGCGGATATGTTAATTGCGACCCACGCCATTCCAGAGAATGCACGGGGCAATCAAAAAGAAAGATATGCCTTGCCCTCGCAATTGGGACGCATCGCAAAACAAGCAGACGCACGCATGCTGGTCCTGAGTCATCGTATGAATCGCACTCGAGGCAAAGAGAGTCTAAGCAGACAAGCCATTGAAGAGCACTATCAAGGCTATGTCCTATTTGCTAATGATGGTGAATGCTGGGGGCTGTAGAGACAGCCGCTCGAGCAACGCAATGCAACCCTATTGTTGGCTGTAGCGGGCGAGGTAATCTACGGCCAACTGACTCATAACTTTTACAGCAGGCACCAGCGCCGATTCATCAACGTCGAATAAAGGTGAGTGATTGGGAATCGCCTCATCGGGCGCTATATCCACAGGCCTTGCACCGATATAGAAGAAAAAGCCCGGCACTTGCTCCTGATAAAACGCAAAATCTTCTGCGCCGGTGACCCGGCCAGCCACAAAAACTCGGTCCTTACCGTATATTTTTCGCAGGGTTGGCACCATATCTGCCGTTAACCGCGGGTTATTGAATGTGACCGGCACCCCCGAATCTATTTCAACAGTTACCTGCGCACCATGGGCCTGGCCGATCGAGACCGCCATATGCTTCAATTTCTCATGAATTTGTGCTCGAATTTTCGGGTCAAAGGTACGTATCGTGCCGCTCAAAACGGCTGAATCTGGGATGATATTGTTACGCACACCCGCGTGAAAAGACCCAACGGTAACCACCGCAGGTGACTGCGTAATATCAACTTGACGACTGACGATCGTTTGCAGTGCATTGACAATTTGGGTGCCTACAACCACCGAATCAACACCCGCCCAGGGCCGGGCACCATGGGTTTGCTTGCCCTGAACTAGAATATCAAAGCGTTGAGCGCTGGCCATAAAGCTACGACTACGAAACATCGCGGTGCCTGCCGATCCCTGCTGTCCAATATGCAGACCAAATATCGCCTCTACAGGCGGATTTTCAAGCACACCCTCAGCGATCATCAGGCTTGCACCCCCTTTTTCACCCTTGGGCGCACCTTCTTCGGCCGGCTGGAATATAAACTTAACGCTGCCGCGTAGGTGCTCCGTCAGTTGACTGAGTACTTCCGCCGCGCCCATCAAAATAGCCACATGATTATCGTGACCACAGGCGTGCATTACACCCACATCAGCGCCTTCGTATTTACCTCGAGCCACTGAGGCAAAAGGTAGACCCGTTTCTTCGACCACGGGTAATGCATCCATATCAGCCCGCAGAGCAACAACAGGACCCGGCTTCGCACCTTTGAGCACCCCAACAACGCCGGTATGGCCGACCCCCGTTTGCACCGCCATCCCCAGATCTCGCAAATGCTGGGCCACCGCCTTAGCCGTGCGGAATTCGCGATTAGATAACTCTGGGTTAGCATGAATATCTCGCCGCCAAGCCACCACTTTATCCGCAATTTCTTCAGCTTTGGTCGAAATTTCTTGTTCAAGCTCCGCGTGCGAGGCGCCAGAGAAAACCAGCAGGGCAACAAGGCTTAAAATTTTTAACACGCAGCGGCTCTCTTTTTGCAAGACTGTCAAGCTTAATCCCAGCAGACAATGGAGTACACTCAGGACACAACTTAAGAGGGGAAACACCATGGTATTTGATTTATCTATCACTGACGCGCTGCTGGGCACAACCCGGGCGGTGCGCAAACGTCTGGACCTTACGCGAGCTGTACCGCGTGAACTGATTAATGAATGTTTGGAACTTGCGATTCAGGCACCCACAGGCTCAAACTCCCAAACTTGGCGGTGGCTCGTGGTTGATGATCCCGCCAAGCGCAAAGCACTCGCCGATTTATATCGCAAGGGTGCGGGCGGGTATCTGTCGGCTGCTGGTGAAAAAGCATCAGCCGGGGGCGACGTTCAAACAGAACGCGTTTTCGATTCTGCCACCTACCTCATGGAGCACTTACACGAAGTTCCCGTGCACCTGATCCCCTGTGTACAGGGAAAACCCGAAGACCCCGTGTCCCTGACCATGGCTTCTGGTCTATACGGCTCAATCTATCCTGCGGTCTGGAGCTTCCAGCTCGCGGCACGCGCCAGAGGTCTGGGCACCGCACTTACCACGCTGCACCTGCTTCATCAGGCTGAAGCAGCCGAAATCCTCGGGTTACCGGACGACGTTTTACAGGTCGCCTTATTGCCCGTTGCCTACACTCTGGGTACAGAGTTCAAACGAGCCAAACGCGCTCCAGTAGCAGGCATTACGCACTGGAACACCTGGTAACCTGCCTCGTCGCTGAGTTTTTTGGGCGCGCCAATCAGGCGCGCGATACAGCATCAGCTGGCAAGCCGCATCCATGCATCGTTCAACACATACCCCAAAGTTAACCAACTGGCACACTGCAATATGTCCGACTCAAATTCTCTCTGCAACAGGTTAGACGTTCTCTGGCGCGACGATTTCCCGCTGACTAGAGCAATGGGCATCAAACCCGTTTCCTACACAAACCAACGACTAACCACACAAACGCCCTTGGCTGGAAACACAAATACACACGGAACCGCATTTGCCGGCAGCCTGTATGCAATAGAGGCCCTCACCGCATGGGGGCTTTTGTACTTGGCTTTGTGGGAAAGAGAAATAGACGCCTCAATTATTCACGCCAAAGGCAACATCGATTTTGCCTCTCCCGTCAAAGAAGACATCGTCGCGATGACAAGTCTTCGCGGCCACGAATCTCTGTTTAAAACACTTGGCGAGACTGGCAAAGCTCGGCTGACATTAACCACTGAAATTGTGGCGGCCGGGAAAACAGCGTGTCAGTTCAGCGGGTTGTACTTGATCCGCTTGAACTGATGCCCGCTCAGCATAAACGCAAGCCACTATTCAAAGCTGTCGTAACGATCTTTACCATCAAGGGAAAAAACCACTTCACTGAGCAAGTTTTTCGACTCCTTCACAACACCCCCAACCTGCATCGGATTGAACCTCCAGCTGCTTACCGCTTGCAGCGCGGCCTGGTCAAAAACCCCTGCGGGGCTGCTGCTGACAACCCGTGCGTTAACCACTTGGCCCCGCTCATCGACATCGTAGTTAATCATCACGCGGCCTTCTAACCCCAACTCTTTTGCACCTGCAGGATACCTTGGCCCCTCACCACCAACTAACTGCAGAGGTCGACTTTGGCTTGCGCAACTGATCATCAAGAAGCAGCAAACAACCACTAGAAGTAGATGACTTATATTCATATTCAAACCAAATTATCGAGTTGATTGCCGAATAAAAAAGCGCCCCCACAGAGCCGGTGCATCCTCTGGGACTTGCATGATATCCTGACACCCAAGGCTGGCGTCATGCAGGATATTACTGCCGTGGCAATCACCTGGTCTATCTTTTAGCGGACTCCAGGAGTCGCATGTGGCGGATCAACATGACTGGCGCCAGCAAGTGCTGGTACTTTATCTTGAAACCTCTGCTTTGGACAGCAAGGTAGTTGGCTGGAGCCAGTATGATGGCACCAAGCAGCATCTACATATGGCTGGAGACAGCAGTGAACCTCCCTATCAGAGCGGGTTAGATGCACTCTATGCAGGCTGGCGCCTCTTTCAGTCGAGCCCGCTATTGCCTCACCAAAGCGGTAATGAATTCAACACCAGCTACCTAAAATATGAATTTTTCTTCGAAAAATGGGGCGCCCCAAGCGAATGAATGCGCCAAAGCTCAGTACTCGCCAAATGGCTGAATTTGCCGCGCGCGGATTCCTTCGCTTCGATGCCGTCGTGCCCGAGCACATCAATAAACAGTTCCTTGAAGACATTGGAGCGGTCTCTACATCAAACGATAACCTCGCCGGTCATTACCGCTCTATCATGGATTCAGGTTCGGTCCCAACAGTTGATCCCGGCACACCGCTAGATGAGGCTTACCCAAAGACAAGTGCCATAGCCAACCTAATTGAGGTTCCACAGATTAAAGGCGCTATCCAAAGCCTGGTTGGCAGTAACCCCGCGGTGGATCATCACTTTTTACACGTTACCTTCCCGCCTCGCTTTTATACGGCCACATCAAAACAGCCGCAAGCGCAGCCCACCCATCAAGATTCAACCATTGATCCGCGCCAAGCTTTTGATGTGCAGCTGTTTTACTTTCCACACGATATCACCCCAGCGATGGGTGGAACTAGATTCATTCCCGGAAGCCAATTTCGTCTGGTATCAGAAGCGGCACTGGCCCGATATCAGAATATACGTGGGCAACAGCATGTTGTCTGTCGCGCCGGAACCGTTTTGCTTTTCCACATGGGGCTCTGGCACGGTGGCGGACTAAACGAGTCCGATGCACTAAGATATCTCTTTAAAATCCGCCTTTGTCCAAGACAAAAACAAGAAAATTTGTGGGACCGTCATCGCGATCCATTATCGGAACAATCTAGGCCAATTTTCTGGACAAAAAATGCAGCGTCACCCGATCACTTGGCCACTATATTAACCACCCCGGAGCCGTGGTTTGAAGCGGACACGCAACGATTAGAATTTATCAGAAGAATACACTTTTGGCGTTACATCAGTGGCGACGAGACCTTTGATGCCGACTATTGGTTGACACGCATCGAAAATGAGTACAGCTAACGCAACTGAAAAAACCGACACAACAGCGATTGAGCTCTTTATGGAAAATCAAAAAAAATCCAACAACACACCGCTAACGTTCTGGCAGCTCCTTACCAGTACCTTCGCCGCGGCCATAGGTGTCCAGTCGAAGAAAAATAGAGCCCGTGACTTTTCACGCGGCAAGGCCGAACAATTCATTGCTATGGGCATCGCTTTTACGGTCTGTTTTGTGCTCGCCATCGTCCTGCTGGTTAATCTGGTTCTACCTTAACGCAGCTTCGGCGGCTGCTAGCAAAATCTCTCGATGTGCCTGCAAACTTGCAAAGAGTTCGAACTGCTCCCGCGCGCGCAAGAGATTGTCGCCGCGTTGATCAACTTTAAAATATTGATCACCACTGATGTGATCTGTTAGAAATCTCACCCCCAGCATAAAGGCAACAAAGCCCGGCGCTGCGACGGCATCACTGACATTAACTTTTGTTTGCACGCGCGCAAAACCCTTGAGGCAGGCCCAAAAAATTTCCGCATCGATGCCTGCGCGAGAAAAATAAATCGAGCGCATCAAATCACCAAAATCCCACGCCCAATGGCCATACATCACCGTGTCAAAATCAATAATCGCCATAACTTCGGTGCGCTGCGCGTTAAAAAGAATATTGTCGATTTTGCAGTCACCGTGTATCGGCGTGTTCACGCTCTCCAACCGGTGAAAGCGCTCTCTATGAAAATTAATCAAACCATTAAGATCACCGGGCGACCTAACCGAAACAGCATCATAGGCGTCTAAATATTGCTGCAGTTGAAAGAAATCTGGAATTGCGGGCTGAAGCTGAGGACCTGTTAATGAGGACAGGCACACCTGGAATTTGGCGAATGCAATACCCGCACGTTCAGCTTGTGCGACGTTTTCAATGGGATCAACAACAACTGAAGGCTCTATATAGGACCAAAGACGCCAGTAGTGCCCGTCAACCAGCGGGCAAAAAAATCCGTCTTTTGTGGGACAAAGCATTGGCACGCGATAATCTGCTTGTGCAGACCAATGCCGCAATACACGCTGAATTTGCGCGGTCAGCTGCAACGGATCTTTGAATACGCCACAGTTGACTCTCTGTAATACAAAACGGCCAGCTTGCGCCTGCACGCTGTAAGTATCGTGAATATGACCTCGACCTAACCGTTGCAACCGAGCGCGGTCAAACCAACTTTCAATTGCCCGCTCAGCGAATTTTTGCAGATGCATTTTCAAGCCACTTCAACAAACTAGGAATAACCGCCAGCATATATTCACCATGCGGTCCATAAAGGTCCTCCAAGCGCGCCGAAACCTGCTGTGAACCGGTGGGCTTGATCTGAATTTGGTGTAAAAATTCGGCTAATGTCTCCCCAGTGCAGCGCAAAGCGGACACCGCAGCCTGCGCATCAACCGGCCAACCCGCGGGGTTGATCTCAACCCAATCACGCACTAAACCAAGCAACTGCTCGACCGATAGATCTTCAATAGATCGCGCAGATAAACTTTCTGGTGAAATATGATCGACAATTTTATTCAGCCGCGTCAATGTATTGTAGGGCCTTGCTTGGGGCATTTCCTGGCCACGCAAACGCGCATTGAGGGCCTGATCGCCAAGCAGCCTTGCGTACCACTTAACCGGCTCTAAAAACATAGCCTGCCTTATTTGCATTGCGTTTAAACCTATCTGAGATAATGCGCGATGCTGGCGTTCATCCAGTTCAAATCCCGGCAGCTGGACACAAAATGACAGGCGACGATAAAAATCGTCGACATCACACACATCCTTTGCCGACCAAAGCCGCTCCGCAATGGCTGGCAAGCGCGACCACAAACGCGTCTCTAGGTTTGTATCATCAACCAATTCAGACCATAGACACGCTTCGCCGCCAAGCACACGCGACAAAGGCCGTGGCGCCAACTCCAGGTCAACCGCATCCGCTCGCCAATGGTCGGTCCATGCGATACCTCGAGCCACGTGCTCAAGTCGGATATCTTTTCGCAGACCGTCTTCATACTGGATCAATTGATCTTGTTTGGCCTCTGGCTCATAACTGTAGTGGAACTCAGCAGGGTAAAATAAGTCCAAGTAATATCCCGCCGATACCAGCACGTTTAATCCTTTTTCAAGCACTCGATCTCGCGTGGTGGCACCTCGCCAATTTTGCACCAGCATTGATGGCATCTGGGCGTGTAAAACCTCATCCCAGCCTACGACTTGCCGATCATGCGCCGCCACCAAGGATGAGACCCGACGATTGAAATAAGCCTGCAAAGCGACGATATCCGGCAGCTTTTGCTCCTCCATGAACTGCTGGACATCGAGATCTTCCGACCACCAAGCCGGATGCACCTCATCCCCCCCGATATGCACATATCTATCAACAAATATATCCGTCAGATCACCTAATAATTGGTCGATCGCTGCATAAACCACCTCGCTTACCGGATTTAAACAGGCTTTATGCACTCCAAATTTATCTGTGCGTGCCACGCGTGCCAGACCCCATTCAGGGTAATGCTCAAGCCAGCTGTTCACATGACCCGGCATATCTAACTCGGGCACAACTCGCACTCCCCGCGCTGCCGCAAATTCTACCAAATGACGCAATTGCGCCACCGAATAACCAGGCGTTGTTGTCAGTTTCTTGAACGCTGCACTGGGCAAACGAAAGGCTTGGTCATCCGTCAGATGCAGATGTAAGACGTTCATCTTCAACCGCGCCATACCTTCGACGACCGACAACAAGCGCTCTAACGAGATAAAGTGACGCGCGACATCAATCAGCAGACCTCGCCAACCAAAACGCGGCTCATCAGAAACACTCAACGGCTTCGACGACCACCCTCCATCGCAGTAGAGCATCCAAAGACTCGTGACGGCATACAGAGCTCCCCAGGTCGTCGGCGCACTCAGTACCACACCATGGGGATCAATCTTTATCGCATAGCTTTCATCGTCCCCGAATTGGGGATAGCGGGGACTGACTTCCAATAGTTCAATACGCACCTGCCCCAAGCGCACATCGCCGAACAACATCTCCAAGCGCGCCGCAACCCGCGGATCTTCACAATCTGTCCAAACGATGTGGGTCGCACCACGCACGCTCTCGGGCTCAGCCTGAGGCGATGCTGCCATCCACCGAACAGTCTGTGGTTGCGGAATCAAGCGTTTAAACCACTGCTGTTTATGCTTCATCAATCTATCCACCTCCTGCGGTTGTTTTCGTTTGCCCTGTCGTGCCAACATCGTACCTGCAATCAATCACTGGGGAATGCTATTGGACATCAAAGAGCGTATGCAAGCCGTGCTGACGGCAGAAGCCAGGGCCATCGCTGCGCTTGATATCACCGATGAATTTGTCCAAGCCGTACATACATTAAAAAACTGCCAAGGAAAAATCATCACAACCGGAATCGGCAAAGCCGGATATATCGCCAAAAAATTTGCCGCCACTTTGTGCTCAACCGCAACACCGGCCGACTTCATTCATCCGGCAGAGGCCGCACATGGCGACCTCGGGTTGATAGGACAAAAAGATGTGATGATTGCCTTTTCAACCAGCGGCAAAAGCCGTGAGGTGATCGAAATACTTGAGCTCTCCCGCCACCTTGGCGTTGAGACCATCATCGGAGTCACCTCTCATCCGCAATCCGAGCTGCGCACACAATCGGACTTTGTTCTGGACATGGGCATCATAGAGGAGCCTTGCCCGCTGGGCCTAACGCCGAGTGCATCCATGGCTGTTATGCTCGCAATCAGCGATGCAATTGCTCTAGCCCTAATGGAGGCCAAAGGGGTGAGCAAGGAAGACTATGGCTTACGCCACCACGGCGGCTACCTGGGGCGAGCCGCAAGAACAGACAACGAGCCTCGCTAAACATTTAGCGGCGCGCATTAACGCACCACAATCGCCTCATTACCCCAAGGAGAAAGCGCCTGAGCATTGTCTTTAAAGGCTTCTGGTAATTCGTCAACCATATTAAAAGTCGCCGCCAGACGACCAAATCCAACAAAAAAAGCACAGATCATCCCCAACTCAACAATCTGCGCGGAGCTATAATGCTTTTTTAACTCCGCATAAATATTGTCGTCAATGCGCAAATGATCAGTCGCCATCAATTCGCCAAAATGAATTGCGGCTTTTTCCGCTTCATCCAAATTTTCAGCATCCTCAGGGCGCTCCAACGAGCAAACCAAATCCTCGGTCAAACCGTCATCAATCGCATCGGTGTAGCGAATAGCCATGCAACTGCGACATTGGTTGAAAAACGCAATACGCAATCGCACCAACTCCACTAAACGCTCCGACAACGTTCGATTGAGTTTCAGACCACCGGAGAACGCTGCCAAGCCTGAAACCAAGGCAGGCGCATGTGCAAAATAACGCATCAGCCCTTGTTCAAGATCGGTCAGCAATTCTGGTTTAATCATGGCCTTCAACTCGTCCGGCCAATCTTCAGCTTTAATCTGTTCCAAGCGTGCCATTTATTGTCTCCTCGATCTCTGGGTGGTCGCTTCAGTTAACAATAGGGTTATTCCGGAATCAACTCGAACAGCGCTTCATTACCCTTCTGCGCAAAGCCTGACGCGAAGAAAAAACCTTTATTTTTTGTCGTTGTTAGGCGCAAACGACGCGCGCCTTTGGACTCGGCTACGCCAATTGCATGGCCCATCAGCCAGCGACCAAGACCCTGTTGGCGGCACTTCGGAACCACTAAAACACCATGCAGGAGGTAGCATATGCCATCGCCAGGATCCATCGAATACAGTGCCAGCACCTCCTCGTGCCGCTTTGCAACCCGAACCATTTCAGCGGCAAGCCACTCGTGCACTTGCCACTCCGGAAAACCTTCGTGGCAGAGCGCTTCTTCCAGAGCGCCGTGGTCATAAGGGCGAAAAATTTCTATTTCTCGGAAGTTCATCAATTGAATTTTAATCATCCGTCATCTGTACAAAACAAACCCGCTTCAAGATCTACAAAGCATGTTTTTCCCAGCGGTTCTCAAACACCTATTAAGGCGCAAAACTTGAGCGGGCCCGTATTCCCCAAACATCGTCGACCTTCTGCACGATATAAAGTGAATCGAATGAGGCATACCGCTGACCGGCAGGGTTAAATCGCGAGAATTGAACTTTAAAGTGAACTTTCTCAGGGTCAGCCTGAACAACCTCAATGCTATCCCACTCGCTGCGCGCCCAGTTGTTGACCCGGGCAAAGTTCATCATATCGGTTTGCGCAACAAATGATTGCTTATCGGGAACAACCACCACCGCCCCACTGGCAACCCGAACATGCGGGAATAGCAACGTATCGGCCCAGGCTGACACGTCTGTGGCATTAAAAGCACGCATAAACTCGTCCAAAACCAGTTCCGCCGAAGTAATCGCAGCTTGCGTCTTGGCGTCATTTGGTTGCTGCGAATGATCGGCATACGCATGCCCTTGAACCAGAAAAATGAACACCGTCACCTGAATCATTCGACGAACACTGAGCTGCAGTAACTTATGCATGGACACCCACCTGAAATTCTAGGACCGTAGCATAAGCTTAATTGAGCACCGAATCAGCGCCTTCACTGCATAAAAACCGCACCATCGAGCCGCTTCACCCAAGCGCGCTCTCCATCTGGCCTCGAAGCCCTTCAACCGTCAGTTCTTCCGGCGCAATACATGCGCTTGCCACCAAACTCACGCGCCGCCGCAGGGGCATATACCCGCTACTCTTTTGCGGTGAAAAAATACCCGCGGATAAACCCGCTAGCGTCAGCGGAATCACCGGATGTTTGAGGCCACCGAGCCATTCAATCAAACCGTTGGGAAACGGACCTAACCGACCATCCGGCGTCGGCACGCCTTCGGGAAACACACAAACTAATTCGCCCGCATCCAACGCATCAGCGATTTCTCTTGCCATTAACCGGTCTGCAAGCATCCCATCATTCGCGCCTTCTTGAACAATAGCGCCGCTCGAGCGCAATACAAAATTGCGCACAGTACGCTCGGCTAACGATCCTTGTACCACAAAACGCACCGGTCGCTTCACCGCAGCGGCGATCAACAACACATCAATTGAAGACACATGATTACACAGCAGAAGGGCCGCGCCTTTTTCAGGAATATTTGCCATGCCTCGAGAGACCAAAGGGCATAAGGTATGCGTGAGCGTCCATACGACAAAACGCACGGCAAATTCAGGCACCAACAGCACAAGCAGCAGCGCAACAGCCAAATTCATTAACATCACAATCAAGAAAAAATCGGGTATCGTCATGCCAAGAGCGGTTAAAAAGACAATGGCAAAAATCGCGCCTGAGACCATAAAAAGTGCATTGATGATATTGTTCACAGCGATAATCCTTGCCCGCCATGCCACCGGCGTTCGCGACTGAATCAACGCATAAAGCGGGACAATGAAGAGCCCGCCAAAAAATCCGACCAGCGCAATATCAACTAAAATTCTGATTGATCCAACGGCAGCAATAAACGCCCACCATTCCCGGGGTACATCTGCGTCAAAGCCGTTAATCGCCAGACTCAAATCAATCCCACCGATACTCAGCCCCAAGGCGGCAATCGGCACTATGCCCAGCTCAACGCGGCGGTTCGATAGGCGCTCACATGCAAGCGAACCCGCAGCGACCGAGAGCGTGAAAATTGACAGCATGAGCGTTACAACGGTCGGACCACCATTTAGAAACGTTTTGCTCAGATTCGGAATTTGCGCCAAAACAACAGAACCCAGTAACCAAAACCAAGAAATACCCATCACCGACATGAGTACCGTGCGATCATTTTGGGCGCCGCGAATCAGACGCCAAGACTCGCGCCATATATTCCAGCCCACTTTCAGCTCAGGGTCAGTAGGGGGGCACTCCGGAATGTAGCGGCTAGACAGATAACCCAAGACAGCCACCGCCACTACAAATCCGGTCAACAAGAAGTTCGCCTCAGCTTGGACCGCGATAATACCTCCGGCAATTGTGCCCAGTAAAATCGCAACAAAGGTTCCCATTTCAATTTGCGCGTTGCCGCCCACCAGCTCATCGGTTGATAGCTGAGCAGGCAATATTGAATATTTCAACGGACCAAAAAAAGTCGATTGAACACCAAGCAGAAACAAGACCGTCAACATCGCATAGACATTCTGGGCGTACACCGCAAGGCCAGCCAACAGTGCAATAAACACCTCTGCTATTTTTATGATCCGCACAAGCGCCGCTTTTTCGAACTTATCCGCCAACTGACCCGCCGTCGCTGAGAATAAAAAATAGGGCAAAATAAATAGCCCAGCGGCCAAATTTACAAAGAGATTAATACTGTCCGCGGCCATCAATCCACCATAAACAAAAAGCAGCACTATCGCCTGTTTGAAGACGTTGTCGTTAAAAGCTCCCAGAAACTGGGTATAAAACAGAGCCGCAAAGCGTCGTTGTTTTAACAAGGCAAACTGCGATCTACTCACCGCTTAAAAGCTCCATTAGCGAGGCACATCTCCCTGGATCGTGACTCGATGCAGCCGACGATGCTGCGGGAAAAAATCATTGATTGGCTTGTGCTGCGTCGAACGATTGTCCCATACCGCAATTGTTTCGGGCTGCCAATTCAAGCGCGCGGTAAACTCGTCCGTCACTATATGCCGAAACAAAAAATCTAGGACCTGTGCACTTTCGTTACGACTTAGCTGATCAATAGCCGTGGTAAAAAGCGGATTAACGTACAGAGATTTCTGGCCGGTCTCCGGATGAGTGCGCACTACTGGATGGCAAATCGGTGGATTTGCAGCCACCGCACCCGCCAAACGGGCTTTGCCCCCATCCTCAGCGAGACTCTCAGCAAAGCCATGCCTGAAATCGTGCGTCGCTGTAAGCGTGTCTAAAAAAGCCCGATACTGTTCTGACAAACCTTGGTATGCAGCCGTTGTGCTCGACCACAGCGTATCTCCGCCATAGCCGGGAATTATTTTACCGTGCAAGATCGTAAAGCTCGGCGGTGTGGCGCTAAAAGTCATATCTGAATGCCACATTTCAATCTTCGAGGGCACCTCAGCGGTGCTCTCCAAAATTTGTACCTCCGGGGCTTCTGGGACCGTGTTATACGCGTCATGTGGCAAAATTTCCCCAAAAGTTCGCGCAAAACGAGCAAAGACGGTCGGACTGACCGATTGATCACGAAAAAAGATTACCTCGTGGGCAAGTGCAAGTGCTCGAACTTCATGCACTAAACCTTCGTCAGCGATGACATCCGCCAGGTGGACCCCCTCAATATAGGCACCCAAGGCGCCCGCGGCTTTTGATACTTTCACAGCTTGACCTAACTAAATTACTACCCAACGACATCCCGGCGCCATACCCATACCATGCAACCCAAAATCTGGGGTTTTTCTTAGACTTAAACATGGCATGCTAGCGCTTTTCCACTGTGGATTGTAAACCGTGTCGCAAACAGAAGGGACCATTCAATTTGCCTATCAGTTAACCCACGCTGAAGACGTTCCCATGGGCGTCACCCAATTTGCAAATCTGGCCGCATGGCGGTCCATTCTCTTTGAGCTTCAGTTGCTTGGGCAAATGGCCACCAAATATGAAGGTTTTGCCTTCGGCAATATCAGCGTCCGCTGCCAAGACGCACCAGGTTTTATCATAACCGCCAGCCAAACCAGCGGAGAAACACAGCTGCATAGAAACCATTTGGTACACATCAAAAGCTGCAACTTACCCCGCTTTTGGGTAGATGCGAGCGGTCAGGAGCCGCCCTCTTCAGAGTCGTTGACACATGCCATGATCTACGCCGCTGATGCAAACATTAAGTGCATATTTCATGCACACAATCAGGTGATTTGGGAGAATCGAACCCAGCTAAACCTACCAGAAACCGCCGCAGATGTGGGTTACGGATCACCGCAAATGGCAGAGGCTGTTAGGGAGTTAATGCAGTCCCATCCGACCAGACCGCTGACTTTTGCCACCGCCGGCCACGAGGATGGCTTGTTTGCCTGTGGTCAAACTCCGCACGACAGCGGCGGGCTTTTGGTTAACTATCTGGCCCAAGCACGTTCGCGGGCCAATGGCCTGTCTGCGCAATCTTTCGGACCATAAATCATGACAGATCAACTACCCGAATCGCTGCGCTGGGAAAATCAGCAGTTGTACCTGCTCGACCAGCGCCTGCTACCGCACGAGATCGTATATGTTGCGATATCTTCACTGCCCGCGGCGTGGGAAGCAATTAATACATTAACGGTTCGAGGCGCACCGGCGATTGGCATCGCCGCAGCTTATGCGCTTGCACAATCCATGAAAGAGGTCGCGGCGCCCGCATTTACGGCAACCCTGAAAAAAAATGCCGAATACCTAAAATCAGCACGCCCAACGGCTGTCAATTTGGCCTGGGCAGTGGATACACTGGTTAAAAGCGGACTGCAAAACCCGGATGTCGCGGCCCTGATTCAACAAGCGAAAGAGATTCATCGAGCAGATATTCGCCTGTGCGAAAACATTGGCCGACACGGATCGAGTCTCATTAAGCCAGGCATGAACCTGCTGACCCACTGCAACGCAGGCGCCTTGGCTGTCTCACGGCACGGTACCGCAACGGCGCCGATGTATCATCAGCATCAGCGTGGCGTTAATTTCCACGTTTACGTGGACGAAACTCGGCCGCTGTATCAAGGTGCTCGCTTGACAGCTTGGGAATTAGACCGCAGCGGCATACCCGTAACGCTCATTTGCGACAATATGGCGGCCACGTTAATGGCCCGCAATAAAATTGATTTAGTGCTTGTCGGCACCGATCGAGTCACCGCAAATGGCGACGTGATCAATAAAATCGGCACGCTCAATCTGGCCGTTTTATGTCACCATTTTAATGTGCCGTTTTACGTCGCTTGCCCATCAACGACGTATGACGCCAACACACTTGCCGGAGAAGATGTAGAAATCGAGGAACGCGCGGCCGATGAAATCAAGCAAAGACACGCAGCAGACGTTACCGCATTTAACCCTGCGTTCGACGTCACTCCAGCACAACTGGTCACCGGTATCATCACAGAGCAGGGCATCGCCCATGACGCACGGTCACTCAGTGAGCTGATCGCCCGTCAAAGCGCCCCCCGAGGCATCCAATCTTGAGCACACCGAGCAAAATTGCCAATGCAAAGGTCATCTCATGCTTACCGAGGCGTTAGACGCTTTTTTTCAACCATTGTTGAACAATCACCATCATTTATACGTTGAGCACGACAAACAGTGGCCGTCCGTCTGCGAGATTGGAGAACCACGCCGGGACGCTGAGGGTTTGTGTTGGACACAATGGCAGCCCGTCAGGCGGCATATCCCGGCCAACGACTTTGCTGGACTTGAAGCGGCGCTGGAAATACAGCTGCATCGCGACATCAAAACCTATTACAGCCGCTACTGGTCGGCCAACCTTGACGCAACAGCCCCTGAGGGGCCCGTCAACCTCTTGTTTCTTTGGAGTCCCAAGGACGCTGAGCGAATGGTAGAAAACCTGATTGGCCACGCAGTCGCTTGTCGCCACAACCGCACGCCATTTTCCGTATTTTTTGCCTGCACCGAGCCCGATTCAGACCTCTTTCTCACCATCAACAATGACTCAGGAGAGGTGCAACTCGAAACGCCTGGAGAGAGCCCTTTGAGGAGCGTCGCACCCTCTCTGGAGGCCTTCATGACTCAGCTGATTCCCGCGCCAGTGGGCCCCGCACCCCAATTTAGCCTTTGACACAAACCGCAAAAATCAGCTCTGCAGGTGCAGATTGATCCAATACCCGCACGCGCTTGAGGTATTGTTATCACTCCACCCTTGTAAGTGACACTATGGCACCAATGAAAGTCATTATTGACACCGACCCTGGCATCGATGACGCCATGGCGCTGCTGTTTGCGCACTATGCCAACGACATCGAACTGTTGGGTATCACGACAGTTTTTGGCAACGGCACCATAGATACCGTCACTCAAAATACATTGACCATTTGCGAACAATTCCAGATCAATGCCCCTGTGCACCAAGGCGCCGGCGCACCCCTGCAAGTCGCAGTCGACCCGCCCCCGGCGTTTGTTCATGGTAACGATGGATTAGGTGATATTGATGCCCCAAAACCCAAAGGCGCAGCGCGCAATCAATCAGCGGCGAATTTTATTGTCGAAACCATTTTAAAACATCCAAACGAAATCACCGTCATTGGAATCGGTCGGCTGACAAACCTGGCAATCGCATTGCAACAGCATCCCGCCATTGCCCAACTGGTCAAAAAAGTCGTGATTATGGGAGGGGCCCTGGGGAGCAATGCGCATACCGGTAACGTGACACCCGTGGCAGAAGCGAATATCTACGGCGATCCACACGCCGCAGATCAGGTACTTACCGCACCATGGCCGGTGACGCTTGTTGGCCTGGACGTCACCATGCAATGCATTATGCATCGACCTCAGCTGCAGAAAATTTGCTCGGCAGCAGGTGCGGCAGGACGTTTTATGTGGGCCATTTCCCGACACTTTGAATCTTTTTATTCTGCATCTCGAGGCATCAATGGCTTCCCCATGCACGACACTTGCGCCATCGCTTATGCGCTCGCACCGCATTTATTTACAACCCAATCAGGGGCCATACGAGCCGTTACTCAGGGCATCAGCCGAGGCCAAACCATAATGGTTTCGCCCGACAGAAAATTTCCAGCCGGCGCATGGACGGACGCCCCAATTCAACAAGGGTGCATCGATATCGATGCCGCTGCTGTTTTGAATCTATTTCAGCGAGTGCTCACCAGACCCTAACCCTGCTGCAAATTCATAATGCTAAATCCAACGCATCTGCGTGCTTGCCTTCCAAACAAAGCAACGCGCGTTTATTGTCTATTCCCCCGGCAAATCCCACCAAAGCACCATTGCTGCCAATCACCCGATGACAGGGCACAATGATCGCTAGCGGATTTCGACCAATAGCGCTGCCGACGGGACGAGCGGCTCTGGGTCGGCCAATATACTGAGCAAGCTCCGCATAAGTTCGCGTTTGGCCATAGGGTATATCAGCCAGCGCGGCCCAAACCGCAGATTGAAAAAGCGTACCCTGCGGTGCCAGTGACAAATCAAAGTCGGATCGACGTCCCGCAAAATATTCAGCCAACTGCTCTTTTTCAACAGCAAAAGCATCATCTTTTTTTTGCCAGTGCCTTTCAGGCCGCTTGGCTTGTGCACCGGCAGTCCAATACACACCCTGCAAACCCGCAGCCGAACGATGCAGCAAGAGCGTGCCCACCGGGCTGTCAAAAAAGCTAAATAAATTGATAAATGGCTCCTCGAACTTTAGTCAAAACAGCGCCTGCCTCAGCTCCGCCAACTTCCCCGTCGATATCAGACTATACTAGGTGCCCATGACAAACACTTCTCGGATAGAACTCGGTGTCGCGCCAACTCAAGATTAACCCTACACAACCGGTCAAACTAATTCCGGTAAATATTGCCAAGCCCTGGGGGCAGGAGATTTGGTTCACCGCAATCGAAGACAGAGGGGAAAGCCAGGTACTCATTGATGGCATACCCGTGCCACTGTCTGATTATCTCAATGGCAACCGGCATCTACTCACGCAAAATACCGACGTGCTCCTACTCAAAGTACTCGATCCAAAACCTCACGCCATTCATGGCGACTTATACTTTGAAGTGCACGAGCAAAAACAGGAAGTCTACGTAGTCACGCATATCGATCGCACCGCATGGCCAGAGGGCGTCGGTGCAATTCGTCTCGGGATGCGGCAAGAAAAGCGCCGTCACTACCCAGACGATAAAATATTTCGCGCCGCCTACCTTAAATCTGTAAACCGCTACGAAGACATTCGTCAGAGGATCGATGTTCATGGGGAACACGTCGCGCCTGAGGTAGAGCGCGAAGCCCGCGAAGCGATGAACGACTTTTCCGCAATTCGCAGTCTTCGAGTAGGAGACGTCATACAGGTGCCCACTTGGACCCCGCATTCGTTGCTACACGGTGTACGCGTTGTGGAATTTCAAACTCCAACCTACGAGCGCTTTATCATCTCTTTCGCGCAAAAAGTAACCACGCAAAGCCACTGGGACAGCCATCACGCGGTGGCAAATATGCATATCGATGCCCCGAAAAAGGAGTCGTTTGAGCCCATCACCCGCGGTGTTGAGCGAGTTGCCAAATTCGACGATTTCAACGTTTGGCGAGTCGATCTCGACAAGGCCAAGACCATTTCATTACCCTCGCATCTTGCCTACGCGGTCTGCATGGCACTGGCGGATGATATCTGCGTCGGCAATCTTAAGCTCAACGCAGAGCAAGCGTGTTTTTTACCTCACCAAAGCATGCCGACCAATCAGCTCACGGGATCCGGGCAAATTCTGATCGCAGCCCCCAATCTGTGAAGCACGATCACGCAAAAACCGATTAATCTGGCTGCCACCTCCCCCTGATCAGACATTTTTCAACACCTTGGTTTACACTGGCGGAAACCATCTAGCCGCATCGGAGAAAACATATGAAAACAACAGGTTGGCAGGCTCCCAGCGAGTTGATCATCGAACAAATTGAAATTGGCCCGATGCAGAATTACACCTACATCATTGGCAGCAGAGAAACCCGTGAAGTCGCCATCGTAGATCCCGCTTGGGATATCGATTTATTGGTCAAACATCTGCAGGAAAAAGACTACACCCTTGCCGCTGCACTGGCGACCCACTACCACCCTGATCACGTTGGCGGATCTTTCAGCGGGCACAACGTTGAAGGTGTTGCCCAATTGCTTGGAGTCAATCCCGTAAAAGTCTACGCCCATAAGTCGGAGGCCGACGGCATAAAAAAAGTCACGGAAATATCCGAAACCGATCTTGTACGTGTTGAGTCAGGAGACACACTCAAGCTAGGGAACATCCAAGTAGAATTCTTGCATACCCCGGGCCATACGCCCGGCAGCCAGTGTTTTCGGGTCAACAATACGCTCATTTCAGGAGACACGTTATTCATCAACGGCTGCGGTCGAGTTGATTTACCCGGATCAAATTCCAACGACATGTATCACAGCCTGCAAAAGCTATCTGCACTACCAGACGATACGTTGTTGCTACCGGGCCACAATTACGGCCACGTCCCTAACGCCACCATGGGCGAAACCAAGGCTATGAATGTGCACCTGCGCGTCAATGACCTGGATACTTGGCAAAGCTTTATGGGCGGCTGATTCAACTGGGCGAAAAAAGCGCCGTTAGGGACATAACCGGCTCATGAAAACCGATCTTTGCGCTATTTTGCGTTCCGTGTCAGCGCAAAACAGGCGCGCAGTTCATCGACAAACACCTGTGGCTGTTCAAAGGCCGCAAAGTGACCGCCTTTACTCAATTCGTTCCAATAAACGATATTTTCATATCGACTTCCAGCCCAACTACGCGGCGTAACGACTATTTCTCGAGGAAAAATGCTACACCCTGCGGGCAACTTCACCGTATTGTTTTGTCCCTCGCCAAAAGCTTGATTAAAACTCTCCCAGTATAATTTCGCCGACGATGCACCATTGCCCTGCAACCAATAAAACATCACGTTATCCAACAGCTCATCTTTACTCAGGACATTTTCCGGATGACCATCACAATCTGTCCATTCGTAAAATTTCTCGAGGATCCACATAGCCTGCCCTACCGGAGAATCAACCAAACCATAACCCAACGTCTGCGGCCGTGTGCTCTGCTGCTTTGCGTAGCCCGCCCCCCACTGCTGATAATACTTGGCACCCGACAGCGCGCGTTGATCAGCTTCATCGGGATTTTTCAGGGCTGCTTTGGGCGCCCTAACATTCGGCATATTGACGTGTATGGCGGCGCACGCACCCAAGTCTTGTATACCTATCGCAGTGGTTACGGCAGATCCCCAATCACCGCCTTGCGCAAAATATCGCGTATAGCCCAGACGACGCATCAGTTCATCCCATGCGCCCGCAATTTTTGGAACCCCCCAGCCTATCCCCTGCGGCTTGCCAGAAAAACCGTAACCGGGCAGTGAGGGACACACAACATGAAACGCATCACGGGCGTGACCACCATAGGCCACCGGATCAACCAGCGGATCAATCACTTTTTGGAATTCAACCACCGAGCCTGGCCAGCCGTGCGTCATTATCAATGGTTCAGCCTGCGCGTGCGGACTGCGCACGTGAATAAAATGCACGCTTAAACCGTCCAAACACGTCACATACTGAGGATGCCGGTTTAAATAAGCTTCTCGCTGGCGCCAGTCGTAATGATGACGCCAGTAATGCACCAGTTCACGCGCATACTCCACCGGCACCCCTTGGTCCCAACCTTCGCTAGTTTGCGACTCCGGAAATCGGGCTCGGTCAAGACGGCAATGCAGGTCTTCGAGTGCAGCCTGTGAAACTGCCAAGCGGAATTCATCAATCACGGCAATAAATGTGCCACCGCATCTCTTTCTTCTGCCAATTCCTGAGCCGTTTCATCCATCCTTTGGCGACTAAAACTATTGATCTCGATATCTTTAACGATACGCCAATCGCCACCAGCACAACGCACAGGAAACGAATAAATCAACCCTTCGTCGATACCATAACTGCCATCAGAGTAGACACCCATACTGACGATATCGTCGCTACCCAGCGCCCAATCGTGCATATGATCAATCGCTGCATTGGCTGCAGAGGCAGCACTAGAGGCGCCGCGCGCCGCAATAATCGCTGCGCCACGCTGCTGAACCGTGGGAATAAACTCTCCTGCATACCAATCCATGTCAACTTTATTCATGGCACCTTCACCTGCAACCGTTGCGCGATGTATATCCGGGTATTGTGTCGCCGAATGATTTCCCCAGATACAAACACCATCCACGTCGGTGACATGTGTTCCCGACTTGGCTGCCAACTGCGCCATCGCGCGGTTGTGATCCAATCGAGTCATTGCTGTAAAGTTGCGTGGATCCAGATCCGGCGCATTACGCTGCGCAATTAAGCTATTCGTATTTGCTGGATTGCCAACCACCAGAACTTTGACACCACGAGCGGCATGGTCGTTGAGCGCTTTGCCCTGCACCGAAAAAATTGCTGCATTGGCTTCCAACAGGTCTTTACGTTCCATGCCCGGACCGCGGGGGCGGGAGCCAACCAACAAAGCGTAATCGGTATCTTTAAAAGCCACATTGGCGTCGTCCGTTAACACCATACTGTGCAGCAGCGGAAAGGCACAATCGTCTAGCTCCATCGCAACGCCTTGCAACGCATCAAGGGCAGGGGTTATTTCCAGCAATTGCAAAATGACCGGCTGATCGCTACCCAACATAGCGCCCGAAGCCACTCTAAACAAAAGCGCATAGCCAATTTGACCGGCTGCACCGGTAATGGTCACTCGAACGGGGTCTTTCATACTGCTTTCACCTTTTTTTAGTTTTATGTGGCTTGCTACGCGAGCGCTTATTGTAGTTCCATATTGCCCCTTCGAACAAATCTACCCGCACCTGCAGCCAACAACCACTCGGCGACACCTCGATCAAACCATTTGCAGCATTCAGGGACCTTGATTCTGAGGCGTTTTTTTGAGATCTTTCGCACTGGAAACCGCTGCAACACCTTTTGCTTGCATTTAAGCGCGTAAAAACAACAATTTACTCAGCGCAAGCGTAATTCCACGGCCACAGCAAAGCCCAAAACGCCGGGTAAACTGCGCTTATCGGTCCTACAAAAGCGCTGTAGAGGATTGGCACTCACCAATTTGCGGAAAGCCTAAGGACACCTTTAGACGCGAACAACGTCAAGGTCGATGGAGCACCATCTTGCGTGAATGCCAGCGCTCGAATGGGCTTAGCAGCAAGCTCCGACCACGAAAGCGTGCTCAAACCATAGCCTTACAGGGCCAACGCCACGACGTTTGCCTGAGAAGAGAGAACGATATGACTTGGATGACAAATGGCGGGCTACCGCAAAAAAGCGGCCTTTACGACCCCGCAAATGAAAAAGACAGCTGCGGCGTCGGCTTTATCTGTGACATCCATGGTCGGCCAAGCCGCAAAATAGTTGCCGACGCGGCGCATATGAACGGCTGTATGGAGCACCGCGGCGGCGTGGGCTACGAAAAAAATACAGGAGATGGTGCCGGCATTCTCACCGGGCTGCCTCATAAACTCCTCGCAACGGCTGCGGCCGCAGACCTAAGTATTGAACTACCCGAACCCGGAGCCTACGGCGTGGGTAATCTGTTTCTGCCACAAGACCCTGACCAACGCGCGCACTGCAAGACGCTGATCGAAGAGGAAATTACTGCTGCTGGTCAAGTTTGCCTCGGCTGGCGAACCCTACCCACAGACCCCGATGGGGCAGATATCGGGCGCGCTGCACGAACCGCCATGCCTCACTTTGAGCAACTCTTTGTCGGCGCAGTGAATGTCAGCGGCGATGACTTTGAACGCAAACTTTACGTCATACGAAAACACGCCACCCACTTGTTGCGCGCAGATCCAGAGCTTACCCAAGGCAAGATGTTTTTTGCATGCTCCTTGTCCGCGAGAGTCATTGTCTATAAGGGCATGTTGACGCCCGACCAATTGTTCCCATTCTACGAGGATCTGCAAAACGACGATTATGAGAGCCATCTTGCCATGGTGCACTCACGATTCAGTACCAACACTTTTCCTTCGTGGGACCGCGCACAGCCAAACCGATTCATGAGCCACAATGGCGAGATCAATACCCTGTTAGGCAACGTCAACGCAATGAATGCGCGTGAGGGCGTCGCCAGCAGCGCTTTGTTTGGCGACGACATTAAAAAGCTTTACCCCATTTGTGAAGCCGATTGCTCAGATTCCGGCAGTTTCGACAACGTTTTAGAATTTTTATTAATGTCCGGACGCAAGCTACAAGAAGCCGTCTTGATGATGATTCCTGAAGCGTGGCAGCAACATCAGACGATGACAGCGCAGAAGAAAGCGTTCTACGAGTATCATTCTAGTTTCATGGAGCCTTGGGATGGACCGGCCTCCATTGCTTTCACTGATGGCAACTGCATCGGCGCCGTCTTAGATCGCAACGGATTACGCCCCTCTCGTTACTACATCACCGACGACGATCAATGCATTATGGCCTCCGAAGTTGGTGTAGTCCCAGTGGACCCCGCACGCATCGTCAAAAAAGGGCGACTGCAACCCGGGAAAATTTTCCTCATCGACTTCGAGAAAGGGCAAATGATTCCCGATGAAGTTGTGAAAAACGATCTAGCAAAGCGCCGCCCTTACCAAGCATGGCTAGACGCACAACGCCTAGACCTTGATGAAATTCCCCACGAAGCGGGCAAAGGGCTTGACCAGGCAAACCTCACTCAACGCATGCAAGCCTTTGGATACACCCAGGAGACTATGCAGTTCATGCTACGCCCTATGGTCAGTGAATTACGCGACCCTCTAGGTTCTATGGGCAACGACGCCGCGCTGGCTGTCATGTCTGATAAGCCGAGAATGTTGTACGACTACTTCAAACAACGATTCGCCCAAGTCACAAATCCACCGATAGACTCAATCCGCGAAGAAGTCATCATGGCGTTGGACTGTTATATCGGGCCTGAACAGAATCTGCTTGAAAGCACCCCGGAACACGCCAACCGCCTGCGCGTTCCGCACCCGATTTTGACGAACTCCGAATTAGCCTCCCTCAAGCAGATGAACTACCGCAGTTGGCGGTCCAAAACCATTGACATCACCTACCCGGTAGGCTCCGGCAAAAGTGGCCTGCTGGATGCTTTAGATAGAATTAACACAGAAGCCCGCGCCGCCATCGCAGACGGCTTCAGCTTGATCATCTTATCCGACCGAGCCACCGACGCAACGCGCGTTGCGGTAGCATCCCTACTCGCCGTTGGCAGCCTCCATCACCACTTAGTTGAGCGTCATGCGCGCAGCCGCATTGGCATCGTTTTGGAAAGCGGAGAGGCCAGAGAGGTTCATCACCATTGTTTACTCGCCGGTTATGGGGTTGACGCCATCAACCCTTATCTTGCATTTGAAGCACTATGGGATGCCCGCTCAAAAGGGCACTTTGACGCCGTCGCCGACATCCTTAGCGATGATGACGTCGTGCACCGTTATAAAAAGGCGGTTGCAAAAGGAATGCTCAAAGTGATGGCAAAGATGGGCATATCCACCCTGCAATCCTATAAGGGCGCACAGATTTTTGAAGCCGTTGGTTTAGCCGTCGAAGTCGTCGATATCGCCTTCCGTGGCACTGCCAGTCGGGTTGAGGGGATCGGCTTTGACGTCCTCGCCACTGAAATGGAAAAGCGCCATCAGATAGGCTTTCCAGAGCGCAATGTTGTGCCCTTGACAGTGTTGCCAAATCCTGGCGATTTCCACTGGCGGCGCAATGGCGACACCCACATGTGGGACCCAGAATCCGTCACCAGTCTGCAAAACGCTGCTCGACAGAACAACGAGGACGCCTACTGGCGGTTTGCACGGCATACCAACGAAGAAAGCACCAAGCAGGCCACCTTGCGAGGCCTATTAAAGTTTACAACGGGCCGCAAATCGGTTGACTTAGCCGACGTTGAGCCCGCAAGCGAAATTGTCAAACGCTTCGCTACGGGAGCCATGAGCTTCGGCTCGATCAGTGCAGAAGCCCACGAATCGCTGGCAATCGCCATGAACCGCATTGGTGGTAAGTCAAACACCGGCGAGGGCGGCGAGGATGCTGCGCGCTGGGTACCCATGGCAAATGGCGATTCAAAACGCTCTGCCATCAAGCAAGTAGCCAGTGGCAGATTTGGCGTCACCATTAACTACCTTACCAATGCCGACGAACTTCAGATTAAGATTATTCAAGGGGCTAAACCCGGCGAGGGCGGTGAGTTACCCGGCGGAAAAGTCGACGATTACATTGCCAGCTTACGACACTCAACTCCCGGCGTTGGCTTGATCAGTCCGCCTCCTCACCATGACATTTACTCCATCGAGGATATGGCGCAGTTGATCCACGATCTTAAAAATGCCAACCCACAAGCCCGTATCAGCGTGAAACTGGGGGCTGAGGTCGGTGTCGGTACTGTCGCAGCAGGCGTCACAAAAGCTCGCGCGGATCATCTGGTTATTGCCGGCGATTCTGGTGGCACTGGCGCATCACCGTTGACCTCGATCAAACATGCTGGCGTCCCATGGGAACTCGGTATTGCAGAAACCCATCAAACGCTGGTGCTCAACAATCTACGCTCACGAGTAGTTTTGCAGACTGACGGGCAAATCAAAACCGGCCGCGACGTCGCAATCGCTATGCTTTTGGGCGCCGAAGAAATAGGTTTTGCGACCGCGCCACTTATCGCACTGGGCTGCATCATGATGCGCAAATGCCACCTGAACACTTGCCCCGTCGGTATTGCTACTCAAGATCCAGAACTGCGGAAAAAATTTAAAGGCTCACCAGAACACGTTGTTAACTACCTGTTCATGGTCGCCAACGAACTGCGTCAAATCATGGCCGAACTTGGTATCACCAGCGTCAACGACATGGTTGGGCGTGTCGATCTACTGGAGACTGATGCGGCTATAGACCACTGGAAAACCAATGGTCTTGACCTGACCGAAATACTGCAGCCCGCCACGTTACCGCAGGAATTCTTGGGGGCCTATGCAATACATCAGCAGGATCACGAACTGGATAAAGCGCTTGATAACCAGCTAATGGCACTTGCAGAACCCGCGATTGTTCGAGGCGAGGCCGTTCATGCTGAGCTGCCTATTCTGAACACGAACCGCGTCGTTGGCGCCATGCTCTCCAACAAAATTATTCGAGAAGTTGGCCCAGACATGCTACCAGAGGGCACCATCCACTTTAAATTTCACGGGAGTGCAGGCCAAAGTCTCGGATGCTGGCTAGCCCGAGGCGTGACGCTTGAAGTGGAAGGCGACGCCAATGACTTTGTGGGCAAAGGCCTCTCCGGCGGGCAAATCGTCATCTATCCACCTAAATCAAGTGCCTTCAAAGCTGAAGAAAATATCCTCATCGGCAACGTTGCACTGTATGGCGCCACCTCTGGCGAAGCCTACTTCAGAGGAATTGCAGCGGAACGATTTTGTGTTCGCAATAGCGGTGCGGCTGCGGTTGTAGAGGGTGTTGGCGATCATGCCTGTGAGTACATGACGGGCGGAAGGGTTGTCATTCTCGGTGAGACAGGGCGGAATTTCGCCGCAGGCATGAGCGGTGGTATTGCTTATGTTTGGAATCCCAAACAAACGTTCAAGACACAATGCAATATGGAGATGGTTGAACTGGAATCGGTAACGGCACCTGAGGACATTGAAGAACTCCACCGACTCGTCAGCAAACATCAACGCCTTACCGGTTCAACGGTAGCCGCCAACCTACTAAACAATTGGGAAGCAGCATTGGGTGAGTTCGTCAAAGTCATGCCAACCGATTATAAGCGCGTCCTTGAAGAGCGAAATCAACAAGTTAGCGCCGGCTAACCCGTTTCAACAGTAAATAAGATCAAGAGTTATGGGAAAAGTAACAGGCTTTATAGAATTTCCGCGCGATGCAGCGCCTTATCGAGCGCCAGCTGAGCGACTATTAGACTTTAACGAAATTTATGTCGACCACGATGCTGGGCGTTTGACCGATCAAGGCGCAAGATGCATGGACTGCGGCGTACCGTTTTGTCAGTCTGAGGAAGGCTGTCCAATTCACAACTTAATTCCAGAATGGAACGATTTAATTTATCGGGATCAATGGCGAGAAGCGCTTGATCGCTTACACAAGACCAATAATTTTCCCGAATTCACCGGCCGGGTCTGCCCTGCCCCCTGCGAGGGAGCTTGTGTATTAGGCATCACCGATCCTGCGGTCACCATTAAAAATATCGAAATGGCCATTATCGATCGAGGCTTCGCCGAAGGCTGGGTGGTCCCTGAACCGCCTGCATCACGCACAGGGCGATCAGTCGCCGTGGTTGGTTCGGGACCTGCCGGACTGGCTGCTGCCGCCCAACTCAATAAAGCCGGGCACAGCGTCACCGTTTACGAACGCGCAGACCGCATCGGCGGCTTGCTAATGTACGGCATCCCAAACATGAAACTGGCTAAAAATGAAGTAGTCGAGCGTCGTGTGCAGTTACTTCGCGATGAGGGCATTACATTCCTTACCGGCGTCACGGTCGGCGACGGCAGTGAGGGCAGCACATCGGTTCATCAACTTCGGGACGAGCATGATGCGGTTCTGTTGACAACCGGAGCAAGTGTTCCACGTGATCTTCCCATCCCCGGACGACAGTTCAAGGGCGTCCATTTCGCCATGGATTTCCTCACGGCCAACACAAAGAGCCTGCTTGACTCAAACCATCAAGACAACCACTTCATTTCGGCAAAAGATAAAGATGTGATTGTCATTGGTGGCGGAGATACCGGCACAGACTGCATCGGCACATCATTGCGCCACGGCTGCAAAAGCTTGGTTAACTTTGAACTATTCCCCAAACCCCCAGCAGACCGGGCAGACAATAATCCTTGGCCCACCTGGCCACGTATTTTTCGAACGGACTATGGCCATCAAGAGGCCGACCACATTCAGGGCAGCGACCCCCGCGTCTACTCGATCTCATCTCTCAACTTCATCGGTGACGAAAACGGTCAAGTCACTGGTGTCAGAACCGTTGAGGTAGAAATGATTGAGGGTAAAATTGAAAACATTGCAGGCACGGAAAAAGATTGGCCCGCAGATCTAGTACTACTGGCGATGGGATTTTTAGGACCGGATCACAACGTCAGTGATCCACTGGCCTTGGAATACGACCAGCGTTCTAATTTCAAAGCCGAATACGGCCAATATCAAACCAGTGTCGACAATGTATTCGCAGCAGGCGATTGTCGACGGGGTCAATCACTGGTCGTCAGGGCCATCAACGAAGGGCGAGAAGCGGCTCGAGAAATTGACCGTTTTCTGATCGGCAGCACACAGCTCCCTTAACACGAGATGATGTTGAGCGTCTCAGGACGGCTCCCGACCCTCTTTTTTTATGGCTTTATGCAGTTGCGCGAAGGACCTGACCCACGTGTCCATGCCAGCCAATTCACCGGGCAAGCGCGAGGTAGCGAGCTCCGCTGCTGCTCGCGTTGGAAACACGCCATAGGTCACGACGTAAAAAACCGATCCATTACGCGTGATCGAGTGAACCGCAAAGTTTTGCGCCTTCTCTTGCCGGTTAATAAACGTGACTGCACGATCAAAACTGGACAGAGACATCAATTGCAGTGTAAATCCTTCGGCATTCTGTCTTAACAGCCAATTTGCGTTATTAAACCCATCATCCTGCGCAACTTCAGCAGGAATTTCGCTCGTTGCAACCACCGGCTCCTCGTTTGACTCGTGCGGCAACGTCGACTCGGGTGGCAAAGCCAGCGTCGATACACTGAGATTTGACGGCTCAGATAAAGCCTGTTTTGGCACCGGGACATCAGTCTGTGCTATTTGAGCTGGGGCTTGGGGGTTTGGCTGTTGTTTTTCGTCCGCTTGGGAGGTCACACCAGCATCGACATCTGGTTCTATCTCGACTGTTTCAAGTGCTGGGCTAACAGGCCTTTGAGCAGGCATATCTGACTGGGGAGCCGCCAATGTATCAACTGTGGAAGTCGCTGCCATTTGATTTTTGTCGATCTCGCCCCCGTCGGTAAAAAGGTATACAAAGCCAAGCAGGCTCAATATCGCACCGACAACTGCGACATGTTTTATGGGCAGCGAAGGCCTGCTCCTGTCAGAGCCGCCTTGCAGCCAGCCGCTAACCATACGATCAATCTCTCCGGGGTTCCCTTTGGTGGCTTTTGCGAGCGCAGCTAGATTTTTATCAGAAAACGCCAACGCCTCCTTTTCATCAACCTGCGCAAACCGCCACGCAATATATTCGCGAATTTCTGCGTCCGGAAATCCTGTTAGGCGCACTTCAAACCACTCTAAATCGTAACGATTCACGGCTCGGTCCAAAGCGTCGACCATATGCGCCTCACCAAAAAGCAACACTCGTAGGCCGCAGGCCTGAATTAATGTAACCAAGCAAGCAAGTGACTGCGGTTTGAGCAAATGAGCATCATCAATCATAACCACACATTTACGACCGAGCGCTTCTAGCCGGTCCACGTGCTCAACAATCAAGCCATCCAGATTATCCTGCGGTGCCTCAGGGTTAATCGACAAACCAAAACCCTGCACAATGCCTTCAAGGATTTCATGCTCAGTGTTCACGCTCTCCCCCGAGAGTCGCGCGGCCTTAGTGTCGGCCTCCAAGCTGCTCGATAGCTCAGAATACAGAACCGTCTTGCCAATACCCAATGGACCGGTGACCACCAGTATGCGCCTGGACCACTCACTCAAATGCCGCAGGTGCTCCAGATGAATCTGACGATCACCGCCAGGAAAAAAACCAGACCGAGGTGAGGCAAAGGGGTCACGGGTTAGCCCGGTTGTGTTTTTTGTTTGCATAACTACCCTTGGAAAAACTCGGTTAAAACTCGCTTGAGTGACTGATCAGAAAAAGAATCAATGACTTCTGCCTGACCAAAACCGGAAGTGACAACAAACCGCAGTTGCCCATCAGCGGCTTTTTTATCCATCCCCATGGAGCCTAACATTTCATCTACCGAAAGCGGTGAGTCCAGCGCCGTCGGCAAATTAACCGCGTCCAGACACTTCTGGAGCCTTTCCGCCTGCCCGTTTTCAAGAAGCTTTAATTCTTCTGAAAATCGCGCAGCCATAATCATGCCTACCGACACGGCTTCACCATGCAACCAAACACCATAACCCGACAGATTTTCCAGCGCATGGCCAAAAGTATGGCCGAAGTTCAGCAGCGCCCGCACCCCTGTTTCAACTTCGTCTTTTGCAACAATTTCAGCCTTAATCTCGCAAGAGCGCTTGATAACCTCTCCGAGCAGCGTCGAATCACGCCGGTTTAGCGCCTGGGTCTGCGCCTCCAGTCGCACAAGAAAGTTATGATCTGCAATGACGCCGTATTTGACCACTTCAGCTAAGCCTGCTGCATACTCCCTTGCGGGGAGCGACTTAAGCACCAATGGATCAATCACAACCGCTTTGGGTTGATGAAACGATCCGATCATGTTCTTACCCAGCGGATGGTTAACCGCGGTTTTTCCACCTACAGAAGAGTCTACCTGAGCAAGCAACGTCGTCGGCAACTGCACAAAATCGACCCCCCGTTGAAAAGTCGCTGCAACAAAGCCGGTTAAATCACCCACAACACCACCACCCAGTGCAATTAAGCAGGTTGTTCGGTTATGGCGTTTTTCCATCAGAAAATCCATCGCCGCACGATAAGTATCCAGATTTTTAAATGCCTCACCATCCGCCATAGTAAATACGTCAACCGCATAATCTTTTAGGGCGTCGTAGACAGTTTGGCCATAAAGCCGAGCCACGGTATCGTTTGTGAAAACGGCGACCTGGCGACCTTGTATAAGCGGAACAAGCAGCGCCGAGAGCTGCGCAGAATCGGTCAGCAGGGATTCACCAATATGAATAGGGTAAGTGCGAGCCCCGAGATTTACCGAAACCGTTTGCATGTTATCCCTTAAATAATGCCATCGTTGCGTAATGTTTTTACGAGATGTTGAACCAAATTTTTTGCGCCTTGACCATCGGAGACAACCCTATAATCCGCGATTTCCGCATATAAAGGCGCCCGTTCAGCCATCAGGTTATCCAATATTTCTTTACGGTTATGACCCTGCAAAAGCGGCCGGGTTCTGTCGTTGCGTGTTCTAGCTAGAAGCCTGCGCATCGAACAGTCCAAGTGGATAACCGTACCGCGAGAGGCTAGACGCGCTCTGTTATTGGCCCGTTTTACCGCACCGCCACCGGTGGCAACCACAATGCCCGACATTTTCGACAGTTCATCGATCACTTGCTCTTCTCGCTCCCGAAAACCAAGCTCTCCCTCTACGTCAAAAATCCAACCTATTTCGGCGCCCGCACGCGCCTCTATTTCATCATCCGAATCATAAAACGGCCGATGCAATGCTTCTGCCAGTAGCCTGCCCACCGTACTTTTGCCGACTGCCATCAGGCCAACAAGGAATATATTCTGATCACTCATCGATGAACTCACTGTTCTTTGGCGCCGTGCATCCACCCTATATCCGACCCACTTCGCGCCCAGCCCTAACGGCCTGTCAGCGTATCGGAAATGATGCGTGGCGTAATAAAAATCAATAATTCTTGTTTGTCATCTCTTTCAACCGTGCGTTTAAAAAGCCGCCCCAAATAAGGGAGGTCACCCAGTACCGGCGTTTTTGTTGTTGAAATATTCTTGTCCGTCTGAAAAATGCCGCCTAAAACAATGGTCTGCCCGTTATCAACCAATACCTCTGTCTGAATTTCATTGGTGTTAATAGACGGTACGCCGTTAAAAACGGTCCCCACCGTATCTTGCTTGACGTTTAACTGCATGATTATGCGATCATCAGGAGTAATTTGCGGTGTGACTTCCAGCGATAAAACGGCATCTTTGAAGGATGTCGATGTTGCGCCACTACTGGTAGCTTCCTGATAAGGAATTTCTACCCCAGACTCAATTAACGCCGGGCTTTTATCTGCAGTGATTACTTTCGGGCGTGCAACCACCTCTGCGTGCCCATCGGTCGCAAGCGCAGACAACTCCAAATCCACCAAATAGTTGGTTCCCGTCACTCCCAAGCCTATGCTGGACGCACCCGCTTGACCAACCCCCAAATCGACCAACAAATCACCGGGCGTCGATATATCCCCTGAGCCATCAGCCAATATATTCGACAACTCACTGAGTGTCTCCAACGACCCGCCATAACGAATCGCCGTATCACCATTAACCTTAAACCCCCCTCCGCCCCAAGCTATGCCTAGTTGCTCAGCAAAATTGGCATTTGCCGTCACAATGCGTGCTTCAATCAACACTTGGCGAACGGGCACATCTAATTGGGCAATGACACGACGAAACGCTTCCAATCGATCGGCCGTATCCGTAAGAATAATGGCGTTGGTTCGCTCGTCTACAATGACACTGCCACGGGCAGACAGCATCGTCTGCCCATTGCTACCCGATGCATTGAACAAATTAAACAGCTCGCTAGCTGAGGCGTAACGAATTTGAACAAAATCAGTGCGCAAGGGCGCGAGTTCGGCAATTTGCTTCTGGTTTTCCAGCTCTAGCTTTTCTCGCGCTGCAATTTCTGCAGCAGGAGCCACCAACAGCACGTTACCTACTTGACGCTGATCTAGGCCTTTCGTTTTCAATATCAACTCAAGCGCCTGATCCCAAGGCACGCCTTTCAATCTCAGGGTGATTCGACCACTCACTGTGTCACTGGCCACCAAATTCAAATCCGTGAAATCCGCAATCAGCTGCAACACTGAGCGAACCTCTATATCTTGAAAATTTAATGAAAGCTTCTCACCACTGTATTTGAAAATATCATCACGCTGATCCACCTCTTCAGCGCTGACAAGCGCAACATCCACCGACATGGTGTTGTCAGCTTGGTAGGCTAAATAATCATAATCGCCCGAAGCGGCGATGGTGAGCACGGTGTTGGCGCCTTCTTGGATCGCATCGATAGTCTGGACGGGCGTCGCAAAATCGGTAACGTCTAGCCGGCGCTGGAGCGCTTTGGGCAGGCGCGTATTGCGCACTTCAATGCGTATTTCGTCACCCTCTCCAGACACGTTTACTGCAGCTTTGGGGTCACTAAGAGTCAAAAGCACACGGCCCTCACCGTCTTCACCACGTCGAAAATCAACCTGCTCGATACTCGATGAACGTTCATCGAGAGAGCGAACCCCCGACACACTTGTCACAGATTGGATTTGTCTACTGGCGGAGGGCGGCACTTCCTCGAGGTTGCTTTGGCTTGCAGGCCGTGCGCCGACCATCAAGAATAGGGTCTTACCGTCTATTTCGGTGTCGTAAGCAACTAGTTCTGTAAGGTTCACAATCGCACGAGTACGATCCTGAGCGCTCAGCACTGAAACGCGGCGCGCGTTGCCGATACCGAGCTCGTGGTGTTTTTCGCTTAATCCGCTGACAACACCGGGCAAATCTAAAACAATCCGAGCAGGCTCCTCTATGGTATAGCCACTGGGTTCAGGGGGTACGCCATCAAAATTCATCCGAATTTCAACTCGATCGCCAGACAGTGAAGAGAACTCAACACTGTTCAGTGTGACCGCATTCACCGAGGTTGAACACAGACTCAGAACGCCCAGCAAACTCAACAAACGGCTACGATATTTCACTCTCGTTCTCATCCTTTAAACTCCGCTTGTCAGTGATACCGCACGCTCGCGTTCTACCCATCCGCCGATACCGTCGGGAACAATTTCAATGAGATTGATCCTGATATCACTGATGCGCTCGATCTGGCCATGGTCGGTGCCCATAAAATCTCCAGATTGGACTCTATGCACACCACCATCAGCGTCCTGAATCAGGCCATAAATTTCTGCACCCTGCGCAAGCGTGCCGACCATAGAAAGCTGGCCAATTGGATATTGCTCTAAAAACTGTTTCACGCGATTCAGATCAGGCGTCACCTTCGGACCACTTTGGCGGTCCACCCGCTTGAGCACAACAGGTGGCTCAAAAGGACTACGTTGTGTGCTGGCCAAATAGGAAAAAGGAGCAACTGTCTCGATCGGAGGCAAAGGTTCTGTTCTGGGCGGCGGCCGGGCATCCACCTGCGCCATAAACTCTTGGAGATCAGAATAGTCTGTGCTCGGGGCACAGGCAACCAACATCAAACAAACCCAAACGCCAAAGACGGTCCTAGCCGGCCTCATTGCGCCGGTTCCTCAACGTAGCGGTAGGTTTTTGCAACAATCTCCATGCGCAATTGCTGCAGATTTCCCTTGAGCGGCTCGATCATAAAATCATGCAGGGTCACGATGCGTGAAAGGTTCGCCGCGCCACTCACAAAAGCCCCGATTTTATGATACCCACCCTCCACAACTATCTTCATCGGCAGTTCAATATAGAACTCAGTCCTTTGCTCTGGCTGCAGATCAATACTTTCGATTTGCAGATCATTATCAATCGCCGTTCGGGTGATGTCTTCAAGCAGACCCGGCACCTCTGTGTCACTAGGAAGCTGCCGTAAAAGAGCACCAAAAGCTTCTTCCATCTCTCGCTTTTGTATACGCAGCGCATCCAGATTTGCCGCGAGTTGCGCTTTATCCTCATAGGATTTACGCAGCTTAATCTCTTGGCTCTCTGCACGAGACAACTGCGCTTGTTTGTCGGTAATGAACCAATAGTAACCCGCGCTCAAAATAAGCAGGAATAGGCCCACAACCATCACAGCTTTAACAGCCCCGGGCCAAGAACCCATATTGCTGAAGTCTAGATTGTTAACATCAATCGACTTGAGTTGATCAAATGAGTCTTGCAGCGCCACTAGGGATTCTCCGCCATCACTTCGTTAGGATTGGTTTGAATAAAACTCAGGTCAAAAGTAGAGGCTTGCTGACCATAAACTGAATTGCTCGGCGCCTCCTTGATCCCTTTCAGATTGGGTTGCGCAAACCAATCTGATCCGTCCAAGTTCCGCATCAGGGTAGAAATCCGGTTATTCGACTCAGCAACACCGGATACCGTTAGGCTAGATCCCGTCATTTGCAGCTTTTGATAATGGACGCCCTTTGCAAGCGTTTGGACCATCTCGTCAAACACGCGCACAATCACCGGACGGTTACCCTGCAATTCATTAATCACGCGCATTCGCGCCAAGAGGTCTTCGCGCTGCGCACGCAAGTTTTGAATCTCTGCTATTTTTGTATCCAGCACCGAAATCTCTGTGCTTAAAAAGGTATTGCGGCCTTTCTGGCCCTCGATCGACATATTAAGGTAGGTAACAAACCCGACAACGAGCAATACCGCCAGACACAAAACGGCGGCAACCAACCCCAGAAACTCTTTCTGCCTGCGTTCTCGCTCCCAATCGCGCCACGGTAAAAGGTTTATATTAGCCACTAGGCAAAACTCCTCAACGCAAGCCCACAGGCAATCATCAAAGCGGGCGCATCATTGGCCAATGCCGACGCATCTACTCTTGCCGCAAGCGACATGTGCATAAAAGGGTTTGCGACAATGGTTGGCGTCCCCAGTTTCGTCTCAAGCATTTCGGCAAGACCATCAATGGACGCAGTCCCACCCGCCAATGCGATATAATCTACATCGTCATACTGCGATGAAGAATAGAAAAACTGCAACGAGCGCGTGACTTGCTGGAGCACAGCTTCTTTGAACGGCTGCAGAACCGATTCAGCATAATCCTCCGGCAACCCGCCCTGTTTTTTTGCCAAACCTGCCTCTTCGAACGACAAACCATATCGACGTTGAATCTCTTCGGTGAGTTGTTGCCCGCCAAACATCTGCTCCCGGGTGTAAATCGCTTTATCCTCAGCCAGCACAGACAACGTCGACATCGTCGCGCCAATATCAACAATGGCAACAATCAAATCATCCGGATTTTCGCCAAGCTGCGTTTTAATTAGATCAAAAGAACGCTTGGTTGCATGCGCCTCAATATCCACAACCGCCGGCTTCAGCCCACCCAAATCGAGCGCCGCTTCGCGCATTTCGACATTCTCTTTGCGACACGCGGCTAACAAAACTTCAACTTGGTCCGGATTACGCTCCGACAGACCAAGCACCTCAAAATCAATCGCCACCTCATCAAGCGGATACGGTATGTACTGATCAGCTTCCAGAGTGATTTGGCTTTCCATCTCGTCATCAGACAGCGCCGCATCCATCTCGATGGTTTTGGTAATGACCGCTGAGCCAGCGACGGCAACTGCCGCAAATTTACTGCCTGCTTTGGATTTCACAATCGCCCGCTTTACTGCGCCGGCAACCCCTTCCACGTCGCTGATATTCTTTTCAACAATCGCATGCGGCGGCAACGGCTCCACGGCATAAGATTCCACGCAAAATTCGCCGTCGCGTCGAGACAGTTCCAACAGCTTTACGGACGTTGAACTGATATCTAGCCCAAGCATTACAGTGGCTTTCTTTCCAAATAACCCCACAATAAAATTCCTTTTCTGGCGCGGGAACTTAGGTCTTATTCATACAGCAATTCATTAGATAACAGACGCGCCATCAGAGCAATCAGCGCCTGTCCAATTTTGCTGACGACTTCTCTTTTAACGACAACAACTTTTCTTTTTTTTTGGTGTCCGACAAAGTTAACATTCAATATAAGCGATAGCGCGCGGCATTTTGAGAATATACTTGACGAATAATTCTAAATTTTGGTCTCACCCACTGGTCCTCTCGACCTTAGCGGCGACCTGTGCCGGAATCCTGACGCTCACGGGCATCTTTCTCTATCTGGACCCGCAAATTCCCGAGGCGAAATCCTATCGCAATGTCAAACTCGTAACGCCACTGCGTATTTATGCGAACGATGGCGCATTACTGGCAGAATTCGGAGAGCGCCGAGTCATTCCAATTACACTTGATCAAGTACCCCAGCATTTTATCAACGCACTACTCGATACAGAGGACAAGCGTTTTTATGAGCATAGCGGCATAGACTTCATCTCTTTAACTAATGACATACTGAGTCTGGTCGGGACTTTTATGAGCGCCGGTGAACTCGGCGGTGGTGCCAGCACAATCACAATGCAAGTTGCCCGGAATGTCTCATTTTCTCTGGAGCGGCGCTTTTTACGAAAATTTAAAGAAATGCTACTGGCATTGAAGATAGAGCGAGAACTCAGCAAAGATGAAATTCTCGAGCTCTACATCAACCTTGTGCCTTTTGGCAAAAGAGCCTACGGCGCTCAAGCTGCAGCACAAACTTACTACGGCAAGCCGCTCGCTGAACTCACCCTGCCCCAGCTTGCAATGCTCGCCGGCATTCCCCAAGCGCCCACCGCTGGCAATCCAATCAACGGGCCAGCGCGCGCACTGGCGCGACGAAATCTTGTTTTGATGCGCATGTACAGCCAAAACTCAATCAGCCAAGAAGCCTTCGAATCGGCAAAAAATGCGCCCATCACGGCGCAAATTTACGCCAGAGAACTGGACCAACCCAGCCCCTACCCCGCTGAATGGGTGCGCCAACAAGCCGCATCGTTGCTGCCTGACCTATATACTGGCGGCTACAAGATCAACACTACTCTGGACACCAATCTGCAATCCGAGGCGATCGCTGCCTTAAGACGCGGACTACATCTATATGACGCTCGCCACGGCTGGCGCGGGCCAGAAAGGCGCGCAGACCCCGCCCTGTTATCACATCTGGAGGCATCCATTGAGTTGGACCCACAACCGGCGGACACAAGCAAGTCCAGCGGCGCCGAGCACGAGGACCTTCAGCTCGCCATCACTCGTGCGTTAGCCGATATCCCCACCTACGGGGAGTTGGAGGCGGCCATGGTCATTAGCACCGACAAAAATCAGGCAGCAGTGCAAAGAATTGACGGCTCAACTGTGACCTTGCGTCTACAGCAAACTCAATGGGCGCGACCCTATATTTCTGCAGATCGACGCGGGCCAGTACCTCTGTCCATGCAGGATATCCTTCGTTCAGGCGACATCATTCGTCTGCGCCGAGAAGGCGCAAACTGGCTTCTGTCCCAGCTCCCGGAAATACAGGGGGCCTTGGTCGCGCTCGATCCTGCTAACGGCGCCGTACGCGCGCTCGTCGGCGGCTACGACTTTTATCGCAACCAATATAACCATGCAACACAAGCAGCACGCCAGCCGGGCTCGGGCTTTAAACCCTTTGTCTACTCCGCTGCGTTGGCCTCTGGCATCTCTCCGGCAGACGTCTTCATGGATGCACCTCTTGTATTTGATGACAAAAATTTAGAGTCCCAATATCGCCCAGGCAATGACAATAACCGGTACAACGGACCCACCCGCTTAAGAGAAGCGTTGTATCGGTCGATTAACCTGGTATCGATGCGCGTTCTGCTGGAAGTGGGTGCTGGTCAAGCATTAAACCATGTGGCTAAGTTCGGTTTTGACACGCGCGATTTTCCGCGCAATACACAGCTGGCGATTGGTGGCGGAACGATGGCTGTCACACCCATTGATATGGCCAGGGGCTACGCCGTTTTAGCCAACGGCGGGTATCTTATTGAACCTCATATCATCAAGAGCATCGTGGCAGCTGATGGTACCGAAATTTTTCGCACAACCCCCCCTAGCATCTGCAACGATTGCGCCCCTGACAGAACCGGCCAACCCTCCGCGCAACAGAATGTCGAGCCGGACTCTCTAGAGGCACTGCTGACCGATGACGTCGCGCTCGCAGCACTGCAAAGCTCATCGCCAGAGGGCGATTCAATTGATTTACAAGCCACATCAATGCAACCAACAACACCTGCAGATAAACGACCCGAACCATTGGCAACTGCTGCGCCGAGGATCATTGATGAGCGCAATATATTTATCATGAATTCTATGCTGCAAGATGTGATCAAACGGGGCACCGGTCGCGCCGCGCGCCGTTTAGAGCGCTCGGACCTAGCGGGCAAAACCGGCACCACCAATGATGCCGCTGACACTTGGTTTAACGGCTACAGTCCAGATCTGGTCACATCCGTGTGGGTTGGCTTCTCCAACCATGCCCCTCTGGGCGCGCGAGAATATGGTTCGAACACGCCGCTGCCTATATGGATCGACTTCATGGAAGATGCGCTGAGCAACCGTCAGGAGCGCGCTCCCACTCAACCCCCAGGTCTCGTTACCGTCAAAATTGACCCCAAAACCGGCGAGGTAGCCCATCCGAGCCAAACCAACGCAGTATTTGAATATTTCCTGCGCGAGCACGCTCCGGAAGCCGAACTCATCAAAGAGCCCAGCCTTCCCTCTACTCAAAATGATGACATTAACGCTCTCGACATTTTCAGCAATTAATCAACAGCACCAATCGCCTGAATCTCCACCGATCAGTCGATTACTTTTACGTAATCTCCAGCGAGCGGCTCGCCTGTGGGATAGTGGCCGTTAAGCATCCGTAGCATTTCTGCCCCATAACTTTTAGCCGGCATGCCCTTGGCCAGCTGCGCATAAGTTTGGCCCGGCTCAGCAATCACCACCTTGAGCTTCTGATTGTTGATGACTCGCAGGTCTGCCGCTGTCATTGCCCGGAACGACAGTACCGTTTCTCTGAACTGAGTTTCAAAGTCCTCCGGGTCGCCTTTTTTACCCAACTCGCCGTTGAACAAATAAACGCCACCATCTTTATATACGACCGCAATCTTGCGCTTCTGGACTTCCCCAGAGGTCACTTCAATACTGGCCATATAACCCGCATAAGGTCCCACCTGAATTTCTTCGCCATCCTGCAGGTCATCTCTTCTAAGCGTTAACGTAAGATACTCTTCAGGGGTTTGGGCTTCATCTGGCGGCGCTTGTCTTTTCACCCCGATTTGGCTGTCAGCGCCGCCGGCAGGTGGCTGCCCGAAGACTTCCGACGAAGTCGCTTGAACCTCCCAATTCTCCGGAAAACGAACAATCAAGCGCAGCGCGCCGTGATAATAAGTACCTTCTTTGACCACACCGGCTGAGGACTCATCTCCGTAACTCAACCCAGACAACATCGCGTAAAAATCACGCTCTGTTTCGCCAAGCACTTCCGGAAAAAGATGCTGCGATTGGGAGACCAACTCGTTTAATCGTTTCTCATGAGCCGGATGGGAGCCCATGATTCCATGATAAACCGCCGGCCGATTTTTGTACTTTTGCTCGAAGTCTTCGTTGTCCTGCAGCATCTGAATACTGTCTAGCAAGGCTCTGGGGTTATAGCCCGCTTGAGCCAACCAAGCCGCGCCGTATTCGTCAGCCTCTAACTCATACTCTCGACCATATCCCGCCAAGGAGGCTTGCGAGAGCGTGTTGGCCAACCCATAAGTTGCCGTGGTACCGGTCGCAAATGTACCTAGATAACCCAGCAATTCACCCATACGGCGCCGGCTCATCTTACGTTTGCTGTGCCGACCAACTACGTGCCCGATTTCATGTCCGATGACCGCCGCCATCTCATCTTCGCTGTTGAACCGCGCAAGAATACCGCGCGTTAGGAATATGTAGGCATCCGGCGTTGCAAATGCGTTGACCATCGATTGGTCGGTAACCGCAAAGGTATAGGTTTTCCCCGCGTGAGGCGTTACGGCCAAGATCCGTTCACCGACCTCGGTGACATAGTCCTGCCACTCCTGATCGGGGTAGATAAGCTCTTTCTCAAGAAATTCGTTATAAGTTTCCGCACCGGGGCCAGCCCAGACCAGCCCCTGCATTGCCAGCAATACCACCAGCAACCATGCTTTTGGAGGTGGAAAACCCGTTGTAAAACCAAAGCGCATCGCAGACTCCCTATTTCTTGCTCTTTTGACTACAAAAAAGCCGATAGGTGCCCAGTACGCCGCTAGCTTTTGGCGCCGCCTGTGCCGCGGCTACCGAAACGTTTGCGGAAACGTTCAACGCGGCCACCCGAATCTATGGTTTTCTGCTTACCCGTGTAAAACGGGTGGCAAGCCGAACATACGTCTAAGTGGATATCTTCAGCCAGCGTTGAGCCCACTTCAATAACGTTACCGCAACTACAGGTTGCTTTGACCTGGTTGTATTCTGGGTGTATTTCCGGCTTCATGTCTGGCCTTTAAGTAATCGTTGAATTTCGGGCGACGAATTCTATCAGACAGTTTCGAAATGACAAAGCGCAGTAAATGACAAAAGACAAACCCGAAACCAAACACAGCCGCGTCATACAAATTGCCGTCCCCAGACCCCTGCATGCCGTTTACGACTACAGCGTGCCCACTGACCTGGACATTCCCGTAGTGGGCAGTCGCGTCAAAGTGCCTTTCGCAAGAACTATAACCATAGGCATTTGTGTTGCCACTTGTGTAGAAACCCCCCACGCAAAGCTCAAGGACATTCACGAGGTGCTTGATGACGAGGCAGTGGTGCCCGCCGAGCTCATGGCACTCGCCCATTGGATGACCGACTACTATCACTACCCCTTAGGCGAAGTTTTAGCCACAATATTGCCCGCCGCTGCTCGCAAGGGTGCTATCTGCCGCATTGACCCACCCGACCACTGGCGCACAACAAAGCCCGTATTTTCCAACCCAAGAGCCAAAACACAGCAGGCATTGTTTGACCATCTCAAACAAAACGGCACCTGCGCAGGTCCCGACCTAATCGCCAGCGGATTTTCTCGACAGACCCTGCGTAAGCTCCTCGAACAGCAGCAAGTTGAACGCTGCTCACCGCCCATCGCGCCGATTGATGAAACGCCGCCCATACCCACGGATGCTCAGCAACGTGCCATCAGCACAGTCACCGCGCGCCTCGGGGCGTTCCAACCTTACCTATTAGAGGGTGTCACAGGCTCCGGTAAAACAGAGGTTTATCTGCGCACCATCGCACCTGTGGTTGAAGACGGAAAACAAGTACTTGTACTCGTACCGGAAATCGCACTGACACCACAAACGCTGGGCCGCTTTGCGCGCCGATTTCCCGGTGTCGGCATGCTACATTCAAATATGACCGATCACGAGCGGCTGCAAACTTGGCTCAAATGCTCAGCCGGCGAACTCAACATCGTTATTGGCACCCGTTCAGCAGTTTTTACACCCTTTGCCGAGTTAGGCTTAATCATCGTTGATGAGGAACATGACAGCTCCTACAAACAACAGGAGGGGCTGCGCTACTCTGCCCGGGATCTGGCCATCAAGCGCGCGCAAACCAACAAATTACCCATTGTCCTGGGCAGTGCCACGCCATCACTGGAATCACTTTACAACGTGCAGCTAGAACGATCGATCAAGCTGCCGCTGCCGACTCGCGCTGGCGGGGCCCAAATGCCGAAGTATCGACTCATCGACATGCGCGGACAAGAGCACCGCGATGGCATTTCAACCCCACTGGAGCGGGTTATTCGCACGCATCTTGATGCGCAGGGGCAGGTTTTGGTCTTTTTGAATCGGCGCGGTTTTGCCCCAACCTTGCTGTGCGCAGGCTGCGGTTGGCAAGCTACATGCTCCGATTGTGATGCGCGACTCACGCTACATCGCGCTCCCCGCGGATTAGTCTGCCATCACTGCAGCCTGAAATTTCAGGTGCCAGAAAATTGCGAAGCGTGCCGCAAAAACAGTTTACTGCCTGTCGGTTTGGGGACCCAAAGAACCGAACAGGGACTTATGGACCTATTCAAAGCTACCCCCATCTACCGCGTAGATCGCGATACAACACGCACCAGTCAACAGCTTGAGGCCCAGTTTGCCAAAGTAAACCAAGGTGACCCCTGCATCATGATTGGCACACAAATGTTGGCCAAAGGCCACCACTTTCCCGACGTCACGCTGGTGGCCGTGCTTAATGCTGACGCCGGCTTTCTCAGTCCAGATTTCCGTGCGCCTGAGCGATCGGCACAATTAATTGTGCAAGTTGCTGGACGGGCAGGGCGAGCCAAACGGCCGGGAGAAGTTTGGATTCAAACCTTCCAACCTGAAAACCCCAATTTGGTGCGTCTTATCGAGCAGGGCTACGCCGGCTTTGCGCAGATGGAGCTGCAAGATCGAATCAAAATGGGTCTACCCCCTGCCAAGCCAATGGCCTTGTTGCGCGCAGAATCACCAAATGCCAAAGACGCACAAGAGCTACTGACCTTATTTAAACACCAGCTATCAGTCCACAAGACAGAACACCCGGCTCGCCCAACAATTGAATTACTTGGACCCGTGCCTGCGCCCCTGACACGGGTCGCAAACCGCTATCGATATCAATTAATGGTGTTGACTACTAACCGCAAACAATTGCACCAAGCACTGGCAAGCATCAAAAAACCCAAAACACATTATAGCCTGCGTTGGTCTATTGACGTGGACCCTTACGACAGCCTTTAGCTGTGCTGTTATACTGCCGGTCTGAATTCACTCGGCTGCATGAACATGCCCAAAGATTTTGCGGGACGCACGCCAGCACCGACCCGCCGAGCCAAAAAATCCAGGTCTACCAAGACCTCACCAAAGCGCAAAAAAGACCAACCGCGGCTGCTGTTTCATGGGCCAAGTTTTGCAATTGGCACGTTAGTGGGCGCGGCTCTGATCACCCTTGCCGCATACGGCCCGGAAATTCTTGAGCGTGCCGGTGGTGCACAACGCATCGCCGATCAGACGGCAACACCGAACGTCGAAAAAACACAGGAATTAGAATTTAGCTTTGACAAAATATTGAAGCGTGCTGAGGTACAACCTGACCCAAAACCCTATGCTGTGCCTGCCGCAGAAACACCGGCAAGCTATACGATACAGGCGGCTTCCTTTAGGCAACAACAAGATGCTGATCAACTTCGTGCACGACTATTGCTTGAAAATTTACCCGCACACACCGCATCTGGCGAGGCCAATGGTGCTCTTTGGTATCGAGTGACTGTGGGGCCGTTTGCGCGCAAAGTAGATGCCAACCGAGCAATGCAGCACCTCAGGAACCAGGGTTTGCAACCCATCATGCGCGGATAACCCTCAAAACCAGACCATTTTAAAGGTATATCATGGATCAATTTCACGGCACGACCATTGTAAGCGTGCGCGACAACAATCAAGTAGCCATCGGCGGCGATGGACAAGTTTCGCTGGGCGACACGGTGATGAAAGGCAACGCCGTTAAGGTTAGGAAGCTCTATCAAAACAAGGTCATCGTCGGCTTTGCTGGGTCAACCGCTGACGCTTTTACGCTGTTTGAGAAATTTGAAGGCAACCTTGAAAAGTACGGCGGCCAGCTCACCCGGGCCGCCGTAGAGTTGGCGAAAGAATGGCGCACAGACCGGGCACTGCGCCGGCTTGAAGCCATGCTTATCGTCGCTGATCCAAGCGCGACGTTACTCATCAGCGGTAATGGTGACGTCATCGAACCGGAGGCTGGCGTACTTGCGATCGGCTCTGGCGGGGCCTACGCGCGCGCAGCAGCTACGGCACTAGCCGAGAATACAGATTTACCCGCAGCCGAAGTGGTCGCCAAAGCCTTGGGCATCGCTGGAGAGATCTGCATCTACACCAATCAAAACCACACCATCGAAACACTGGCACTTTAAATGGCTACAGCAATTATGACTCCTCGCGAAATTGTTCACGAACTTGACAAACATATCATCGGCCAAGACGAAGCCAAACGCGCTGTGGCAATCGCTTTGCGTAACCGATGGCGTCGAATGCAAATCGAACCGGATTTGCGCGATGAAATCAGCCCCAAAAATATCCTCATGATCGGACCAACCGGCGTCGGTAAGACCGAGGTTGCGCGCCGCCTTGCCAAACTCGCCAACGCACCGTTCATCAAAATTGAGGCCACCAAATTTACCGAGGTTGGATATGTCGGCAGAGACGTTGACTCAATCATTCGAGATCTGACAGAAATAGCTGTCAATATGCTTCGCGATAATGAGATTGCCGCCGTAAAACACCAAGCCGAAGAGCGCGCCGAAGAACGTATTTTGGACACCTTGTTGCCCGAACCCCGAGCAGCGGGTTTCTCTGGAAATGATACCGGACAAAGCGACAACAGCTCCACCCGCCAGCTGTTCCGCAAAAAACTTCGTGAGGGAGAGCTCGACGATAAAGAGATAGATATCGAACTGCAGCAAACCCCAGTCGGGGTAGAAATCATGACGCCGCCGGGCATGGAGGAGATGACCAGCCAATTGCAGAATATGTTTAGCTCGCTCGGCGGTGGCCGCAAAAATAGCCAGCGCATTAAGGTAAAAGACGCATGGCGTAAGGTCCGTGACGAGGAAGCTGCTGCGCTGATCAACGATGAAGAAATCAAAGCCCGCGCCGTCGATGCTGTCGAGCAAACCGGCATCGTTTTTATTGATGAGCTCGATAAGGTTGCAAAACGCACCGAGAATACCGGGGGAGATGTTTCGCGAGAGGGTGTGCAGCGAGACCTGCTGCCACTGATTGAAGGCTGCACCGTGAGCACCAAACACGGAGCCGTGCGCACAGACCATATTTTATTCGTCGCATCCGGCGCATTCCACTTGGCCAAGCCCAGTGATCTGATCCCAGAATTACAGGGTCGACTACCTATTCGCGTAGAACTAAAAGCACTCACCCCCCAAGATTTCGAGCGCATTTTAGTTGAGCCCAATGCCAGTTTGACCGAACAATATCAGGCCTTACTCAGCACCGAAGGGGTAGATCTTGAATTCACCACCTGCGGCATTCAACGCATCGCTGAGCTGGCCTGGCGAGTTAACGAGGGCACCGAAAACATTGGCGCTCGGCGCTTACATACCGTTATGGAAAGACTGCTTGAGCAAATCTCATTTGAGGCGGGTGACGGCGCTAAAACACATATCCAGATCAATGCATCCTACGTTGAAACCCAACTATCAGGACTAGTCAGCGATACCGATCTGAGTCGATTCATTCTATAAAGTGCACCAAAAATCTATGCAAGCCCCAAAAAAAATCACCTACCATAAGATCGCACATACGCTAGAGGTCGCTTGGCCGACTGAGCATTACGCTTTGCCCGCAGAACTACTTCGCGTATACAGCCCTTCTGCAGAGGTTCGCGGCCATTCAGAAGACGAACGAAAACTGCAAAGCGGCAAAAAACACGTCGGTATTCGCCAAATCGAGCCCATTGGTAATTATGCGATTCGCATTATCTTTGACGATGGTCATGACAGCGGCCTATACGCCTGGGCATTCTTGCAAGACTTAGGCAAAAATCAAGACCAATACTGGCAAGACTATTTAACCGAACTGAAAATCAATAATGCCTCTCGCCTGCCTGCAATTCCGGTTGGGCAATGGACCCCCGCGGGCAAAAGCTAACCTCGGCACACAAGACTATGGACAATCAAGAACAGGTTAATTTCGGATACAAGAAAGTATCACCCGAGGAAAAAACTGCGCTCGTAGGTGAGGTCTTCGCACAAGTGGCTGAGCGCTACGACATCATGAATGATCTCATGTCACTCGGAACACACCGGCTGTTCAAACGTATGGTCATACACATGTCGGGGGTGCGCCCAGGCCATCAGGTTTTGGACCTAGCTGGTGGGACCGGCGATATGTCAGCATTGTTCGCCCGCAAGGTGGGTCCTGATGGTCGCGTGATTTTAACCGATCTAAACCAACCCATGATGACGGTCGGGCGCAACCGACTGCTCGACAAAGGTCTGTCTCAGGTGGAATTTTGCCATGCACCCGCCGAGGCACTGCCTTTTGCAGATGCCAGCTTCGACTGCGCCTGCATCAGCTTCGGCCTGAGAAATTTCACCGACAAAGATCAAGCACTGAACGAGCTGTTAAGAGTGCTTAAACCCGGCGCCGCGTTGCTTGTGCTCGAATTTTCCAAACCGGAGCATCCCGCCTTAAGTGCCGCTTATAAGGCTTTTCAGTCGCTGTGGCCCTCTGCCGGCAAAGCCGTCGCTGGGGATTCTGAGCCTTACAAATATCTGGTTGAATCAATTAGCGTACATCCCCAGCAGCGCGCACTAAAACAAATGTTTGAGGATGCAGGCTTTGAGACAGTGACCTACAGCAATCTTATCGGCGGGGTGGCAGCTATTCATCGTGGCGTCAAACCACAGCCATGAATACGCCAACAGAGCAGCTCAGTGAACGCCTTGCTGCGCTTGCGACAACCCTAAGCGCCGCAACTTTTGCAGCGGATCCACAGGCAGCCGCACGGCTACAACAACTGCAGGGAAACCATCTCGAATTGCAGTGCACTGCCCCAAAAACCACATGGCATCTCTTAATCTCAGAGCAAGCTCTAGAGGTTAGATCCGGACCCAGCCCGGCACCCCAGGCGATTGTCAAAGGCACAGCCTTTGATTTGTTGACTTGGCTACTGCCAGGTCAACACGGCAACGTCGAGATAGAAGGTGATACCTCACTACTACTGGAATTGGTTGCGGTCATTACTCAACTCCAACCCGACCTCGCCCTGCCGCTGAGCCGAGCGTTCGGCGCGGAGCGAGCATCAAATTGGGTTGGCAACGCGGAATTGGGCTTGAAAGGTTTCAATACGTTGATCGACGGATTGGGACAAACCGTGCAGCAAAAGCTCGGCCTTGTGTTCATGCAACAAAGCGAAATGGAATCATTTCTGCAAGAGATCGATGTGCTGCGCCTGCAAGTGGATCGATTGGCGGCAAAAATAGATCTGCAAGAACGCATCAGGACCCGGGTGAACACCTAATGCCGGCGCGTAGTGGCCGATCGTCTCGGCGGCAACTGTCTAAAATCCTTCGTCAAGTGTGGCGACAACGTCTCGACTTGCTAGTACCACTCGAATCGATCACTCACGCACCCACGCGCGGATTGCTCAAATGTCTTCGGTGGCTAACGCTTGGCACACAGCGCCCACGTGGCATCCGGGTGCGCGACACCTTTCTCGCACTCGGGCCAGTTTATATCAAACTGGGACAATTACTCTCCACTCGGCGTGATCTACTACCGGCGGACATCGCTGATGAACTGGCGACGCTACAAGATCAAGTCCCCCCTATTGCCAACTTTGATCTTGGCGATTTTCTCAGCGAGAGTTTAGGTCACTCTTACGCTGAGGTTTTCAAAGAAATTGACCCTGTGCCACTGGCCAGCGCGTCTATCGCTCAGGTTCATACCGCTAAATTAAACACCGGCGAAGAAGTTGTACTCAAAATCGTTCGCCCGCATATTCAAGATCAAATCGATGCCGATATGCAGCTGCTGAGCCTACTTGCAAATAGAGTCAACCACTACATTCCCGCCGCCCAACGCCTACATCTGCCAAAAATTGTTGCCGACCACCACCGTGTCTTGCTGCAAGAACTGAATATGTTCAGCGAGGCACGCAATCAGATCAAGCTGCGACGTAACTTTGCTGAATCAAACCTGCTTTACGTGCCCCGGGTCTATGCCCAACACACCCGCGAGAAGTTGTTGGTTATGGAGCGTGTCCACGGCATTCCAATCAACCAAGTACAAACGCTCCGCGAGCGTGGGGTAAATCTTCAGGTGCTTGCGCATAAGGGTGTTGAAACTTTTTTCAAACAAGTTTTTGAACACAATTTCTTTCACGCCGATATGCACCCTGGCAATATCTTGGTGGCCATCCAAGACCCTCATAATCCGTCTTATATTGCACTTGATTGCGCCATCATCGGCTCCCTTACAGATGCCGACCAGCATTACCTAGCGCAAAATTTGCTCGCTTTTTTCAACCGCGACTATCGCCAAGTGGTCATGTTACATCTCGCCTCGGGTTGGGTACCTGCGGAGACCGACCCAGACGCTTTTGAAGCCGTAATTCGGGCACTCTGCGAACCCATTTTTGCCAAACCTTTAGACGAAATCTCATTTGCCGAATTCATTGCCGAGTTACTCGACACCGCTGGCCAATTCAACATGGAGCTCCAGCCGCAGCTGGTGCTGCTGCAAAAAACGCTCCTATATATTGAAGGCGTCGGACGTCAGCTTTATCCGCAGCTGGATTTATGGACCACCGCAAAACCCTTTATGGAAAAATGGGCGGTACAACATCTCGGCCCAGCGGCAATCATTAATAACTGGATCAGCGCGGGGCCAAAATTATGGCAGCAACTACCCTATTTACCGACAATGTTGACCCAAAACGAAGATACGCTGAGACTACTGAAAAGCACAACCGCCCAACAAAGTAGACGTCTTAGCCATCTGGAAAGGCAACTAAAGCTCAATAGACGGCGCCGGCGCGGTCGAACAATCGCTGGGCTGATATTTGTTGGCATCAGTTTTTGGTTGTTGTGGACACCGCTGGCGCTTTCGTTGAGCGGCGGGAATTTCATCTTGCTCACCGGGACCGCTTGCGCGATAACGGCCACAGCGATGTTGCTTAAATCATAACTACAACAAAGAGGATCGCATGAGCATTTTGCAAGACCTAACCGAAGTACTGGAGCAGCGCAAACGCCAGCGACCAGAAGATTCTTACGTCGCAACCCTTTATGCGGCGGGGAATAATAAAATTTTAGAGAAAATTGGAGAAGAAGCCACAGAAGTGATTATCGCGGCAAAAGATGCCGAGAAGACCCCCGAGTCCAAGCAAGAATTAGTTAAAGAAGTTGCGGACTTATGGTTTCACTGCCTCGTGTTGCTGGCCTCTAACGACCTGAACAGCGACGACGTACTGCAGGAATTGGCCGCTCGCTTTGGGCTCAGTGGCCACGATGAAAAAGCAGCAAGACCTTCACAAACGCATGTTCCTACCGAATAAAACCCTAACCGCAACATTTTCTTTACCCACAAAACCTCGCAATGGCATTTTCATAGGCAAACAGGCCTATAATGTATTTCTTTTTCTCCAACCTGGAGTTGATTATGTTTGGACTCGGCATGACCGAATTATTGGTGATTCTCGCCATCGTGCTACTAATTTTCGGGCCTAAAAGACTTAAAAATATCGGTTCCGATCTGGGCGGTGCCATTAAAGGATTCCGCAATGCAGTCGCCGAGGAGGAAGAAAAGCCCGACGCGCAGAGCAAAGTCATCGAAGGAGCGGCGACCAGCTCCAAGGCAGCTGACGACAGCAGCGCCGCAAAATCCGCCGCCCAAAAAACCGAAACCTAGTCCGCCCCTATGTTTGATATCGGCGGCCTAGAATTGATGTTGATCACAGTAGTGGCGCTACTGGTCATAGGGCCTGAGCGGCTACCCGAGACCCTGCGATCAATGGGCCTGTGGTTTGGCCGATTGCGGCGTTCCTTCACAACCATCAAATCTGAAATCGAAAAAGAAATTGGTATGGATGAAGTACACCGGCAACTCCACAACGAAGCGGTTATGGAAGAAATGAAACGAATTGAGCGCGAGGTACAGCACGCCGCAGACCTTAGCACGGCGGCGCCATCTGCCAACCCCGACCTGCAATCAACCGCCGCTTCACCGGACCCCTTAAATACAGCAACACCCCCCGCCTCTGCTGAGGCCTCTATTTTACCGCCACCCACCAAACCGAGAAGCGAAGCTGAGTTAGAGGCCAATCACGCCAGTGCAGCCACTAAATTTCGGGCTAATCAAGAAGACCCTCGCTGATGCCAAGCGCGAAGCCCAAATCGCCAGAAGATACTCACGACGCTGCGGTGGATGACAATGAACAGCCTTTTCTTGATCATCTGATAGAACTACGTAGCCGTATTCTCAAAAGTTTCGTCGCGGTTGGTATTATCTTTCTACCGATCTATTTTTTCGCCAACGACCTTTACGCCTTTCTCGCCGAACCGCTGACCGCTCAGTTGCCCGCGGGCTCAACAATGATTGCCACCCAGGTTGCCACGCCTTTCACCACACCGTTTAAGCTCGCAATCTTCACCGCCATTTTTGTCAGCGTTCCTTACCTGCTGCATCAGCTCTGGGCGTTTATCTCTCCTGCCCTGTATCGACACGAGAAAAAATTCGCCATGCCTTTGCTGGGCTCAAGCATATTCCTGTTCTATTCAGGAATGGCCTTTGTTTACTATTTAGTATTTCCGCTGATCTTTGCTTTTTTCACGCAGGTTGCGCCCAGTGGGGTCGCCATCATGACGGACATCAATCAATACCTAGATTTTGTCATGAAGATGTTTCTTGCTTTTGGCATCGCTTTTGAAATACCAATAGCCACAACATTACTCGCTTGGTCTGGCCTTGCAACCGCTGAAAGCATGGCCGCCAAGCGGCCTTATGTGATCGTGGGGTGCTTTGTTGTCGGGATGCTGCTCACCCCACCTGATGTCATTTCTCAGCTGCTGTTGGCCGTGCCTACATGGTTACTCTTTGAGTTGGGTATCATCATGGCGCGCATCACTCAGCGCAGGGCTGAAGATTAAGGTGTACGCTCTAGCATAAACGTCACTGGTCCATCGTTGACCAAAGATACCTGCATATCCGCACCAAACCTACCGGTCTGCACAGGCAGCACAGCCGACAGATCATCTACAAATTGATTATACAAAAGACGCGCCTGCTCAGGTGGCGCCGCACATGAATACCCCGGGCGGTGGCCTTTAGCGGTGTCTGCAACAAGCGTAAATTGAGATACCACCAACAGCTCCGCAGCCGCATCCATCACGTTGAGGTTCATAACCTGTCGAACATCAGGGAACATTCTCAGGCCGAGCGTTTTTCGCGCCAATATATGCACTTGCTCCGAGGTATCGCCTGCCGCGATTCCCACAAAAACCAAAGCGCCGATACCAATCTTACCAACGGTTTCACCATCGACCTCAACCGAGGCTCGCTTCACCCGTTGCAGCAGGACTTTCATACGCCCAAGCAGACCAGCGCCAACCTTCTAGGCTCGCTTGCGCTGGTTCTCTTTCAACAATGCCTTACGAACTCGTATCGCCGCAGGTGTAACCTCAACTAATTCGTCGTCATCAATAAACTCTAATGCCTGCTCCAAGGTCAGCTTTAATGGCGCAGCCAACGCTATCGCTTCATCGGTGCCAGAAGCACGCACATTGGTCAGCTTTTTCTCTTTCATTGGATTCACCGTGAGATCGTTGCTGCGGTTATGTAATCCTACAACCATGCCTTCATAAACAACGTCATTAGGGCGCACCATCATTCGGCCGCGATTTTGCAAGCTAAACAACGCAAAACCCACTGCTTTGCCTGCAGCATTTGAAATCAAAACACCATTATTTCTCTGCCCAAGAACATCCCCCAACTGCGGGCCGAACCCGGCGGAAGCAAAACTCATAATACCCGTACCAGAGGTTTGCGAGAGAAAGATTGGGCGATAGCCCATAATACCCCGAGTTGGAATACGGAACTGTAAACGTACACGCCCCTGACCATCAGGTGCCATCTCTTGGAGCTCACCACGGCGATCACCCAAAGACTCCATCACCTTGCCTTGATGCTGTTCTTCAATATCCAGATTCAGTATCTCGTAAGGCTCAAGTGTTTTACCGTCCTCTTCACGGAAGATCACCTGAGGACGGGAGACCGCCAATTCGTATCCTTCTCGACGCATGGTTTCAATTAACACGGACAGATGCAGTTCGCCACGACCCGTGACCTTAAAGCGATCAGGATCTACCGTCTCTTCAACACCCAATGCCACATTGTGGGAAGCCTCAGTAAACAGTCGTTCGCGTAATTGACGAGACGTGACGAACTTACCCTCTTTGCCACACAGCGGCGAATTGTTGACGCAGAACATCATCGACAAAGTGGGCTCGTCGACAGTAAGCGGGGGCAGTGCGACGACGTCTTCGGGGTCGCACAATGTATCGGATATACCCAAGTCGGCCACCCCGGTGATACAAATAATGTCACCGGCACTGGCTTGCGTACGCTCCACCTTCTCTAAACCGCTATAACCATAAACCGTCATGATTTTCGCTTTACGTTGATTGCCTTGCCGGTCAACCACAACAACCTGCTGATTGCGTCGCACGCTGCCTCGCGTGACGCGACCGACGCCCATCACTCCCTCATAGGTCGAATAGCCCAAAGAGGAAATCTGCATTTGCAGCCCGCCATCTTGATCCACCGCTGGCGGCGGAACTTCATCGACGATCAAGTCAAGCAGCGGGGCCATGTCTGACGACATCTGATCCGGTTCGCGCCCGGCAATGCCTTGAATAGCCGACGTATAAACTACCGAAAAGTCCAGTTGCTCGTCTGTGCCACCTAGGCTGTCGAACAAATCAAATACGCCATCAATCGCTCGATAAGGTTCGGCACCTGGGCGATCGATTTTGTTGACCACTACAATTGGTTTGAGGCCGAAGGCAAACGCTTTTTGCGTGACAAAACGAGTTTGGGGCATCGGGCCGTCCACCGCGTCAACCAGCAGTAAAACCGCATCAACCATCGACAGAATTCGCTCCACTTCGCCACCAAAATCGGCGTGCCCGGGTGTATCTACGATATTGATTTGCGTACCTTGATAAGAGATCGACGTATTCTTCGACAGAATCGTGATACCTCTTTCTTTCTCAAGATCGTTACTGTCCATGACTCGTTCAGCGGCGTGATCCGCCAGCAGCCCGGTTTGCTGTAACAATTTATCGACTAACGTAGTTTTTCCGTGGTCAACGTGCGCAATGATTGCCACGTTACGAACATTAGGATTGGACACTGGATTATGCAACCTCTTGAATTGTAAGGGACCCTTGCGGCGATGCAGGTTCGAAAGCGGGCGATTATGGCCGAACAAATGCCACCTGTCGCGTTAATATCCAGCAGATTGAGCACCAATTCAGACGGCTAGCCAATAAACTCCAACGGTTGTCCAACAAAGATCCCTAAATATGCCGCCGGTTGCGCCTTTCTTTGGTGCGTAATAGGGATCATTCGCACTAAAAGTGTGCAATGCCTAGGAAAATACCCCAAAATAACCGTTTATATCGCGCTTTCAGCGTGGCACACTTTTTGCTGCATTTAGGCAGAGAAAAACTGCTACGAAATAAGCGCCAAGCAGGCCGCTCAACACACACTTTAAAACTGAAAAAGTTCGCGTAAAAAATAAGGAACGTACCCAAAATGAACTCAAAACTAGAATACATCTGGCTAGACGGCTACCAGCCCACGCAAAGCCTGCGCAGCAAAACTATGGTTCGTAGCAACTTCGGCGGCACCCTCGAGGAATGCCCCGTCTGGTCATTCGACGGCAGTTCCACCGAACAAGCCGAAGGCAACGACTCTGACTGCTTACTCAAGCCTGTCATGATCATTCCCGATCCTGATCGAAGTAATGGCTACCTCGTCATGACTGAGGTCCTAAACGCGGATGGTACACCCCACGCCTCCAATGGCCGAGCAACCATTGAAGACGACGACGACGATTTTTGGTTCGGTTTCGAGCAAGAGTATTTCTTGTGGGATACCGAGACCAACCTGCCTCCAGGTTTCCCAGCCGGCGGCTACCCTGGCCCACAAGGCCCCTATTACTGCTCGGTCGGCGCTAGCAATACCTATGGACGAGATTGTGTAGAAGAGCACCTTGACCTGTGCTTAGAAGCAGGTTTGAACGTTGAAGGTATCAACGCTGAAGTGGCTGCAGGCCAGTGGGAATTTCAAATCTTCGCTAAAGGTGCACAACGCGCTGGGGACGAGATTTGGCTTGCTCGCTACATGCTCGAGCGAACCGGCGAACGTTATGGTTACGCCATCAACTGGCACCCAAAACCCCTTGGCGATACAGACTGGAATGGCAGCGGCATGCACGCTAACTTCTCAAACGGTCCGATGCGGGACTCTGGCAAGGAAGAAACCTTCACCGCAATCTGCGACGCCTTTGGCAAAAACATCGAGCGTCATATGTCTGTATACGGTGCGCACAACGATCAACGTCTAACAGGCAAGCATGAGACCCAATCCATCGACATGTTCAGCTACGGCATCTCAGACCGGGGCGCGTCAATTCGAATCCCTGTATCTACGGTAACCGACGGGTGGGTCGGTCGTTTGGAAGACCGTCGAACCGCTTCCAACGCAGACCCCTACAAAGTGGCTGCTGTGATTATAAAAACGACCAAAGAAGGGTTGGCGAATTTATAATCGTTGCTGACTAACCATCTGAAAGAAACCCCGCTTATTTGTGGGGTTTTTTTTAGGCGGCCATCAACATATCCTGCCGAACATCATCTCAACCCCGAGGCTCTGACCCGATGCACGCACGATCATATTTGCCTTTTATACTGACAATCTGGGCCTGCTGTGCCAGCTCCCTGTGCATGGGGCAAATTTACAAAACAACAGATGCGCAAGGCAATACGCTATACACAGACCAACCCGCCGAAAAAAACCCAGATTCAAATATCCTCACAATTAATCAGACCAACGTCTATCAGGGCTCAACCCCATCCTCGGATGAACCGCCTGCCAGCGCCTACGTTCCGCCCAATGCCAGTCCTACCCGCTATCAAAACATCACCATTATTGCGCCTGCAGACGATGAAGCGATCCGCGACAACGCCGGCTATGTAACGATACACATCAGCACGCAGCCAATCCTTGACGTGGGTAACTCACACACCATCGACGTGCTACTGGACGGCAAGCAAGCCGGAACAATTGACGGTAATACGTTGCGTCTGAGCAACATCGATCGAGGTACGCACCAACTTGATGCCCGCATTGTGAACCGCTCAGGCGAGGTGCTTTTACAAAGCTCACCTACGCGCTTTCACATGCTGCGCGCCCACCGCAACAGCTCCACCAATTAAGCCATCGCTTTGCCACCTCCACTTTTAGAACTATTTTTCGATACACGCACTGGTTCGGTGCGTATCATAGGCTGAAAGGACTGATTTCGCCGCAGGCCCGCAAGGACCGGTAAATTGTAATTTACAAGTTAGGTGCCCACGCTACGCGGTCAAAACGACTGTCGCAGGGAGATTTTGTACATTGCACCTAAAACGGCTCGAAAATTGCTAGAACTCGTTGGCAGTAAAAGAAAATGAAAACATCCATGAACGAGCCCCAACATCTATTCGATTCGTTAGTCACCGCGGTGGTTGTACTTACCAAAGATTTCTATGTTGAAAAAATGAATTCTGCGGCCGAGAGTCTGCTGCATATTTCTGCGCTTAATGCACGAGGCAAGCCGTTAAGTGACATCATTTTGCATTCTGAGAAAATCTATCCACGTCTTGAAGATGCCAGGGACAATGCACAATCGTTCACGGAACGAGATTTTGACTTGTACTTGCCCGAAAATATCACCGAAACCGTGGACATTACTGTTTCGTTTCTAGAACGAGGCGCCCACCAGCCGCCTACCCTACTTGTTGAATTACACGGCCTGAATCGACTCAAACGCATCAATAAAGACGGCGCCTCGATCACTCGCCAAGAAACCGCTCGCCAACTCATCCGAGGACTTGCACACGAAGTCAAAAATCCACTAGGGGGTATACGCGGCGCAGCGCAACTACTAGAACGCGAACTCACTGCAGATAATTTGCGCGAGTATACAACCATCATTATCAGCGAAGCAGACCGCCTCAAAACGTTGGTTGACCGCCTGCTCGGTCCACAAAAGCTAATGTCCCTGGCGAACATCAACATCTTTGAGGCCCTGGAGCGTGTCGTCCAACTGATCGAAGCTGAGCGACCCAATACCATTCAATGGATTCGCGACTACGATCCTAGCTTGCCTGATCTCGAAGCCGATGAATCGCAGCTGATTCAGGCGCTGTTGAATATCTTGAGCAACGCATCACAAGCATTGAGCGAAGCCGATGACCCCAAGATAACGCTACGTTGTCGCGTCATCCGGCAATTTACCATCGGCTCAACACGACACCGAATGGTGCTTCAGGTGGACATCGCAGATAACGGGCCCGGAATTGACCCAGAACTTGAAGAAAGAATTTTTTTCCCCATGATCAGCGGCAGAGCGAGCGGAACCGGACTTGGGCTTGCCATAACGCAAAACATCATCTCCCAACACCAAGGATCCATTCAGGTCAGCACGCGCCCGGGCTCAACCTGTTTCTCTATCTACCTACCCTTCACCCAGCCCGTTAAAAGCAAAAGAGAACCAACAAGATGAATAACCATGTTTGGGTCATAGATGACGACCGCTCAATTAGGTGGGTGTTAGACCGCGCACTGAGTCAAGCGGGCATTCCAATCAAAGCTTTTGACTCGGCCGATCAAGCCATGCATCACCTTGATGATGACGAACCCGTTGCGGTAATCACCGACGTGCGCATGCCGGGAATGTCTGGGTTAGAGCTTTTAGAGGCACTCGGCAACAGATCGCCATCGGTACCCGTTGTGATCATGACCGCACACTCGGATCTACAAAGTGCGGTCGACAGTTTTGAGCGTGGGGCATTTGAATATCTGCCCAAACCTTTTGACATCGACGAAGCGGTCGCGGTGGTTCAACGTGCCATCGCGCACTCAAAAGAAAAAAGAATATTGGAGGTGCCAGACAACGAACCCGAACCCGAAATTATCGGTAAAGCGCCCGCAATGCAGGAAGTCTTCAGGGCTATTGGGCGCTTATCGTCGTCGGACGTCTCGGTGCTCATTAACGGCCCATCAGGATCCGGTAAAGAGTTGGTCGCCAAAGCGCTGCACAAGCACAGCCCGCGCGCAAACAAACCGTTTATTGCACTTAACGTCGCTGCTATACCGGACGATCTTATCGAAAGTGAGCTGTTCGGACATGAAAAAGGCGCATTCACCGGCGCCACGCAATTGCGACAGGGCCGCTTTGAACAAGCCAACGAGGGCACCTTGTTTTTAGATGAGATTGGTGACATGCCCGCAACGGCTCAGACTCGTTTGTTGCGCGTTTTGGCAGAGAACGAGTTTTACCGAGTCGGCGGCCACCAGTCGGTCAAGGTGAACGTAAGAATTGTCGCTGCTACCCACCAGAACCTCGAAGCTCGAGTTGAACAAGGTAGGTTTCGAGAGGATCTATTTCATCGACTGAACGTCATCCGCGTGCACGTGCCCGCCTTGGCGGGGCGACGAACCGACATTCCCGCATTGGCCCGCCATTTTCTCGACGCAGCAGCCAAAGAACTTGGCGACGAAGCCAAACGGTTGACACCGGAAGCCGAAAGCTACATCTCTTTGTTGCCTTGGCCAGGCAATGTCCGTCAGCTCGAAAATACCTGTCGCTGGCTACATGTAATGGCCAGCAGCAGAACCATCCTCATCGAAGATTTACCCCCTGAACTTCAGACCTCCGCGTCCCCAGTTGGGCACGCAGACTGGGAAAGCAGCCTAGAAATCTGGGCACAGCAATTTCTTGAGAGCCAAAATGAGACGCCGCTGTTAGATGCGGCAACACCGAGATTCGAGCGCGTTATGATCAATGCCGCGTTGCGCAAAAGCGGCGGCCGGAAAAAAGATGCCGCAGATCTGCTAGGCTGGGGCCGGAATACGCTAACTCGAAAACTTCAAGAATTGAATTAAACGGCCAGACTCAGCATTAACAAAAGGCGGCTCAAGAGAAAGACTTCATCTTTCAAACGCCCTTATCCCACCGTTGTGAATATATCTAAACGCACCTGTGTTTGATGCAAGAAAGTGGCAATTGGTAAGGTATTACCAGGCGTAGAGAGGATGTTTTGCAGCAAGTCGTTTTTATCTTTCCCACTAATTTGCAAATACAACGCCCGCGTGTTGAGCAATCGCGAAGCCGTTAGCGTTAATCTTTCATGAGGCGCATCCAAAGGAGTCACAGCCACGACGGCGCACTGGTTATTTGGATCAAGCGCCTGCGCAACGCCTTGCGCACCCGGAAACAATGAAGCGGTATGGCCATCCATGCCCATGCCCAAGACCACAACATCAAACTTCGGCAGGTCGCCAAAAAAGGTGTTCAGGCGCCGTGCATGCAGTTCAGCCTCTACACCCTCCGCATACATCGGTAAAAACTCTACCTGGGCAGCCGCACCTTGCATGAAAACAGTTTTTACCTGTCTAGCATTGCTGTCAGGATGATCAATATCAACCCAGCGCTCATCACACAAATAGACAGATAAGTTCGAAAAATCGATATCGGCCTGACTCAAACGGCGAAATAGACCCAGTGGGGTACGCCCGCCCGATACAACCAAGCTGGCGTGCCCTCGCATCCGAATCGCATGCTGGAGCCGACCACACAGCTCATCCACCAGTTTCGCTTCCAATACATCAGGATCCTGATAGGTGCCAATGCGATAGCTCATTCTTCGAACCAACTGCGTTGATCTCGCTCTATAAGAAATTCTGCTTTGGCAGGTCCGGTACTACCAGAACTGTACCGGTGTACCTTTAACGATTTAGCTTGCCATGCTTGGATCAAGCTGTCGCACCAGTGCCAAGACGCTTCAATTTCTTCACGGCTAACAAACAGCCACTGATCCCCCTTGAACACCTCAAGCAATAAACGTTCATACGCGTCAGGAATTCGCTCCTCTCCGGTCGCATCGAAGAAATCCAGATTAAGCACCCGCTTTTCAAGGCTCAAGCGATCTTTCAAACTCTGCTTTTTCGCCACCATTTCAAGCTGAATTCCCTCATTGGGCTGAAGACGAATCACCAAGCGGTTCATACTGGTATCCGTGCGATTTGGGAATATACCGTGTGGCTGATCTTTGTATGTAATGACCACCTGAGTCACTTTTTCTCCCAGTCGTTTACCTGTTCGAAGATAAAACGGTACACCTGACCAACGCCAGTTATCGATATGCGCTTTGATGGCAACAAAAGTTTCTGTTTTTGAAACCTCATTTTTACAATCTACTTCTTCGGTATAACCCCTTACAGGCTGGCCGGCAATCCAGCCCGCCGAGTACTGTCCCCGAACTGCATGCTCTTCAACCTTAGACTCATCAATGATCGTCAATGCGCGAAGAATCTTTATCTTTTCAGCGCGAATTTCATCAGCCGCAAACGAATTGGGTGGCTCCATAGCAACCATGCATAGTAGTTGCAAAAGATGGTTCTGGAGCATATCTCGCAGCTGGCCTACTTGATCGTAATACCCCCAGCGCCCCTCAATGCCCACAGTCTCAGCGACCGTTATCTGTATGTGGTCAATACAGGTATTATCCCACTGTGAGTTAATCATCCGATTTGCGAAACGCAAAGCCAGCAGATTTTGCACAGTTTCTTTGCCCAGATAGTGGTCAATACGGTAAATGTTGCGCTCGCTAAAATATCGACCGACCGTATCGTTAACTTGACATGAGCTTTCCAGATTGTGGCCAATCGGCTTTTCGAGAACGATGCGGGTCGATTCCTGAATACACCCAGCATCAAACAAATGCTGACTGATCGCACCAAACAAACTCGGCGGAGTGGCCATATAACAGATCAGCAATCTATTGGGATCGGTCCACCCCTTCAACCGCGAGAAATCTTTCTTATTAGAAAAATCAATGTTTAGGTACGAAAATCGTCTAGCCAGCTTTTCCCATACGGATTCAACCCACTCCGCAGAGGGTATTGCTTTGCGAATTCGTTGCTCGGCATAGGCAAGAAAGGCTTTTGTCTCAATATTCTCTCTGGCCACTACCGCCAAACGAATGCGCTCAGACAGCAAACCGGAGCGCTCTATTTGATAAAGTGCCGGCAGCAGTTTGCGACCTGCCAAATCTCCCATTCCACCAAAAATCACCAAATCGATATTTTGCTCGTTCACTGGCTGTCCTTAGATTTTTCGGTCGACCCATTCGGACCGAACCCCAGCGCGGCTGACATTGCAGTCGCCCTTCGGGCAAGATCCGTTATGTCCTGCCAGCGCCCGGCTTGCACAAGGGAAGCAGGCACCATCCATGACCCCCCCACTGCAATCACATTCGGCGCCGCAAAGTATTGGGCCAAATTTTTATCGTTGACTCCTCCGGTTGCACAAAAACGCAAAAGTGGCAAAGGCGCAGAGATCGAACGCAGAAAATCTGCTCCGCCAAGCGCCTGCGCAGGAAAAAATTTTTGCACAAAAAATCCCGCATCTGCCGCCCGCATCATGTCACTGGGACTACTCACGCCAGGCAAAAACAAGCGGCCAGAGGCTGCTGCCAACAAACTTTCCGTTGCCCCTGGCGAAACAAAGTAAGACGCACCTGCACGCTCGGCCGACTCAAGCATTGCGGCCGTCAGGAGGGTGCCAGCACCAACGGTGGCCTGCGGAACCTCTGTGCAAATGGCTTCGATTGCCGCCAAGGCATCAGATGTGCGAAGAGTAATCTCTAAAGATGATAGCCCTCCCTCAACTAAAGCCCTAGCCAAGGGCACCGCATCCTGCAACCGTTCAACGGCAATTACCGGAATGATCGGGTGTTGTGCTAAATGATCAAACATGAGGTTTATTGTCCACTGTCAAATAACGCGAGGCACCAAACAATCCGATGTCCGTTTTCGTCACAAGATAACAAGGAATATCGCTGAGATACCCTCGAAACCTGCCTTTGTCTTCGAACGCACTGCGAAAACCACTATTGCTTAACACCGCGCTGAACCGGGGCAAGACGCCGCCCGCAATATAAACCCCGCCCTTAGCGGCAAAGGTTAGCGCCAAGTTACCGGCAACCGCGCCCGCGACATTACAGAAAAAATCTAAGGTCTCTAGGGCTAACTCATCTTGATCAGCAATGGCTGCAGCAACAATTTCTGCAGGTGTTGTAAATTTGACAGTGCGTTGTTGAATAGAGCCCAAAGCACGGCAAACATTGACCAACCCCGGACCGGATAGCACCCGCTCGATACAAACACGATTAAACTGCGAACGCAGAATGCGCTTAACTTCTATTTGCAAATCGCCGATGGGGGCATAATCGGCATGACCGCCTTCGCTTTCTAGTATCAGGTAGCGGCCTGAATCGGGAATCAGAGCAGCAACGCCTAATCCCGTCCCGGCGCCAAGGACAACTTTAGCCTTGTTTTGCAACTCGCTCCCTCCACCCAACTGCAGTGTATCGGCGGGATTAAGCGCAGGAATAGCGTGAGCTACTGCCGCAAAATCATTAATGATCTCCACGGAGCAACCCGGCAACGCTGACTCAAGTTCCGCTGCCGAAAAGTTCCAATGGCTATTGGTAAACACCATTCTTTCTATATCTGTTGGGCAGGCGACCGCAAAACAAGCTCGCTCAGGCGGACCCACTGCTTTTGTACTGTCAGCCAATTCGGCCAGCGTATGGGTGATGACCGTCAAAAAATCAGGACAGTCTTCGACCAGATACTGGCACGCCCAAAATGGCTGGTCCGTGCCTGGCGCCAGCGCCCAAAATCGCGCATTCGTGCCCCCAATGTCAGCAACCAGCCACCAAGACTTCATGTTTGTGCAGCCTCAAATAAATAGCTCGCACCCGATTCAGCATCGGACAATTTGCCGCGATTGAAATTAAACATGAATCGTCCGCAGCTTTGATTAGGACGCAATTCCGGCTGCCATTCAGGCCTGCCCGTCAACTCATCGATCTCCATAAGCACCTCCAGACTCCCTGCGCGCGCATCCAACCTGAGGCGATCGCCCGTTTGAAGGCGTCCAATAAGTCCGCCGTCCAGTGCTTCTGGGGTCAGGTGAATCGCTGCGGGCACTTTGCCCGAAGCACCACTCATACGCCCATCAGTGACCAAGGCTACTCGATAACCTTGGTCCTGCAGCGCGCCCAAAAATGGAGTGAGTTTATGCAGTTCCGGCATGCCATTGGCTTTTGGCCCTTGTCCCCGCACCACAACAACACAATCTCGATTTAAGGCACCCCCCACAAACAGCGCCTCAAGCTCATCTTGGTCCTCTACAACAACGGCAGGAGCTTCAATCAGCCAATTTTCTTCGGGTACTGCGGAAGTCTTTATCACACTGCGACCCAGATTGCCCGTGAGCAAATCGAGCCCGCCGTGCGCTGAAAAGGGTAAATCGCAATTTGTGAGCACCGCTAGGTCTAAAGACGCCTCTGGAGAGGGTTGCCAGCGCAGCTGATCATCGCGCAGGCACGGCTCCATCACATAGTCCGCCAAGCTCGCACCCCAGACCGTCTGCGCATCACCGTGCAACAAGCCGGCCTTAAGCAAGGCGCTAAACAGAGAGCCCGTACCTCCGGCCGCCTGAAAATGATTCACATCCGCCGGGCCATTTGGATAAATCCGACACAACAAAGGTACGGTATTGGACAACATCGAAAAGTCGTCCCATGTCAAAATCAAACCCGCCGCGCGTGCAATCGCGATCAAATGAATTGTATGGTTAGTGGAGCCACCCGACGCCAATAAAGATACGACCCCGTTTACTATTGCACGCTCATCAACAATCGAACCAATCGGTCGATAGTCATTCCCCAATGCAGTAATTTTAGTGATTTGAGCACTTGCGGCCTGAGTCAACTGCGTTCGCAGAGCATCATCGGGGCTCACAAAAGAACTCCCTGGCAACTGCAGGCCCATCGCTTCTAACATGACTTGATTGCTATTGGCTGTGCCGTAAAAGGTGCACGTACCCGGGCTGTGATAAGAGGCCGATTCTGCTTCGAGCAAAGCCTCCCGCGTCACTTCTCCCTTCGCATAACTTTGGCGGATTTTCTGTTTCTGCGGGTTCGGCAAGCCAGAAGACATCGGTCCAGCAGGAATAAAAATTGCGGGTAAGTGACCGAAGCTTAACGCGCCCATGAGCAATCCCGGCACAATTTTATCACACACGCCAAGCGCCAAAACGCCATCAAACATTTCATGAGATAAACCCATCGCGGTGCATTGAGCAATCAAATCTCGGCTTAGTAAACTCAGCTCCATACCCGGTCGCCCCTGAGTAACCCCGTCACACATCGCGGGCACGCCAGCGGCGACCTGTCCGGTCGAGCCCATACCTCGCAACGCAGCTTTGATCACGTCGGGGTAGGTTTGGTAAGGCTGGTGAGCCGAAAGCATGTCGTTATAAGCCGTAACGATGGCAATATTGCTACTTTGCATCAACTTCAACTGCTGTTTATCCGGCGCTGAGCAAGCCGCAAAACCATGCGCCAAGTTGCCACAGCTCAAGCGTTCTCGGCGCGGCTTTTCCTGCTTGGCATCAGCAATAGCGGCTAAGTAATCCGATCGTAAAGTACGGCTACGATCACGAATTGCCTGCGTCACAGCAGCTACCGTTTGATTAAGTTCCGGCACGATAGAAATCTCCACCTAGAGTCTAAAATGTTCGCTCTTTTATATTTTACAGCCCTTCAAAATGTAATAAAACTACACTTTTTAAGCAAAAAATACCTTTCAATCCTATATATTGTAATAAAATTACACAATAATCCACTCATCGCCACTCACAGCCTTGTGTGAAAACCACACTATCCAAACAACTCATCAATCGGCCAAACGTCTGTGGTATTGTGCAGCCCTTCAATCATTCTGCCGCTTGGAAACCCTATTATGTTGAACATCACCGCTACCGCCATTCGAACGCTGAGTTGCGCGGCATTGTTACTGTTATTAGGTTGTGCTACTCCTGTGAGCTATCAAGAGGACTACAGCACAGCAACCGATTTCTCCAACTATAAAACCTATCGATGGCATCGCCCCAACACCCACAACCAAGCCACCCAAGCATATCTATCCAGTGACATCGTTGATGAACGCATTCGCCAGGACATCAATCAACAGCTTGAAAACAAAGGGTTCATACAAAAAGAAGATGGCCCCACTGATTTTCTCGTTAATTATACGGTTACCGTAGATGAGGATCTCGAAGTCCACACCTACAATACCTACGACACAGATTTCGCCCGTGCAGGCTATAACAACTTCTACGGCTACAGAGGCGCGTTTGGTTCTCCCTACCGCTCATACAGCGCGGCATACCCTCCCATTCGCTCAGAAAGCCGTCAGCGCATCGAACGCCACAAAGTCGGCACGCTTATCATAGATATAATCCAGACCTCTGGCGGACAACTGGTGTGGCGCGGTACTGCAGAGGGTGAACTCGATAAAGCTAAGGTGACCGCTGAGCAAAGAGATCAACAACTCAACGTGATCATCGAAAAAACGCTTTACGATTTTCCACCAAAAGCACAATAAATCCCTATCTTCAATTAATCTGTGACCTCACCGGCATAGGTGAGGCCGTAACCCGCAGGAAACAGGTTAGCAGCTTCAACCCGCGCTTGACCCGTTCCCGCCTCGTCACTCATCCAACTAAAGGATAAGCAAGCGCTAAAATCAGCGTCGCCAAATAACACATCGGCCACGCCCGCCCCTTCAGATCCCGGCAGCCAAGCCGCAACAAAACCATCCGCTAGAGCTAATTCAGGCGTGACAACGAGCGGGCGCCCCGACAACATAACCGCAACCACTGGCACACCCTGAGCGACGATGGTTTTGATGCACGCTAAATCTTCGGGATGCAGCTGGGCAAGGTGTAAAGACTGGCCATACGGTTGCAGTACTTTCATTAACCCCTGCACCTGAGATCCGGTCTCAATCACCGCATTATCATTCGCACGAATATCCCCAAAACCTTCGGCATAAGGCGTTTCGCCGATCACCACTAGAGCAACATCATGCAAATCTTGATTGGCCTCTTGACCTAGACCGGCGTGACTGAATTGGGCATTCGGCGCGCAGGCTTTTATCGCCTCCCAGATCGTTGTGCTGCCTATCAATCCATCTTGCGACGGCACCCCCTGCCACCCGATCGTAAACCCTCCGCATTGGTTGGCTATATTATGAGCACTCTTACCCGCAACTAAAATTCGAGCGGACCGATTCAGCGGCAGAATTGAATTTGAGTTCTTCAACAGCACCAGAGACTTACGCACGGCTTCACGCGCAACCTGACGGTGTGCATCACTACCAAAACACGAACTATTCGACCACTTTCGCAGCGCAGGACTCGGTTTATGGAATAGTCCTAAAGCAAACTTGAGACGCAGCATGCGCCTTACGGCATCGTCCAAGCGGGTCATTGACACCACCCCAGCTGCGATTAAATCTTCCATCGCACGCAAGAATTCCCGCCAGTTTTCGGAAACCATAAATACGTCAATGCCCGCATTCAATCCTTGCGCTATCGCCTCTGGATAATCCTTGGACAAATAGTCAATACCATCCCAATCAGAAATAACCACTCCGCCAAAACCTAAGGTGCCTTTGAGATAGTCCGTTATTAAGAAGCGATGTCCATGGCATTTTCGCCTATTCCAACTGGAAAAAGACACCATCACGCTCAGGGCGCCCGCCTGAAGACCCGCTAAATAGGGTGTGATATGCGCTTCGTTTAGCTCATCCCACGTTACGCTGGTATCACCTTGGTCAATGCCAGCGCGTGTGCCACCGTCACCCACCCAATGTTTCAAACAAGCCGCAACACTGTCATCGTCAAGAGCGCCTTGCAAACCCTGCACAACGGGCCCTACTAGACCGCTGGCGATCTCAGGTGTTTCGCCATAACTCTCATACATCCGGCCCCAATGAGCATCTTTTGCTACAGCAATCGTCGGCGCGAACGTCCAGTCAACGCCAGTCGCCAATATTTCTCGCGCTGTTGCCTGAGCAATTCGATGCATCAGGTCCGGATCATTTGCAGCCCCCAATCCAATATTATGAGGAAAGATGGTTGCGCCCTGTACGTTATTGTGACCGTGAACAGCATCGACACCGTAGATTATGGGGATATTGACCCTCGCCGCACTCGGCTTCATTGTCGCCTGCCAGTAGGCTTCGTTCATCGCAACCCAATCTTCAACCCGATTATCACCTGGCCACGAGCCACCACCACTCAGAACAGATCCTATGTGATACTGCGCAACTTCCTCAGCGGAGACTGCCATGCGCTCGGTTTGAACCAATTGGCCTATTTTTTGCTGAATCGACATTTGCACAATTAACGCGTCGATGGTGTCCTCGTTTGCAAACAATTTAGCCGACATAGTTTTCCTTTACGTCCAATAAAGTGCATCCATTGGGACCGACAAGCGGCCTGTCCAGCGCTCCAAGCTGATTGACTGTCGGCCCCCGCAACATCCACGCCCAAATCTTGATCCGGCCGGGTCGACCCTGTTTTAGCAATCGTCTAGCCAGGCAACTGAATTCGCACATCAGCGATTGAGAATACGAGTACCCCGTCTGACCATACGAGCAATGGTGTATCAATCGCGGACAGATCAACGCCAGCCGCCTTAAACTGGTGCAGCTTGAAACTGACTGGGGCCCACTGTCCAAGCGGCAATCCGCGGAACAAATCATCACCATCTATCTCGCCAACACTGGGATACCCGCTGTCCATCCGCACACGCACTTCGCCTGTCGGTCGTGTCTCAAGACGAATCTGCATGGTCAACTCAGCGTCTAAGTCTGAAAGCCCACTCAAATCAACCGAATAAGGCGCCTGCAAGAACAATTGGCCAGCGAAGTTCCCAGACCATGAGCATCGACGCGCATCCTCTTGAAGTAAACGATCAACAGCTTCGACGTGCATCCCACCGGCTGCGCTGAGAAAGTCATTCGCCACAACGGGTTGTTTCCAATTGTCTTGTTCACCGACATACAAGCGAAACGGCGCAATCGGCCGGCGGTCGTATATCCGAACACCAGCAGAAGTATCCAGCTCGCGCGCACTGTCGACTTCAGATAACGGTTCAAACTTAAGCTCGAGATCGCTCGCTGAATAGTTCAACCCGAATCCGTAGGGATACAGAGGGTTATAAACTTGATCATCCCTATTGCAGTTGGTTTGCAGCGCATCGGCCGGCCAAGAACAAGCCAGACGCCCAACAAAATCCGAGACAATATTGCCTTGTTGATCTTTAAACAACACCTCAGCAACACCGCCACCTTCCCCACCAGGCAACCAGGCCACAACAAATGCATCAGAACTATTAAGCTCGGGATTGACCCACATGGGCCGGCCTGTCAGAAATACCACAACTACTGGAATGCCTGCAGTAGACAGCCGCCGCAATACCGCCAGATCTTCCGGCGAGTCAGCGCTATAGCTTAGGTGCGTGCGATCTCCTTCACCCTCGGCATACGGTTCTTCTCCGAAAACCACAATTGCAACATCCGGACGATCATCAAAACTACCGTCAACGCTTAATTCGACCCGACCGCCCGCGTTCGTAACCACGCTTTGAATGCCACTATAAATGGAGGTCGCACCGGGGAAATCGCTATTGCTATTATCAGTACCCTGCCAGGTCAGCGTCCACCCTCCGCATTGTTGGGTGATATTGTCAGCGCCAGCACCCGCCACCAGCACCTTCTGGCGCGGTGACAGAGGGAGAAGTCGGTTTTCATTTTTCAACAGTACCAAAGACTGCCTAACTGCATCGCGAGCAATCTCCCGGTGTGCAGCGCTACCAACCACAGACCGCGACGCGCTTTCCAATCGCTCGGATGGCCGTCCACCGGCAAATAGTCCAGCGCGAAATTTCACGCGTAAAATCCGCCGAACGGCGTCGTTTATTCGCGATTCCTCAATCTCCCCTCTTGCGACTTGGGCGAGGGTTACCCCAATTAGCGGCTTCCAATCTTCGGGTGCCATAATCATATCAACACCAGCGTTAATACAATTTTTGCAGGAAAGCTGGTCCGCCCTTTCAACTTGCTTGAATCCGTTCCAATCACTAACAACAAGCCCGTCGAAGCCCATTTGCTCCTTGAGCACCTCCGTGATTAGATAATAGTGTCCATGGACCTTCTCGCCCTTCCAGCTATTAAACGTCGCCATCACCGTCTGAACGCCCGCGCCTAACGCGGTAAAATAACCCTGCGCGTGAATATCTCGTAACTCGACCTCACTGGCGATGTTGTCTCCCTGGTCAATCCCGTCCTCAGTACCCCCATCACCTAAATAATGTTTTGCGGTGGCCAATACGCGGCCTTTGCCTAGAAAGGTTTCATGCTCTCCCTGCAAACCCAACACCATTTTCTCTGCGTATGCTTTTACAATATCGGGCGATTCAGAATAACTTTCATAACCCCGCCCCCAGCGATCATCTCGAACCACCGCCAGAGTAGGGGCAAAACTCCAGTCAATTCCTGTCGCGGCAACCTCAGCCGCAGTAATTTGAGCAATACGGTAGATAAGGTCCGGATTATTGGCGGCACCCAACCCAACATTATGAGGAAAGACAGTTGCGCCATAGACATTATTATGCCCGTGCACTGCATCAACACCCCAAATGACCGGTACAGGCACATGGCCGTCCGCAGGCCGCATCGAGGCGTCATAGAACTCATCAGCGAGTGCGACCCACGCGGAAATACCGGCGTGTTTATTGTTGTTTGGAAACGAGCCGCCACCGTTGAGCACAGAGCCAATATGGTAGGCCCCTACTTCTTCAGGCGACACGTGACGGATCTCTGGCTGCATCATCTGGCCGATTTTCTGGGCCATGCTCATCTGATCCAACAATCCACTGATCTGCCCTTCAACCTCGGCATCGAGCCCGCGAGCGGAGCCACATTGAGGCCAGATCGAGTTATCTCTTGGCGAGACTGAAACCGCTTCAGATTTGGGCTCGGCGCGATACGCTCTGTTTAAATTAGGCAAAACAGCCCCCTCCCTCTTAATCAAACAAATAACTGAACAGGGTTTGACAAAAAAAGAGAACAATGCCTTTAAGAACGCCAACCGCAGCCAGATTATCCTCAGGATGACAACGCTGTCAATACGCCATCGAAATCTGCGTGGAAATGCTGCTAAGGCAGATTGTACGCCCTACCATGGGTGGTTAAAGAGAAGTTTAAGACGGCCAAGGTGTGACATGTCATTCGAAGGCGTATACTTTGTTCTGGCTTCAATAAAAGAGGGGAAAATGCGGGGATTTATTACGGGGATATTCTGTCTTTGGATCAGCGGATGCGCGCTTGAGCGGTCCGATAATCAGGTTAGTCTCACGTCGTCACCTGAAGACGATCGCTCGCAAGGTTACGAGCCCCCCAACCAACTGAATTTTGGGCCCGCTATAACCTTTTCCTCCGATAAAGATATCGGCCTTGCGGCACGAGTTCATTTTGCAACACATACACCCAATTTCGATCGCGCCTGGGCCTTTTACCAAATGTTGGGATATAGCACCGGCCAGAGCGGTTTTCCGTTAACCAATACCCACGCTATGGCCCGCGCTTTGGGCATGTTTGATCTGTGCCAGTATGAACTGGCCAAAGGTGCGGTCATCGATATTCCAGGTAGCATCAACACGGTCGACATCGACCTGCTCCAGTTCAAAACCCCGTTTAACGACGCGCCACCATATGCCTTGCCGAACCACCTCGGCATGGCTTACGCGGCCATGCTAAGTACAGACTTGGATGCAGACTATACCTTTCTGCGTGAGCGAGGAGTTGAGTTTTTTACGCCACCTTTTGGTAGACCTGGCAAGCGATTTACATTTTTCAAAGACGTGGACGGCGTCTTGTACAAATTAATGGAAGATCCAGCGCACCAGCAACCGGCGCAAAAGGGAGCAACCACAGCCCACATAATCGCAATGCCATACATTGGCATCAACGTCAGCAGTCTTGACGCATCGTTGAATTTTTACAAGGCATTGGGCTATGACGACATAACCCTCCTGCCTCAACGTCGAAGCTCTCTCGCCGAAGCACGGGCCTACGGCCTAGATGAGCCATTCGAGTTTGTTGGAGCGGACATTGGGCTTTCCCGGGGAGACAGACACCGCCTGCGGTTGCTACAGTGGATAACACCTTTCAACCCGGAACCGCCGTATCCCGCGCCCATTAATCATATTGGCATCCACCGCATCGCGGTGGTCGTTGCGGATATGGAGCGCGCGGTCGACATCCTTAAAAATCAAGACGTCGAATTTCTTTCGGAAATCGCCCCTTGCTGCAGCGGCACCAACGAGGATGCGATGGCCATCGTCCATGCCATCGACCCTGATGGGGTTTTTGTCGAGCTGGTTGGCCCAATAACACCCCGCGAACCAACACCGCAGCCCAGCCACTGCGGCCCATTGGAGATCAAATATCCTGATCCGGCAGACCTCGAAGACTTCCTATAGCCGTCAGTTCGTAACCCATGTAAAGCCGAGCGGGGCGGCATCAACAACTTGACCATTACTAAACGTCACCCGGCGAGGTGACGCGTCAAAGTTATACACAACATAAGTCACAACACCTGACTTATTAAAGGCCATCGCAGCGGGATAATCAGCCGTCAGATCGCCGGTTCCCGTAATCATCTGGCCCAACGCTTGGAAGGTATAAAGCCAATGGAATGTATGCGCCTTGGTTTCTCCGGCCTCCGGAATATAGCTCCCAACGGATTCGTAATCTGCAATTGCCGCATCGGGGTCTTGTAAAGCCCACAAATTCCACCATAGATCGCGCCATTGGTCATTAGGCAAACCGGATGGGCGTTGGTTAGAAGACTCACTTAATCCGAGCGCAACGTAATCTGCCAAATAATCCGGGTATTGCCCCACATGCAGAATTAGTGGGTTAGAAGGCAACCCTTGAATACCCAATATGTGCGCAAAAGCGCCGCTGAAAAATGTAGCAAACGCTGACCCATCGCCCCAGATGATCGATGTTGTTATCCGGCTGTAACCGGGGGGGAAATTATCTGTCTCAGCACTGAGCTGATTGAACCCATCAAGATTGTTCCAATATTCCCAATAAGCAGCCGCGGTGGAGGCATGCAGATACATACCGCGGTCCACAATGTCATCTTGCTGGGTAATTAATCCATACAAAACCATCGCGCCATATGCATTGGCCGCCTCAGAAGTTGATTCATTATTATTTCCCCGCACAAAGTTCACTTTACCCGATGCCCAGGAAAATCCATTCGCCGGATCGAAGTGACGAAGATAAGGGAATAGCGGATCATCTCGACCAGCAGCGTAATCACGAATCAACAGCTCAATCATTGGACCGTATTGCGTTTCGCTACACCACTGCACATCTTGGCGGCAAATTTCCGCCGCCGCGCGAATAAAATAGCCATAGTGGAAGTGATGATCATTAAGTTGCTGATGAGACCCAAAAGCCTCTTCCAATCCCAGCAAAGTATCCCACCGGTCGTCATAAACAAAGTACTTAACTTCATCCAGGGAGCCATTTGTATTGGCGGTAAACCAATCTGCCAACTCAATCTTCAACCAAGCCAACAGCTGATCGGCTTCCGTTTCTAGGCCACTGGCATCAGCGATTGCAATTAAGTCGGCAACCTTACCGTAATTTTTACCTGCCCAATATGTATTCGTTTGTGAGTTCCAAGATGGTGGCCCTGCATCAATAAATTCTCTCACGAGCGCGCTGAATTGATTTAGGTCAAAGGTCCCGGGTAACGTCGGTAACGCAGGCAGAACGCCGATCGCGGGTAGCGAATAGGTAAAACTGTCGGTCGCCTGGAATTGAATTACACCCCTTGCACTGCGGATGGAAAATTCTGGAGCAACGCTGGTAACTTGATTTTTCCAATGCATGGGCATCAGTCCGGCGTAGGTCTCTATGGCAAGGCCCTGCTGATCAAGATATTGATGGGTGATCGCTACGCTATTAGTGGTCCGATCGACCTGATAATCCACTGTCACGGAGGCCACGACGTTTCTCGCAAGCGCTGCTACGGCGTTGATCAATTCCGTTGTCGGTGTTTGATTCTTGATCGGTATTAACGCAACGGTGAGCTCTCCGGCAGCGTTATTCACCGTCATGGCGTTGCTGGCAACGTTGCTAAAGGTTGTTTCACCTTCTCCGGTGATCAAAAAGTGATTATAAACCCCAGCAACATTGGTCCACACACCTAAGCTATTGTTTTCGTTGAAAAATATTCCTTTTTCGGGGCCGTCTGAGCGTAGCGTACGCACCTGCAAGTTTCCCTGCAGTACGGTAAAGTAGGCGTACGGTGAGCCGTGCACAAACGTCGCATGCATAACTGTTTCGCCGTTTACGTGCCATAGCGCTGTCACGGATCCGTCGCTGTGATCGCTTAGCGAAACTTGCAAATTTGCGTAGTCTGTATTGCCGATCGCTAACCCGTCGAATACCTCTGAAAAAGGATCGGGAATTGGAAAACCGAAACCTTGGGAGGATGCCCCTAGTCCAGCTGGAAGCCCACTGATTCGCGCGCCGCGATCAGAGATTCGAGCAATCATGGGATCAGGAGTGATGTAAGCGGCGTCGTTAGGGTCTCCGACATTCATCTCACCAAGAAACGGAATAGAGCCCCACCATCGATGAGTAGGCACTTTAGATTGCAGTGCCGGGCCAATTAACTTGGGAAATATTGGCGCCGGCGATCCCACCGGTATTCCCGTAGAAACATTACACCCGGCGACAGCGGGTTCAACCACTCCAGCGTTATAGGCCCAAAAACCAAAATCTTCGACACAGCGGACGCTACCGGGGTTAATCGTGTCCGAGACGTTTCCAGCGCCAAACGGCAATAATTCAAACGGGCCCGCGTATCCACCACCGCCGGGGTCAACCGGCCCATCAAATCCCCCGGTGAACTTAATATTGTCGACTTGAAAGACAGTATTTGTTGCGCCAGTCGCCCAGATGACAATACCGGTGTTCACCCGAGTTAAATCCAAACCTCCGGTCACCAGCTGGGCAACTGATAGCGTTACCGTTTGCCAATCTCCACCAGAAAAATCGGCAAGATTTTGATCACCAGAAGTACACGGGAAAAAACAGTCTAACTTGGCCGTCAAACGCCCGTCGCCGCTCACGATTTTAACGTCGAAAGATAAAGCGCCTTGAGCAAAACTAGATATATTGACGCCAGCGGTAGAGGCGATAAACACACCCGCAAGCTCGCCAGACGAGCCATGGGTAATCTGCAGCACGTCGCCACGGACCGAATCCGTGATGAATTCCCAACTGATGCTTGGGCACGCCGCGCCATTGTCGTTAACACAATCGGCAAAATCGATGGCCTCATCAAAAGCACTCAGGCCAATGTCCCAGTCGGGACCAATAATACCGCCGAAAAGGACACTCAACTCCCGCTCCTCATCGCCAGCCGCCTGAACCTCAACATTACGTCCAACCGAGGCGGAATTGAGCGCGGCATCGGTCGCGGTGTAGGTTAACTCGTATACGCCGGGCGACTCAGCAACGGCACCGGTCACTACAACGGCAACCTCACCGTCAACGCGGTCCAACGCCGTAGCTCCGGCATCAACGAATGCGTCACCCTCGATAATGGTCAACGCCGATGGACCATTGAGGGTGATCACCGGTGGCGTCGTATCGCTAACTATCACTGTGCGCGAGACACGCGCTACGTTACCTGCTGAGTCGGACGCCGAATAGTCCAGCGTATACGTTCCAGCGTCAGCGCCCACTTCATCGGTGCTGAAAACGTCTGACAAAACCCCATCGTCATTAGCTTGGGCTCCCGGATCCACGAAGTCCGTTCCTTGCTCATGCGCGATGTCAGCGGCGCCATTGAGCGTAATCGAAGGTGCTGTAGTATCTACGGGCACGGGGGGAGAATCAGAGCTTGAACCTCCACCACCGCATCCGCTCGCCCCTAAAAGGGCAAACGCTAACCATATAAATCCAGTAGATCTCATACATATACCTCTGATCAAAAATAAAATGCCCTTGGCGATACCAAAGGCGAAGGCTAAAGCGGCGGGCCTGACGATCCTCGAATAATCACCTTGCAATCAAAATGCAGGCTCGACGCCTTTTGGTCTGGGCGCTGCAGGCGGGCAATCAGACTGCGCGTTGCGTGTTCGGTCATGGCCTCAATGGGCTGTCTAATCGTCGTTAGTGGCGGCCATGTATGCGACGCGAGAGGCGTGTCGTCGAACCCTGTGACCGATAGGTCTGCAGGAACGTTCAAGCCACGCTCGCGCGCCTCAAATATCACACCGGCGGCCATATCGTCGTTGCTGGCAATAATCACGGTCGGGCGATCGGTCTTCTCTAGGAGCGACGCAGCGGCGGTAACCCCGGATTCAAAGCTGAAATAGCCTTGGGTAACCCAATCGGCACGCAAGGGTAATCCGGCGTCAGTCAAAGCTTGCTGGTATCCCATCAATCGTTTTAACGACACGCTGTGGTCTGGGTGCCCCTTAACAAATGCGATTCGCCGGTGGCCCAAAGCGATTAAATGCGCAGTCATGTCATAGCTCGCCTGCCGGTCGTCACAGAATACGTTTACGCCTGAGGCGGTACGGAGGCTCGGCCCGATAAATGCTGTGGGCACCTGCAACTCATCAAGCGCTTGTCTGACCTCCGGGTTGTCTACAACTGGGGCGGTAAGCATGATTGCATCAACACGAGTCTGCAGAACGAACTTGCGCACCTCCGGGACCAGGTCCTGCCCAGGCAGAGTAACAGGGCGTAATAACAGTGAATAACCCAATTCCTCGCATGCACTCAGCGCGCTCTTTAACACCGCCCCGACATAACTGAATTCACGCGGGTTTTCATAGATGAGGCCCAAAGCATATGAGCGTTTTCCGGAAAGACCTCTTGCCGCAGCATTCGGTTCGTATCCCAGCTCGTTGATTGCTGAAAGCACTTTGTCGCGGGTGGCGGTCCTTACATTCGGTTCGTTATTAACCACTCGGGAAACCGTCTTGATGGATACGCCAGCCTGAGCAGCAACGTCAAAAACGGTAGATTGAGACTTTCGCAATCCCATTAAGCAAACAACAAGAATAAGAATTCACACATGACTACGCTCGCTCCCGTATGGCAACCCTACGCAAAAAGGTTTTAAAAGAAAAGCCGGCCAATAACGGCCGGCTTGAATCCACAATAGCTAGAGGCCGCGAAACATCCTCGCAAACAGCAGCCAATCGCCAGGCGCTAAGGGGCTACGGCAAAGTACCAGTTATCAAAGAATACGGTACCGTTACCATCTACTTTGATTTGATCCACTTGTGTCAGGTCAACCCCAGCAAAAGCAGACATCGGAATCTCTACCGAAACCCATTCGCCTTTAACACTGGTGTCCAGCGAATAAGGGACCTCTACAGGGTCACCACCGGTGACAGCGCCACTATTGATTAAGAAGACCCTTAACTCTGTGGAGTCTGCAGTCCAAACGTTCATGCGAAATACATCGTAGCTCGACACATCAGCAGGCGTGGTCCAGGTTGTACCCTGATAGTTCAAGTCCGCGTACTTCAGCACCTCCTCACCGGCAATCGTCTCGATTGTCGAGACCGTGGCTTGGCCCCAGTTCGGGTTGAAATCGACCCCGTCAAACGCCGCTGCGCGGGTATACGTGTCGCTGAACAAAGACAGTACATCACCCTGCGGTGCATCAGGTGCAGCCGCCACTGCAACCGGCATATCTGGAGCAGATGCGCCTGCCGGCCCAAAGTACCAGTTATCAAAGAATACGGTACCGTTACCATCTACTTTGATTTGATCCACTTGTGTCAGGTCAACCCCAGCAAAAGCAGACATCGGAATCTCTACCGAAACCCATTCGCCTTTAACACT
>Ga0206130_10000056_pt1 | contig 194483 bp, 180 predicted proteins | sample Helgoland_Spring_9_FD_148637 | JGI IMG/M metagenome (GOLD analysis project Ga0206130, IMG submission 148637) | Pelagic subsurface seawater microbial communities from Kabeltonne, Helgoland, North Sea - Helgoland_Spring_Bloom_20160512_1 | ecosystem: Environmental > Aquatic > Marine > Epipelagic...
CCCTCTAATTGTTTTTTGATATGATTCAATGATTCATTGTTTTTATTGTTTTTTTTATAGGTCTTTATTTTGATATTTAATTTAACAATGTTATTTCTTAAAACCATGCATAGGAATAAAAAAAAAATCTATGAAAAACAATAAAAACAATGAAAAAAAACAATAAAAACAATATAAAAAACAATAAAAACAATGAAAAAAACAATGAAAATATTATAAAAACAATAAAACAATAAAAAAAACAATAAAAACAATAAAAAAAACAATAATATAATTATTTAAAATTAATAATCTTAACATAACATAATATAATGAAAGTATATGAATGTACAATTTGTCAATTTACAACTAAATTAAAAGGTAATTACAGGCAACACATTACTACAAAGAAACATATTAAAAATTTCAGTTATTTTAATAAGAAAAATAACCAGGAAAATACAATGAATCAAATTAATGATGTAGAATACAAAATGAATCAAAATGAATCCATTTTGATTCCAAATGAATCATTATTGAATCCTAATGAATCATTATTGAATCCAAATGAATCCTTGACAAATAATTATGAATCCGAATTGAATCATTATGAATCATGTTTGAATCTAAATGAATCATACTACGATTCTAAAATATTTGGTCAAAAAAAAAAAGGCTCAAAAATATATACATGCGAAAACTGTGGAAATGAATATAGTACATGTTCTAATCTTAGAAGACACGAAAAAAAATGTAATTCAAAAAATCCGGAATATATTCAAGTTATTGAAACAATGAAAAAAAAACATGATGAAGAATTAAAACTGCAACAAGATAAAATAAATAGTATGGAAAAAGAGAAGGAGATGATGAGAGATCAAATATCATTATTGATTGATAAGGTAGGAGATATAACCAACATAACACAAAATAACAATATTGTACTAAATTGCTATGGTAGTGAGAATCTTTCACATATAACTGATCATTTTAAAACTGAACTATTAAAAATACCTTATGCAATGATTCCTAGAATGATTGAGGCTATACATTTTAATAAAGCTCATCCTGAAAATAAAAATATCTACTTACCCAATAAAAAAGAGCCTTATGTTAAAGTATATCAGGGTGAAAGTTGGGTGTACAAAGACAAGAGAGAAACTATAAAAGAGTTGGTTGACAAAAATTATACAATTCTTGACAATCATTATGATAAAAGTAAAAATTTAACAGAAATTCATGTAGATAGATATAAAGATTTTAAATCAAAATTTACTCCAAAAGAGGATTCCTCACAAAAATCAGTTGCTAAAAAAATAAGTTCTGATATAGAATTAATGTTAATAAATAATAACTCAAATATTGGATCATAATATTTTTAATTTCCTATTAATATAGTGATATAAATATGGAATTTTTTTATTTGTAAAAAAACATTGGTTATCTTTTAATTTTATAAAAAATTCAGCTTTTTTCGACATATTAAAACATTTCAATATTTTATCAGTGTTAATTGTAAATATTACTAGTCCGTAGTGAATCTTATTTTGATTATCCTTTAGATTAACATCAGAAAGAAATATGATTTCATTTTCTAATATAAGGGATTTGATTTCATTTGGATTATTTTTATAAGTTTCCATTTTTTGAAAAACTTCTTTTTTGCTCATTGTAATAATTGTTCTATTTACATATTCCGATTGATTAATTTCAATTGGGATAATCATAATTAATCATTATATTATTTTTTAATATTATTATGATTATAATTTATCTTTAATAAGAGCAGAACCTAAATAAAATGGTATCCCTCCTCCCACTATTCTATCTTTAAATGGTTTATTTTTCAACTCTTGATCCTTATGTATTTTTGAGAAATATTCTTTTGACTTAAATGTACCATTTAATGTTATCCATTTAGAATAAGTAGTATCATTGAAACCACTTTTAGTTCTATTATTATGTAAATGAAAAGATTTTAACTTAGGCGTGCTAAATACATCATATTGATTTAATTTAAACAAAGCAATTAATTTAGTTTCTCCTCCTAAGGTATTAACTTGAAAATTTGAGTTTCTAATAATATTATCACCTATATTGCCTCTAAACACACATCCATCAAATGCGCCAGAGCTAAAAAGTCCTAATTTTGTATTTACTTTTCTAGAACATTTACAATTTAATTCAAATTTACAATTTATTTTATGTGGGATCAAAAAATAAACAGTTTGTTTTATGATATCGTTTGTAATATTGTCAAACCCATCGCCAATGTACATATCAGCATGTAAATATACACATATTTCATTCTCTATAAAGTCATTGTAGTATTTAAAAACATCAGAATATTTCAGTATATTATTTATTTTTTTAAAGATTATTTTATTGCTTTTTACTAAATTTTTTAAATAATTCTTATCTTTTTCATCAAAATATAAGACATGAATGCTCTTTACATAACTGTTATTAACATTATTTATCATGCAGCTGTTTATTTCTTGCTGTCTATCTCTTTTTATTCCATAATTTACAATATAAAATTGTGTAATTATGTGAATCATATAATTTAACATATAAATTTTAAAATTTATTTAACCTCTTACACGGTTTTTAAATCATATTCTAACATCTCAGATATTAATGTATCAATGTTAAATGTTGGTTCCCAATCTAATAATTTTCTAGCCTTCATTGAATCTCCTTTAAGTAATTTAACTTCTGCTGGTCGGAAATATCTTGGATTTATTTTTACTAAAATTCTACTTTGATTATTTTCTTCATAACCTACTTCATCTACACCCGATCCTTTCCATTTTATTACTATTCCTATATTTTTAAAAGTTTTTTCAACAAATTCTCTTACACTTATACAATTATTGGAAGATATTACTAGATCTTCTGGAGTTTCAAGCTGCATCATTTTCCACATTGCTAATACATAATCTTTAGCATGTCCCCAATCTCTTTTTGCGTCTAGATTACCAAGTTCTATAAATTCTTGTTTATTTTTGAATATTTTAGCAACCCCCTTCGTAATTTTTTTTGTTACAAATGTTGAGCCTCTTCTTGATGATTCATGATTAAAAAGTATACCATTGCAAGTAAAAATATCATATGCTTTACGATAATTTTTAGTAATCCAAAAAGCATATAATTTAGCACAAGCATACGGTGATTGAGGATTAAACGGCGTATCTTCATTTTGTGGAGTTTCCAGTACATCTCCATACAATTCAGAAGTAGAAGCTTGATAAAATTTTGAAATTTTCTCCATATTACATTTTCTTATAGCTTCTAATAAATTTAAAGGACCTATAGCATCTATTTGACTTGTAAAAATTGGCATATCAAATGATACTTTTACATGGCTTTGAGCCGCTAAATTATAAATTTCAAGTACACTTGGTTTAATTTGTTTAATCTCTGTTAAGATATCTACTAAACTTCCTAAATCTAAAAGATCTCCATATTTTAAAACTAAATTTTTATTATTATAAATATGATCTATTTTTTGGGTAGTTATTGAAGAGCTTTTTCTTACTAACCCATATACAAGATAATCTTTTTGAAGTAATAATTCTGCTAAATATGATCCATCCTGTCCGTTAATTCCTGTTATAAGAGAAATTTTCATTTATAAGAAATATACTATTAAAATTCTTAAGTGGGTTAAGTATAATGATTTAAATATTTATAATGATATAAATTAGTATAATTAGTATTAAACTTTTTATTTATTAGTTTTGCCCAAATTTTAGATATTTCGAATGAAGAATATATTTTATTATAATTGTCTCTGGGAGTTGATTCATTTTTCAAGTTCACTGCGTTTTTAAGGCGTATTGAAATTGATTTATTACTAAAATTTGAAAAAAAACATGAATCTAGTTTTTTTAAATATTCGATTCCCATAAAAAGTTTTTTATTAATTATACAATAATTATTACAAAGTAATGATTCTATTATAAGTTTTGGAAAAGCATCCTCTTTATTAGGAAATATACTAACTTTTGCTTGTGAGAGCAGATCAAAAAAATCTTCTTGATTAATGTTTCTAGATAGTTTTAATTTTTTTTCATTTATTAGTTTTTTAAATATTTTTTTATCATTACCGTAATCATCCGATACAAGAATACCTGTAAAACCATTTTTACATAAAAAGGGAATTAAATTTCGTGTTATATTTATACCTTTGGAGTCGGGTCTATTCAACTTACCTATATATAAAAAAAAATCAAATGTTTTTTGTTTTTTACTAAATTTGGTTGTAGATTCAATGGACTTAATTGAGTGTATGAATGTCATGCTCAAATTTATACTTTTTTTAGTACGTTTTAAGGGATCAATCAATCCATCAAATGAGTACTTTATATCATTAAAATATGTAAAAGCATTTGAACTACAATTAGATAAAAATTTGTATTTAGGATATTTATTTTTAACTTTTTTTATTTTATTTAGAAGATCATCTGTTAACCCACTTCTTCCACCACATACTATTGTGTAAGTATTTTCGTGATTCTCATCGACAAGCAAATCACATTTATTTTTATGAAGAAAATTAATAAAAGACTGTTCTATCATATAATAAATTAATATTATTTTATATTTTAAAATAATATCTAATTAAATATTATGACATCAAAAGCAAAAACGCGAAAGAATAGAAAAATTAAGACTGTGTTAAGAAGTGTAAAGTTTCCAAAATCGAAAAAAAATATGTGTGTTCCAAATAATAAAGAGACAAAAAAAAGCGCGGTTGTTAGAGCTCATCTTAAAAGCGGAAGATGGGAAAGTCATATATCTAAATTACTTGATGAATATACAATACCAAATACAAATGCTATAGATATAGGAGCCTTTATAGGCACTCATACTTTAACTTTATCTGATAGTGTTAAAAATGGTACAGTTTATTCATTTGAACCACAACCTTGGGCTTATAATGCTATAAAATGCAGTCTTAATGAAAATAAAATCAAAAACGTTGTATTAAAAAATGTTGGAATTTCAGATAAAAAAGACATGATAAAATTTTGCAGTGATTCAACGGGTGGATCAACTATATGTCATGAAAAGAAAAAAAAAATTAGTAAATGGAAATATGTTTATAATATAGACATTCTGTCAATTGATTCTATGAAATTAAAAAATATATCCATAATAAAAATTGATGTAGAAGGACATGAACTTAAGGTTTTAAATGGTGCTAAAGACACAATAAAAAGGAATAAACCAACTATAATAATTGAGGTTTGGAATAAAAAGGATAAAAGAAATGAATTTAAAAAAATGATGAAAAATATGAATTATAAAGTAAGTCATATATCAGGAGATGATTTTTTATGTACACCTAAGTAATTATAATCATTTTTTATTTAGTAGTTTATTTAACATATCGTATAAATTAAGACAAAAGTCAATGTGCTCATTTTTGTTCTTCAATTCTTTACTATAATTAAAACCAAAATCTAAACATTTAATAATGTTATCTTTTGATAAAGGTTTTTGATTTTGAGGATAGACAAATTCGTTATTGAAAGATGATCTACCAAACCAATTAATCAATTGAGTTCCGTCACAACCGTACTCATCTAAATCCAAAATTTTGTTTTTTGGTATAAGTTTTATTGGGGTTTGTGTAATTGCATCCAAATCATCATTATTTTTCAAATGTTTATATCTATTATTCAAATAATTTCTATAATTTCTTTGAATTATAACACTTGCCATAGAAGTGCTTGGTTTCATTAAGCTTTTGTGTTGACTACGTGTCTTCATTCTTTCTTCTTTAAGTATCAAAATTTAAAGTTCAATTTTTTTTGCATTTTATTTTTTTATATGCACATTTATTTTAATAATTAATATTAATGAAAACTCTAAAGAATAGAGGAAAACTAACATTTATAATTAATAAACAATTTAATAAGAGTTTAAGAAATGATGGTAATAAGATTACGAAATATGCTAAAAAACATACATTAAAAAATGCTATTGAACCGCCTAAAATAATTTATCCGGTCAAAATCAATTTAAAGATTTCATTTAATGATGTAAAAATGTCTATTGACAATGATGCTGATTTTAAACCAAAATTAAAAATTTTTTTAAAAGAATTATTAAATTTATCAAAAATAAGTGAAAATGATATTATACATTTTTTAAAATTTCTAAATATAAAAAATCCAATTAAATATGCTTTAAAAAATGTTCCAGATTTATTAGCATTACCAATGAAAATTTCTAAAGAAAGTATACCTATAAATATATATAAAAATTATAAAAAATTTAATAACATATTATCTAAAATATCATTAATATTAATTAGATACATTTACATAAAATATAAAATAAACATTTTATTTAAAAAGTTAATAAAAACTACAAAAGATTATGAAAAGAAAAAGAATCTTAAAACTTTTTTTACTGATATAGTAAAGAAAATTAATAAAAAATTATCATATTTTCATTTAAAATATTTGGTACATTTATCAAAAACTATTTAAAAACAAATTATACTTATTTTAATTATGAATTATAAATTTACTCCACGTTGCAAATGGTCCCAGACAAAATATGAAGTATCTCTAATTATAGAAGAGTACGGATTTTCTGATTTAAAAGTTGAAATAGATGATAAAAAAATTAATTTTGATGCTAAAAAAAATGGTAATAGTTATAGTGTTGATTTTAACTTATTGGAAAGTATTTTACCTGAAAAATCTAGCTGGAAGATTTTAGGCAGAGAAGTAGTATTTTTATTACATAAAAAGGAAGAAATCTGGTGGAATTTTTTAGTAATAGAGAAAAAATTCCCAAATTTATTCATTGATTGGGATAAATGGTATGATGAAGATTCAGAACCGGAAGAATCGCATGATATTAATGCAATGCCTGACATGTCGAGTATGGGTATGGGTGGTATGCCTGGTATGGGTGGTATGCCTGGTATGGGTGGTATGCCTGGTATGGGCGGTATGCCTGGTATGGGCGGTATGCCTGGTATGGGCGGTATGCCTGGTATGGGCGGTATGCCTGGTATGGGCGGTATGCCAAGTCTAGAAGATATAATTAAAATGAAAGATAGTGGACAATTTCCTGATTTTCCTGGAATGCCCGATATGTCTGAAAATGAAATAAATACAACTGATGGGTCTTGTTGTTCATTAGAGAAATGTTGTAATAATGAAGATATTGAAAGATGTGATTTAGAAAGTGTAAAACAAAATAAAAATATAGATAAAAATATTAAGTTTTCTATAAGTGAAAAAAATGAAAATGAAAATGATGCTTCTATTATATCGCATAGTATTGAGGATAATACTGTTTTAACTAAAGATAAAGATATATTATCTGCTGAGGAATCTGATAAAAATGATTAGTGTCCACATGAAGATAGTCTTTGTCAACTGATAAATTTGAAAGTGAAGATGGATTAGAAAATCATTATAAAGAATCTTACTAGTAAGTACAATTATAATAATTTTAATATTTTGTATATTTATGAATTTACTTAATCCATATGAATTATTAGGTGTCTCTACACAAAGTAGTTTAAATACATTAAAAAAAAAATATTACACTTTAGCTTTAATATGTCATCCGGATAAAGGAGGAGATGAAAATGATATGATTATGATTAAAAATGCTTACGATTACATAAAACCTCAGCTTGAAAATAATACAGATACAACATATGAGGAGTTAGAAGATGAATTTCAAAAATTTTGTGATAATCAAAAAAAAAAATTATGCCCATTCTCAGAAGTATATGAAGAATCTCATGATTGGATTAAAGAATTTAATAAAAATTTTGATGAGAAAAAAAGCAAGCAAGGAAATATAAATAACATGGATCCTAAATATTTGATGGAAAAAGGATACGGCGAACTGATGGATGATGATAAAATAAAATTAGGAGAATGTAAATATGAAGAAAAAGTTAGTGGTAGTCTTAAAAATAAGTTTAATAATGAATTAGTTATTTATGATGAGCCATCTGCTAAACCAATTGATTTTGGGGAATATGAGAGATTTGATATTAAAGAAATTATGGATTTTACTCACGTCACAAATAACTTTAATATGAATGATTATAAGAAAGCTCATAGTGATCCAGAAGATATAAAAAAATTTCCTTTCACTGAAATTGAAAATGTTAGTGAAAGATATAAGAAATTATGCGAAGATAGACAAAAAGAATTGGAAAACATAACTAATTTTAAGCATCATTAAGCATCATTAAAAATGATAATATTTCCATTTTTGGATCCTATGATTTCACTAGTTTCACTATCATAAACATCTCCATTTTCTTTATTAATCAAATAAGTTTTATTATTATAATTAAACTTAGAAACGACAACATTTTGTGGTTCGTTTGTAGGTATATTAACAGGTGCTACATCTGATTGGATATTTCTATTAATTGTATTCCATATATCAATCATCTCAGAATAATTTTCTTTGAGTTTATCTACCTTAATTGTATAAGGCTGCTTTTCTTCATCGTTCATTTCTTTCCAAATTAGACCAGCTTTTTTAGATACTTCAGTAGTTTTTTCTTTGCCTGTTAATTCAGATTCACGGTCTTCGTTGATGCTATCTAATATTTCAGAACGTTTATCATTGAGAAAAAGTAAGAAGGCTGAAGGTACTTTTTTTGGTTTTTCATTCTGTGCTAAAAGTAGATATTTTTCTAAAACGCTAAAATTAATATCTACTATTCCATTTTTTGGAGTATATTTCTCCAAAAGTTTTTTATAAGGAATGTTTTCAACAATAGGTGCTACTTGAGTATTCATTTTTTCAATTTAAATGATGAATTTTTAAACTCAATTTTATTTTTTTGTATATTAATAGTATGAAGGAGTATTATCTAAATTTAGAAATTAAAAAAAAACTTTATAAACTTATTAGTGTAGTTACAGAATTACTGGATAAAAATAAAATAAAATATTGGACAACCGGAGGCACTCTTTTAGGGCAGGTAAGACATCGGGATTTAATACCTTGGGATGATGATTTGGATATTGATGTACCAAAAACATCTAGAAATATAAAAAAATTGGAAGGTCTTAAAAAACAATTATCCAAACATAATTTAGAAATAATTAAATCATTTTTTGGATATAAAATATTCTATTCTGATGGAGATTCGATAAAAAGAAATCTTTGGAGCGAACATAAGGCAGCATTCAAAAGACAGAATCCAAGTATTAAAGGTAGAGCTAACATATCCAAATATGCTTCAAAAACATATAAAAGATCAAAAAAACCAGTATATTATGATTGGAAATACCCTTTTTTAGATATTTTTTTAATAGCTAGTAAGGGTGATAAATTATATTATCCTTTGGAAAATTGGCAAAATTGTTTTTATAATAAAACCGATATTGAACCTTTAAAAAAACATAAATTTGGTAAACTAAGTTTAAAAAGAGTAAAAAACCCAAATACTTATTTGGATTCTTGCTACGGTAAAAACTGGAAAACTAACGGATTAATTAGTTATGATCATAAAAATGAGAAATTCATTAACCCTATTAAAATAAAATTATAAATAACTTAAGAATTATCGACTATAAATAATCATAAATGGATAGATATGAAGAAAATTTGAAGTGTTCTTTACAAGTTATAGCAAAAAAATTATCTGCTAAAGAAAAGGGAATCCTTGCTGCGGATGAAAGTATAAAAACAATAGGAAAAAGATTTAAAAATATATGCGAAAACAATTTTGAAAATAGAACAAGGTATAGAAATCTGCTATTTACTACTCCTGATTTAGAAAAATATATTAGTGGAGTTATATTATTTGAAGAAACAATTACTGCTAAAATTAATGGTGAAAATATTATAGATAATCTTAAGAAAAAGAACATTATTATAGGTTATAAGGCAGATCAAGGTCTTGTAAATTTATCGGGTACTAATTCTGAAAATATAACTCAAGGTTTGGATAATTTAGATGAAAGACTTAAAAAGGTAAAAAAGCACGGAGTTTTGTTTACTAAATGGAGATGCACCTTTAATATAAAGGATCTTGAAAATCCTAGTGAAATGGCTATAGACCAAAATTTAAATACATTATGTAGATTTGCTTATTTAAGTCAGAGAAACGGAATGGTTCCTATTATAGAACCTGAAGTATTGGCTGACGGAAATCACACAGAACATAGAAGTTATGATGTTACCCTATCCATTTTATCTAAATTATATGGAAAACTTAATGCTCATAAGGTTATTTTAAGTGGTACATTGTTGAAACCAAATGTTATCAGACCCGGAGCATTTAACGAAGAACTTTATGAATCTTTTGAGGATATAATTCCAACATTATCAGGGCTAACAGTTAGGGCATTACAAAATTCGGTTCCATTAACAGTTCCCGGAATAATGTTTTTATCAGGGGGATTAGGAGAAGAGCCGTCTGCCGAGATACTTAACGAAATGAATAAAATGGAAACTAATAAACCTTGGAGATTGTCATTCTCATATGGACGAGCTCTACAAGAATCTTGTCTAAAAACATGGAATGGCGAGGATGAAAATATAGAGTCTGCTCAAAAACAATTGATCGACAAAGCTAAAAAAAATTCTTTTGCTTCTATGGGTAAACTTGATTTATTAGTACAAAAATAATTTAATTAATTAAATATATTTTGAAATTATTTTCTTTCATTATTTTATAACAATGACAAAATCAAGTTCAGGAAAAGATGGATATAGATCATTTACTGTTGTAGGAGTAACAAAAACAAGTGGATGCACTACTAAAGGGCATGGCGGAAGATATAAATCAAAAGCACCTGTTGGGGCTGCTAGAAAAGCATTTAGTGAATTCTGTCGTACAAAAAGAATCAAAGGTGTCTGTACACTATTAGTTGTTATTAAAGAAATAACAAAGGGAAGTGCCGGGAAAACATATGCTTATAGATTAAAAAGACATAAGCTTGCCGAACCAATTATTAGATCTCCTCCTGGTGGTTCAAAAGAATATGTTATTGAATATACTGTTAAAGCTAAATCAATTAAATCTATACCAACTAGTTGTACAGATACGGACCACAAACAGTCAAGAGGAAGAAGAAAGCGTCATACTGCCAAAAAATATAAACTTACAGCTAATAATGTAAGAGCGGGAAGGAAAAGAGGTTCAGTCAAGAGAAAAGAGATGTTTATGAGAGGAGGTGCGGAAGGAAACAATAAAGGAAGTGATAGTGAATCAAAAAATACCACTAAAGGATGCAAAGTAAAGGCAAGAGTTGTTGAACACTATGTTTTGCCAAGCGACTTTAAATAAATAACATGATTATTCAATTCAAATTAATTTTAATAATTTATAAATATTATAATTATTATAATTAATCTTTAATCTTGTATTAAATATTAGAGGTTTAAAAATCTAAGTTAATACTATAATGCCAAGACAAAAAAAAAATAATAGTAGAAAAAGAAACTCTAATTTATCTAGGAAAAATAAAAAAGTTATAAAAGGAGGTACTCAAATACCAAGTTTAAGTCAACAACTTGGTATTCCAGAATGCGCTTGCTGTACTAAAGAAAAATGTAAAAGTTGGTATTCAGATGATATGCCTGAATTAGGATACAATATAAGTCAATATTCAGATGAAAATAATTCTTTGGCAGAACAATTTTTAGGCGGGACAAATGGAGTTGGTTCTGTTCCTACAGTTTTATCAAGTCCCGTTCCTCCAGTTTTATCAAGCCCGGTTCCTCCAGTTTTACCAAGCCCGGTTCCTCCAGTTTTACCAAGCCCTATTGCTCCAGTCTTACCAAATGCGGTTACTAAAGTCTTACCAAATGCGGTTACTAAAGTTTTACCAAATTCTGTAGCTCAAATATCAAATACCCCCATTTCTCCAGATCCGGCATATCATAACTCTAATACACAAAATTTAACAAATAAATTAGAATCCGAGTCTAGTAAGGAAGAATCTGGATTTATAGGTAATTTTTTTAAAAATATTTTCGGTGGAGGAAGAAAAATATCTAAAAAAAGATCTTATAGAAAAAGAAAAAAAAGATCTTATAGAAAAAGAAAAAATAAATCTCTTAAAAAAAAATAATATATATAGATATATGGCTGAAAAAAATATGTCAGATACTGATAAAACCGTACTAAATCTTAAAATGATATCTAATATTAAGGCAAATGATAAAATATATCTTGAAGATAGTTTAGTGCACATTGACTCCCCAACATTATTTCAAGGTGTTTTTAGATGGTTTCATGATTATAATAGAAAAGCAACTATGACCGACTTAAATGAAATAGCAGATAATGTTATTAAAATTACAGATTCTATTTTAAATATTAAGGAACCTTTAAAAGAAGACAACGCACTGTGTCAAAAGTTATTAGTTGAAATAACTGGAGCCATTGGGGGACTATCAAATTTGAAAATAACTTATTCAGATGATAATTTTATTACAGCTCAATTAGATATGATCAAGGACAAAATGAGAGATAGAAAAGATAAAATAATCACACAAATGAAAGTTACTTTTGAGAATTAGAATAATAATTATCTAAATAAATTTTTGATATTTCATATAATATATCATCGTACTTGTCGTTAATTATAGAATTTTCTTTTTTTTTTTTTAATGATTCTAAATCTTTTACAAATTTATCTAAAATAATAGTATCATAATTTGGCAAAATTTTAAATTTTAATTCATTCATTTTGAAATCTTCAACTATCCAACCAATTTTATTTAATTCCATTTTCAAATATGTTAATGATTTTTTAGATTTGAAACTAATTATACCTGATTTACATAAATCATAAACTAAAAAACCTTCAATTTTATTTATTTTTTTTTTAACATAAATTGTTAAAAATGTCATTTTTTTTGCTAATTTTAGATAATAAGCAGTACCAAAATATAACAGTGTACTCCAAAGTACATAAATATTAAGTTTTGATTCATTTCCTAAAAGTGTTGCTCGAATATTTATATAATTTTCAGTATTAATTAAATATTGATTATGTAAATTACTAAGATTTTTATACATAATTATAGAGTAATTTTTTGGAGATAACGAATAATTATAGTTTGAAATGATACTTGATATTTCATAGTCCATAAGATGTATTTCACTAAAATATGAATGTAATATTCCAGATTCTCCAATATCTAGATGAAGATGTATTTTATTTTTTTTAGCAAGAAGTGAAATACTTGCAATATCTTCTAATATGCCATGTGTATAACTTGGAGATGAAATTATATAAGCTATAGTATTATTACTTGTATTCTTTATTATATCGTCTAAATCTAATTTTCCATTTATATCGATTTTAATTTTTATAATTTTAAAATTAAACATTTTTATAAGTAAAAAATATTTTGGATTAACATTACTACCAATCATTATCTCTGAATTTGTGTTCTTTAAATTAGACAAAGATCTATATAGTAATATAATACTTTCATCATCACTAAATGTTAAAGTACTAAAATAATTATCAAGATGAAGATAATTATTAGTAAGTTTTACAATATCTATTTCCATTTTTCTTATCTCGTCTATGAATTTTGAATTAGTTTTATCAAACTCAATCATCTGTATTTTATTTATGAAATATTTAAATTCCAAATCTTTATTATTAATTTTAAACATCGAAGATAAATGATTGATTTTATTCAAAACCATATTTTTATTTGATTCTTTTGATAAATGATTAATCCTATTTTTATAATAAAATTTTTTAAAAAAATATTTTTTATAGAATTGTAATTTGGGTTTTACAATATGCTGTTCAATAAAAAAATAATAATTTAAATTCATCCTAATTAAAACTAAAAAGTTTAAATAAAAAAATAAAACTGACGTGTATGTTTTATATAAAAAATATAAAACAATTAGCATTAAATATGCTAATATTACTAAGTAATAGAACATTTATTATATTATTTAATCATCTTTAGGTTTATTAAGATATATATTTGAAATAAGATTTATCGATTTTATCTCTTTCTAAATATTCTTTATCAATGAGGCATTCTATTCTTTTTTTTATCAGATTGATGTTTGGTTTAAATTTACATGAGCATAATTCAACCGTTTTTGTTATTACATCATTAATGTTTAATCTCTTTGAAGATTTCATTATTCTCACTATTGAAGCATCTACTAAATATTTTCTATCTTCAACAACTCCTAAATTTTTATCTTCTTTTTCTATTTTTTTACTGTTATCTGATTTTTTTTTTAAATTAGACATTAAATTAATTTTAACTTTATCTTTTTTAAATCCTTCATTTATAAAATAATTGCCTTCTGAATCCTGTTTAATAATTCCAAAATTAAGTAAATAATCAAAATTAAGTTGTACAATTTCTTTATTAATATTATATTCTGTACTTAAATACTTGGTATTTAAATTTAATTTTCTATTATATTCAAGTAATATTACAGATTGAACGTAAGAAACATTGAGTATATATTTTCTTTTAAAATGGTTTGTTTCCAATTGTCCATAAGATTGAGATATCCAAGTAAGCTTTCTACCATTAAATTTCTGATTATAAAAATTTTCAAATTTATCTAATTCTGTTTTAATTTCAATTGGAAATATTACCGCATGCTGCTTAAAATTCCAAGTACCACTTGATAATACCATGAAATTGATTTTTTTAATATTTGATTCAGTACTTAATTCTTTACTATTAATGATATCTGATATTTGGTTCTTTAACTTATAGGTTTCATTCCCTAATATCATACTCATTTTTGAAACATAATTTAGTTCATAATCATTATATTTTAATAAAAGTCTTTTTGCTAAAAACATTTGGTAATATTTTATAAATATATCTTTGTCCTCAATGTATGCGAGTATATCTATAATATATTTTTCGTCATTAATATCTGTGCATTTTTTAATTATGCTATCAAAATATTTAGCTAAATATTGAGGAGCATTTTTATTTTGATTAATTAATTTTTTTAGTTCATCATCAATATTTTTTGATATTACTAAATTTGTGTAAAAATCTGGTTGAGAAAACAGTTTATATTTATCTAATATAAAATGATAATAATCTTCGTAATTATCTATTTTTTTAATTTCATCTTGATATGTTTTTATTTTTTCAACAATTTTTATAGTAAAATGGTTAATGTAAATTATATGATTTTTAATAAAGTTAAATATCACGTTTAGATTTTTAGTGTTAAAATCGCAAATGTATTTATTAATCGCATTATTGATAAAAGTATTTTTGGATAGTATTAAAACATCTTCATGAATGGTTTTTATAATTTTTTTATTTATATCACTAATAGACAATTTAGATATAAATTTATTATCAAAATCAATCCATTTTTTAGAAGCATCAATATAATCCATAATATCTACTTTATTAATTAAATCATTTGATTTTTGGCTATAATATAGTTCAGATATGTCTAATATATTTTTTTCTAATTTTTTACTACTAATTAATTCTTCTAGTTCATAATTTTTAATTTCGCATAAATTGATTATATTACTTATGTCATTAACTAAACTTAAATCTGTATGATCAATTATATTTGAGTCTCTTGTTTTTGTTATAATCGCATTTATTGTATTCATTATAGAGGCATCAAAATTTTTAAGAATTATTTTATTGAAGCATAAATATCCTAGAGATAAGTATTCGAAATAAACTGAATTGTAATCATTAAGTCTACAAATAAAGTTTTTGTTGTAATATTCGCAAATGTTATTTATAATTTTTATCTTAATTGCATAATCATTCCAATAATCAGCTATATTTCTTAAAATATTATTTTTATCAAATAGTTTGCTTTTTTTTGATAATATATCTAATAATGTCGCTTCAAATTTTACATATTCATTAATTATTAATTCATTGATTTCATTCTCATTAAGATTCTGATTAGAAGATATTAAAATACAAAATTGGTATATTTTAGTATAAAGTTGTATGTACTTTGTTCTATCGCAGTAATTTAAATTTAATAATGTGGTTTCTAATTCAGAATGTGGTATCAAAGATTGATATATTTCCATTTTGATAATTTTTTAAATATTGAAATTTTAATTTCAATTTTATATAAATGATAATTCCGCAGCATTTGGTTTTTCAACTAATATTTCTTCATTATTCATATTATATTGTCTAGTATTGTATTTATTTTTTTTATAAAATTTAAGTCTTTTATTACATTGATTATCAAATACTGAAAAATTATCAAAAATATCAACAACTAATGGTATTTTATTTCTCTTACTTTCTTCTTTCCTTAGAATTCTACCAACAGCTTGTTCAATATTACTTTTGGGAGAAACAAGTATTACACTATCCAAATCTTTACAATCTAGACCTTCCTCCGCCATTGAAAAGGTTGCTAACATTATTTGCTTTGTTTCTGAAATTTTTAATTCAGCTTCTTTCATTCCTCCTAAATAATATCCTGTACTACAAATGTTATTTTCATCAAGTTGATCTTTTATAAACTTCAGTTGTGATTTTCTATTACTTAGAATAAGAGTTTTTCTATTTTCTTTAACAAGTGTCTTTATTTCATCTAATATTAAATTATTTCTGGGGATATAATCGCAAATGTTATTCATCATTTTTGATGTATTTGGTTTATTTTGATAGTTTATTTCTATCTTAGAATACTCATCGTCTTCAGAATAGTATTTTATAATTTTTACATTAACTGTTTCTTGTTTTCTTTTTTTAATTTGAAATACAATATCTCCTAAATACCATTCAAAAATTTTTTGTAATCCATCATTTCTTTTTGGAGTCGCGGATAAGCCTAAGGTATGCTTACAAGCAGTTTTAAATAGAGCTCTTGAAAAAACTTCGGCCCCTAAATGATGGCATTCATCAAATATTACTAAACCAAAAGAACTAAAAGCATCTTCTTCAAAATCTTTTTGTGAAATAGTTTGAAGCATCCCTAAAACAACATTTTTATCTTCTATATCAAAAATATTTTTTTGAACCGTTCCTATATTATAGTTTTCTAAAAATTGCGAAATTCTTTCCTTCCATTGATTCATTAAAAATTCTTTATGAACTATTATGAGTGTTTTCATTTTCAATCTAGCCGCTATATGTAATGCTATTACGGTTTTACCATATCCACACGGAACAGAAATTATACCTCCTCCTTGATCTTTTGCCGCTTCAAGATATGTGTCCACTACTTTTATTTGATTTTCTCTAAGTTGTTTGGTAAAATTAATATTTATTGGATCGCCATCTAATATTCTATTTTTTTTAGGTTTACCAAATTTTTTAAATCCATAATACCGTGGCAAATATAACTTACTATAACTTTCCATAAATACTGGAAAAGGACTAGAATCAGATGGATAGTTTTGATTTACATAAGGTTTAACAGTTAAATCTTTTCTCAGTAATTGTAGTTCTTGTGAAGATAATTCGCTCTTTACTATTGAATACCCCCTTTTGCTTAATGTTGTATTAAGATTTGTCATATAATAATATATATTTATATACTTAAGTTAATCAATTTTATTTATTTAATTGATTACTAATTAAATAATTAAACATTTTTTCTAAAATAATTTTCTAATAAAGTAGTATAACATATGAATAGATCAAGTGAAATTATGAAGAATAGTAATAATAAAGTTAAAACAGTTTCTAAAAAATTGGATAATTATTTAAAAAATGAGAATGTTTCTAATATAATTTGCGGTTTATTAATAGTATATGCAATATTTATTGTTCCTAGATTGTCTTTAGGGGTATTATCAATTTTTGATAATTTATTTTTTAGATTATTTATGATTGTTGTGATTGTGCTTGTTTGTTTACATGATCCAATAATTTCATTATTAATGGCTATAGCATTTGTTGTTTCAATACAGCGATTAAGTAAAGTGAAACAAGGTGCTTCTAATGTTCGGGAAGAAACTTCCCGAGAAAATTCATTAGATAATGCTGTTAATGAACTTAATAAAATGAATAATTCTAACAATGTTAATAATTTAATGAACAATCAAAACTTAAATAATGTCATGAATCACCATAATTCTATTGATAGAGCTGGATCAGGAATGTATGATGGATCTGAAATGATTGCACCAATTGATGTATACAAAAATAATTTTATAGATAACAACACAAATCCAAGTCTACAACTAAGTGGGAATTTCAATAATGTAGGAGGAAGATCTTCTATTGTAACAATAGGTGATAAATTAAACGATAATGGTATGTCTGGTATAAAACCAAATCTTGTAGAAAACTTCCAAGACCATCACCATGTTGATCGTCATGATGTAAATGATCCTTCTATTAATGTTATAAATAATGGAATACCTCAAGATTTAGGAGTGAATAACTCCATTAATACAAATGGAAATATTAATAACCAAAATGTAAATTCTAATAACCCAAATGTAAATGCTGATACAAGTTCTAATAATGTTTTAGCAAATGCAGTTGTTAACGATCAAACTAATAGAGGAGACAGAAATGTCAATAACGGTACTCTTGAGGAAGATATAGCATTAGAAGCTAAAATTGTACCATCTAATTCCTACGAAATTAATAACTTAGAAATATTAAAAAACAATTCTGAACAACAGGTAGACATTAATGATGGAAAGATTGAATTAAATAATAACTCTAATAACTCTAATAACTCTAATAACGCCAATAATCAATTTAGATTTATAGATAATAATTTAATGGATAGTGTTAAACATCCGGCATTCAATACAATTACTGATAATGTATTTACGACGGATAAACAATTTAAGAACGCCCAGTCTGATAATGTTCCTGAATCAAATTATGATGGACAAATAAAAACATTCACAACTCAACATGGCGCTCAAGGTTTAAATAACCCAAGTGGAATATCTGGAACCAGATTGGTAAATACAAGTGCTTCTTTTTAAGTTTGATTCATTCTATTTATTTTTTGATTTATTTTAAATATGGTATTAGAAAATCCTGAACCTGCTAAAATATTCTTACCTGCTAAACTATTAAGTATTTTTTGCATTATTTCATATCTATATAGCCATTTAACAATAAAGTAAGAATCAATCAACAACAATGAAAAGGCAAATATTAAAGAAATTATTTTTATTATTTTTGAAATTCTCTTGGGGATACCATCATCCTTAAACTTACTATATTTTACCTTTTTGTTAATTTTTTTTTTTATTTTTGGGGCCGCGGGAATACATCTGAGAAATCTATCATTTGTAACTAAATCTCTTGAGATTGGATTCGGGTCAGGCATATCTTTAATTTCTTCTATTTCTACATTAGAATTATAGTATATATCTCTATTTCCTAGAGATTGTATACTTCTTGAATTATTGCTAATATTATATTTAAATGTTTCTAAATTAGTTTCACTTATTGTACCAACTTCTTCAAAGACTACCCAATTGTATTTTTCTGTGCACGGTGGATAGGGGAGAGATCCTTCATATAAAAAAAAAGATTTCTTTTTTGGTAATATCATTTCAGCACTCCAATCTTTTGATACATTTACAATTTTTTCTTGAGAATTAGATGATATAGGAATTTCATTAATAAATTCATTAATAAATTTTTCTAAATTACCACTATGATCTCCTTTTTTAAATAAACAACTCAAAATTATTCCATTATCAGAATTATTTGGTTTTGTAATTCCTAGACTGTGATAAAGACATATTTCCATATCATATTTTGTACCATCGATTGTATGAAGACTTGGACTATGTATTGATATTTTTTCTAATGAATAAAGTACATTTTTAAATTTAATTCTAGATCCTGAATCATAGTTGAGAACTATTAGTTTATTATTGTCATTGATTATTTTACAACGACTCGGTTTGTATAAGTTTGCTAATTTACATAATAAATTACATTTTAGTACTGTTTCAGTTGATATATTTACAGGAGACTGATTGTTAGATGCACAAACTGGATATTTTCCTACCCAGTTTTCTTCTTCCATATAAGACCAATCTTTTGAGTTCATATTATTATAAATTGATATTTTTTTTTTATGAATAAATAATATGCTTATGATTAATTTTTTAATCTTATTAATATTAATTGTTATAGTATATTTTACGAATATACAAGAACATTTTATAAATAAAATGAATATTCTTAGTGAATTAAATGAATCTGAATCAGAGGATCTTCATAATTCATTAGAACATGTACACTTAAAAAGTAATAATAGTTTAGCAGAGGAAATATCCCACGGGGAATCAATTTATAATACTGATAATGATATCATATATTTAGAAGAAACTAGTATAGGAGGTAAAATAAACAAAGTTGAAAATGAAAATGACAATATTAAAAAAAAAAAAAGTTTTTATAATATTTTAGGATCTATTTTTAATTTAGATGAAGAAACAGACACTGAAATAAATACTGATATAAAATTAGAATCTGAAAATAAGGATGAAACTAATTCTCAAATAATGTTATCTACTTCTTCTGAAGTAGCTATCGAAGAAGCGGAAGAAGCAGAAGCACATCTTAAATTAAAAAATCCTAAATTACAAAAAAATATTTTTTCTAAAAAAAAATTTCCTGATAAAAATATTGACTTTAATAAAATAAATGATATAGAAATCGATTTTTCTTTAGAAGATACATCTAAAATTTATAACAATATTATAAATACGGTAAATTTAAAAAAAAAAAAATATAATTGTAATCAACTTGAATATAATTATGGAGATAAAGAAGCTAATATTGTTGATAATGAAGATTTAATAGTTGATACAGTCCAACCTTCAAATTATGTTAATTTTAGACAAAAATTTAGTGAATCAAATGTTAAATATAAAAAAAAAATAATAAAAGATGATTTAGCATATTGGACAAAAAGAAGTGATATTGCTAGACCATGGTTTAAACATAAAGATTAAATCAAAACAAAATTGATTTTTTATTTTCATTCAAAATGTATACAAATGAGCAGAAATCTAGGATATTCACTTAAGTCTAACCTTAAAGAAGAGTCCGACGTAGAAGATGATATTGGGGAAGGAAACGTTAAAAGAATAAACAACGATATATATTTTTATTCGGACGTAACTACTCAAAGTATACTAACACTTAATTCATTAATTAAGAATATTGAAATTGATTCACAGATTTTAGGTATAAGATTGCAAATTGATCCTCCTCCGATAAGATTACATATATGTAGTGATGGTGGAGAGGTATTTGCTGCGCTTTCTGCTGTTGATACTATAGTGAACTGTAAAATACCAATATTCAGTATTGTTGAGGGGACGGCTGCTAGCGCTGCTACACTTATTTCAATTGTTTGCGATAATAGAATGATAACCAAGCATTCACATATGCTAATACATCAATTATCAAGTGAATCTTTTTGGGGGAAAATGAATGAATTAGAAGACGAGATGCAGAATTTAAATAGAACAATGTCAGTTATTAAAAAAATTTACCTTGATAATTCTAAAATAGCCACACAGAAAATTAATGAAATTTTACGAAAAGACTTACTTTGGGATTCATCAAAATGTAAAAAGATGGGTATTATAGATGAAATTCTTTAATTAAATTAATTAAAATTCTATGTCCAAAATAGATTTTTTTTTATGTTGTTATATATTATGGCAAATATTTATAAGGAAAATCTTATATTTTTATCACAAATTTCAAAAAATGATCTAATACAAATACAGAATGATAAATTAAAAATAAACGATAAGTGGCTTGTATCAGTTGGCGGATACAATTTAAGAGGCGAAAATACAGAAGTTATAGAAGATATTATTGAGAAATCTTTTTTTCAGGTATTAACTGAGTTAGAACTAATTTTAACTAATTCTAAGGACCGTAATTTAGAAGATAGCGATTGGAAAGATAAGCTTAAGGAAACATTTACAGTTAACTTAAGTATTATAAAGAAGTCTTTAGAAAATCTAAGTATGTTATCTGTATCAGGTCAGAAATATAAAAAATTAGACAAAATCGCAAGTAAAGTACAAAAAGCATTAAGTAAATTGGAATCAATATTTAATAAAAATGAAAAAGATACAGATTCTAGTTCGGATTTAGATACAGATTCGGATCTAGAAACTGATTCTGATTCAGAATCTCAAAATGAAGAAGATTGTAATAGAAGATATAATGTAAATAACATAATCAGCTATATTACAGGTTATGTATTTTGGGCATATGGATGTTTATGGAACTTTTTGTCAAGATAATTTACCAAAATGAAAAACTTGACTTTTTATTTTTTTTTTTAGATTGTTTAGTTTTTGTTGTTTTAAAATCTAGATCAGGACAGCCAATATTTATCTTAATTTTTTTTCCTAAATAATTTACATGAAGTTTATTTAACTTTGTAAGATGTTTAATGAATTGTTTATTTGCTTTAGTGCATTTTTTATTTTTTTTAAACTTTTTTGATATTTTATGACTTCTTTTATGTAGAGTTTTTATATTAGGCATAATATTATTAGAGATATTTATTTTAAAGCATTTTTCTATTAAATCTTGTATTATCTAATTCAATAGATTTTGGATTAACCGCAGTATTTTGAGTAAATTTTATTACATTTGATATATGACTATCTTTTTTACTATTCTGAATTTTCAGATTTGAACCTTTTATTAACGTTTTAATGTTATCGATGATATCACTAACTTTAGGTTCCTCTGTTCCCGCGGGACGAGGCTTAACATCAATTAAAACTTTATTCCCTTGAAATTCAATATTATCTAATCTATAATCTTTTATACCTGTTCTTGATGTAATACTGTTTCTATACAATTTTTCTCTTATATCACTATTATAAAGTTCTGTATTTGATTTATTAAGCTCATAGTTCAATGTTATATTTGCTTTTTCATCTAGTAAATCAGCTTCATACTCAATAAATTTATCAATTAATTTAAAATTCATTTCATTTGGTTCTGAATAAGAATTATTTGTATGAAAAAAATTATTTGAATCTTTCCAAATGCTCATTTTGACATTCGGAATTTGGATAGAACTCCATACTTTTTCTTTACTCACATCAATATCTAAATATTCAAGAGGTATACAATTTATTATATTACTTTGGGTAGGTTCAATATCTCCTTTGGTGCACACAAAACCTAAACAACCATAACCTGTAGGAGGTTCCGGCTTCCAAAAAGTAGCTTCTATATTTTTCCCTATAATACTTGAAACATATTGTGTACCAAAACCTTCTGGTGGCTTAGTTATTGATTTATTTACTAAAAGTGTCTCTAAATTATTATTAGGGTTATAATTTTTCGATGACTTGTTTATAACAATATCTCCTACAGAGACAAAATTTTTAGTATTTGTGGGACGCCAAATAACAAAATATTCTTTTGTATGTTGATTATATTTTTCATAAATTAATTCGTAAGATTTAGTTTTCTTTGTTTTTATTTTTTTTTCTACATTTAAAAATTTTGGATTTATTTTAAAAACTTTTTCACTGGGTTCAGAATGAACGCTTTTTTCATTAGAAATAAAATGAGGACTATCATTTATAGACCAAATTTGCTGTCCACTACTTTTATTTTTTATTGAGACATCCCCAATTCCGGTTGTCAATACATATTTATTTGGTATGCATCTAATGTGTTTGTGTACAGAAGGTATTTTATTATTTGGTAGTCTATCATGATATATATGACCTAAAGATTTATAACCTTTATATGTAATAGGTTTCCAAAAAAACCCACCCTTTTTTATATTAGAAACAACTGTTGATGGTTCATATCTGACAGGTCTATCACGAGGATTATTTTTCTCTTCTGATTTAACTAGTATAGATAAAATTTTAGGATATTGTTTTCCCTCAGTGCACACGTGTCCGAGTGGGTAAAAATCATTAATAGGTCTAGGAGTCCATATAGAATAATTCATCTCTTTATTATGTAAAACCAGATCATATGTTAATGTTTTTTTTATTGTTAGTGAATTATTAGAAGTGAAATTTTCTACACTTAGCGGTATAAAAAAACTATATAACAATAATATAAATGTTAAAATTTTATAAATTATATCTAATTTTTTCATCATAATTATTATAATTATATATTTTTTTTTAATAAATAAATATTAATAAACTTATTCAACTAATAAACAATTGGGAGATATCTTGGTTTATCAAATTTATATATTTTGACCTTAAAATCACCATTATATGCTGCTATTTTTATCATATCATCATCATATAATTCATCACATCCATAATCTCCTGTACAATTTTTATTTTTGTACTCTATAGGTATCTTTACTGTATTAAATTTGTCTGATCCAGCATAATACGTCCATTTACTTGAATTAGCATAAAGTGGTTTACCAAATAGTGGTAATATATTTGTTTCTGAATTATTCCCTATTTGATTTGTATCGTTACTAACTTGGTCTCTATAAATCATTCCTACTTGTTGAAAATCTCCTAAATATCCTTTTGTTTGAATATTAATTGGAACACCATGGTTAAGCGTGTAAGGTAATGTTTCTATATGATAATTTCTTCTTAACGGTGCGAGTAGAGGGTCATTCATTATTTGCCTATCTTTGTTCACTAAATATAAATGGGAATGATCTTCAACTTTTTCTTGTTTTTCTTGTTTTTCATAATTATCTTTTTTATTTTCAATAACTTCTGTACTTTTTTCTAAATTATTTTTCATTTCTTGTTGTTTAATTTCAAGTGTTTTTATTTGTTCATTTATAGTTTTACTATGTTCTTTTGTAAAATGAAAAACTCCAAATAATAGGACTATAAATAAAACTATAAATGTATGATTATTAATACATATAGATCCAGGAGGACAAGTATCTATCATACTATATACAGATATAATATTTAATATAATTTAAGTTTATTAAGTTCAGCATAATAATTCTCTAAATTATGAATATTCACTTTAATGGTTTCTATAAATTCTTTAGCTCTTAATAGTTTTTTCTTATCAAATCTTAAATTATCAATTTGTGTTTGATTATGGTTTATTTTAAAATTTTTTATTTCTTTAATTACGTTCTTAATTGGAATATCTATTAAAATCATTTCAACCTCAGAATCAATATCATAATCAATTGTCTCATTAACAATAATTTTCTTAGCATACCATCTATGATGACCGTCTATTATAAATAAATCTTTAGATACTACTATTGGTTTAGTATCTATTTGTTCTTTTATTGATTTTTGAATATTATTAACTTTATTTCTATCTAGTTTTTTTATCGTAGGATTAAGATTGAATATACTTATTTTTTTTTTTAATACCTTAATGTTTTTGTTTTTTAAATCTTCAATAAATGCGTCAAGCAAGTCATCACTTATTAGGCTTTTTAAGTTAGTTGATATTAATTTAGGTTCCAACTTAAAATCATCTTCTTGATTTACAATTTCTTTCTTATTTTTTTTTTCTTTAGGATTCTTGGTGTGTTTACTTATTTTCTTTTTTTTAGGTGGTTTAACAGTATTTTCATCATCTTCAATGTTATATTCTAATTCAAAATTTTCTAATAAATGAAAATTTTTGCATATACCTATAATAATTGAAATTATATATGATATTATAAGACTATTATAGTGATTTTTTGATAGAGAATAAAATACTATATAGCTTATAAGAAAAATTATTACATTTAATGGTTTTTTATGTTTAATATTAACTATCAAATATAATAACACTAAAAATATTATACCTACATTATATATTTTAACAGGCAACATAATATAAATATACAAAAAAAAAATCTAACTTAAATATTTGTTAGAAAAATAAAAAACTAAACCAGATACTAGTCCCAATAAAACTGTTGTTATAGACTGTAAATTATTTACTAGAATATCTCTTTGAGGGACTATTTTTTGTATTAATGATCTAACTTGTGGAAGACTTAACAGTATGAAAGTCACTGACACTAAAAGAGGGGATTTTACTTCTTTTTTTACCGTTTCTAAAAGAGAAACATCTTCTAAGGGAACTTCATAGTTCATAGGTTCATTGACAATTTCTTGTGGTTGATAATCAACTTGGGTTTGAATATTTTGGATAGGTGGTTCAGGTTCTAACATTTGAACTGTAGGGGGCTCTTTCATCGATGTTTGTTGTGTGTCATTTTGATTTATTTCATTAAGTATTTCGGATACCAATTCATTTTCATGTTCTTTTTGCTCATTTGATAATACTGGTTCAGGCTCATTTTGACTAGGCAAAGTATTAATAGGTGTTGATGATACAGGCATTTATATTTTTTACATATATAATCTTAAAAATAAAAAAACGTATCGAATTAATTACAAGGTGTATTAATAGATTTAAATTTATAGCAGTTATTTCCGAATTTATAAATGCTATTTTCTACTGTGTCTATTTTAGGACCTTCAATGGTAATACAATTCCGAGTTTCACAAGCAGATCTGAATAGAGATGCTATTCCAAGGCCTAAAATAATTGATATTATTATTTTCTGATATTTTTTTTCAAGCATATATTATAAAATTATATTTTTTTTTCTATGGCATTTTTTGTACATTTAACTTGCGTTTTATTGTATTTATAACATGCTTTATTCATTTTATTATAATAAATTGTGTCTGAATTCTCAGGTGTAGGGTAAACAAACAAAACTTCAGGGCTTGGAGTAAATAAATAACAATAGAGTAACCCTATACCAAGAGATAAAAGAAAAAATTTAGGTTCTATTTTTGATAAAATATAATTCATTATATATATAATTAATATTTTTTATTCATAGTCCGAAAAATTACAATCAATATATTCTTCCTCATCTGAACTACTGTCAACATAATTTTCATGTTCGTCATGCTCATTATCATTCATTGTATATCTATAATTATAATTATCTTCAATGAAATCATCGCAAAACATTTCATCTTCAGATTCACGATCATCATATTCTATATTTTCAACGTAATATTCTTCCAGAAGTTTATTTTCCTTATCTATTTCCTGTCTCTTTTGGGCTTCTATTTTTTGAATATTATTCCAAAAACTATTATATTTTATAGTTTCTGGGTGATTTCTATTTTTTATATAAGTCAAATATTCTTTAGATTTGAAATATGGCCTTAGCCCACAAAGAGATATGAACTTAGTCATATCTTCTTTCATTTCACTTCTTAGATTATAAATATTTATTGGTTCCCCAAAAAGATTATTTTTCTTTGGCTCAGAAATGCTAATAGACGGCCTCTGATTTATAGGTACCGTTTTTGAAAACCATGTGGGTTCAAAAGTTTTGCTCATTGTTCCTTAGTATTCAGATATTTTTATATATAAATAATAAAGAATATTATTAATCAATTTTTTTTACACAAAAAGCAACTATTAATTATTTGCTTTTTTAGTTATCTTTAGTTTAGAACCTTTACCCTTTTTTTTAGGCTTCTTTGTCTTTTTGGAATTATTACTTCTTTCTAATATTTGACTTAATACAGAATCTAAATTATTTTCAGATCCCTGTTTTTTTTCGCTAAATAATTTCAAACTTTTAACAACTTTAGCATCATCTTCATCTCTAAGAGGTTCACTTGCTCCGGATCTTGATAAATCTATAGTTTCGGGTTCATTCTCTTCATCTACTCCTTGAATTACTTGACCTAATTCTGCTAGTTGTTCAGGATCATCTATTCCTTCTAATTCATCATCTAAATTATCAAAAGATAATCCATCTCCTTGAGGGAGGTGGTCTTCGCCATCATCACCTAAAATATTATCTATATCATCACCTAAAATATTATCTAAATCTCCCAATTTTAATGCGTCTTTTGATGGAGTTTTTTGTGAGTTTATTTCTTCTAAATCAACCTCATCTGGTTCTGTGCTATCTAAAACAACTTCCTCTGCTTCTTCAGTATCTAGATCAACCTCATTTAGTTCTTCGGCATCTAAATCCCCTACCTTTGGTTCCACAGTATCTATATTAACATAATTTGGTTCTGCATTTAGTTCTAGGTTTGATTCTTCTGCTCCTAAACCAACATCATCTGGTTTTAATGGTGAATTATCTTTAGACAACCCTAAAGTATCAATATTAAATTTTTCACCACTTTCAGTAGGGGACCCAAATAATTGATTTTCTAAGGTATCTCCTTCTGTTTTATTAGTTTCTTTATGTTCTCGTGAGAAATCAACAAAAGATAAATTAGGTGGTAGCTCTCCTGATTTTTCTAAATTATTATATAGGTCCCTTATTGGATCATTGCTTTTTTTATTCAATAAATCCGGTTTTTCGGTATCCTCTCCTTCTCTTACTATTGGTTCACTAATTATTAAAAAGTCTATTTTTTTTGTATTATCTTTAATACTATATATTTTGTCTTGAATATCTTTAGTATGTGTACTTTTAATGTACAATTTAATTTTATCACGAGTTTCTGATCCAATGTCAATTTGCACTGATTGTCCCGATTCAGAAGGACTTTCTAATGAAGCTTCGGATATTTCTTCTATAATTTCATTATACTTAAGTTTATCGCTAAATTTTGCTTCTCTATAACTAGTTTTAAGATCATTTAATATTTCCATGTTATATGATATTTTATTTGCTAAATCTTGGTATTGATGTATTATTTGATATTGAGTACTACATGTATTAAATTCTTCTTTGTTTTTTTCAAATATTTCTATTTTTTGTTCTAAGTTTCTTGGTTTTTTTTTATTCAAACTTATTTCTATAAAATTATCTCTTTGCACTCTTAGGTGTGAAGAAATATTATTTAGTTTTTCTTTTAAATATTTTATTAGTATATCAATTTTAATATACCTTGGAGGTATTATTTTAAAATCACTATCACAAGGTCCTTTTGCTTTACATTTTCTTATGTATTCTCCTTGTTCTGTTCTATGATAAACATTTGTTTTAATATATGTTTTTTTTGTTCTTTCAGAGAAAAACTCTTCTAGTAAACTTAAATACTTATTATAATCTTCGGATGTTAAACTATCCAAATAACCCTTTACTTCTTCAAACATGCCGTTATCTAATACATTTAAATTTTTTGGTAAAATTGATTCTATTTCGGACACCGAATGATAGGCTCCACCCTCTAAATAAGGTAGTTTACTTAATTTATTCAATTTATTATAACTATTCAAAATATTCGTTATTTTCAGTGTATCATCTTCGGTTATATCTTCTGACTTATCTTCACTTATATCTTCAACTTCTCTTTCATAATTGGATTTATCAGATTCTAATTTGGTTTTATTAGATAAATCTAAGTCAATATCTTCAACAGATTCATCTAATTTTTTTTCTTTTTCTTCATTTTCATTTTCATTTTTCATGTTTTTATCGAAAATTTCAATTTCCTTAATATTTTGGGTATCTAATTCTGATGTATTATCTAGATCTATTTCATTATAATTTGAAAGATTCAAGTCAGATACATCATTTAGGTTTAAATCTAGCTGATTTTCATTTAAATCTTCTGTGTCTAATCTAATTTCTGATAATCCTCCTTTTTGTATATCTGATACAGATAAATTAGTATTATCATCTAAACTATCTAATTCAATACTATCTAATTCAATACTATCTAATTCAATACTGTTTTTATCAGCACCACCTGCTTGTAAATCTAATTGATTTGAATTAGAATTTTCTTTATCTAAATTTAAATCAATTTCTAACATATTCCCATCTTCAAGATCATTTTTATTTTGATCAGTGTCTATATTGATATCATTTGGTATATCAAGTGTAATTTCTTCTAATTCTGAAATACTTGGATTTGACTCATTTTTAGCATTTAATTTATCAATTTTTGAAAAGTTTATTTGTGGATTATTGGATGCGTCTATATCAAATTCTTTTTCGCGTTGAATCATATTATCCCCGGTCAGTTTAATAACTTTTATATTTGGATCAGGATTAGTTAGATTAATTTCTTCCATATATAATTTATAATATATAAATTTATTCTATATAAAACAATTAAATATTTTGACAATAATTAATTAAAATATATATTATATATATGGATAAATTAAAAAATATTTTTAATAATTGTAATGATTTAGAGTCAGCATACCTTTCTAAACAAAAGGAATTAAAAAATTTATTAGAAAAAAATAAAGAATCAATTAAATCAAATCAATCTGTTGATACAAAAAAATTAAAAAATTTAATAGAAAAGGCAAAAAAACATATATTAACTAATAAACAATTAGATCAAATGAGGACAGAACAAAATGATATAATGAATAGTTTTTATAAAATAGATAAAACCAACGTTTACAAAAGAGAAAGTCAAGTACCCGAAGTACATAAACATATAACTCATGTATCTCCTATTCAAATAGTTAAAGTAGATAAAAATAACAATGTTGAAAAAACAGACGATAATAAAAGTATGTCTAATAATTTAAGACAAAAAATAGACAATATGGTAGAAGCTAAGAAAAAGGAATTAAATAACTATACATTTGATAAATCAAAACAATTAAATAAATTAGCACAAAAATCTTCCTATGCGAAGGAGACACCCTCATATAAAAAAAATGAATCTAATAAAATAACTGAACAAGATCAATTTACAAACGAACAATATCGTAAATATCAAGAGAGGAAAGAACAAGATCTAGAGAGAAACGAACAAGACCGTAAAAATAGAGAAAGAAAAGCAAGAGAAAAGAAAGATTTAAATCGTAAAGCTATTGAAAAGAAAGATCAAGAGCGTAAAGACAAACAAAAAGAGGAAAAGAGCGAAGACATAAATAGTAAAGAAATAAAACATAAGAAAAGAAATAAAAATAAGACACAAAAGAAAGAACAGAAAGAAAGGGTAAAAAAAAAGAAAAATAAAAAATCTAAATTGAAATCAAGAGGCCCCGAAACTAAAAAAAAAGTAAAAACTAAAAATAAATTAGGTATTAGTAAAAAAGTATGTTCAAAAAATAACATTGAGCAATACTTATCTCAAAAAGGTTTAATTGATACAGAAATAAATACAAATCAAAAAAAACCGAATATATCTGAAAATCAAAATGCTTCTAAAAATAAATTAAATTCAAAAAAAAAAAATAAAAATAGAAGAAATAAAAAAAGAAATACAGAGGAATTAGATTTAGATAAACTCAATTTGTTTATGAATAAGGGTAGAACAAATCAAACTGATAAAAAATTAACTTTATATCTAAATAAATAAAATATATGTTTAAATTAATGAGTATTACCAATATTTTAGACGATTTATCTACTGTTATTGATCAATGTATGAAACTTAATAATGAATATGTTAAAAAACACGATGAACTTAAAACGGTATATAGTTCTTATGTTTCATTAAGCAATCAGTGTAAAGATAATGATGAAGAATTAAATTACTATCTTTATAAATTACTTAATGAAACAGATAAAAAACTTATAAGTAAATCTAAATTTAATTGTCTTATTAATGAACAAAAAGATTGGATGAATGAATTTGATGATATAAATAAAGAACTATCAAAATTATATCCAAATACTTACTGAGTTAATTAGATTATAATATTATTTTTTTTTCTTCTTAAATATTATTATGTCCAATGATAATGGATCTGGTTCTTTTGTAAAACCATTTACAACTGATAAAAATATTTCAACATCTAATGAAAATTTAGCAGGACTAACTGAGACTTATTATAATCTTTTGTCATTAAATAAAATAGATATTGGGCTGCAAAATATATATTTTGAGAAAAATAACATTATTAAAATGATAAAAGATTATATTACACCAATAAACCCAAATTTAAATTTAAATATATCTATAGAAAAATCAGAGGGGTATATATCACATAATCAATTAACTGATCATATAAATAATACAGAGCATGTCCCTAAAGATTATAAAAGTAAAAGCGAAACACCTGATATTAAAGCGGAAGATAATACATCAGATAAACTAAAAATTAAAGATTCTAAAAAAACAAAAAAAAAAGATAAAAACGGAGGAGGTAAGAGTAAAAAAAAAATATACAGAGGTGGTGGTAGTAAACCTGATATATTTGCAGGTATTAATGATAAAACATTAGGAAATGGTCTTTTAAATGACATTAATTCAGTTCTTGGAAGTATGGATAAGGGAAAAGTATCAATAGGCAGTGGAACTAAAAGTGAAATAAATATAGGTTCTTCTACAGGAACACCTGACATATTACATACAAAAATAATAGAAGATACACAAAAATTATCTGAAGATTGGGAAGAAGTAATAAATAAAGATACCGGAGAGGTTTATTATAAGAATAAAATGACTAGTGAAATAAAACGGGCAAACCCAGTTATAGATACTGAAAACAATAACGAAAATAACGATAATAATGACAACAACGATAATAACGAAAATAACGATAATAATGACAACAACGATAATAATGATAATAACGATAATAATGACAACAACGATAATAACGATAATAACGACAACAACGATAATAACGATAATAACAATGGATTGCCCGAAATGTGGAATTGGGATAATATGAAAAGAAAGATTGACGATCAAAAATTAAGTAATGATAACAACAACGATAATAACAATGATGAAAATAATGATAACAATAATGATAATGAAAATAACAATGATGAAAATAATGATAACAATAATGATGATGAAAATAACAACAATGATGAAAATAATGATAACAATAATGATAATGAAAATAACAACAATGATGAAAATAATGATAACAATAATGATAATGAAAATAACAACAATGATGAAAATAATGATAACATAAATGAAAATAATAACGACAACGAAGAAAATAATGATAACAACAATGATAATGATAATGATAATAATAACGACAATAATAATGATAATAACAATGATAACGAAGATAATAACGACAATAACAATGATAACGAAAACAACAATGATAATAATAATGAAAATGTTTCTCCGAATAATGTAATAATTAATCCTGAATCAGACAAAAATAATTCAAATATAATGTTGGGAACAGGTAGTGGTTCGGATTCTAATATAGAACTTAGTAAAAATAAAATACATTTAATTGCCATTAAGATAAGATATAAAGGTAAAATTGAAGATATAAATAAATTAAATCTACATGGTAGAAAAATAGTAATCAATGATGTGGAATATATCATTAATTCTTTAGGACATTTATGGAATCTACTTAATCAATGGGAAGGAAGAAACGCAGTTACGAGATATGTTGGAGAAGAACAAAAAGATCATAGAGTTAAAAGATTCAGCAACTCTGTTAATTATTTAAAAAAAATAACTCATCGTCTTAGAGATTGTACAGAGTTATCTGTTGCATATAAAATAAAACACAAAGAGGTAGAAGAAATGTTATTATCTATACGTAAATTATATAGTTTAATTATTTTTTTAAGAGATCAGATAGAAAAAAATCAAAAAAATTATGACACTTTAGAAAGATTAATTTTAGAAATTGTTGTTGCTATGAATCAGGATTATCATATTCCATATGACGAGCTTGTAAGACTTAAGGAAATACAGCAAAAGATAGCTAAAGATGGAAAAGATTTAGAAGAAAGATTTAGATTAGTATCAAATCAAATTTTAGATAGATTAAGTAGATCTGGTACTCTTAAGGATGATTCTCCAACTGATATAGGAAATGAATTCCCTATGGATCTGAAAGGATTAAAGAGAGATGAAAATGTAATGAGTTCTCCTCAAGCAGCAAAGTTTGAAAAATATGTTTTACCACAATCCACAGAACAACCATCTCCTGCTCCGCCAAACTGGGATGTTACTAAATATTATAAGACGGAATACAGTAAACATGATAATCTACCAAGAGGTCAAGGAGATCCGGTGGAAAAATACATTAATCCAACACAATTAGAGAAGGATAAAATAAAAAATGACTCTGTTGAGTTTGGAGAATATAACCCAAAAGCTACTGTACCAAATAATTCCCCAAATTTTGGTAGTACGCCTTTTGTGAATAAGGAAATTGAATTGAGAGAGAAAGAGAATACTAATTTACTTGGCCACCTAAGAGATGCAACTCTTCATAGATATAAGAATGAGGAAATTAGTTCTAATGGTTCAGAAGAGAAATTTACAATGGAAGAATATGATAAACAGGACATTAAACAAGCAGAATTAAAAGCCAAAGAACAATTAGTAGAGGATCTATCCAATAAAAATGTTAATAGTTTACCACCAGGTGTAGGAATAATAGATAATAACGTTGTTGGGGGGCAACAAAATCAATTAAATATTAATCAAAATTCTAATACAATCACTGATCATTCTACCCAACCGATTAATCAATTAGTCAATCCTATTATGCCACAAGTACCAGTTCAAGAAAATATCCCCAATACTCCGATACAAAATTCTAGCCCAAATATGTTAAATTTGCATAATAGTCCCGAATCTTTGCCAAATCAACCTCAGACTTTACAAAACACTATGCCTAATATTCCTCAAAATTCAAGTCCGATACCTAATATCACAAACGCAAATTTATTAAATCAAAATACACCACAAAATATACCACAAAATCCACCACAAAATACACCACAAAATATACCACAAAATACACCACAAAATACACCACAAAATATACCACAAAATATACCACAAAATATACCACAAAATCCACCACAAAATCCACAAATCCCCCCTACACAAAATCAATCAGAATTAGTTGATATTCCTTTAGAAAATTATCAATCTAATTCGCCACAAAATCAACCTATGACAGGTGGTGGAAAAATTAGTAAAAAAAACAAAAAGAAACCAAAAAAGAAATCAAAAAAAAAAAAGAAAAAATATAAATATTAATTGTAAGAAGATTATTAATATTATTTATATTTATATAATATATGAATATAAATTCTAGAGTTATTGACGATAGATATCATAGTATATATCTAGCTGAAGAAAGTGTTAATAAAAGACCAGATTGTCTTCTCTGTAATTTTAAAAAACAAAATGATATTAATGAAAAAATAGAACAAAGATTAAAGTGTGATGAAACAATTAAACCTCTTATACCCCCTCGTCCGGCTTTTATAGGAAAATGTATAGAACCAAAAAATCAGTTAAAAAATATACTAAATATAGATAATAAAAAATTAGATAATTCTGATTTATTAGATTTAACAAACCAAAATAACAAAAATAAAAATCTTCCAAAATGCTGTAAAATTAATGGTAATTGCGGAGGTAATGGTCATCCTATGGGATATCTATCAAATATAGATGTAGATTCTTATGTAAGAAATCTACATAAAAATTTAAACAATTGTAAACATAATAAGCAAGTTAAAAAATTATCATGCGATGATTGTATGTTAAGAGATAATGAAGAAATAATTAATACAAATTTCGAAATTAATAAGTGTGTTGATTTTAAGAGGTATAATAAATGTAATAAAAATATTGAGAAAGTCAAGAATCAAGTTTTTCCTAGACCATATGATACTTTATATGATTTATCTTCTGAAATGCCATGCTTTGACTGCGAGATGTATTGGAATAATAGAACAAAAAGAAAGACAATTTTTAATAAAGATTGCTCAGATATTGACCGGGAAAAAAATTTAAATCCGATGGCATATTCCGGAAGGGAAACGTATTTTAAAGCTCCAAAAAGTAAAACATATGATACTTGCCCTAGAATAGAATCTTCATTTACAAGAAATTTTAATGGTTTGTAATATTTGGTTGAATATATGTTATATTAGAATTTGTAATATTCATAATGTTGTTAATAAAATTATTATGATTTGTATTTGTTTCAAATTGATTTAAATAGTTATTTGTAAAATTATTATTAAAATTATAAATATTATTCATCTGATTTATAATATTTTGATTTTCATTGTTAATAAAATTTATATTGTTATCATATAAATTGTTATTATCTAAAACATAATTAAATAAATTATCATGATTAAATAAATTATCATGATTAAATAAATTATTATGATTAAATAAATTATTAGTTAAATCATTATCTATATTATTTAAATTGTAGTTAGGTTCATGTATATCATTTAAAGTGTAATCATTTTCATCTTCTTCTATTTCAATATTATGAGTTTCTATAAAATCTTTTATTTCCTTTTTTAAATTCTCATTTAATTTACCAGGTGCTTTTCTAAAATTAGGCATATTTGTTAACGGATTATTATCGCCATTTTTGGTAATTTTCCAAATTTCAATATTGTTTTTTTCAAATGTAAAATAAGAATTATTATGTTTTATTGTTACTGGATTTGTCATTAGTTGTCTTGATATTGGGCATAAGTACTCATCGGGGTATTGTGTTTCAGACATTATAACTAAACTCTATTAATATATAAATCATTAATCAATTTTTATGAATTATTTAATAAATTGTGATATTTTGTGATTTTATTTTAATTTCTTTAAATGTTTCTAATTTTAATTTGTATCGGATACCATCAAAGTGAATTATTTTACCTTTCTTACCATTAAGAGAAATATTTTCTTTCAAATCAAAAATAAACACTAACGTATTTTTAGGCCAAATGATATTGTTCTGTTTTACAGAAAATATTTCATTTTCATTAAATTTAATTTTGAATCTTTTTTTTTTAATATCCACATCTATTACATGTCCTAATTTACCATTTAATTCTTCATTACTTTTAATATCTACCATAGTAACATTATTTATAAGTGGAATAATATTTTCATGTTTTATAGATATGTTTTGATTATTTGTTTTAACAGTATATCTTTTTTTTTTAAAACTATAATCTAATATTTTAGCAGAGATGCCATTTAGATTTATATTTTTTGATAAATTATAAATTAATATTTTTGATCCTACATGATAATTAAATGTTGTTATGTAATCATCATAAATACTGATATTGTTTGATTTAACTGTATATTGATTGGAGGACATATATTCAACTTTTACGTTTCTGTCAAACATTTGAGAAAATAAGTCATCATGATTTCTAAAATTAAATTTGGAAAAATTATATGATTTCTTCTTTAGATTGTTAAAATGATATTGTTCATTTTTTATTCCAAAACCTTCCTTTCCTTGATTATCATAAATTTGTCTTTTTTTATCATCCGACAATACATCATATGCTTCACTTATCTTTTTGAAACATTCTTCAGATTCTTTCTTATTTTTATTTTTATCAGGATGCCATTTTAGAGCTAATTTTCTATATTTTTTTTTAAGATCACTAATATTTACATTTTTACTTACTCCCAATATCTTATAGTAATCACTACTTGATAAATCATCCATCTAATATATAAAATAAAAATAATTTTAAGTATTTATATTTTATATTTATAATATTTTAATATTTTAATATATATCTAATCTCATACTGCAATGTTTATTACATTCAAGTATAACTACCTTCACATATCTTACATTAAATTTATTGATATTAAATTTGAACCCCTCGTTTTTACCTGGGGAATTGCCCTTAAAATGAGTTCTAAATGTACCTAAATAACTGAATACTTTATTATTTCCAGCAATAAATACTTTAAATTTTTTTACATAATGATCACACGAAGAACAATCTTTATCATCATAATTATCTCTAGTATATACAATACCTCCTTTTATACATTGTTCTCTTCCAGTATCTATTAAAACAAACATATTTTTATCAACTTTATCAAGTTGTCCTGCTGACCATCCTCCTCCCGAATATCTATCTAATTTAGAGCTTTCATAGCCACCATATGTGCATATTTCTCCATCAGTTAATTTAGATACCTCTCCATTTTTGTGATTAAAACATGATGAACTTTTTGGACTTATTCCTTTAGTATTAATTAGGGTTTCGATTAAGTCAACTTCTGAATTTTTTCCATAAACTGATATTCTCATGGCGCAACCCAAATTACTTTTAAGAGGTATTATTTTTAAATATTTTAATCTTCTATTTACATTAAATTCAAAAAAATTATTATTTTCAGATTCTTCTATACTTCCAATTGTAAATTTTTCGGCTTCCCAACTTGATGGTAGTTTTTTAGAAGGTTGGCTTTGTACAAGTGTATTTTTTTCATATTTCATGTAAGTATCATAAATTGTTTTTAAAGCTACTTTACCATTTTCTGTTTCTTCTATTCTAAAACGTTCTTCATTCATATCATCATCTAATTCAGGAGAATCGTGCAAATCACTTTGGGTTATGTACATTTTATTTTTATCAGGTTTGAGTAGAGTTCCATTGGTTGTTTTTAATGAGATAGTATCATCCTTATTTTTAATGACTTGAAATTTTTCAGATTCAAGGAGACTACTAAGGTCGCTAGAATCAGATTCAATAATACTCCCATTAGGTAGAATTCTTATAAATTTATTATTGTAGTTTTTTATAAATATAATGTTGCCATCTTTAATCCATGGTACTGAAAAATCAGTTTTAAATTTATAACCTAAATCATGGAATATACCATCTTGTTTTGCTGTTTGTACTGCGAATTCTTTGATATACTGGTTATTATTAGGAAAGTCTTTTCTTGGATAAATTTTTGCTTTACCTACTTCTTTTTCATTAATAAAGTTTATAACAATAAATTCATTTTTACAATCAGAAGCGCCCGCCACCCATCCGCTTTTACTATCTTTAAATACTTGATATGCCGCATTTGATTCATCGTCTCCACGCGTGGGCTCTCCAAACAAGATATTAGAACTCTTTGAGCCAACATTTTGTTTAGTATTATTAATAAATGGAGAAAATCCTTGAGACGAAGATGCCGTAAATAGATTTTTCCAATTTTGTTTACCAATCATTCCAGGTTCATATTCCCATCTAGGCCATTTTATGAAGCTATTTTTATTACACTCAATTAAAGGATTTTCGGGATCATTTTTATTTTTTTTTATTATCCAAAATATACCGTAGTCCACATCTTTACTACTTACACTATACACTTGCTGATTGTCTTCACTTGCGTTGTCAAGGGCGTAAGATCCCCTTCCTCCGGATAAAAATCTATCATTTGTAGAATTGGACTGTAAAAGAATTTTATCTCCATAAGATACGATTTTTGTCATTTTATTATCGCCTTCATTTAAAGCCCCACTTCCTAAATCACTTTTTATTATCCATTTAAATTTATCAGATGAGTCTTCATTATTTTTACTAAGTGTTGCAACTCCTTCATTATTGGAATATGAATATGGTAGATTGTTGATTCCAATACCACCAACTAAGAATCTATCTTCAATAGTTAAAGTTTGTAAATATATATGATCTCCAAATTTTACAGCTTGGTTTTCTTTTGGATCCGGGTAAGATAAATCTCCATTTCCTAAGTTAGATCGTAATTTCCATTTAAAATATCTATTTTCATTAGTACAATATACAAATTCATTTAAATTATTAGTTTTAGGGAGCATATTACCATGACGCCCTCCAGTAAGATATTTATTTTCTGAAGAAACCGTTTTTAGAATTATAATATTTCCATATTTAAGTATGTTGTTATTGGATATTACATTTTCATGAATCTGATCCTCTTCCATGGCTATATCCTCCTGATATTCATCTAAAATTTTGTTATCTATATCGTATGCTTTAAAATATTCGAAATTTGGAATATGATTTAACAATTTATAAAGTAATAGAAGAATTATGAGTAAAACTAAAATTTGACTGTTAACACCAAATTTTTTATCATTATAAATTATATAAGATATAGGTAATAATAATAATACCAATTTAGATTTCATATTAATATTATACAATATTTTATTTCAAAAAATAATTATAGTAAGCACCATAATAATTAATATTTAAAAAGATTAGTTTTTTTTTCATTAAGTAATACAGACTTATTTGTTAACAACAAAGACAGTTTATTGTAGTCAAGTTTAGCATCAATGTTTTTAATTCTTAATAATATTAAATAAAATAATAATTTCTGTCCTTTTGTGAGAAATGTATTATCACTTAACCATTGTTTGTGTCTTTGAACGTAAATTTCGAGTTCATTATGGTTATTATTTTTATTTTTGGACATATCTGATGGGTACTTATTTATAAAAGAACAATTTTCTCCTTTTAAATTGAAATGAAGCTTATCTTTATCATCTTCGGGAATATAATGGTGGTGATGACAAAATTTGTTTTTAATTTTTTTTTTTAGTAGTTCTTTAACTTCAGATTCTATTGGTTCTGGTTTATATTCTCCAAGTGTATCATTTTTTAGTAGTTCTTCCCATGTTATATTTCTATTTTCCCGAATATCAGTCTTGCAACATGTTAATACTTGTCTCATTTGAGTTTCATCATTAGGATCTTTTTCATATTCAATACCTTTAAGATAGTGATTTTTAGGGCATTCACCATCAACTCTATCTAACGTTAGCATATTTTTTTTATTTAATCCTTGGCTAGAAGATCCATATATTTTTTTACATTGTTCATTTCTTATAGCATGACAACACGTTCTTTGTTGTTGTATTTCTTTGTCTTTCTTGTAAATTGTAAAAATTTCTTTAGATGATACTTTTGTTGAACCAAAAGTTAGTCTACCTTTTTCAGAAGAGGAAATATAAGTGCCATCGAAGCATTTTATAGCATATTTGTTTCCTCCTAAATCATCAATTTGAAATAATTGTTTTTTACCAATAGTATTAACATGTGCGCTTATAAATTTATTTTTCATTTTACTTTCAGCGTTTTCGGGTTTTGTATTAGGATCAGCAGTTAAATAATAATTTTTAATTGTTTTAAAAGCATACTTGTCTCCCTGTTTTATTATTAATAATTTTTCGTTAGGAACTGGATCTCTTTGAAAATTTTTTAAATCATCATTAACATAACTTTCAATGAAAATACTATGTTTGGGTAGTACGTGCCCCGAATCTTCGGTGGTTTTTTCACCTTTTAGAATATCCTTACATTTCTCTTTTGTGACCATTTGCCAGTGAGGATGCATATATGTATAACATCTTCTTTTTCTAAACCAACCCCAACCTGTAGTGTAACATCTTTTGTGTCGTTGTTTATCTAATTTCCATTCTTTGTGTAATTTGCATATTTTTTCATAATTAGGGATCCATACCATAGGATTAAGATAAATATATTTATCAGATGAGTTGATTAAAGATACTATATCATTTTCTTGGAATGGAACTACATCTTCTTTATAATTAACTTTTTTCAAATAGTGATATTTAGGACATGCACCTTTGATTTTTTCTAAATCTTGTAGATTATTTTTATCTAATTTATTTGAAAAATCACCTTTTTCTGTGATACATATTTCTTCTTTTTTAGTTGGACAACATGTAGAAATCTCTCTTATTTCTTCATTGTTTATATCCCAAGCTCTTTCATATCTTAATCCTTTTAAGTAATAATTTTTAGGGCATCCGCCTGATATTTTAGACATACTATAAAGATTATCTTTTTTGAATCCTATTGAAGGCTTTCCAATTATTTCCTTACATTTGTCTTGTCTTAAAAAACGGTCATTTTTATCAAACATAAGTTCTGTATAATTGTCAATTATACTTTCTAAAATTTGAATTGTTAAGTTAGTTCTTATAAAGAAATCAGAAGTTTCTTCTTTATTATCGTCCAAATATTTTTGGCGTATGTTAAGAATTTTCTCGTAAGTTTTTTTGATAGCATCATTATTTGAACCTATACTAATTTTAACTATACCATATGTTTCTTTATCTAATAATTTTAAATGTTCTATAAGTTCGGATATTGTATCATGAGAATGAGATTTTCTTGTTATATATTTTTTTAATTTAAGCCTCAATTGTAATTTGTCTATAAGAAAAACCTTCCAAGCCTGTAATTGGTTGGTATTAAGATTTTCTACCCACTCTTGTATATTTTCAATCATAATTTTTTTATCTTCTTTTTTATTAATGTCTATACAAATACAGTTTTTTTTATTTTTTCTGCAGAACTGTTTCCATTCATTTTGAACAAAATTTAACATATCTAATTTTTGTGTACATTTTTCAATCTCTTTATTCCATTCATCTATAACAAATTCTCTACCATTACCTTTGCAAATTATTTTATCACCTCTTTTTACACATGAATGATACATGGGACATATATTTTTAAGAGTATCTTTATTATATTTTATTATCCAATCTTTATTTGAATCACACCTGTCAATCGTTGAACCATCAGATTGTCCTGTTATAAATGTTTCAGGAATGTTTTTTACAATTATATCATTATTTCTTAAAGATATCACCGCTTCAGGTAGTATTTTTTTATGAGACTTCATAAGATAAAATAGTAAAATATTGATTATAAGTAATAATGATAAGTCTTTAATATTAAGCTTTTTTCGGTACAAAAGAAAGAATATTATTGATCCTATGAGTAAGAATAGGAATACCATAACTTAATATAATGATATATTTTTTTTTAATTAATAACAATAGTTATAGAATTTATTTATTTTTAAATAAAAATATTTATCTAAACATAAGTTATGGATAATTTAAATATTATGTTTATAACCTCTGCCATTTTAGTTTCAACAATTTTAGGTATATCGCAATTATCTTTTAATAAAGGAGTATTTACGTGTGATAGTTATGTATTAAATACATATTTATATGTTAATTTATGTATAATGTTTATGGCTTTAGTGGTTCAGTTGTTGACTTATTATAAATATTCTATTTTTGAGAATTTAGCTGCAAAAAACAGATTCCTATTCTTTTTTTCATTTGCGATAATAAGTATAGGATCAATTATAGGAATACATTTTACTAACGCTAAAAATGTAGCTACAAAACATTTATTTTGGTTAATATTTATATTATCTACTTCAATAACATTTCAGCCTTTACATAGGTTATTAATGTCTAGTGGGAATGGGGGTGTTATAGTTTCAGCATTACTAAATACTTTAATATTAGTATGCGTACTGACTCTTATAGCATTTAAGAGGCCAGATTTCATTAGTGTTTCATGGGGACCCGTTTTATTTTTTGCCCTTTTAGGTGTAGTACTTGTAGAGATAACAGCAATGTTAACTAATTCTTATAATTCTAAATTTCACAGAATAATTAATTATATCGTCATAATGATATTTATTGGATATTTGCTATATGATACTAAAATGCTTCAAATAAGATCAAAAAAATGTTTAGAAACTTGCGAATATAATCCTGGATTTAGATGGGATGGTTCTGAACCTTGTGTTCAACCAGACTATATTAAAGAATCAGTGAATATATTTTTAGATATATATAATTTATTTATTAGAATTTTAGGATTAGGATCAAGAAGAAACTAAATTACAATCAGACATATAAATTGATAGTAATTCTTCTGGTATATGTTCTCTTGAAAAAACTGTGGTCATTTTATTATTATTAAAATAACCTATGAGCTGAAAATGTAATTTATCTAGATAGTAAAGTATTATAGTTTTATTATATTTATTGATATCGTTTGCTAAAGGATTTATTTTATATTGATCTTTAATATTCTTTGATTCTGAACAATCATCTTTGCTATTAAGTATAATTACGTTAAATTTTAAAGATTTTTGAAGTAATTGTAATATTATATGATCCCCCCAAAAATTATCTCCAGATTTCATAATTTCTTTTTTTAGTTCTTGAATATTTTTAATATTCAACGGATCCCAATCACCAAAAAAATCAAGTGTTTCAAGTTCTAATTTATAAGATTCAAGTATAGGCAAAAAATTTTCTTTATTAATTTGATCAGCGGCTTGTTTCCGAAGACTTTCAGAATCATATTTGCAATTTCTATTATCTAATGGATCATTGAATGCTTCTGCTATTGAATGAAATAAACAATCACCATTAGAACCACAATCTATAACACCAAATCTAAAATTTTTATCTTTACTTTTTAGTCTTTTTTTCCATCCCCATGATAATTTAGTCCATCCATAATCTGATAGATATTTATGCCAATTTAAATTATTTATTTTTATATTATTTTTATCTTCGTAATATAAATTGTTTTTAAAATAAAATAATTTATCAGTTATATAATTTTTTTCTTTATTAGACATTGGATAATAAAAGTAATATATCTTTAAATTTGTATTATGATTCTAAAAAAAAAAAATATATGATATTAATATATGAATTGTCAAAGTACTATTGATAATAATTTATTAGATAATACAGAAACCAATAAAGCTATTAATAATAGATTTGCTGATACAATAACTAAAAACCATGCGAAAGGCAATAACATTTCTGATTTTCAAACTAATAATGAAAATTTAAATAATATTGGAAAAACAAATAACACTAGTGAAAATAAAAATATGCATCAAAAAGTAAATAAAAATATACCTCAGAATATAAACAAAAATAATAAACCAAATACCGATAAATCAGATAGCAAATATACTGAAATTTTTAAAAAATTAGATAAATTAAGATATAAAATATGGAATAATCGAATAATTGGGACACTATTTATTGTTTTATGTTGTTTTTTATATTTTGGGACTCTATTTTTTGGTTTATCACATATTTTTAAAATTTTAACAAGATACACAAGATTTAATGTTAACCGAGGTTTATCTCTAATTATTTTAGGAATTGGATTAGCTATGCATGTAATAATATTTTCAGCATTATTTAATAGAGTTTCTTTCTATTGTCCTGATTATGACGAAGAACAAGTTGCTGATAAAAATAATAAGAATTTTGATTGGTATAGATTACCATTAACAGCACAATTAATGGATATAGGATTATCAATTGGGTTTTTAGTTTTAGGGGCAAGATATACAGTAAAAATATGGAGGACTGGATTTAATGGGTTGCTACAATTGGGTATATGGAAATCATTAGGGATTATTAGTGATCCTAATGGAAGTACTCCAATTGGATTAAGAAAATATCACATTATGAAAGAAAAGGAGCTCAATGGTAATCTAACTGTTGCTTTTATGACATTTCAATTTCAAAAAAATCTAAAACACAAACTTAGTTATATTATTTCACGTAATCCAATTACAAAATATATGGTTTAGATTTATAATGACTTTTAAATTATAACTCAAAATTTTGATTTATAATTTAAAAATGCTTATTAGACTAAATTAATAGTTTTTTATTTGATTAGAACTTCTCCATTGAACACTTGGAGGATCTGTTGGTACGCCACAAGTTTTAACAATATTAGTGTATATTGGTTTTTTTTCAGGTTTTGGCAATGACGGTTCTACATCTATTGGGTTTGGTATGCATGGTCTATGATTGTCTTTTACAATTATTCTGTTTGATACTGCGTTATCGAAAGGTATTAATACTCTCTCCTGTGGGTCCATACATAACCATTCCCATCTGTTCCACCCAGTACCTCTAAGATTACAAGGGGGATTGCTTGTACGTGTTTCTTCTGCGGTAGCAACGTCGCAATCTTTATAGTGATGAAGTACTTCTCCTTGACATAATTCTCCTTTATTATTTTCTTTGGGTAAATAATTTTTGCTTGGGCAATTACTTGCTATTCTGGTTATGCCCATAAGTTCAGAATCAACATCTATCATTTTTTGCTGTCCACTAACACTAGCTCCTTGTCTTTGAAGCCGATATGCCGGATCTGTTGGAAAACATGGATCACATGAAATATGCGGTGTACCTATTTGATATTCACAAGGTCCTACAGTTTCAGATAAGACATGTTTATATGCGCAAGTATCATAGTTTAATCTATTAAAACTCATTATATATATATAATAGATAAAAAATATAATAATTTATTTATTTATTTATTTTATTAATTTAGTTATGAATTCTTATTAATATATGATATGTTATTTATTTGATCAACCGTATTTTTACTAAAGTGAATTTTATTAATTTCTTTAAGTTTTTTCACACTTTTATTGTATATGTCTATAAACTGTTCTGGATTATCACAATTATCAAATAATTTTTCTTGATGATCACTACATATTCCTAAATCTAAGTTTATTACGTTTGACATATCACTGTTATTGTTATTGCTGTTATTACTGTATTGATAATTTGGATTATTTGTATTATTAGAATTAATTCCAACAACATTCATAGCAGCATTAGCAACCTTACGGGGAAACCAAGTCATTGCGTTTCCAAACTGCATAACTTTATTTGTTATATTTCCTCCAATAAGTGCATTCATACTGGCATCTAATTTACCTCCTAATTCTTTAGTTGAATTTAAATCTTTTTGTATTTCTTTTTGTTTATTTTCAAGAGTTTCTGGGGTTTTTGGTACTGTTTTTCCTCCTTTAACAAATCCGGCCTTGAGGCACAATTGCTCTAAATTCATATTTTCTAGTGGAATTTCAAATTTAGTTTTTTGATCGGGATTGCCTCCTGATATAAAAGGTATTTTTATTCCTCCCTTTTGACTTTTAAAATTTCTTTTTTTAAATTTGGTTTTATTTTTTTGTATTTTATTTTTATTACTTTTAAATCTTTTTTTACGATATTTTTTAGTAATTTTTGACATATTTATCTAATATATGTAAACAAAATTTAATTTAAAAATTTAAAATTTAATACTACAATATAAAATTTTAAATTTATTTATTTATTTTAAATTAACAATTTAATCACAGTGTTGTAATCTCATTGGTTCTGGAAGTGGTACCGGTTTGTATCTAATCATTTGACAGGATGGTAAATGATTCATTGATGTATTAATTGTTCGTGGGCTATTACAAGGAGAGCCCTTAATTTGAATATTGCCTGGGGCACATTCATTTAAATCCCCACTTGGACATGGATTGTGGTAGTGTTTGCTGGGACAAAGTGAAGCTTTTCTAGTAATTCCCTTAAGATCAGTTTCTAAGTCAACCAAATTTCCTTTGATGTGACTTACAGCGGTACCTCCTACTGTACCTAATTCAATTCTACATTTATTACAGTTTTCAAAACGACCTGGGTATAATTGGTATGCGAGAGGACTTACACTTTGTTCAAGATTGGTTTTGTATGCACAAGTATCATATATTAATCTGTTAGATGACATTATATTATAATCACACAAAATTATTTTGCGTAAATTTAAAATAATCTAAATTAATTATTTAATTAATTATAATTCATTCTTTTTTTAATAAATTGTTTATTTTTATACTTATCTTGACATCTCTCGATATAATCAATATCTTTAACAAATTGTCTTGACGGAATACCTCCTCTAATCCATTTATCATCCGCAACTTCTTGTATTATATTCTGTGGATCTTGTATATTATCTTTTAAATTCTTAACTAAAGGAATAAATTGATTATCAATGGATACTCCTGCTAATGAATTGCATGGTCTTCTTTGAGATGTATCTTCCCCAGGTAGTAATTTTGTTTCAATCTTAGAATCGCCTGAACCTCGGCCCATGTATGGAACTGTTAAATACGGTCTTTCAAATAATTGCTGATTACATTTAGGATATTTTCTAACTTTACCTACTCTTATTTTATTACTTTCATTTATTACACAATCGGAAACACCGAATCCATCCCTAAATACTAAATTTGGATTTTCTGTGGCAATATCTATAATATCATCGATTTTACAATCGCAAATATTATAATTGCTTAACATATAATTTCCAGGAGCAATACTTTGGTCAGAATTATCCATAATAGTACATTTATCATCTTTTAAACTAGCTTTAATTTGTTTTGGAATTTTTTTTTTAAAATTAACACAATTATTATCTGGAATACTGTTATTTCTTAATGGCATATGACTTTCACACTCAATATTTCTATTATTGGACATATATTATATAAATATAAATTTAAATTTAAAAATTTAAATTTATTAGTATAAAAATTACTAAAAATTATAAATATACATTTCCAAGGGAATTTACATTACCTTTAATGGGATTATATACATTAGCGATACATTGATTACCATTCCCTTCCTTACACGTTTTTGAGGTATTATACAACCATTTGGAGAATTTATCTTGATCATTTGGTATTGTTGTGGAAGGCACTGTATAAAATTGTCTTTGTGAATTCTTTCTATCAAATACATCTTCCACATTAGTAAATAAATTTGATTTAAAATTATCATTAATTAGTTTTTTCACTTTTGGATTTCTAAAATTACATGCTTTAGCTCTTTTACGATTATCGGTTGGTAATGGGTTCATAAATGGATTATCTTTTGTAGGCAGAATACAAGTTTCGTTATCTAATGTTTCATAATCATTAAATTTTTCAATCTTATCACTAAAAATGTAAATCATATAGGTAATAACCAATGTTGTTATAGATATATAAAAATATAAATAGTTTTTTTTTAGTAAAACTAATACTAGAGATAGATAAAAACTAAATCTAACAATAGCATTTAATTTTTGAGCATTGTTCATATTTTTTTGAGGTATAAATTTTGATATATTGTTTTTATGAAATAGTACTTTTATATCTTCTGACCAAAATCTATCATTCATAATATATACAAATATAAATTTAATATATAAAATACATAATATTTATAAACTTTTATAATATTATTTTTTAGAATTTTTTTCTTCCATTTTTTTTTTTAATCTTTCCTTAACTTTATTAGATCGATTATCATCATCTGAGGGTTTACTTTGTGTTTGATTTTGTGCTTGATTGAATAAGTTATTAAGCATAGGATTATCTGCTCCTAAAACACCCATCATTTTACCAGCCTCAGAAATCAAATCTCCTTGATTTAGGGCTCCAGAATCAACTTTATTCTGTATTTTACTTCCTACAGATTGTATAAGATTCATAAATTTTTTTGGATTTTCACCACTCAATAGGTTGCTGAATATGTCTTCAACACCCGAATTTTCATTAACATTTAGATCCATATCACTTAAATTTAATTCACTAGAAAGTTCCTTTGCTAAATTACCAATTACACTATTATCAATAAAATTTTCATCAATTTCTGGTAATTTTTTTTTTGATTTAGATAAATTACTAATCATATCAATTATTTCTTTATCCTCCGGGTCAATTTCTTCATTGTTTTCAGTATTTTCATCATTTGCTGATTTAATTGTTTTTACTAAATTCTTTACTCTTTCTGTATCACTTATTATAGTCTGTCCAAGAATAAATAGTGTTTGTATATATTCCCATATTTTATCTTTATTATTTTTTATTACTTCCAGTTTCCAAATGTCTTTGAAATTGACATTCTTTAAAATGTATATATCATTAATAAATAAGTCATCATTTTTATTACTTATTAACTCTTTAAATTCTTGTGTTTTTATCATAAATCTCTTTACATACTTATCATCATTAGAGCTATCAGTTGTAAGTAATGGTTGGTAATATGAAAATAGTATTTCAGAATATTCTGGCAGTACTATTGTCAATTCTTTAACAAAAAGTTTAAGATAGTTATTAAAATGTTCTATAGTAGTAGTCATAGATATATAAAAATCTTAGATAAAAATAAAAATTATATTACGCATAAATCATGTCATTTAGTTTTAGTAGCACCTGAAAGTACTTCCATACCTTTTCTTTGTTAATATCTGATAAGTCTTTCCAATAACTTTTCAATTTATTCATAGTTACTGTAAAGTTTTCTTCATTGCTTATATCTAGTTCAGAATACTCATTTTCTAAAAAAAAATCCTCATTCTTATCAACAATTTTTTTTCTATATTGAGTTATGTAATTTTTAAATATTTCAGCAATTTTTTTTGGATTAGTTTTTTTTAATAAGAATATGCCATTTTTAAATACTTTAAAATCATTATCTTGAGGACATATTAAAATTATATCATTGATGAAATTGTCCATTTGGGTGACGAATGCTGTTAAATATGTTTGTGCCATTTATATTAAGAAAGTTAGATTATTTTATTATAAATTATACTTAGTAATCAAATAACCTTTAAATAAAAAATAAAAAATAAATTAGATTTTTGAAAATTATCTTGGAGGTACTGATAAAGTATCAGGTCTTGCTGATCGATACTCTTGATCTCTAATTTGTTGTAATTTTTCAAAATCTTGATTAAGTTGTGTATTATTACCATTATTATCATCAAATGTTTTTGGTGTGCTTATTTCTGAATTATCGTCAAGTAATGTATATCTTGAATTTATTTCTAAAGTTTCAGAATCATTATCTAAAAAAGAAAAATTTGTTGATAATGAATTCATTGTATTTCCATGATAGGCTAATATTTCATCATTATCTTTTTTATTTTTACTATCAATCCATTCAGTAATTTTTTCTTCTGTAAGAATAGATTTATTATTAACTAAGTAGATTGTTGGAACTACCTGTATAAAAGGAGGAAGTTTTATGTTTTTGTCATCTACGCAAATAAATACCAATTCTTTTTGTAATGGGGTTGATGATACCTTTTTAATTAAATCTTTTGAGTGAACACAATAATTACTAAAAAACAAAATATCTTTATCCATTTATAAATTAAAAAAAAAAATTAATTTAAATATTTAAACATACTTATTAATAAAATTGATTTAAATTCATTTCTTTATAATATATTATAATGTCTCAAACAAGTGAAGGAATTAATTTTGATTTTACCAGTACCGAAGATCCTTTTGATATCAAATTTATATTATCGGGATCAAAAGCTCATTCAAGTTTAGCTAATTCTATTAGAAGAACAGTATTAAGTGATGTTTCTACAATATCTTTTAAAACTGAGCCTTATGAAGAAAATGAAATTAATATAATCCAAAATACATCATCCTTACATAATGAATATTTATTACACCGTTTAGGAATGATCCCCTTAAATATTACTGATATAGAAAAATTTAATCCAAGTAGATATGTATTTTCTCTCAATGAAACTAATAATAGTAAACAAATAATGAATATAACTACAAATCATATTAAAGTATTTGATACTGAATCAAATTCTGGGTTAGGAGATTTTATCAGCTCTGAAGAATTTTTCCCTATAAATACTGAAACAAATGAATATATTCTCATAACTAAGCTTAAACCAAATCCAAATGGTGTTGGAGAAAGTTTGCATTTTGAAGGTAAAGCCTGTAAGGGTAATGGATCCATAAATGCTAGATGGCAGCCTACAAGCTGCGTTGTATATCACAATACTTTAGATAGTGATGAAGTTTCAAGACAGCTACAATTGTTTCTTGATAAGAAAAAAATAGAGTTAGGAGAAAAATATGAAACTCTTGTACCTAAATTAGAAAATGAATTTAATATTTCACATTCTGAAAGATATTTCTTAAAAGATGAAAATGGTTATGCTAATTCATTTACATTTACCGTTGAGTCTTGTGGTATTTTAACATCTCATAAAATTTTAGAAGAAGCACTTAAATTATTAGTATTTAAAATTGGTAAATTTAGTACTGAATTAAATCAAAGTCAAACTAATCCTTCAGAATCAGAAATTATTATAGAACAGTCTGATGCTATTATGGATTCGTTTGATGTTATTATACCTAAAGAGAATCATACATTGGGATATCTTATTCAGTCTTATGTACAATTATTAAAAGCAGATGAAATAGATTTTGTTGGTTATTGTAATCCACATCCACTCAAAAACACAATAACAATAAGATTATCTCCTATTGATAAAAAAATAGAAACTCTTGTAGGAATTATTACTGATGTATGTTCTCAGCTAATTAATTATTTTGGTAGTTTGAGAGAACAATTAGAAACACAATTTGGAGTAAAAAAAAGAAGATTTGTTATGAAACCTAAAAAGAAATTAGTTATAGTTCCAACGGAAGAAGGGCCCGGAGATCAATAAATTATACTTCTTCCAAATCTCCTTCTTCCAGTAATATTCTATCTTTATCTTCGTTATTAGAATCTTGAATTCTTAGTTTATAATTAATTACAAATAGTTGTTTAGCAGGATGTAAATTATTAACGAAATTCTTAACATCTTTCCATTGCATCTTATTATTAACTCCATTTTGTCTCTTAGCTAAATATATTCCGTGTAAAGTATAGCACAATGGTCTATATTCATATGGTATGTCGGTTTTCTTAAGATTTTTTTTTTCAACACTTATGTAATATGTTTGATACAAATCCCACAATGTTTTAGTAGCATTGTACAATTCATTTTTATAACTATTAAATTCTTCAGTATATTCTGGAAAATAATCAATAAAGTTATTTAGTTCGTTATTATGTCTAAGCATTAAATAATTAAACTTCATATTATGAGTATTTCCTCGGAGCTGTTTTACTCTATTATATTTAGAATTTCTTATTTTTGATCTAAAACCATTATGTTTCATAACCAATCCCTGAAATTCATAGTCTTGAGTATTTACAAAATCTAAAGCTAATAAAAAGGTTTCAAAAGTATATCTTTTTGGTATTTTAATATCAATATTCAGCTTCTTTAGATTTAATCTTACTTCTTCTAAATCTATATTATAATATTCAATTCCATCTAATTTTCGGACAGAGACTAAAGTAATTTCAGGTTTCTTATATTCTTTAACAATTCTGTTATCGGGATGTTGTAGTACAAATGTATAACAATTATTTTTATCTAAACAATCGTAGTTTAAATTAGTACTAGATTCATTAAATAGTTGGTTAAATGTTTTATTACTAAACCATGTACAATTAGCTCCGATTCTACTCCTGGTAGAGATCATCCATTTTTCATACCAAAATAGATTTATCATTGTACCATCTAAAAATTCTTCATAAATAGGTTCTGACAATTGAGGGGTTATACATGAAAAGTCTTCAAATTTAATTGATTTAAAAGGAGGAACACACACAAGATTGTTACTTTCTTTTTCTAAAATAATACCTCTACAATGTCTAACTTCATCGTCAGTCATGTCAGATAAATCTTTATTATATTTTACCAAATATAAATTATCATATTCAGTAATCACCAATCCCTTTTTTTCTAAAATTTCTTTACTTTCACTAAAAGTTTTATTTTCTATAGAATATAGTAGTTTCATTTATATTAAATAATATAATTAATTTTAAATCAATTTTTTTTAACTTATTTATTTTGTAGATTCTAAAATTTAAAAAAAAATCTAGATATAGTTTATATTATGAATCTTGATGTAATTGATTTAAATAACAGTGATTTAAATTCAAATGAATTTTTTTTAGATGATTCTGATTCTGAAAATAATACAAAAGGCTTAGATTCATTTAAATTAAATGATCTAGATGATATTTCTTCTAATAATTTAGTTATAGAAGATATTGATAAAAAGTCTTATGAATCAAATAATAAAAATGATTCTTTGTTAGAAGGAGGAGGTTCTAAAGAAGATCTTGAGGGGTTAGATGCTGATGCTTTATTCAATAATTTAAATGATAATATGGTAGAATCTAATAATAATAATAATAATAATAATAATAATTCTGAATTTGTTGACCCAAATGATGTTTTTGACAAGATTGATGAAGAAATTTCTAAAACTAAATTAGAAGATAATAACTCTAATGAAGAATCAAACAATGGCGACGATTTAAATGATAATGTTGAAGACAACAGTTTGTTTGAAGATAATGACCCAGATAGAGAAGATAATAAACCAGATGGAGAAGATAATGAACTAGATGGAGAAGATAATGATCTGGATGGAGAAGATAATGATCTGGATGAAGCTTTTATTACTGATGATGAGTCAACCAATGAAGAGAATAATTTTAATATAGAGTTTATTAATAGTGAACCCCTCAAATTTAAGGAAACTCATTATTTATCAGATGATAAATTTATTGTTAATGAGAGACAACAAAGAGACGATTTACTTAATGAAATGATGAATACATTACCTGAAAAATATAGAAATACTGATTATTTCAAAAATAAAACTTTATCTAAATTACTTCATAAGGTAAAATTAAAAAATAAATATTCTAAATATGATCAGGATGGAGAAAATATTGGTCTTTATCAACTTGGAGATTTTCATAAATCACATTTAGAACATTATTCTAATAACATATTTAATAGTAAATATCTTATTCCAATTGTTAAGGAAAAGAAAAAAATATTCAGAAATACTCTATTAGAACATGAAAATGATTTAGGATCACCTGATACAGAATTAAATTACATTAATAGTAATTATTTCAATGAAATATCAAGCTTTAATAAAATTAAAAACAAATTTAAAAAGGGAGCTGCTAGCAGAGAATACCAATACATATCAGAACAAGCCGAAATATCTGAATTATTAAGATCTTATATACCTGTTGGAAATACAAAAAAAGCAAAGCACGATTTTACAGTTGTTAGAGACTGTTTTAAAAATTGTAGCTCTTATCATGAAGATGGTATACAGGAAATTGATTTAGATGAACATATTGTTTTAGGTCCTACTAATAGATTTACATCAATTCATCAGGATGAATTAAGAGAAGAAGACGAATTTAATATTTCTGGATATCTTACATTGCCAAGTAATATTCTTAATAATGATCTCATAAATAATAAATATATTTTAAGCGATTTTATAAATCACTCTCCTAATTTTGTCGGACTAAAAGATAATATTAAAGAGTATGGAATGTATCTCGAAAGAGTAAATTTAGATCTATCGGAAGGAGACAAAGTTAAGGTATGTTTTTCTGAATTCAACACTAATTTAGAAATATTAGGCACTTTAATTTCAATTAATGATGCTAATTATAGCGTTAAACCTGATGATGAAGATATTAGAGGAATTTTACACATAAATCCGGAAGATGAAAATGTTTCAATTTCTAAAGATTATACAATAAAAAACATTGCTACAGAAACAAAGCAATGCTATAATGAAGTAAAAGATAAATTTGGGATTTATTTACTTCCCGAAGAAGAGTTAAGTCATTTAGATAAGAAGAAACTTTTAAATTATATTTTACCTACAAATAATGAAATATTACAATCTCATAAGGAAAATTTTAAAACTGTTAAAAATTTCAGTGATTTAGACAAATTGTTATCCAAATTTTCTATTAATTTAGATGAGCTAACATATAACAATATTTCATTTATTATTGATTCTCTTAAAGAAAAGTCTGATTCTGTTGAAACTTTAAGTAAAGTCGAAGAAAGAGAATTTCAAACATTTTTAGAAAATCCACCCAGAAAAGTTAATAGAACAGAAGTAGATCTTATTGGTAATAAACTACTTTCTGTAATGGAGAAATATTATGGTAGATACCCATTTTGGGATTTTTATTCTGATAATGATCAACTAAGATTAGATTGGATATTAAAACAACCTGATTCAGGTACGCTCTTTTTTAAAATGATTGTAAAGGGTAAACTTGAAAAAACTCAAGAATCAAAAGATAAAACTATAAGAAGATATGAAGATGATTCTAGAAAATATCATGAAACTTTAGATAAAATTAATACTGATATTGATGGTAGAAAATTAGAAATTGAAGGAACAAGCTCATGCGAGAAGAATGTATTAGCAAAAGTCTATTCAAATATTTCTGATTTGGAAAAAGACAATGGTAGAGAAATCACATTTGATAGTAATCTGACACAGGGCATAGGAACTAATATAGTACAATCAGGTCATTATGCAATTTTAAAACAAAATGGAATTCATAAACTTTATAAGCGAATAACCCCGGCAGATGGAGAACAACTTTGGGTTTTAGAATCTAAAAAATTATTGGATCAATTATCAGAAACTAGAAAAGATTTTTGCTTAGCTCAAGGTAAACCTTTAAAGGAAATGAATTTTGATACTATAGATCAGCCATCGCAATGTGATTTTTCAGTACAAGATAAAATCTGTCAAGATAAAAAAATTGTAAAATTAGAAAATGAAAAAAAAGAAATTGAATCTTTAGTGGAAAAAAAGCATGAAGCTATTCAATTTTTAAAAGTTGCGGAATCAAGTATAAAAAGATTAGGCGAAGATATAGTGTTCCTTGAAAAATATATAAAATCTAGTAAAAGACAAAAAAAAATAAAAACTATACCAGTTTTAGCATATAATTTAGTAGATCCTAAATATCAAGGTATTTATGATAAGATAGATAGATACAAAATTCAAATTTCTAAATTAATAGATTCTCAAAAATATCAACATTTAGATATCTTAGTTAAAAAATTAGGCAGAGAAGAAGTTCTTGAACAAGAAAATGAAAATTATGTTTATTGTAAATATGGAGAGAAAAAAGTATTATGTTGTAGACACGATCTTGATATTATAAAATATTATAAATCCGAAGAAGAAGAGAGGGAAGAAATTATGGTATCATTACTTGAAAAATACGGGGATGATTTCGGAGGTACGTGGAGATGCAAATTTTGCGGGGTGGAATTAGGTATTGCTGAATATGAAACCACAGAACAATTCACTAAAACTGGAGCAAGAGCAGTTGAGCATGAAGAAATGGAATCAGATAACATTTTAACATCAGAATATGCTACGACACAAATTCTTGATCAGCTCAAGGATGTAATTATAGAAGAACAAAAACTAGAGGATGATGAATTTAATATATTAAAAATAATTTATGATATAACTTCTGTTTTAGGAGTAAAACTTACAGATGACGATATTTTATTAGTAAGAGATAGATCAAAGGCAGATATTAACAATGAAGTACCAATAAAAGATCTGTGGTTAAGTAGTCAGTTATCCGAAGATTCATCTGAGTCAGAAATTAAAAAAATAACAGAAAAATACGAAAAATTAGTAAATATTATATCAATTTCTTGGACAACAGTAAATTTATTTTTGTTATTACAATATTCTGTACCAGAATATGTATTAAATAAAAAACATCCAAAATGTAATCCAAGTTTAGATGGGTACCCATTATCAGAAGCTACGTCAGAAGACCCACAAGACCTAGAAGGTTTAGATTATTTTAATTGTGTATTATCATGGTTAACTAAAACAGGAGGAATATGGAAATCTTTGGGGAAACAAAAAAAAGTAAATTTGACACCTAAATTTATAGATATTATAAAAGATAAACTTAAAGATCATTATTATATTTCTATGTATGATAAGAAAAAAGATTTTTTAAGATCAATCAAACCCGAAGAATTAGAAAAATATGTATATGCGGAATGGAAAGAGTTTCGCCCACCATTAGGGGACATACCTGAAATACATGATTTAGAAGATATTAATACTCTGGATATTGTTAGTAAATTACTTAATAGTGAAATACCAAAATCTAATATTGATGGAATGAAGGCCAACTATAAAGAATATTTATTATTTAATTCCTTAGAATTAATAAGATTACAAAATGATTACATAAATAAAGCAAGAATTGAAAATATTAAATATCATCCAACTCCTTTAGATAATTCATGTTGTTTAACGGAAATAAAAAATTATAATTTTTATAATTATTTTAGTGAGTTAGAAGGGGGAAATATAGAACAGTTAAAAACTTTATTAAATCAAAAAGCGGAAATTCATGAAACTGTTATTGAATCTCCTCATAGATCTTCATATTCTGTTCAATCAAGGTATATTTATAAAAAACTTGAAAATGTTTCGAAGTTAATATTTACTCCTATTACAGATATAACTAATGATGATATTACTAAACTTCATCTTAAATATATATCAAGTGGTTCTAATATAGGCCAATTACATATTTATGATAATGATGGAATTTGTTTAGTCACAAATGAGAAAAAAACAGACATCCAATCAAAAACCTATACACAAATGGATTATATCGAATTAATGGAAAATATCATATCTTCTAGACGGCTACAGATAACAGACTATAATTATAATAGACAAAATACAATTGACATGATAGACGGATTAATTGAAAAAAATAATTTTTTAAGACAAAATATAAAATTTAGTACTGAATATGAGGAATCGTGGATTCAAAAATTAAGAGCAGCTGATTCAGAATACACCGAGGAGTTATGGGATGAACTTGATATATTAAATAGTGTTGAAAAAACAAAAATAATAGAAGATATGGTTGATACCTTAAACTTAAGAGGAAATGATAGAGATACCTTAGAACATACGCTCAAAAATTTTGGTGTTTTTACAAATATTAACAATGAAAATGAAGACACATACTATGAAAAAGATTACGAATTTTTTGAAACAGATGAAGGTTTATCATCAAAAATTAGAGATAATTTAAATTATAAAAATAAATCAGAATATATAAAATACTGTATTGGGTTTATGAAAAAGTTCTTGTCTAGAGCATTACATAACACATCTGATAGAGCAGATTCTGTGTCAAGTAATTTAAGAGTACCAAAAAACTGGAATATAGAAAATTCTCAATACGATAGATTGGTCGGGTTAATAAGTGCTAATTTAAAATTAACTAATTCAATAAACAATATTGATTATGAACAAATATTGAGAGTATATAATATTGTAAATGAATTTAGTATAGGGGTTGAAAAATTAAATGGTATGAGTGATATTTATCAATGTGGTGTAAAAACTGACACTCCAGAAAATAATTCTAGAATAAGAAAAGAATTATCGGATTATACTCATAAAAACAACTCCATATTATTGGAATGTATGTTTATTAATATAATTTTAGAGATTCTAAATCTTGTTGATAGACCCTTAAAGGAAGATTCTGACCCAACCGATGTGGAACCTCAAAGGGTAAAAGCTAATATAAATATGTACAAAATAGTGAATGAGCTACTAAAAAATATGAATCCAGATAATTTCATTCTTAATGAATTCTCAAAGAATACAATTGATAAAAAAATCAAAACAAATAATGAAAAATTGAAAGAAGACAACTTGCAATTTATTGCTGAGTTAGATAAAGAAGCTAGACAAGCTCTTATGGCGCGTGTTAAAACTGGGGCAATTGGTTATAAAGATTTAGCTAAAAATTTAAGATCGGAAATGTTGGGAGATCCATCTTTGGATGAAGGGCACCAAATACATAATAGAGCTAGAGAAGCTCTAGGAGAGGAAGCTTCTATGGAAGATATTGAAGCATGGATTTCATCTAATAGAGAAGAGGTAGAAGCAAATCAAGAAATTATTGATGGTTATTTATTGGACGATGAAGAAGATGGAGGCGCAGATGCTTTCAATTATGAATAAAAATTGAAAAAAAAATTTAAAAAAAAAGCTTTGTAAAATGACAACAGACAATAATGATTATAGTACGTTAGATGATTTAATTAAATATTATTACAATCATTATCCCGATAAATATTATTTTAATTATCCTGAATTTACAGTAGGTAAATTAAAATTAGATACTATTTTACTTAAAGATCTACCACCAAAGAATAGAACAAGAGAAGAAATTAGAGATTGGATGAAGAGTACAAAGTTAACATTTTCAGATTGGATTTATGTAGGATGGTAAAAAGGTAATTTAAAAAAAAAAAATTTGCTAATAATAATGAGAATATTGATATTAATTTTATTATTATTAATTATTTTAGGATTAAACTTAACTAAAAAAGATAACTTTACGCTTATGTATCAACCTAAACCTAATAATTCACAAAATATTAAGGATTCTGGGATTTTAAGAAATCTTCAATGGACCAATAATATTTTTTCTATTCATAGAGAGATAAATCATCGAAAATTAAAGAAGATATTAAAAAGATTAAATAATGTTAAATTAAATTATATTAATCCAAATGATCATACTAACAAAACGATACTTAAAATATCTAAACATATTATCTCTGTCTTAGATAAGTATGCTAGTTATTTAGATGGGGACAAAACATTTAGTGTAAGAAATACAGATGTATTAAGATCGAATAAAAATAGAATAGTATATAATATTCAAATATTTAGAAATTATAAGACACATTCTTTTACATTACAGATAAATGTAAATATTAAGAAAAAAATATTTAATGAAATAACGTTAATTGGGATTAACATAGAAGATATTAAAAACACTCATCCAATAATATCGTATGAAGATCATTTTAAAAAACCAAATGTTAAATTCTTAGATAATAATAATAATTTTGATATATATAAATATAGATGTTATAATTCACGAGAAAGACGGAAACTAGATTGCTTATCTTATAATAAATTTTCAAAAAAAGATATTTGGGATAAACCTTGCGAGAAGGATACTGAATGTCCTTTTTTCGATTCTAAAATAAAAAAAGGTGGTTGTAATAATGGTTATTGCGATCTTCCAATTAATCTTGAGAAGGTAGGTTTTCGAGGATATAAAGGCTCGCCACTTTGTAAAAATTGTAATATTGAAAATTGTATTGGTTTAGAATGTCATAAATGTTGTAAAGAAAAAGAGAAGGATGCGGAATATTATTTCTAATCCATTTTATGCTTCCAATAAATTTTTCTGATATCAAATAGTTCATTTTTTATTAGTCCTTTCTTTTTATAGTATTCTATAGCTCCTTCATGAATATCTAAATCTTGAAAACAGAAAGACATTATTTTCAAATCAATATATTTTTTATAGTTATTATTAACATATTCTTTCATATTTTTATTTATTTTATAGGAATTAATATGCATTTCATTTAAAAGATTATAAACTGAATCTAGAGATGTATATTTATTTGTTAATATTAACTTTCTGATTGATATAGTTGGAGTTAAGGTAAAATCATTATTTTTTATATTTATATGTCTAATTGTATCATAAAATAAAGGACCGTGTATTTTTTTAAATATTTTATTTTTTATAGGTAATATGTTATAATTTTTAAATTTTAATAAATTTTTCAAATAAATATTTTTATCTGATGAAATCAAGCATACTAAATTGATTTGATTATTATTAAATTTATTAAATAGATTATTTACGCTATCTTTAATAATAGATACATATTCATTTTCTACTATATTGTAGAACTCTAGTAATTTTACATATAATTTAGTTAATATAGGTTCTTCATTCTGAATACCTATTATAACAGATTTTTTATTCAATACTTGATTTAAATCTTTTATATTTGTATCAGATATTATAATAAAATATTCATGTATAAATGTAGATACAAATCTTATATTTTTTGGATAATTTTTCCTTTCATAGCATATTCCAATATCTAAAATACCTTCATTGAGATCATGAAGTATATTAGTGTTCTGATCATAATTATTATAATTTATATAAACATATTTAGATATTTCTGTTAATAATTTTAAGTTATCATGGTTGTTTGATGAAAGTCCTAAATTAAGATAAGTTGGATTTTTTAGTTCTATATTAAAAGAAATATCATTTAGGTTCTTATGATTTTCAATTATATTCAGCTCTTTTATCTTATAACTAATTATAAATAAGATTACAAAAAGAAATAGAATTAAGTTCATCTTTATATTATTATAGTAAATTAAATTATAATATTTTATTGTATAATAATATATGAATTTAAAAAATCCTTTACTCTTAACATTTATTTTATATTCTATATTTTTAGGACTAGTTTTCTATTTTAGACCTAATTTAGTATTCAGCAATGAGCTTGTTTTGAAAAAATTTGGTACTAATAATTCTAAAAAATCAGTTTTACCATTATGGTTAGCGATAATAATTTTTGCTATATTTACCTATTCTATTTGTGTTGTTTCAAATGTTAATAGCTAATGATTCCGACTCAACACTTTCATTTATAATAAGAGATGTACATTTTAAACTATATAAATTAGTTTTTGATAGTATTAAATTTAATTTATTATTAGTATGATTTTCGTTTTTCAAAGGTTCCAAAAATATTATATTATTTGAATTTATTTTATTTAATGTTGTAAGATTAGAATACGGTATTAATATAATATCAATGTCTTTTTTATTAAATATTTCAATATTTTTGTTATTTTGTGTTGTACTATTATTTATAAAAATAAACTCATTATTTGTATTTTTAAGTGTACTAGCAATTATATCTAAACTTGAAATGAAATTAGATATAATTATCGTTTTTTCTTTAATTTTACTAATTTTATTTAATAAATATTCTAATTTACTACAATGTCTTATTATGTAATCATTGTCATAATTTGAATTAAAATTTATTTTATATATTTCATGATTTGTTAATTTATTTCTACACGTTGGACACGAATTATTAGTAGATACCCAGTTGTAAAGACAACTAAAACAATATGTGTGATGACATTTTGTAATTCCCATATTTTTTTGATCGATATTATCTAAGCATATGATACATTTAGTATTATTATATGGATGAAATTTTGTTTCAATATCACTAATATTTTTATATTTTATAGTAATTTTATTACTAGATAGACTGCAGAATTGGTTAATTTCATTAGTGATATTATTATTTTTTACTAAAGAATAATATTTTTTTTCAAAATTATTAAAAGATATGAATTCGTTTTTCATTGAAATGTTATTTTTAAAATTATTGAAATTTATATATCTAATATTATTTGATAACAATGAAACCAAATTTTTATTAAGTTTATTTATTTTATTTTTTGTTATGATTTCGAAAGATTTATTAATAAAATCTAATTTATTATTTGTTTCGTTTTCATTTACAACCCAAATGTACCTATATTTAAATAAATCAAACATCCGTTTATCAATATTATTTTTATCGGTAAACTCAAGATTGTCATCCAATATAATTCTGTTCCAATTTATTAACTGGTAGATAACTCGTTTGCTTGACATTATTTCTTTATTCCTAAGTATTTCCAGTTTTATGGTATTGAAAGCTTCTTTAAGGGATTGTTTGTTAGACATATAATCACCCCATAAATTTGTGTAGCCAACATTTGAAAATATTTTATGAGATAAGATGACTACATTGTTATTTAGTATATCTTGATAAGTATATTTTTCAATACTGCTTTTATTACTTATGTTAAGAAATTTTATATTTTTTTGTTTATTGAGTAAATATTTCCATTTATCAACATTTGCAGAACTACTGATTATTAATGTTATGTTATTATTTTCTATAGTATTATTATAATTATAATTTTTTTTTAATTTTATCATCTCTTCATTGATAAGATTTAAAAATATATTTCTTATGTTGATTATTGGAGAAGCTATTATTGTACTTCCTGGAATAGTAATATTATTGTTAACATTTTTATTATTTAAGTAAAATCTTTCTAGTAATGTATCGGCATAAAGATTATGTAATTTTATAACATTTTGATTCAAAAAATTATAAATATGATTCTTTTTTTCATTTTTTTTTATCCAAGATAAAAGATTGTTCTGCATTTTAGTAATATTTGATTTATCAAAAGATTTATCTTTGAATATATCATCGTCAAGCTGATTGTTTATTAAAGATATATTAAATAAATTTCTTCTTAATATACTAAAAAGTTGAATCCTATTAGGTATCTGTAGTCCATTAGTTATAATATTAGTTAGTTTTTTAAAATCAATTCTTAAATTGACCTTTAAATTTATTTTCTCTTTCAAATAATTTATTTTATTGATTTTTTTTAATATAATCTTATACAAAGAATTATCATTTGGTATGTTAGTTAATCCAATAAGTTTATTACCTAAATTATCAGTAATTGAAAGAGTTTCTTGATTTAATTTTATTTTTGATTTATTAGTATATTGATATGAATGTAGTATATCTAAATATATGTATTTCATTATAATTTTAATATTAAAATCTTTATACTAATTTTTTTATTTATATAATTTAATGAAGAAACCAAACTTAACACAATGGCCAAAAATAAAAAATAAATTTAAAAATATAAATTTAAATATTAAACCAAATGATGATGCTAATTTTTTAGTAAATTTTTTGATTTTATCTTTTTTTTTAATTGTGTTAATTACAATATTTTTTTATAGATATAAAGAAAAGAATAGAAGAATTTTAGAAAAAAAAAAAATTATTGTCAATCTAATTAATAATGTTAACTATTATACTAAATATTAATTTTTTTAATATCTTACATATAATTATGAAGGTAAAAATTTTAATAATGTTATGTTTTTTAATTTTTTTGGTATTTGGTCAAAAATTTAGTGAAAATTTTAATTCCGAAGAAGAACTCCCATATAATATTTGGATGTACTGGGAAAATAGAAAAGGGAAACGGAAACCAGAATACTTAAATTTATGTTACAAAACTATATTAAAACATAATAAGAAATTTAATATACATTTATTAGATGAAAAATCGGTATTTAGATTTTTACCAGATCTTAGGAAAGATTTAGATAAATACATGAATATACCACAAAAGGCGGATTACATAAGAATAAATTTATTACATAAGTATGGGGGTATCTGGATTGACAGTGATACAATAGTAATTAAGGACTTATCACCATTTATTGAAAAACTTAGAAAATACGAATTTGTAGGATTTGGGTGCACAGGTCCTGATTGCGATACTCTAAGTTCTGGATATCCAAGACCATCTAATTGGTTATTAGTTTCAAGAAAAAATAGTTTAGTAATGAGTAAATGCTTAGAGGAGGCTAATAATATTATAAAACATTCTCCCTACATATTTAGAATTAAGTACCATATTATCGGACGAATGTTATTATGGGATGTAATTCAAAAATTAAAAAAAACAGGTTGGGACTATTTACACATGCCTTCTAAATGTGTAGAACAAGATAGTAAAGGATTTAAATATATAAATAATAGACTTATTTCTAACGAAGATTACGATAAAAAATGTAAAGATAAATTATTTTTTATTCCTATTTATAACACTGCTCCGGGATTTCCCGAATGGTTTAGATCAATGACCCAAAAAGAAATACTAGAAAATGATATGCTAATATCAAAATTATTTAAACTTAGTCTAAAGTAAATTTATTTGTAATTTCTTAATGTAATATGTTTTTAAATAAAATTATACCAAAGGATAGGAAGCTTCAGCAGCTATACCACACATGTTGTCGATATCAGCAGAAAAATATACATATCCGTCCATCCCCCAATCTTTACCCCAACTGTTTTTAACAATTATATATTTTCTACCATCTTGTGTAATAGAATAACCGACTGCTAGAACAGCATGATCTAAATATTCACTACTACAAGTCGTAGATTTGTATATGCCTCTAATGTAAAATTGTAAATCATCTTCGGCATCTATAGCAACTGATATAGGACCAACATTGGCTATAGCATCATATAAATCTGTCATATTATTATGAGAAATATTAACGGTTTTTGATAATGTAGCCCCAGTATCGTTAGATGTAAAATTACAATTTTCATCTATTGCTAAGTATGGGTATCCGGTTTCCGTATCAATGCCATGATTAGAAATTACATATCTCATTGCTGATTCGGGCCAACCTCCCTCGCAACCATCGCAACCAAATTTCCAAGCACAGTCCACCAAATTTTGTTCACTCAATGATGTTAAATTGCCTGTTTTTTTTGCGTGTTGACCCTCTATAGCACCTACAGCACTAAAAGCCCAACAACTTCCACAATCTTTTTGATCCTTAACATCTGTCACAAATCCTTCTGCTCTCCAATCAACCGAATGGGGTATTGTTTTATTAGAATGGTTATGTGTACTATACTTGTTTTTATTTGATTTCATAATAAAATTTAATCTACTTGATTTGAAATCTGATCTATTAATATCTGTAAAATTGTTTACACCTAACGTATATGTTAAATTTAACCTATTTTTTTCATTTATGTAATCTATATTTGATTTGTAAATTTTATATCTTTGTCCCAATTCTTCTTCATCATAAGTTTTATTATACTCATTTAGATAAGAAGTAAAAGATATCACATCATTTGGATAACTAGGAATATCACAAGAATTTAAAGAGTATAAATATTGATGGGTGTATTTAGGAGTAAAAAAATTTAGTAGAGAAAAGAAAGATAGTGTAAGCATTATAATTATAATTCCACCAATATTCTTAAATAAATTTATAATATATTATTATGAAGTGTATATTTGCTATTTTTTTAGTTTTAGTAATCATTTATAAGTTAAATAAGTATAACAAGAAAGAATATTTTTTTGATAAATATATTGATAAATTTTTTGTAATTAATTTGGATATAAGTGAAGATAGACTTAGATATATAAAAAAACAGTGTTTAACAGCTAAAATAAATATAGATAGGTGGCCGGGCGTTAATGGTAGTAAATTAAATCTAAAAAATTTAAGAAATAAAAATATATTAGATGATAGCGAACGGAAATTACTTCCTGGAGCAATAGGATGTAGTTTATCTCATATTAAATTATGGAATCATATTTTAACTAAAGGCTATACAAATGTTGTTATATTAGAAGACGATTGTATTGTACCTAGGAATTTTTATGAAAAATTTAATGATTACATTAAACAAGTACCTAAAAATTGGGATATAATATATTTAGGTGCGAGTAATATTAATGCCACAAAAATTAATAAAAATGTACTAAAACCAAATTCAATAACCGGAACTTCAACTCATAATTCTGGTACATATGCGATGTTAATTAATACAAAAATAATTCCATTATTATTAAAAAGTCATCTACCAATTAAAGATAATATAGATCAAACCATGAAAAATGTTTTGTTTAAAAAAATGAATGTTTATATATTTAATCCACCACTAATACTTCATAATAATAATTTTGATTCACAAAGGAGGCTATTGAGTAATAGGTCAGGTAAAACAACTTGGAGTAAATTCATACAAAATAAAGTAGTTATAAATTAAAAAATTTTATTATATTTCGGTTTATTTTTAATAATGTTAGCATTTTGTGTTTGTTCTAAAAACTTTTCAAAATTTTTATTATTAGACTCACTATGATCTTGATTGTATATGTACATTGGTTTAGGTATACATTTAAATTTATTACCAATCATTTCAAGCATGGGAAACATAAGTGCGTGATCTGTTGCTGATTTTATAAATTTATTGTCTATCTTAAAATCTTTTTCTTTAATATTTTTATAAACTTTATGTCTGAATGTTTTTAAATGAGAATAATGCCATCCTCCGTCTCTAAAGGATTTATTTTCTGCTATCTCTTCCCAATCTCTCTCGCATTTATTAGGATTATACTCGAATTTGCTCTGTGTATTTACAATAAAGTTCCCAAATGTTAGTAGTGTACTATAGTCATAATAATTATTTAAATTAGTTAAAACATTTTCATCATAAAGTTCATCGTCTCCATCAATTGAAATTAGTACATCATTATCTTGACATTTCATTTTTTTAACAGCTTTTCTGAAATTAAGGAGCATACCTAAATTTTCATCGTTATGTATATAATTCCATTTATTATCTTCGCAATATTTATTTATTAATGATTTAATTTCTGCTTGGTTTTTATTTGAAGCATCATTCACTATACAAACTTTATAATTTTTATATTTTTGTTCTTTTATTGAATTCATACATCTTTTCAAATATAGTAAACCCGGATTATAAGTTGTTACAATAATCACAAATGTATTATCTTTATAGTATTCTGGTTTGTATATAGGCAATCTTTTGACATATTTAGCATTTAAGGTTTGCGTATTTAATTTTGAAGAATTTACATTATGAGATTCTGGGTGTGTTTGATTATATTTGTATAGTATTTCGGGGATACATTTAAACTTACCATTAGACATTTCAAGCATTGGATACATTAGAGCCATATCTGTAGCCGATTTGAGATATTTCCCATCCCGTTTGAGATCTTTGTGGTTTAGTCTTTTGTATAACTTGTATTTAAATGTTTTTAAATGGGAATAAATCCATTGTGTTTTTCTAAATGAAGTTTTTTCGGCAACATCTTTAAAGTTAAATTTTTTACACTTTATTCTAGGTAAAGAAGTTTTGTTGTTTCTAACATTTACATAATTTCCAAAAGTAATTAATATATCATTTTCAGTATAATATTTATTTATTTTGTCAAATACTTGTTCATCATACAACTCATCGTCTCCATCAATCGATACTATAATATCTTCGTCTTTTGGATCTAACTTATTTATAGCTTCAACTCTTCCTCCTAATGGTCCTACATTTTCTTTTCTCAGTACGTACTCCCAATTGTTTTTATCAGCATATTTTTTAATTATGTAATGTAGTTCATCAATATCTTTATTTGAAGCATCATCTAATATACAAACATTGTAATTTTTAAATGTTTGATGTTCAATTGATTTTAAACATTTTTCTAAATATTTTGGACCGGCATTATAAGTAGTCACAATTACAGCAAAGAAATTATTATTTTTAAACGATTCTTTTGGATTTCTATATATTATAAATACAATTATAAAAAATGATATTAATAATAAAACTTCTATTTTTGATGACAATCTATTAAAATTTAACTTCATAATATATGGCTATATATAAATTTAATACATTTTTTTTTAATAAAATAAATAGTTTGTTATACTATGAAATTATATGATATAGTAAAAAAAAAGATTATAGAATATATTTACAGTGGTGTATTAGAATATAAATCTATTAATAAATTAGATATAAATAATTGTAATAATTTACAATTTGATATATACAATTTAGATTTAGAAATATGGAAAAAAAAATTTTACTATTGTCTTGTGGATATTGAAAGTATAAATTGGGAAGAAGTAGAAATTTTGTACCCTTTTTTTTGTAATAATACATTTCAACCCCATTATAGTGATATTATAATAAAAACTACTGATGAAATAAAAATAATATACCAATACCATAATCCTAATTGGAAAATTTATTTTGATAAAGCAATTAAATTTCCTTTTTAATAATTCAAAATATCATATTTTTGATATAAAATTTAAATGATTTTTTTTACAAAATCTACAAGTTACATTCTTTTTAAATAGAGGCGTATAAAAAAATTTAACATTACTACACCTACACACCATATCATTTACAATTTTTCTGCGACAATTAGGAAACGAATTGGTTTTTATATTTTTTAAACAGTCAAAGTGAAAAATATGATTACAATCTAATTTTACAATTTCTTGATTATTAAAATTATCCAAACATATGGAACAGTCATACATGATACTATTTATATCTAAAATTTTTTATGATGATTTAATAGATATTATATTTTATCCACTATTACATTTGCTTTTAGGCGATTGAGAGAAGTGTCTCTTTCGTCAAAAAAACTAATAAGTTTAGAATTACCTAAAATTGATGCTGTTGAGCTAAATGAAGAATATCTTGAACACATTATTATTTTATAGGCTTTAGTGAGATAGTAGAAGTCTATCCATTCATTACTAACATTATCTATTTTTGTTTCACACTTTAATATATTTTTATTTTTAATTTTGCTTGTAATATATTCAATATATTTATTAGAATCTCCGCATATGTATATATTTTTACCACTACTTTTGTTTGCTAAATAAATACTTTTTTCTAAACATTTTTTAAATGTTTGTTTATCAATGAAATCTCCATTCATTTTTTTACTTATTCTATCTGTAGACCTTATATGGATAGCAAAAAAGGTTTCAGACTCAATATCTGGTATTCCAAATTTAAAATTATAGTCATTTAGTTCTAAATTTTTTCTATATTTATACAATTTTGGATGTCTAAATCTTCTATTATGTTTTTTTTTATCTTGGATCACCATATTACTAAAATTTATAGAAATATCATACTTTCTATCTTTTCTTGCGTTAGTATTATTCCAATAGTAATTACAAATTTTATTATGTTTTTTACAAAAATTATTAAGATAAATAAGTTGCTCTATTCTATTACCAATTCCGTCACTTCTACCATTGAAATTTATAATATTCATTAAAATACTATAATATTTTTTTATTTACATATATTATGAATCTTACTATATATTGGATAAGACATGGCTTATCATGTGCCAATATCCATACATATTTTCACGCGTTGAAATATGATCCTCAATTGACTTATGATGGAATTGAGTGCTCAGAAAAGGCAAAAGAATACATACCCGATAATTTAGATTTTATATTTTCTTCTGGATTAAAAAGAGCAATGGAAACTGCTTTATCTATGTTTGGATCCTCTTTAAAAAATAAGCAAAGAATAATATCGGTTCCATTTATTTCTGAACAAGGATTTGGTTTTGATAATGTAATTTCTAAAACCAAAAATTTAGAAAAATATTTTAATTCTACAATTGATAAATTAGATCTTAGAATTCATAAAATTTCAAGAGATATGAACAAAGGAGATTTAAAAGAGTTTTTTAAATTTTTAATGCTTTTTTTAAATTTTAAATCTAAAGACTTAAATAAAACAGATTTTAGAATAGCAATAGTAACACATTCTCATTTTATGAAACACAACAATATATGTAAATTTACTAATGGAATCGCAATCAAACCTAAAAACAATTCAATATATAAAATAGACTATAGTTTTAATAAACTTAATGATGTACATAGGTTATATCAAAAACACACAAAAAAAAATATAGCAAAGGAGACATTTACTGGATGTGATTTTTCTTCTGATGACTATAAATTAATATCGTGCAATAGGTCAATTTGTAAAAAAACACCACGTGAGAATTATCTGAATTATTTTAGATGTTCTAAAAAATCATCAAAAAAATATACAAACTTTTTAAACAGTAAAAAAATGTATACTCTTAAAAATTTTAATATAATTGGCGGGAAAAGAAAGGATAATAGATTGATTAAACATAAGCAGAAACTGTATCAATAAACAATTTATAAATATTTTTAAAATTCTCTTTTTTACAATAAAATATTTCTTTACTTTTTTGATGCCACGAAATACCATATGAAGATTTGTCAAGTTTTTCATATACTTTCCACTCACAAACCTTTTTACCCGCATCATCTTCACAACCTTCCTTATTTATAAAAATTGTAGATAATCTCCGCCATTTTTTACCTAAATTATTTCCAGAATCTCTGTGATTAGGATCATCTTCTGTATATCCGAATTTACATTTTATTAGATTATTTTCAATTTCAATTCCAGAATTGGTGCATTCATGGATGCCAAAATAGCACTGACCTCCAAATTCAGTCCATTTAATTTTAGTTGATTTATTTGTTAGAGGGCTTGGACTTCTACTTTGTTCCAACCTATCAGATGGACTTGGGCTGTTACTTTGTTCTGAACTATCAACTGGACTTGGACTTCTACTTTTTTCTGAACTATCAACCGGGCTAGGACTTCTACTTTTTTCTGAACTATCAACCGGACTTGGACTTCTAGGAATAATCGGCGGAGTCGGAGGATTTGTAAAAAACTCGCATAAATTTTCTATACCACTTTCTTTTTTTGATTCTAAATATTTTATTCTATGATCATTTACGGGATCGCCGTTTTGACTCATACCAAGTTTGAAATAATAAGATTTACAGTAATCTATAAATTTTATAATCCCATCACCTATATTATCTATGTTAGTTTTGGATTTATTTGACATTATTATAGACGAAAGAATGGATTCGTTATAAATAGTTAAGACAATTCTACTATTATATTGATTTCTCAGACCAGCAAGTCCAGGAAGATTTTTTGGCCATGAAGGTAGACCCATTAATTTATTTTGATATACAATCCATATACTTTTTAATGCTTCTCCGCCTCCAATACTAGTTTTATTCTTATCATCTGGTGTAAAAATTTGTTTTTGATTTATATGTTCTTGATCAGACATAAATGTCATTTTTATAGAAGCGTCTTTTTTATTTTTTTTCCATTGTTTATAAAATTTAGAATGTTCTTTAAATGTATCTTCACACCAATCCTTTTTTTCATAATAGTTTCCTTGCGGTGTTTTAGTATAATATTTAACATCATCGTTAAATTCATTACTAAATTTAAAGATGATATTATGATTTGAATGTACAAACTTTTCCATAATAAATACCGCAGGAATATTTTTATAAGAATTTAATATGTTTTTAGCAGGGGTTATACTTATAGGATTGTTTAAATACGATAAATTAATAAAATAGTAATCATACACATATTGGAAATAGTCGGTGTTTAATTCTTTGATACAGTTTATAATAGACTCATCTTGGATTTCAATTTGAATATATGTGCCGCTATTTTCAAATTTATCTAATAATTCTGGAAATTTACCTTTGATCACCATAGTTGAAATGTCATCATCTTGAGGACTGATATCGTTTACTAAAATATTTTGACATTTACTAAAATCAATGTAAGGATTTTCTTCTCTTTCGTCCGAATAATGCTCTTCGCCACGTTGTTTATTATATTCTTCGTATAAATTATTTAATGTGATTTTAATACCAGATAATTTATTATTATATTTAGTATAGATATTATGTGTGCCTTTTAATCCTGATAGATATACTAATGTATCCAAAAATCCTTGGTTTTTACAACCTAATTTATTTATTTTACCTTGTGAGGCTAAAAGTAAATTATATAAGTCAGATACCCCCGTACCATCATCATAGAATGTTAAATATTTACTATGGTCTTCTTCTTTAATATTAATTTCTATATTCTTTGATTTAGCGTCTAATGAGTTATCTATCATTTCTGATATTATAGAATTTATATTGTGTCCTACATTGCCGCCATACTTAGATATCAAAATTTGGGCTAATGGTCTTGTTAAATTATTATTCATTTCTCATTTGAGAAATCCTTCTGAATTAATTCAATTTTTTGTTATTTATTTTACTGTTAATCAATTTCAACTTTATTATTTTTTTCTGCGTCATCATTTCTTTTTTTCCCATTTATGTTAGAAAATGAATTATAATCATGTTTAATCATTTGTGGATTTGCAAAAAAAACATTATTTTGACAATAAAATCTTTTATTAAGATGATGATCAATTGTATCATAAAGATTAGTACACGTTTTTAATAATTTTTCAGCTGTTGATTTCTTGATTATGTAAGCAAATGTTCCCCAATTTCCATAGATAGTTTTTTTTGGTTTAAGTAAGTGCTTTGTATAGGAGTGTCCTTTAATTCTACTGCCTCCAAATAATACCATATCCCAATTTTTGGGAAGTTCGGCCATATATTTTTGATAATTAATCCAGAATTTATCGGGTACAATTGCGTCATCTTCCAAAATAAGTATAATATTGTCTTTACCATTTTTTATTTTAGTCCAAAGATTAATGTGAGACAAAGCACAACCAATTTGACCATCTTTAAGTTTTGTATTAAGGCCAAATCTATTAATAAATTCTCTAGATGTTTTATTTACATCTTTTCCTATTTTAGCATTGAATCTAGTAACATTAATCTTTTCTTTCTTTGCTTTAATCTTTAAATTTTCCCACCTATCTATATCTTTTTCTAAATTTACAATGTAAACTTTATCTAATTTATATTTTTTTTTGTATCTTCTATTTTTAAAATTTTCATGCTTCTTATTTGTTAAAGAATATATAAAAAATAAAATGATAAGGATTGAAAATAGGAGTAGCATATTAATATTATACAATATTTTAAATCAATAAATATGTATTTTTAAGAAAATTTTAAATTTAGTATTTTAAGATTATAAATTATAGTAGTTTAATTTAATGGAGCAATTAGTCTGTGAATTATATAATATCAATTGTATAAGGTTCGGAGATTTTAAATTAAAGAATAAGAAGAATACTCCAGTATTAATTAATTTAAGTAAAATTATCTCTTATCCAAGAATATTAGAAAGTTTAAGTGAAATTTTATGGAATAAAATTAACAAATGCTACAATATTAACTTAATTTGTAGCGCGAATATATCTATTATTCCATTAACAACAATTACATCTTTAAAGTATAATTTATCACAAGCGATTATAAGGGATAATCTTAAGAAAAAAAATTTAGAAGGAGAAATACCAGATAATGCGAACTGTATCCTTTTAGATAATGTAGTTAATTCAGGGAAAACGGTTGAGAAGTATAGAAATTTTTTACTTAAAAATAATATTAATATATCTAAGATTATCGTATTATACAACCATTCACAAATTAATCTTTCTGATGTAATTAGTATTTTTGATATAAACATAATCATAAATATTTTATATAAGCATAATAAGATTGATAAACTAATATATGACAAAGTTAAAACTGTTTTCTCTCAAAAACCAAAGATTGTTAAATTACCTAAACGAAATTCTGTAATCTTTAATAAATTATTAAATATAATTAAAACAAAACAAACTAATATTGGGTTATCAGTAGAATTATCAAATATTGATAAAATTTTATCTTTAATTAATAATGTAGGATCGCATATTTGTTTACTTAAAATCCAAATAAACATTATAAAGAATGTGTCAATAGACTTCACTGAAAAATTAAAAAAATTATCAGATAAATTTAATTTTTTAATTTTAGAATCAAATGCTATATCAAATGATATAAAATTTCTCGATTTTGAAATGGAAAAATTTGGAATGGATAAGTGGTGCGATATGTTTTTAATTGACATTAATGTTAGTAGGGAATTCTTATCAAAATTTAATTATCAATACAAAAATTTAGGTATTATATTGAAGAGCAATGGCGATGGAGACGATTATGATAATCTGGATCAGTTATCAGATGTTGATTATTTAGGTGTTATGAGTAGAAAACATTTAAATGATAATAATGGATTATATTTTTCTTATCTTACAAAAGACATAGAAAATATATTCAATAATGGTACCGATGTTGTAATAATTGGTAAAGAAATAATAGAATCTAAAGATCAAGAAATTGAAGCTATTAAATATAAGAACATATCTTGGAATTTTTATAAATATAAAAATGTAAAAATCATTTAATATTTTTTTTTATATGGCTCTTGTAATTTTGTAGTATATTAGTATCTCTTTTTTTAAGCTCTGGGACGTTTTTAGCATTAAATATTTCTCCCACATAATTATAGTATTTTCCTAATTTAGTATTACTAGGAAATTTTTGACTTTTATATACATGTTGATAGAAAGTATCATGTTCAAGGATATATGATTTCATAGAATCATATAATAAGTTAAGGAAATTCATATCATCCATTCTTTTAAATTTATAATTGTTTAATTTCAAAAAATTATGGATTGCTAATTCAATATCAAACTTAATAGATTCATTTTTAAATCCCCACATGCCTCCTAAAATTTTATAATAATGGTGAGGATGGTCTCTCATTACATGCATAATTTTATCGCTTTCCATCCATTCGCTGACAGCTAATTTTTCTCTAAGATTAAGTCTAGAGTCTATATCTCTTACTATAAATGTATTAACTTTGGGATCATTCATTACTAAAAATCTCCAAAACATGCCGGGTATTTTACTACCGGTCATGTCTATTATTTCTACATTTTTTTCTTTTAATTGATCAATTAAATTTTTTGGAACTGTATTGTCTAAATAATATCTTAAAGTCCAATCTGGGTAAAGTATATTTTTTAACTTTATATTTTCTAAAGCTCCTAAACAGTACATGTCTGGGGTTTGGAATATACACCCCTTATTGATGGGATTGGATTGACACCAAAGACTCATACTAATAACTTTTTTCATATAATAAATATTTTTTTTTTTTTTTAAAAATAAACTTTAAAATGTATGTTTAATATATGTATTTGACTGGAATTATACTTATACTCGTTTTATTTAAATTCCTTAAATTTGATATGACAAAAAAAATAATAGGATTTATATCTATATTCGCATTGGTGGTTTCAATTATGATTTTCAATAACTATAAAAATGGTGTTTATAAATCCACATAAAGATAAAAATATCAATTAAAATATGGCATTAAGGCGTATAACGAAAGAACTAGAGGATATTAAATTAGATCCTCCTTCAAATTGTAGTGCTGGACCTGAAAATGATGATGATCTATATAATTGGGTTGCCAATATTATAGGTCCATCAGATTCTCCTTATGCAGGAGGTATTTTTAGATTATCTATAAAATTTCCATCAGAATATCCTTTCAAACCTCCAAAAGTAAAATTTATAACTAAAATCATTCATCCTAATATAAATTCATCTGGAAGTATATGTTTAGATGTATTAAATGCTGGGCAAGCATGGAGTCCTGCTCTAACAATAACAAAATTATTATTATCAATTTCATCATTACTAACAGATCCTAATCCAGATGATCCCCTTGATATTGATGTTGCCAATATATATAAGAATGATATTGAAAAATTTAAATTATTGGCGCGTAATTCTACATTAACCCACGCTATTTAAAAATATCTATAAAAAAAATATATATGTATATATATTATCATGCCAAGAATGAATAATATTAAAAGTAAGTTAAAAAAAATAGATATAAACACAGTACTTTCTGTACTTGTCGTATGTTTACTAATTGGTTTAGTATTTTCATACATGAGACAATCTAACCAAGAGAATTTTGTTGATGACAACTTAGTTCCATCTGATTCAAATTCAAAAACATTTGTTATGTTTTACGCGGATTGGTGTCCTCATTGCGTTAATGCCAAACCACACTTTAAAAAATTAAAACAATCTTCACAAAAAAAATTTGGTGGTAAATGTAAAGTTGTTATGGTTGATGCAGAAGAAAACAGTAAATTAGCAGAAAAATATAATGTAGCTGGATATCCAACATTTAAATTGATTGATAATAAGGGCAACACAACCGATTATGAATCTTCTGCGGAGTATAATGATTTTGTAGAATTCTTAAACAATAATTTATAAATCATATTACAGCTCTACCAACATTCTTAGTCCAATCTTTTTCAGTTCTATCAATATTTTCATTTCTATAAATAGTAGAACTTAAAATAGGAGAATCAACATTATTTTCCTTAAATATAGATAATAAACTATTACTATCTTTAGGAAAGCAGGTACCGCCAAAACCAAATTTTCCATCATGTCCTGGGACATTCGTGTGTGATTGATTTATTCTAGTATCAGATGCGGCGGTACTTATTACATTTTCATAACTGATTTCCATTTTTTCACATAATCTGTAAAATTCATTACAGTATGAAACTTTAACAGCTAAAAAAGAATTTCTAAAATATTTTATCATTTCAGCTTCAGAGTTAGATTTCCATACAATAGTATTTCTTTTTATTAATTTATTGTGATATGCATCATTAATTAAATTAATTATTTTAGTTTTTGAATTTATATTATTCGAGTTATTAAGTCCAAATATCCATTCTTTCGAATTTATGAAATCATTTTTAGAATTTTTTTCAGTTAAAAATTCGGGCATGAAATTTATATTTAATTTATTAGATGTATTTGGAGGAACTGTTGATCTCAAAATTATACAACATTCAGAATTTACAATATTCTTAAGTTTGTCAACGGTGTCTTTTACAATATCCAAATGACAAGAACCATCTGGATTCATAGGTGTAGGAAGACATAAAAAAATTATATCACAATCTTTCAAATTGTCTAAAGTTAGATTTTCAGGAGAACAAAGTTTCGGATTAATATCATAAATAAATAAATCATTTTTATCAGATACTAATAACTTGGTTGCTTTTCCAACATAACCATTTCCAATTATACCTATTTTCATTAATATATTAATATGTTTTTTTTTATTATAAAATGTAACGAGTTTAAATTAAATTTAATATAGAATCACCATAATTACTTATAGTTTTATCACCTATACCTTTTATTTTATTTAATTCTATAAGATTTTTAGGCTGTATTGTTGCTATTTCTTCTAGAGTTTTATTCGTTAATATACGATAAAAAGGTATGTTTTTTTTTAAAGCTTCCTCTTTTCTAAATCGTTTTAATTTTTCTATAATGATAGAATTATCTGAATTAGATTTTATTAATTTCTTTACAATTTTAAGTTTTTTAGGACTATTTTCTATTTCCATTGGAAGGTATATTTTTATATTATCATTTAATACATCTTGAGCTTTTCTATATAATACAAGCTTCTCATTCCAATAACCAAATTTATTTTTAAAAGTATTTATTTTTATGTATTTGTTTATTATTAAATGCGTTATTAATCTTTCCATGAGAAGTCTGTTTTTTGAGGGATATTCATCTAAAATTTTTTTTTTTGTTGTTCCAATTTTATTTAGTGAAATAATTTTATTAATAATATTTTTCGATTGTTCGGTGAAATCTATATTTTTTATTTTTTTATTTTTAATACAATTAATACAATTAGAATTACAAAAATTAACTTTATTCTTAATGTATTCTCCAAAATATGTACTTAATAAGTAATGTTTACAGTCTTGGATGTTTTCAACGTATCTAATTATGTCATTTAATTTATTTTTTCTTTGATTATTGTATTCTCTTCTTTTAGGGCTTTTACATACCTTTAAATCACAATCAATCATTTTATTGTATAGCGTTATGTCTTTTTTATTATTCATTAAAATACAATCAGACTGTTTTCCGTCTCTACCTGCTCTACCAATTTCTTGGTAATAACCTTCCACTGTTTGGGGTAGATTAAAATGTATAACAAATCTCACATTAGGTTTATCAATACCCATGCCGAAAGCAATTGTAGCTATAATAATTTTAATATCATCTAATAGCCACCTACTTTGGATATTTTCTCTTAGTTTTTTTGTAACACCAGAATGATAAAATGTGCAATTTAATCCATTTTTATTCAATTTGCATGATAAATCTTCACATTCCTTCCTTGAATGACAATATATTATTCCGGTTTCGTTTTTATAGTTATTAACTAATGATGTTATGTTAGCAATAGACTCCTTTTTTTTATTTTTACTATTGATATCATATTTTTCTATTATTTTTATATTTAAATTATTTCTAAAAAAACTTTGAGTAAAATATTTGCAATCATTCATATTCAATAAATCTTTAATATCAGCTTGCACTTTATCTGTAGCAGAAGCTGTTAGTGCCATTATTGGTACTTTTTTAAATAATTGCTTTATAGAATTCAGTTTTAAATAGTGTGGTCTGAAATCATGGCCCCAAGTCGAAACACAGTGCGCTTCATCAATAACAAATCTTGATATTAGATTATTACTATGTAATTGTTCTAATTTTTCTAAAAGTTCAAGATTAGTATACAATGTTTCGGGTGTAGTATATAATAATTTGAATTTTAAGTTATTGTAGTCTAACCCATCATAAATTTCTTTTTTGTCACTTATAGACACATCACTACAAATAAAAGTTGTAGAAATTTTTTTTTGTTTTAAGTGTAGTGCTTGATCGTATATTAAAGATTTCAATGGAGATATTACTACTGACAATCCTTCATTAATTAAAGCGGGTAATTGAAAACATAATGATTTCCCAGAGCTTGTAGGACTGAGTACAAATATATCAGTTTTGTTAAAAGTTTCTTTAACTACATTTTCTTGTAAAGGTCTTAGATTTTCATATTTAAATTTATCTTTTAGTATTTTTTTAGCATTACTAAGATATTCTTCCATTTAATTAAATAATTAAATCTTTTTTTAATTCAAATTTAAAAATTAATTTATAATTTATAAAATGGATGAAATTATTGGGTTAACATGTGGGACATATGATGCTATTACCCCGTCTGATTTATCTAATTTCAAGCATTTTAAGACAATTTGTGATAAATTAATAATAGGATTAAAGCCTAGTTTTCAAAATTCTTTTGAAGAAAGAATAACTCTTTTAAAATTAATACCATTTGTGGATGATATAATAATTTTTGAGGATATCAATATCTTAAAAAAAAATAATTATGATTTAATATTTATAAATTCTAAAGAAATTTTTAAACAAACAGATTTCAAAGTACCAATTTATTATTTTAACTAACGTGTTAGAAAAAAAAAAAATAAAAGTTAACAATAGTTATGATTCTTAAAATATTAGATGCTAAATATGGACATGGGTCTAAAAATATAGATGTATCTAATATACTTAATACTATGATATCTAAAAATCAATTATATATTAGTAAAAAAACAAATTTAAATATGCTATTTACAGATCCATGTCCTAATTATAAGAAAAGTTTACATATTAAATATTCATACAACGGTAATAATTATGAGGGTAATTACAACGAAAATAGATCTAAACTGAATGAGTCAATTTTTTTATTTAATCGCGACTTTAAATATCAACCAATTAATAGTTTATCATCAAATGATTCTATATTTATTAACTACCTAGTTAATAAAAATAAGAACTGTAATTTTTTACTTTTTGGCGATATTGATTTATATGAAAATATAAAAACTATCAATAATTTAGGAAATATAGTTTTGATTACCGATTCTAAAAAGGACTTCAATAACAACCCTTGTATTATTCATGTAGATTATAATACAAAATGTAAAGATTGGGATAAATTATTACACGATACTGAAAAATTAAATTTAAATTTACCAGATATAGTGAAAAACATCAATTGGGATATAATTTTTATAGCAGGCCCAAAAGGATATGATAGAAAATGTCCAGGAAGAATGAAAAGTATTTATAATGCTTCAAGATTTATTGGTAGGGGAACTAATGTAATTATTCTAGATAGTCATAGAAAAATAGAAAAAATATATACTGAAATCTATATAGAAAAACATTTTGTATCAAAAAAATATATAGGAAGTATAATGTCGTGGTATTATTGATTAATTATTTAAATAAAGTACTTAAGTTTTAGTAAATATATAAATTATGGCTAAGACTGACGACACCGAATGGACTATTGTCAAAAGTAAACATGAGAAAATCTTAGAAAAAAAAATTCAAAAAGAAATATCAAGTAAGAATACAGAGATCGGTATAATGGGGAATCATAAGGTTTTTTTTGGTGATAAATTAATTTTGAATAATGAAATATTAAAAAGTAGATCGATGATGTCTTATATAAAAAATAATTGTAGAATCAATAAAAAACTTACTGACAGACTAAGCACATTGGATTTAGCATCTATTGAAAATAAATTTAAAAAGCAAGATCTTGACCTTGAAACTTTTACGTGTATATCCTATCCTTATAAACTAGGAAAATTAGATAAACTAGAAGGTGATTTAACTCATATGATTCATGGTTGGAAGATCAGTTTGAAAGATAAAGATGTATATCAAATATTACTTTTATTTAGAACCGATATTCAGAAATTACCTTATGCTTTTGTAAGATATATTCAAACTAAAAATAATATTATAAAAAAAGAATGCATCGCTGTAAATAACTATATAGAAGTTTTATTATTTATTTATAGGCATGAATTAAATCTTGTATTAAAAAAAAAGACATTGGTAAATGATTATCCTATAAATTTCATTGATATTAATAAAGAGCATGTTAATACTTATTTTATAGGTTTCAGAAAAATTAGAAAAGATGAGCCTCTTGTCTCGGATGAAAACAATTTAAAAATAGAATATGATAACAAGGAAGATACTAAAAAGAATGATTAAATTTTTCTATAATTAAATCTCTATTTTTTTTAAATTCTTGACACTGTTCTTTGGTAATATTTCCATCTTCATGTACATCGTATGCTAATTCATTAACTTTTTTGATTACAACATCTAAAAATTTTTGAAATCCGAATTTTTATTAAGTATCATAGCAACATTATCCTCATTTAATATGTATTTAAATATATTATTTACTATATCAACCTTATCTTTTTTTGTATGAGCATTGTTTACATCAATTACCATTTTGGATAGATCGTTGGTGTAAACATCTTTTCTTTTTTTTTCCGATATACTTAACAGTCTAGGTCTTAAACTCATATTTTTATATTCATTCCTACAATAGGGACAACTATAAATATCATTAGAAGTATTTTCACATAATTTTAAACATTTATGATGAAATCTATGACCACAAGACAACTCTCTATAAATTTTATTTAGTTTATCATAACATATAGCACTCTTGACTCATAATATTATTCTATAAAATTAAATAAAAAAATCAATTTTAATATGTTTCATCTCGATTATCCTCTTCACAGCAAGTCTGTAATAAAATAGATAAAACTTTATATGGATCCATACTTGATGATGGTCTTCTATCTTCAAAGTATCCTTTATTCATCATTACTGTAGATTTAGGAATTCTTATAGATGATGTTCTATCAGCAGTTCCATAAGAAAATTTATCAATTGAGCTAGTTTCATGCTTTCCAGTTAATCTTTCAGCATTATCATTCCCGTAATTTGAAATATGGTAATCGTGAGTGCGTTTAAGTTTGTCCATCATTTTATAAATTAATTTTAATCCATTTTCTTGTCTCGTATTTTTTGTACTGAAATTTACATGACAACCTGAACCATTCCAATCACCTTTAATTGGTTTGGCTCTTAAATCTATAAATGTATCAAATTTTTCTCCCGTTCTTAATAATATGTATCTTAATATAATTAAATCATCGGCTGCTTTAATTCCTTCATCTCTTAACTGGAGTTCACATTGTCCAGGTGCTACCTCAAAATTTAATCCTGTAATATTAAGATTTGTATTTAGACAATTTTCCAATACTTCTTCGGCAAAGTCTCTACCAAAACATTTACCAGCACCAACTGAACAATAGTATCTCCCCTGAGGATGTGCTGATCCATCATTATTGAACCCTATAGGTAGACCATTCTTAGTATTTATCATGAAAAATTCTTGCTCTATACCAAACCAAGCTTCTTCACTACTAAATTTTGAAAATATTCTTAATGCTTTATTTCTTGTATTAGTTTCGTGAGGTACCATTTTTGAAGTCCAAGTTTCGCACAATACCAAAAATCCGTTTTTTCTAAATACATCTAAGTATATTCTTACAGGTCTTAATATAACTTCTGAATCCTTTCCTATTGCTTGATTGGTAGAACTTCCATCAAAGTTCCAATCAGGAATAAGTTTTAAAATATTCAATTCGCTAAGATATTTTCTATTATTAAGTCTATCAGTATTTTTATTTTTTAAAGCTTGCTTTAAATTATTTGTTATAGTTTCAGTTTGTTCCTCATAAATTTTTGTTTTGCTTCTAAGTTGGTCATGTCCGTCCACCCATATATATTCTAAAGTTATATTCATTGAAAAGTCACAATAACTTATTTTTAAGTATTTACAAAATTAATAAAAATATATATATTTTATTTATATTTTTATTTATTCTTTTAGATAAAATATTGAAACAATATTTTGTATGTAATAAGATAATATAGATTTAGTTGGAGTATGCTAAACCACCCATACCAGACATGATTCTGAGTACATTGTAGTTAGTTGCGTATACTCTAACTTTGCAACTCTTAGCTTGGTTGCTGTTGCCAGATTTGACAGCCTCGTCTGAGAGGGTGAGCTGAAGGACAGCGTTGTCAATTCTACTCATGTTGCAAGTACCAGATGGTTGGTGCTCTTCGGGTTTAAGGCCGAATGAGTAAACGTTGATGCCGGTGGCCGGAACATTTTCGTGGTGCTGGTATGGCTGAACAAGATTGAAGTATCTTCCTTCTCTTTCGGAAAATCTATCGTGTCCATTAAGCTGGAGTTTAGCCTTTTCAACTGGATTGTGGCCAAGGTCGTAGTATGGAAGTGCTGCGGTGTATGCGCTAGAATTACCAGCTAGACTGTCCCCGCCAGCGAGTAAGCTTTCGAAAGTGACTGCTGCGGAGTTGAGAATACCGTTAGAGGTACTGGCGGTTCCTACTGATGATACAGTAGCTCCACCTTCGACACCAGCAGCAGTGGCAGTTCTACCAGTCATTGGCATGGCTGAGAATGGGTTTCCGCTTTGAGAGTACATACCTCCGCCGAGTGGGTCGGATGGACTTCCAGAGTAGTATGAGACATCGATCTTATCAGTATAGTTGAAGTGCTGTTTACCACCGACGTTAGCAGTAGTATCAGCATCAACATTAGAGTCTGGCTGGCAAACCCAGATAAGTTCTTTGCATGGGTGGTTAAAGTTAAGTTTGATCTTATTACTGGCTGAGTTGACTGATTCGTCTCCAGTAAACTGTAATTGTTCAATGAGGTATTCGTGTGATACCTGAGCAAATCTTCTACGTTCATCAGTATCTAAGTAGATATAGTCAACGTATAATGAAGCAGATACGAGTGATGGGGTTGATGGATTAATGGTTGATGTAGTTGTAGTCCAGTAGCAGTTGGTGAGTGAGTTGAATTCAAGATTAATCTTGACTTCGTGGTACTGAAGGGCAATAAGTGGTAAGGCAAGACCTGGGTTTCTGCAGAACCAGAACTGAAGTGGGATGTATAATGTGGTTTGTGGAATGCATGAGTCCTTATCGCAAGCTGATCTTGATAAGTCGGTTGAACCTTGACTGGATCTGCCTAATACTGGCTGAGTGAGTCTTGGTACATTACCAACCATGTTGGCATAACCTGCTTGGTGTCCAGCAGTCTGAGTGAGTTCGTTCCAGATGTGGAGCCAATCACCGTAGTGTTTGTCGATTCTCTGACCACCAATTTCAACTTCAACATTCTTGACAAGAATGTGTCCTAGGTAATTAAGCCATCTGAAAGCACCGGCTTCAACTCTGACTTGTGGAACAGTAGCCTGTAAGTAGACTCTGTGGATTAAATCACCATTACGTGAGATGGTGCATGTGACCTTCTTTCCGAAGTCAGCGGTTCCGTTGAATGTTTGTTCAATGGATTCCATTGAAAAGTTAGTGTGTCTGCGATAGACAACCTTAAAGAATGTAATTTGTGGATTACCTGTAAGATAAATATCTTGTGCGCCGTAAGCTACTAATTGCATAAGACCTCCTCCCATTGTTTGATATATTATATATAGAAAATAATTTTAAGAAAAAACGCTAATTAAAATTAAATTTGTAAAAAAATAAAAGGTTTTTTTAAGAAAATGAGTATTTACTACCTTAAAAAAAAACTTATAATAAAACTAACATTTTAATTAATTAATTTATTTATTTAAAATTCTAGATAATAATTTAAACAATACTTAAAGAAGTTCTTTAAATTATATATATATTAAATTCAAATGTCATTTAAGACAAAGAATAAAAAAAAATTAAGATGCGATACAAGAGTAACTCTTGATGCAAAGCATAGTGAAAAGGTTAAATATTTCAATGAAAAAAATGAATCCTTAGTATCTTTAGAAGATGAAATAAAAGATTTAGAAAGTAAATTAAATAATTTTAATTCTAGAAAAGACTTAATAGAAGATAATATAGATGAAAAACTTAATATTGTTGATAAAATAAAAGATCTAAAAGATAAGTCTAAAAACATAAAATCTAAAAAAGAAGATATTTCATATCTATTAGATACTGGTCATCTATTATTTCAATATTACAATAATATTAATGATACTGCTAATGGAAAAAAAAACACTTATAATATTGTAAAAAATTCAAATAGTAAGTCTGTTATGGAATATTTTAATACTTCAAAGTCTGAAGAAGAATTAGAAAACACAATGAATAAAGAAGAAGACGAAATTAAACCTTATAAAAACAAAAATGAATCAAAATCTAGAGCAAATATCTTAGATTTATATATGTCAAAAGTAGATGAAGATTTTATCCTTAAGAATGAGAAGGAAATTAATGTAGATATATGTCCCGAATGTAATGTAGAAAAAATATTGTATTTATCTGAAGGCTTTGTTGTTTGTCCCAAATGTGGTGAGCAAAATTTTATACTTATTGATTCAGATAAGCCTTCATATAAAGACCCTCCACGTGAAGTAAGTTATTTTGCTTATAAGCGTATTAATCATTTTAATGAATGGTTGGCTCAATTTCAAGCAAAAGAATCTACAGATATACCTCAAGAAGTTTATGATCAAATTATAATGGAACTTAAGAAAGAACGTCTTGAAAATATGGCGGATTTGACTCCCCAAAAATTAAGAGAAATACTTAAAAAATTAAAAAAAAATAAATATTATGAACATGTACCACATATTATTAATAGACTTAATGGTATACCTCCGCCAATTATGAGTAGAGAAAAAGAAGAGGAATTAAGGAGAATGTTTAAGGAAATTCAAATACCATTTCATAAATTTTGTCCTAAAGCACGAAAAAATTTTTTGTCTTATTCTTATGTACTACATAAATTTGTTCAGTTATTAGAGCTAGATGAATTTTTACCTTGTTTTATGCTACTTAAAAGTAGAGAAAAACTTCATCAACAAGATCTGATATGGAAACAAATATGTGAATATCTTAATTGGGAATTTATACCAAGTTTATGATTAAGCATATAATTTTACAATTTTGTTAACTTGACTCAAAAGTTTATTTTCATCTTTTGATGCCACTTTTCGATAATTATTAGCAGCATTCAACCAATCCTTCCATTGTTTTGATTTTTTTTTTCTTAATTTAGTTCTATTCTTATTTTTATTTTTTTTAAGATTTTTTTTACTATATTTTGGCATGATAATATATAATTAGAAAATATATTATATCAAAATAATTAAAAATTGAATTTAAGAATATTTTTAATATAAAAATAATAAATGTTTGACATAATAGTTGCACTATCAAAAAAAAATGGTATAGGTAAAAACAACAGTATGCCATGGAATATTAAGCCTGATTTAAAGTATTTTAAAGATATTACAACCAAAGGTACTGATAATTGCTATAAATTCTCAAGTTATGTGATTATGGGGAGAAATACTTGGGAATCTTTGCCATCAGAATTTAGACCTTTGCCTTATAGAAAAAATATTATCATTTCTTCTAAAAAAATAATTGTGCCCGAAGATGTTTGTATTTTCAATTCATTTGAAAAAGCCATTGACTTTTGTATTGAATCTATTCAAACAGAAACAGATAGTATTATACAAAAAGCACACTCTAATTTAAATCTTAACAATAAACCAAAAATATTTGTTATTGGGGGAGAAAGACTTTATAAAGAAGCAATAAATCATCCGTTTTGTAATAAAATATATCTTACTAGTATTTACAAAGATTTTGATTGTGATAGATTTTTTCCTAATATCCCTGAAAAATTTAAATTAATTTCAGTATCTGATTTTAAAAATTATGAAATGATATATTTTAGATATTTAGTTTATCAGTCATTTCAAGAAATCCCAAATTATCAAACAGTATGGCATAATTTGGAAGAAGAACAATACCTTAAATCCCTAAAAGATATCCGTGACAACGGTATTGAAAACATTGATAGAACTGGGGTTGGTACATTATCATTGTTTGGTAAAAATTTTAAATATAATCTAAGAGATACTTTTCCAATTTTAACTACAAGAAGAATATTTTTCAGAGCTGTTTTTGAAGAACTTATGTTATATCTTAGAGGTCAAACAGATAATAACATCCTTAAAGATAAGGGTATTCATATTTGGGATGGAAATACTTCCAGAGAATTTTTAGATAAACGGGGATTAAAAAATTATAAAGAGGGAGACATGGGAGAAACTTATGGTTTTAATTTTAGACATTACGGAGGTGAATATCAAGGATTTGATAAAGATTATACTAATCAAGGGTTTGATCAATTGAAATATGTTATAGATTTAATTAAGACTGATCCTAACAGTAGAAGAATAATGATAAATTTATGGAATCCCTATACACTTCATAAAGCAGCTTTACCAAGCTGTTTATGTCAGTATCAATTTTATGTAGATACTAAAAAAAAAGAATTGAGTTTACAAATATATTTAAGAAGTTCTGATTTTTATTTAGCTAATAATTGGAACACTTGTACCGGTGCACTATTAGTACACTTATTATGTAATACGGTTGACATTGACCTTACACCAGGAGACCTAATTGTATGTACCGGAGATACGCATATTTATAAAACGCATCTTGAATGTGTTCAAGAAAATTTAGAACACACCCCGAAACCATTTCCGAAGTTAATTATTAAAAAAAAATTAAGTAACATTGAGGAATTTAAATATGAAGATTTAGAATTATTAGGTTATAATCCAACTAAAAACAAAACTAAAGCTCCTATGGCTGTTTAATTAAAATATTTTATAAATAAAAATATATAATTATTATATGGGATTATTTAAAGCTCTTATAGTGATTGTCATTGGAATGTTTACACTTTCTTTGTTAGAAGATAAAAACTCAAAGCTAAATAACATACCAATAATTAGTACATTATTTAGTGATAAAATAAAAAAAAATAAAGCTATAATTGTTGTATTAGTTATAGCATTATATGAGTTTTTAATTTAAAATTGAAAGCGTGATAAAGTTTTTTTCTTTAATTAGTTATGACCCATCTATATGGATTATATAGCAAGACACAGGAACATACAAACAAAAAACACTATATCTATTTAGATAAGGATAATAAAGAAGTTTTAGTCACAGAGGTAAGGAACGTTTGTGAAAAAAACGAATTTTTTGATGATTGCTTAGTACTGGGGGAAGTGATCAAATTTGTGAGATCAGTTGATATCAATTCTTTTAAATTAATCTGTCAATAAGAATATATTAAATTATAGAATTTAATATAAATTATGTTAAAAATATTAACAATTCAATCAACAGAGAAGATGTAATATGAATATGAATATCTTATTTTTTTAATAAATATTTATGATCTTAAAATTCATTTCTAATATTAAATCTAATATTTTTTTCATTAAAATATTTTTCTACCCACTCTGGGTATTTATTTTGAAAATTCATAAAAGATTTTACTGATTTATTATCATTATCATCAGTATATGCTATTCTTTTATTGAAAATAGCATCTTTTATTTTATAGCCAATATTTGTTTCATATTCTGTGTTGACAATAATATAGTTTATTATATCATCTATATTATTAGATAAGCCCCATAGAGTAAATGGGCTTACAAGTGTGAAGTAAAATTCCTTAAAAATAGAAATAATTTGATATTCATATAGTTTTGTAAATTTTTTTTTTGTTTTTATATCTTTTGCATTTTGTGTCCACTCTGAAGGAATATAACACATGATTTCCTTAAGCTCATTCATTTTTTCTTGTGGATAAAATATAAAATTATCTTGTATAAATGTTTTTGCTATAGCAATAATAGTACCTAAAATTCCCATATACCATAAAATAGGTCTTCCGGAACTTATATTTAAATTAATAAGTAAACTTTCATTAACTATAGTAAGAAATAATAGTAGTAAAAATATTGAACTAGAAATAAATACTATTAATTTAGAAAATGTTTCTAAAATTTTAGATGGGAATTGATTAACATATAGGTTAGCAATATCTTTACCTTTTTTAAGTCTCTCTTGAAAAACATGATATGTTTCATTATAATGTCTTAATTTCCACTGCGCAATTAATGACCAATTTCTCATTCCTATAGATTCTGGTTTTGTATAAAAAATTTCACCATATTTAAAAAGCGTATTAAAAAATATAAATAATAGTATAAAAGGCATAAATATGAAGTTTACAATTGATATCCATTTTATTTTAGATTTAATCTTATTACTTAAATCATTCTCTCCAATTAATATTTTTTTATCTATCTTATTATCATTTGTAAATATTGAATTAATGATACAAAATTTAATATTCCATTCTAATAATTTTGATAAATAATTTATATTTAAAAGGTCGTTATCAAAAAGAGATATTAAATAATTATCTTTAGCATTAACTTTACTTGAAATAACATAAACATCAATTAAAGGACATTGTAAATAGGATGTTAACTTTTCAATAATATTAATCCAATTCAGACTTGCTAATTGTGGATCAGTTATATTTAATTTTTTATAATAAAATTTTTTTATCTTGTAATAGCTGTTTATATCTGATATGATACTGATAAGTTTACATATAGTCAAAAATATAAAAGTAACAAAACAAAACCACCCTATAAAATCAAAATTAATAATATTTGACCAGTCAATATAGTTTTGGATATCATCTTTTTCTTCTAAGGTAAATAAACTCTCATAGTTCAAACAATTGAATATGAAAAGTAAAAATACAAAAAGAAATATTGAAGTGAATAAATTAAAAATTTGGGTTGTAATAATGTTATAATATCCCTTATGAATGTAGTAGTAATATAGTTTTATGATAAAATCATCTTTTATAGTTGTGTCAATATCTATTGATCCTTGATCTAAATAACCTTCTTCAGATTCCAATAATCTGTCTGTAATTTCTGCCATAATTGTACTATTTAGACATAATCTTAAATATTTAATCTAATATTTCTCTAAAATATTTGTTTTTCCTTAAGACCCATGTCCAAACTAAATACCATGCAATAATTAAATATAATATAAGAATTAAATACATAAACAAGTATTTAAAAATTAACATTAATTAAATATTTAGATTATTTATAAGTTTTAATATAAATTTGATTTATTTTTATTTAAGATTTAATTAAAATAAATATATTATGTCCATAAATACAAACATTGAAAATAGCAATGAAGTATATACAAAGGAAGAACAAAAGGAAATATTAATATTAAAATTACTATTTGATTTTTGTAAAGACAAAAAAAATGTTTCTTATGATTTATTATGTAGTAAACTTAATATGATGGGATTATTATCTGATGAAATACTTTTGTTATCAAATAATTCTAAGGAAATGGTAAATATTGATAATCTTTTGATTCCAAGTAAAAATAATTTTAAATTAATTAATAATAATATATTACCTAATTTATCAAGATTTGAAGGACAGTTTACAAATAAAACACTTATAGGAAAGGGCGGATATGGAGCTGTTTTTAAAACGACTCATCTTCTCGATAAACAAGAGTATGCTGTAAAAATAATAAGAATGCATCAAAATATAAAAAGTTCCTATATCATCTTAAGAGAAGTACAATCCTTATCTATTTTATCACATAAAAATATAGTCAAATATCATTGTTCATGGTTAGGCTGTAGTGATTATAAATATGAAGAAGATTATTGTGATGAAGTTTATCATCCAAATATAAGACTATTTATTCAAATGGAATTATGTGATAACAGTCTTGATAACTATATCAAAGATAGAAAAATTGTTAGTAATGAAATCAATGAGAAATATATTACTGAAATTTTAGAAGGAATTAAATATATTCATAATAGTAATTTAATACATCGTGATATAAAACCAAAAAATTTATTTATTAACCAAGATATTTTGAAAATTGGTGATTTTGGATTATCTAGAACAATGAACATTAAAGAGGTCTCAAAAAATTCTTTAATAAAGACAGACGATTTTTATACATCGGACCTGGGATCAAGCGTTTATTCTGCTCCAGAACAGTTAATATCTAGTTCATACGATTCAAGAGTAGATGTATATAGTATTGGTATTATAATATATGAATTATTTAACATTTTTGGTACTAGAATGGAATTTTTTAAAGAAATCGAAAATATTACTACAAATGATATTTTTAAAAAAAATAAATATTATAATTTAGTTACAAAATGTTGCCTTAAAGATTTTACAAAAAGGCCATTTTCTAAGGAATTAAATTTAAATAATTAATTTCTTTTATATAATTAATGAATATGTTTAACCACCAAATTATGTTGCCAGATGGATCTCAAATAAACCAAATACCTCAAAATCAATATATTCAACCAAACATTCCACCAAATACTGTATTTGCTAATATCGCACAACCAAATATGTTCAATTATCAGAATAACATTCAACCTAATATTCCACATAATTTACAACCAAATATACAACATAATCAACAGAATATAAAGAGAAATTTAGAAAAAGGTAAAGTGACAGATCTTCTTAATGAAATGATTAGTAACTATAAAAATAAAGAACCCCCAAAAGCAAATAGTATAGATAATCAAGTTAGTAAATATTTACTTCTGTTTTCAGTTGATCCTGAATTCAGAACTAAAATTTGTATACTTGTAAATAATTTATATAAAAAAAAAACTGAACCAAAACATATTAATGAAAAAACCTTAAGATATTTGGTTTCTAAAAATAATAAAGACATAACAGAATTATATGAAACTCATAACTCTAATAAACATTTTTAGTTAGTTTTAACTTTCGTACTGGCAGAAACTATATAGATTGTGTTTTCTGTAACTACAAGATATTCATTTCCTACTTTGTATGTATTTGTTATTGGAGAAGTATGTTCATCCGAATTTTTGTAAATTATTTTATCTCCTCCCGTTTGGACAATATTAACTCTACCACGACAAGAATCTATATAAAAATAAAAACATATTGGTTTGCATAATTTAATTGAAAGTTTAGTAGCTTGTTGAAGTGTTTTATCACTTGGAATAGATAATTTCGCTTGTGCTGCTGACATTTTATAACTAAAACAAACTTTTTTTTTTTAAAAATTTTACACGCTTTAAATTAATTATTAAAAAAATTATGTTTTAAACATTTTTTTGTGTTAAACCTCTTGTAGGGATTATATTCAAGCATGTTTCTTAATAAATCTAATAAATCTAGTATTTCCTTTTCTTCTAAATTAATATTTTTAACATTATCTTCAATCCCACTAAAAGTGTAATCTTTATTTCTTAAAATTCTACCCTTTTTATCAAATAAATCGGCGGTATTTTCACTTCTTAGAGCAATTTCTTTCGGTATTGGTCCTAATTTTTTAAACATTTCTAACAAATGTTTTCTATTCTTTACTATTTCTGAATTATTTTTATTTACCTTAAACAATAACTCTCCCGTTATTAGTTCATACAAAATACAACCAAGACACCATATATCCGATTTAACTGTATATGGATAACCTAAAATGATTTCAGGACTCCTATAATTTCTATAATATAAGTCATCATAATCATACTCATTTTCATTAATGATAACACTATTTCCAAAATCTATTAATTTATAATCCATATTGTTCCAATCTAAATCATCTGATTTATTTCCTAAATTTTGATTGTTTAATATAGTAATATTCAAATTTAAAAAACTTACATATTCTTGGAGGGATTTACTTTTTGCTTTCTTTTTATGTTTTTTTTTTAGATTTTTATTCATATCTTCATAATTTTTGGGCAAATGTTTTTTAATTATTAATTCATATTCTTCTTTTTTATTTATATTTTTGAAAGAATTTATTAAATGTTTGATTTTTTTTGGTAAACTTTTAATTAGTATATTATCTAGTTTTAAATCTGCGTGAAGAATATTTTTTGAATGTAATTCATTTAATCCATAAAGAGTATCTTTAATTATTTTTCTTACAATATTAATTGGAATTTTTTCGTCAAAAATTTCCAATAAAACATTAACACAATCTCCTAACAATTCAACTACTGTGCATACATATTTTTTACCATCATCACTATGTACAAATAAATCTAAATATTTAGGTATGTATTCGCTAGAAAACATTTTTAATATTTTACATTCTGTATATCCCTCTTCGGAATCTTTAGAATTGTATATTTTAAGTGCATAGTAGTTATCTAAAGATATATCATACACCAATAGGACACGGCAGAAAGCTCCTTTCCCTAAATAATCTAAGCATATATATTTTTCGTTAAATAATTTCCCCTTAAAACTTTCTTGAATTTCTTCATCATCAGATGAAAGGGAAGCATCCGATATAAATTCTTTTTTTTTAATTCTTTTTGATCTAGCTGCCATGATTCTTCTATTCATATAATAATATTTACTTTTTTTTTAATAATTTATAACTTATCTATTATGATATTTCAATTCCTTCTCCATCGGTGTCTATAACTATTTCAGGTAAAAAAATACTTGTAGAACCTTTTATTTTATTTTGTTCTATAAGTTTCCTAAAATAATCATTAACATTACGTTTATCTTCATTATTTTTATTATTTTTATTTTCGTTTTGATCTTTTTTAATTACATTACACTTATCATTCGCACAGCACTTATCTATTTTCTTATTAATTTTATCTAATTTATCTTCAATTGTATCCTGTTTTTCAAATAGATTATCTTCAAAATATTTATCTAATTCCGCTTCAGAGATAACATCATCATACCTGATTTCTTCTTTTGGACTCCAATCTCCTTTATAGTATGGGTGATAATCCGGATAATGAGCTTTAATGTAATGTGCGGTTGGATTGTTTTCTTTATCTGATCCCCGATAATCAATCTTTTTATTATAAAATTTTAAATATTCATTTATTCTTTCTTCAAAATGTTTTTCTCCTATTTTTGTTAAATCTTTACAGGCAGGTACTTTACGATAAATATTATCTATCATTAATAGATCTGTTATATTATAGCTCAAATATTCACTTTCTTTTTTTGGTACAGGAAGCTGTAAATTATTTTTTATAAACTCCTTCTTAAGATAGGTATTTAAATGATCATTACAATCAAAAGCATGTCCTCCAAGTAGTTTCATAGTATAGATTCTAGTATTAATTTTATCTATAATTTTTTTCTTTTCAAAATGATTACAGTTGGGCAATCCCTTGAAAACTTCATGTATCATTTCTAATTTTGATATAGTATACAATTTAAGGTCGTTATCTAAATTTTTTGGTATGTTATACAAATCGAATTTATGATTAAGATAAATATTTATATCTTTATTGCAATTTATAATTTGTTTGGAAAGTTTTATCTTATTTATGTTATCAATTAAATTTTTCTTATAATGATATTTATTGTGTTCCAAATATTTTTTACTATCTTTGCTTTCATTTATTTTTTTAATACTCTTACATTTATCTTCATCATTTAAAAATAAATATTTATATATGTCTTTTATTTTTTTAATATCTCCCTCATTATATTCTATAATATTATCTTTAAATATATCTTTATTCTTTGGCTTAATTCCCATGGATTCATATTGGATTTTGATATAATTTATAATGTCAGTCTTACATTCATTAAGTGTATTTTCTAATTTATTGTTTCTAATTATTTCTGTATCTATTACTAATTCAATTATTTCGCATACATTAAGAGGAATTACATTCAATACATTATAAAGTATTAGTAATTTATCATAATTTAAAAGATTTAATTTATTAGATATGTTGTTGTAGTCATCGTAAAAATTTATGTATATTTCATTTTCATTAAATTTGTTAGACAAATATAAATTTATTAACTCTTTACAGTGTTTAAAGTCATTATTTTTCAGAAATAATATCTCTTTAGTTTTAAATATGAGTTCTTGTTTTTTTATATAATTTTCTATAGACTTTTTTTGTACTTTATTTAGTTTGTATAAATCTTTGAATTTTCCCAAAGTTAAATCTAAATCATTTTTCTTAGTATTTAATTCTTTCATAGCTAAATCCAAATTTAAATTAGAAAATACTCCCCATTTTTCATTCGCAGTACTTAATTTTGTATAAGGTAAAAGTAAATTAGAAGCAGATTTATGATCAAACCCATCGAGAGTTGAAATTGTGTTTATAAGATTATTTATCATAATAGCTTCTTTACTTTCTGAATTTGTATTTATAATTGGATAAACAATTTCTCCAAGTTTATATTTTTCATAGTTAGAATATACTTTAAAATTTTCTTTATTTTTTTTGAGAAAAATAAGTGTTATTAATAATAAAAATATATATATCATAATATACATTTACAAAAATAATTAATATAAATTAATTAATTGTCAATTACAAGATAAATTAATAAAAAGAATGGTTCCTATTATCGTGTAAAAATTTTTTTCTGAATTCAGGCAATTGCCTATTTTTCTTTTCTTCATTTTTTGCTAATTTTTGATAATGCTTTTCTAAACTATTATCATCTTTCATTATTAAATTTATATTTTCTGATGAAAATAAACAATTATAATTATTACTTTTATTCTGTTTTAAAAAATTACAGTCTTTTTGTATAAAAATCTGCTTATTGAGAATCATATCTTTATTTTTAAGATTAAATTTAGGCTTTCCTATAATAGCTTGTTTTTTTATAATATTTAAATCGGTTTTTAAAAATCTGACATTATTTCCACTCCCCATTAAATTATTTTTGTAATTTTTAGTTAAGTTAAGAAAATATCCTAAATTTTTAGAAATTTCTTTGGCAAAAATGTTTTTATAGTCTATCTTTTTTATAAGCCCTTTTCCTTTATTAAACCATAATCCGATGAATGAAAATATTCCTTCTTTATAAAATGTAATTGACCTTTCTCCAAGAAATGGCATAAAATATAAATTAAACTCCTTTCCATTATAGCAATTTTCATTATAAAGATTGTGTAATATACTCATTTTTTCTTCAATATTTTTAGAATTATACAGTCTCGATATGTTGGTGTTTAAAATCTGTTTCCTTTCAAAATTATTAGGATATTTAAATGATAGATTTAAATCAATATTTTCCTTGTAATAAAATTTTACATTCCATTTTATGCAAGCATGCTTCCAAATATTATTTATTTCTGGCAATAAATGTGTTTCAAAATAGTATTCATTAATATAAGTATTGTAAATTTTATTTTTATAATTAAAATTTATTTGAGTCATAAAATGAACATTTAGGTTCAATTTTATAAATTCCCCACATTGATTTCTATTTAATTTTATTGGCAAAATTTTTTCTTTTTTTTTTTTTATATGGGAATGATGGTGTTTATGCGAGTATTTAAATATCCGTGTATCATCTATCATTGTATGTGTATGAATTCCATTAAAATGTTCTATTGATTTTTTTGATATCAAGATTATGACTAATATATAAAAAAATATTTTTATCATATAATTTATCAATAAAATTGTTTCAATGACTAAGTTAATTCATTAATCAATTTTTCAAAATTGTATTTCACATCATTGATTTTTTGCTTATAATTTTTAATCTGAGTTTCTAAGTCTTTTAAGTATTGCGGATCTTCTCTTGTTGTATTCATTTCTAATACATTTTTAATGTTTGTAATATTATTTTCAATACTTTCAAGTTTTTTATTATATAAAATAATTTCCTTTCTTAGCTTAAAAATTTCTGATTTATCTAAATTTTTATCTTTTTTATATAATTTATTTTTTTTTTTTATTAGATTTTCTCTTTCATATTTTAAATCATTTATGATTTTTTCATAGTCAATTTCTGGAGGCTGTTCTATATTTTCTTCAGAAAATACCATTTTGTCTTCAACTTTAAAACTTATATGGATCTTTGATAATTCATTTATTTCATTGCTTGTTTTACTTATTAGAGTATTTAAATTTTCATTTTTTTGTACAAAATTTATTGTATTTTCCTCTAGTTTGTCTTTTATATCTTTTATTTTTTTTGAATTTATAATTTTATCTTCTAAATTTGTAAAATCATTCATACTAAGTATATTTACTTCACTTACATACTTTTCATTATTAGCCTCATATTTTATCTTTAGTTGATTTTTTTCAACATCTAATTCAGTTTTATATTTTTTTAATTTTTCCAAATTTTTATTTTTTTTTTTTTTTTTTTATTTTTTTTTTTTTTTTTTTTTTGTTTTTTCTAATATTAATTTTTGTTTTTTTTTTTTTTATTTTTTCAATTTTTTTTTTTTTTTTTTTTTTTTCTAAATTCTTATTATTTCTTATTTCTAAAAAAGATGCTCTTTTTTTCTCGTTGACAATTTTTGGTATTACCACCATTGTATTTTTTATTTTAATATTTTTTTCAATTTCTTGATTGATTTCATTAATTCTAGATGTTAATTCTTTTAAACTTGATAAGTTTATTTCTTCATCTTTTGTAATATCTTTTAAGTATATGTTTTTATTAAATATTAAAGTACCATATTCTTCTTTTTGCAATGTAAGTTTTTTATAATTAGCATTTAGTAATTGCGTATTAATATCAACTTTATTTATTTTACTTAATTTTTTTAAATTAGATAAATCATTTTTCATATTATTTATAGAAGAGTCAATAATTTCTATTTTTTCTGTAATTTCATTAATGTAAGAGGAATCTAATCTAAGAATTGGATTATTAGTTATTTCTTCTAATTTATTATTTATAAAAATAAAATGAGAATCCATATTATATTATAAAACAAGCTTTTTAAGTTTATAAATATGATCTTTTAATTCTCTTATTTTATTTTGGTATGATATTATTTTTAAATTACTTTTAATCTTATTATTTGTACTATTATTATTTCTTTTATTGCGTTTTTCCCCAATACTTTGTGAATCTTTGTTTATTTGTTCTTTTATTTTTTGTAATTTAGAATGTAAATCTTCTCTTTTTTTATAAAGCTCTTCCAATCTAAATAGATTTTTTGTTTTCTCAATTTCATAATTGTTTTTCTTACTTAAAAAATCACTTCTTTTTATATCCAATTCTAAAATTTTATCTTTTATAATACCCACATCTTTGTCTATTTTACTATTTTTTGATATTATGAGGTCTATTCCATTTTGAATATCAGTTATTTTAAATTCTAATTCTTTTTTTAAATATTCCATATTTCTATTAAAAAGATCATTATTTTTGTTTTGTTTGTTATTAATTTTATTTACTTGAATATTTAATGTATCTATATTTGAATACAATTCTTGTTGTTTTACAACATTGGTATTTTTAGTTTTTTTTTCAATGATAGTATTTTTAAAATTTTTATTTTTTAAAATAATATCTTTATTATCATTAAGTATTTTTCTTTTTTCACCCTGGAGCTCTTTTATGTTGGCTTCTTTTTGTTCTGACAGTTTTTTAATATTTTTTTTACACTCATGATTAATATCAGTAATAGATTGGGTTTGAACTTTTAAGTCATTATATTTTTCGGTTATGTTCTTGGATAACAATAATTGTTCATTATCTAAATTATTTAATTTATTGTTATTTTTATTTATTATCTTTTTTATGTAGTCTGTTTTATTCTTTTTTAATAAATTTTTAATATTATTTCCAAATTCTGTCTTTTTTTTATCTATTTCTAAATATTGATATTCTAAAATTTCTATTTCACTTTTAACATTAGTTATACTTTCCTCAGTTTCTGTTAATCTATTTTTTTGAGATTCTTTAATTTTTTCTGCTTCAACAATAAATTTTAGTTGTAAATCTTTTATGTTATTTTCTAGATCACCCAAAGATTCTTTATTTTTATTAAGATTGCTCCTTTTTTGTATCTTTGTTTTTAAAATTTTAAGCAAATCATTATTGTAATTACAAGGGTTAATTTTTTTTTCTTTTATTTCTATAAAATTTAATTTAAGTTGATCCTCTAAATCTATAAGTTTTTTTTTATATTCTAGTATATTATTTTTTGATATTTCATTTTGTTTTATTTTTAAATTTTCAGTGTCTTTAATTTCCGTAAGTATTTGGGGTTGTATACTATTTTTTTCTTCACTTAGATCTTGTATGGTCTTTAAATTCTTCTTTTTTTCAAACTCTAAATCATAAATTGTTTTTTCTAAAGAATTTATTTCTAATACAAAAGAAGGTTGATCGTTTATTTCAATATTTAAGTTATAATTATTTTTATTAGTTTCTAAAAAAAAAATTTCTTTTTCAATTTCAGAAATATTTTTTTTACATATTTCTAATATATTATTTAAATTTTCTTGATGATTTTTTTCAATATCATACTTATTGATTTCGTCTAATTTATAACTTATTTGACAATTATTAAATTTTATTGTTTCTTCTTTTAATTTATTCTCATTAACTTTAAGTTGATATTCATATGTTTCTAACAATTTATTGTATTGATTCATTATTATTAAGAAATAAATTTTAAAATTTAATAAAACTTAATTTGCAGCAACTTAATTTTAAAAACATTTTTTTTTCTCAATATATTTATATGAAGATAAACAATAATAATACTACAAAAATGTTGAGTAAATGTTCGCCCGGAAATACAAGTAATAATAATGATTCCTGTTTTAGTGATGACTCATTGATCAAAATTTCTAATCAATGGAATAAAGAAAACTGTAAAAATTATTTAGATATTACTATGAATTTGAAGCAAATGTATAAAAAAATGCTTTCATATGACAAAGATAATGTAAATGATTTAGATGCTTGTCTGAATCAAAAAAACCCAAATAAAGATTGTATGGAAACTTTAATTAAGAGAGCTATTATTTGGAATAATAAAAATTGCGATAATTGTATTGATTTAAATTTATCAGGTGATTTAATATGGGAGAATCTAGACCAAAGACTTAAGAATAAATGTACTACTGAATGGTGTTGGAGCAAATTACCTTTTGTAGTAAAATTAAGAGATAATGAAATTGATAATACATTTAGGCCAAAAATGCCTAAAAAATGGCATCAAAATCCTATAGAGTGGTTATCAACTACAGATATTGAAGGCGTATTGTTTCAATATGAATCAAAATATCCAAATTTTAGATTTATAGGAGCTGTACCTATAGATTTTGATGATCAAGATACTGTTGGAAAATGTCTTGTAAGTGAATTATGTAAGACTAATTTAGATACATTTATTGAACGCAATATTAATAAAGTTGGTATTGTATTTAATTTAGATCCATCTTGGAAAGGAGGTTCTCATTGGGTAGCAATGTTTATTGATTTAACTATGAAAAAAATGTATTATTGGGATTCATATGGAGAATCCCCACCTAAAGAAGTTAATGAATTAGCTAATAGGTTAAAAGAAGATGGTAAAAAAAGAAATATGGACTTTACATTCCATATTAATTCTGTACGACATCAGTATAAAAATACTGAGTGTGGAGTTTATTGCATATGGTTTATTATAAGTTTACTCGAATCAAAAAACTCTGAAAACAAATATTTTGAATTAATTAATAATATCATAAAAGATGATAAAATGCAAGAATTCAGAGAAAAATTTTTTATAAAATATGTTTAAAATAATTTTTTAAAATATATAATTTAATTAATGAGTAAACTAAACAAAGTCTTTTTCTCAGATGAAAATCTAAAACTAATTTTTGGAGTTATTAATAAAAATATAATTAACCAAACAAATTATGATTTGAGTAATAATGAAAAGATTTCAAAAATCTTTGTTAAGATGGCAAAAATAGTATATAACAATATGGATAGTCAGAATCAAAATTTACAATATTTGAATACTACACTTGTTGAGAAGTCAGTTCCTCATTTTATAAAAATTTTAAACTCAAATAAAACAAAAAACAAAAATACAAATAAGTTAATTAGAAATATTGAGGAGGCACATCTTAATACAAGACCAAAAGTTACTATGAATGATTCATCAGTGACAAGTCAATTTAATAGTTTAGAAAATGAAAGAAAGAATTTAATAAATGGAAAAGGAGCTAGAGAAACTCAGATACCTTTAACTTCAATTGGAAACCCAAACTTTGATGATCCTCTATCAAATAAAAAACAAATTACGAATGATAAAAATACAAATATTAGATATACAGAATTAATGAATTCAAGAAAAATAGATTTGTCTGATACAGAAAAACCAAATCTCAATGTTATGTCTTATGATGATCAAGCAATAGCTGGTTTAACTATGCAAAATGTCAATAATACTGAGTATAAATCTAATATTGACACTAAAACAAATCCAATGGATTTATATGAAAAGCAAAGTTCACAAAGACAATTAGATGAAAAAAATTATTTAAGTTATATAGAAAATCAATCGACATTTGACAGTAATGTAAAGGATATGGAGAATAGAGATGGTGTTAATCTAGAACAAATAAATAATGAAAGAAGAGAAGAAAAAAGTGGGTTTTATGATAATTTGAAATATAATAGCGGAAATCTATCAGAGCCCGACAAATTACCATTTTTTCAACAGGAATTTAAAGATAAAACACCAAACTTCAAATTAAGAGATGAATTACAAGATAATGATAATCGAATAATTGAACAAAACCCCAATTATGAATTATTTAAAAAAGATATGTTTGGTGAAAAAAATTATATTGAAAAAACACACTATATAAATGTAGGTAGTGTTGATAGAAACTGGGTAGACAATAGAGAATCTAGATATAATTATACTGTAAAATTTGAACCAACAGATAGTACAACTAATTCTAATGCTTACATTAAAACTAAATATAAAAATGTAATTTCAATTGAACTTGTCAAAGCCTTTGTAGCTTTAGATAATACACCTATACCTATGGACAAAAATATGTACATTGGGGTCCAATCCAATCCTTATCTTATATTGAAAATTGATGAAATCCCTGGAGTTTATAGTGGTACAAATGATAGTACAAACAACGCTTTTGCTCATTTATGTTTTGATAAGGAGTATAAAACTACAACCTTAAATGATTCTACAAACAATGCTAGTGATGAAACAGCTACATTTGATAAACAGTTTATACGGGGATTCAATTCCTATATACCATTGGCGTTTGAGAAAAAAAGTTTTTACCCATCTCCTCTTTCAGTTTTAAATTCATTAACTATAAATTTAATGGCATGCGATGGAACAACAATAAACAATCTAAGAGACAATCTTGAAATATCAGAAATAGATATAGTCTCAGCAGATATAGGTAGTAGTCTTCAATATAGCGCCGCCAACGGATTTCCTAAACCAAATAACGACGATGACACCAATTTTTATTTAATTAAGATAACAACAAGTCAAAAATTTAGTTATAAAAATTTTAAAGTTGGCGATAAAGTATTAATGAAAAATTGTAGTATTACTAAAAATACTAGTAGTTCATCGACAGATGGCGATTACTCAATTTTTCAAGATTTTATTAATAGAGATGAAGGGCACTATATAATAAATATAGAAAAATTAACTCATGTTGCTAAATCAGGAAGCTTTAACCAAAATACAAATGAAGGATACGTAAACACTCTTTATATTGCTCCTATGGGAAATTTTAAAGGTGATGGTACATTAGAAAAAGCACACCCAAACACAGAGTTTTACAGTGATGCGGTTTCTAATATTCCTACAATATCATCAATGCCATTTACTGAATCTATAGGTACTGAATCAAGAACATATTTAAGAACGCCTTCATTACTTAATCTCTCAATGCAAAATAATTTTATATTTAGAATTAAAACTAGGGAAAGGGATACAGTAAGTCAAATGAACATAGTAAATATTTAATCATTAGAATAACTTTTTACTAATTTTTGTAAAGATTCAAGATTTTTATCATTAATAAAATATTGTCTTACCGGAGATAATATTTTATTTATATAAATTACAGCCATATCTTTTAATTCTTTTGGGTGAATTAACCCTCTTTGATAGTCAAATGCTAAGTAATCAAAATTGTTATATTTAATAATTTTTGTGTTTGATCTTAATTTAATTTCTACTTCTTCAAATTTACAGAAAATTATATATTTAGTGTATTCTAAAACTGGATTTTTAATTATTTGTTTTATTGGACAAAAAGCCTTGTCAATTTTTCTTTTTATATCTTCTTCCAAATCATCCATAAATATTGAACTTTCAGGATCTGTCTTTGACATTTTAGTTTCTCCATTTAATCCAATAATCATTTTATGCGATATTATCACCGGCTTATCTGTTTTTTTAATTTTATCACAATATTCTCTAGCAAGCATATTAACTTTTCTTTGATCAATGCCGAGAGAACAAATATCAACCTTCAAATAAAAAATATCCGCACACTGCATAATAGGATATAATATCTGACTTGAAAGGAGATCATCACATTCATTTCTCCCCATTATAGGAGTACATTTTAATATTCTTTTTAATTTGAATTTGGTAGCTATATCAATCACAAGAGACCAATATTCTATTGGATTATTATTAATTTCTTTACTACTCCAGATAAATTCAACATTCTCCATATTCATGCCAGATGCTTTCCAGGTCTCTATCATTAATTTTCCACAGTTTTCTATTTTTTTAAGATCCCCTCCTAGTTTATTATTCATTACAGCAAACCAGTCTGCTATCCAAAATTTAAATTTACATCCACAAGATGTTAATTTATTTGTATTTAACGACCTCAATATACCTTGAGCAATATGCATTCTCCCACTAGGTTCAAATCCATCATAGCAAATTATATTTTCTTTATTTTCTAAAATTAATTTTAATGTGTCTTCTCCTATACATTCTTCCCCTATATTTTTGATTATAGAGAATTTATCCATAATCTTTTTGGAAATATATTTTTAAATGATTTAACTAAATAACATATTAAATAGTTCATATTATGTCAGCGATTGATTTAACTATGACATTAGATACTGTATATTTGATCAAATCCTTTCGGGTAAAAAAAATATGAGACTAGAATTTATGATGAAAAAAGGAAAATAGGATTGATGAATATTATATTATTTAAGTATCGGGATTCTGATAGGAAATTTGTTAGCATTGTAATTGAGCTATCATATTTTAAAAGCTTTAGAGAAGCCATATTAGATTCTGGTCTAAGAAATGTTATACCAAATGCTAGAAGTTTAGATAAAGCAGTAAATTTATATGAGAGTTACCCTCATAAGTTAGGAAACTATAAAATAGCTTCAGATCATTACGGTGTACTGAGAATAAAATTAGAATTACTTTAGTTCCACAAATCGCATTTTTTACAAATATTATTGTATTCGGCGTAACAACCTGAAGTAGTACATTCTCTAACATATTCATGATTACAGATTTTTTGTAAATCTATTGTATCTTGTTTTATCTCATATTTAAGCAATCTCAATGTTTTTTCCAAATTATAACGCTTTTGTTTTTTTTCTTTTAGTGATATTTTTAATTTTTCGAAGTCTTGATCTTGGCCCATTGGTCTTATTATGTATCTTTTTTTATATAATTTAAAATAATGTTTAAAAAAATCTCAATATAATAAATAATGATTTTACTTATAATAATATCAAGTAGTAATGTTGAACAAAAAAATGTAGAATTGATTGATTATTTATTAAAGAATAACATAAAAGTGCATATAATAGAATATGGTATAGATCAAAAAAAAAATAAGTATAATAGCGTATTCATTAAGAGTAGTCAATATCCTATAAAATTTATAAATTCCTACATAGAAACGTTAAATGATTCTAATATATTTTTTATCAATTGTAATTTAGTCATGAAGATAGACTTGATTAATTATTTGAATAATTATTTGAATAATTACAAAGGGTGCGATTTACTTATTCCTTTCACATTTAAAAATATACAAAATTTTATAAATAATAGAAGATATATTTTAGATTTTATAAATGTTCCCATACCAATTATCATAAATAGAAATACGTTTATTAAATATAATAAATTTTATGAGGGATTAACTTCCATTAATCATATTATCTTTAATTACATTGAAAAGATAGAAAGATTCCATTTGAAAAGTTGTTATCTTAATAACATATTAACATTATATAAATTTTGTAATAGGTTTGATGAAATAGATTATAAAAAATATCTCAATATAAAAAATTCATGTTTTGATGAGTTTAAAAATAAAACAAAAACTTTAAACTATTTAACAATGGCTGATTTCGGCAGTTGGGGTCTTGCTAATCAAATGTTCCAATTTGCTACACTTTATTCAGTGGCAAAAGACTTAAATTTGAATTTAGTTTTTTTTTATAATGATAATATAAAAATAAATAAATTTCATAAAATAAATTTAAATTACGATTCAAAATATCTTAAGTTTTATAATTACAAAGAAAAAACTTTTTCATTTTATGAATTATTTAATGAGCTAAATAACGATAGTTTTAAAAATAAAAATATAAATCTTAATGGGTTTTATCAATGTGATAAATATTTTTTAAAATATAAAAATGATATTTTAGATCTTTACACTCTGAATGCTGAGGAGGATAAATATGTAAATAAAATAATGTCAAAAGTTAATATAAACAAACTACCAACTGTTTCTATTCATATTAGAAGAGGAGATTACAGTAAGTATCCAGGATACCATATTATTATAGATATATCTTATTATAAAATGTGTATTAGTAAATTTGATAAACATTTTTTCTTCATATTCTCAGATGATCCAGAGTGGTGTAAAAAACACATTGCTCCATTAGTTGAATTTTATTATATTTCTAATGAGAAAGATTTTATTGATTTAATTATGATGAGTAAATGCGATCATAATATAATCGCTAACTCAACATTTTCTTGGTGGGGGAGTTATCTAAATAGAAATCCATATAAAAAAGTTTATGCTCCAAAACCATGGTTTGGTAGTAAAGGAATAAAAAAACATAGTCTATATTTAGAAAATCACGAAGTTATTAGCTATAAAACATTATAATTACCGATAAGTTTATTAATAAATACTATACTAATTTCTAGAGAAGGATTACAGACATAAAGTAGCTTATTATCATAATGAAATACAGAAAAGTCTAAGGTTAAATTTTCCAGTTCCAATTTCATTTGTGCATCTGAATTTGTTAGAGATATGTCTTTAGTATTTACCAATTTAGGTTTTAGTTTTAGTATGTTTTCATTGCGGTCATAATCTCCTAAAAATCCTTTCAAGTTGAATATTATATCTACATTATACTTACTTGATCTCTCCTTATTAAAATAATCAAGAATGTGCTGCCTGTTTTTTGTTATATTACCAGTATTAATTATAGAAACTAAGTATATATCTATTTCTTTATTTTTATTTCCTAGAAAGTTAAAATGTATGTCTTGGATCATTTGAAATAATAGTTTATCATAAGATTTTGTCAATGCGAATTTTTGACTAGATAAGGTATAATTAAATTGGTTTTTTCTACTATTAACGGGTTCATTGAGTACTTGTTCATTATTGACTAGATAGAAGCACTTGGTGCTACTCATTTTACTTTCCAAAAAGAAAAAAGAAATTAATTATTTCAATTTTTTTTAATCAATTTAAAAGAAATAGATATATTTGTTAGTTTTCGATTAAAATTATATTTTATATTAATATATGACCTTTAAAAAAAAATATAATTTTGATAAAAGAAAAGAAGAATCTAAGAAAATACTAGAAAAATATCCAGAAAGGGTTCCTATTATAGTTGAAAAAGATAAAAAAAGTCAAATATCAGAGATAGATAAAAACAAATTTTTAACTCCACCAGATTTAACTTTAGGCCAATTTCTTTATGTTATTAGAAAAAGAATTGATATTAATTGCGAGGATGCTATATATTGTTTTGTTAACAATTCTTTGCCACCAACGAGTGTATCAATGATTTCTCTGTACGATACTCACAAAGATGAAGATGGATTTCTATATATTACCTACTGTAGTGAGAACACTTTTGGTTAAAAGAAAAAATTGATTATAAATATTACTTAAAATAACAGAAAAACATATATATATGCAGGTGCAACATGGTTTATCTCAGATAGTAAGTTTAATCATTTCATATTATTTACCTATTGAAAATGAGATGATGAAAATGCAGGTAGGATTTTTACTTAGTGGAGTATTTTATACTTTGGTAAATAGTAATCACATGGAAAAAATTAAAAATTTTATATGGAAACGAAATACGCATGTTATAATTAATGAAAAAATCAATAACAAAAACAATCCTATATATGATAAATTAGAAACTTACGTTATTGATAAATATGTTTCAAATGTTAATTCTTGTGAATTGGTACCAAAAAAAGGAAATATAGTATTTCAGATTAATAATAATGATTTCAGAGAAGTTATAAAAGACAAGTATAATGGTAAGATTTTAGAAATATCTTTCTCAGGTAGTAAAAAAAAGGAAAAATCTGATAAAGAAAATGATCTTCAACAAAGTTTTGGAAATAAAAGTGTTATTGTAGAATCAAAATATGCCACACAAGAAGAATTGAAAACTTATGTAGTTGATATTTGTAAGTTTGAAAAAAATTATACTAATATTTTACATGTTTGGCGTACAACTGTTGAACATTTCGGAAAATCGGATGTTATAAATTGGGAAGAAACAAAATGTCAAACTAACAAGAATTGTAAAAATACTATAGTTTCTAAAAAAGTTGAACAAGAGTTTTTTGATGATGTAAAATGGTTTTTAAATAACGAGTCTTGGTATTTTGAAAAAGGTCTCCCATACAAAAGAGGCTATATTCTTTATGGACCTCCTGGAACTGGTAAAACATCTTTACTTAAAACAATAGCTAATGAATATAATTTACCAATATTTACACTGGATTTTGAAACTGTTAAAAGTAATGATGATTTAATGAAGTTAATGGGAGAACTTCATATTTTGTCTCAAAACCGAAAATTTATATTATCTTTGGAAGATGTTGATAGATCTCCACTTTTCAGTCGTGGGTATTACAATGACTGTAGAGTAACTAAAGATTGTTTACTTAATGTACTTGATGGTATTATGGAGTCATATGGGCGTTTAGTAGTTTTAACATGCAATGACATTGATGTAATCAAACGTATACCCGCATTTCATCGTCCTGGTAGAATTGATAAATGTATTTTAATTTCATATTGTGATAAAACACAAATAAAAAGACTAATTAAGAATTTTTATGATGTAGATATTGATGAAAGCTCTTTAGGGAATATTAATAATTTAACACCCGCTGATTTAATCAAAATGATGCAGGAAAATCCCGAAAATCATGATTTCATTTTTAAACTTTCTTCTGGTCAAAAAGATTCTTTAAAAATCCCTAATTATTATAGTACTCCGAAAATAAGTAAAAAAAATAAATTAAAACAGCAGATAAAACTCTCTAAGAACAATATTAAAAATGCTGAAAGTAGTATAAAAAGGAATTCTTATTGGGATGGCAAATATAAAATTAAGATAACAAAAGCAAATGAAGATATACCAAAATTAGAAGAAAAATTAAGAATTGAAATAGATAAAGAAAAACAACAAAAAAAGAAAGAAAAGGAAAAATTAAAGAAGGAAAGGCAAAAAGCAAAGAATTTACTTAAGAAGGAGAAGGAGAAGGAAAAAGTTAGAAAGGAGAAGGAAAAAATCAGAGAGAAAACTAAAAAGAATTTAGAAAAAGGAGAGAAGGTTAGTAATCAGTCTAAAGAATTACCCATAGACAGGAGAGTTGATATTTAGAGACTAATTTAAGTCAAAATTATAATATTCACCATGTATAAGTTATATATCTTTTTTTTTAAACAAAAAATAGAAGAAGTCCTCTTCATAGAAAAAATATAATATTTATTTAATTTATAATGAAGAAATTAATAATAGATAGTAATATAGATATTGAATTTGAAATAAAAAATTTAAAATCGATAACAATTGAATTAAATCAAAAAGAATATGAAGAATATCTTTTATGGAAAAAAAGAAAAAGTAAAAAATCAAGAAAATAAACTAAATATAGATTCAGATTTTGAAGATATATGTGTTGTATTTTCAACGCTTTTTGTAGTGTACCACCATTTTTTGGGAATGTACATAAGTTGTCCTTCTCTTAGAATTATTTCTATAAATTGTGCCTTATTAATAAGAGGAAATTTTTTTAAATTCTGATTCCAATAATCAATTTTACTCTCATTATTATTTGGATATAAGTACTGAGCCTGTGCTGGATTAAATAAAATTATTTTTTGGGTGCCCTTAAGTTGAAATATAAGATGTCTAGAACTTGTTTCTTTTATTAATTTATTTTTTGTTTTAATATCTTCGTTTACTATCTTATAATTATATGAAATTGCCATTGGTATAAGATAATAATTTAGTTCTGTATTTATCAAATTATTAAATGATTTAAAATTTTTTTGTAACTTTTCAATTCTTAATTGGGAATCTTTATTAATAACATTAGTAAATATAGATGGTGATTTTTGGTTAACTATTTTTTCAAATGTTTCTTTATCTGGATTATTACTTTGTAGTATATCATAATCATTGTTTGTCTTATTAAGGAATCTGATCTGTAAAAATAAAAAAACTAAAACTATTATTACAAATAAATATACTAGTTTATTCATTATATATTAAATTATTATAAAAAAAATAGTTTAACGAAAATAATTATTTTTAAAAAAATATTTAAAGAATTACATATCTTAATATTTACAAATGAGTACACAGAATTTAGAAACCCTTGAAGAAAAAGTAGTAAACAGAGTAGATAACACATTAAATACAAGCACAACCCAAATTTACAACGGAAATGTAAAATGGTTTAACAACCGCCTTGGATACGGATTTATTAAAGTTGTAGGTGATAGTGATAGAACTGGTGAAGATATTTTTGTTCATCAAACCAAAATATCACCAACTGTAAGTGAATATAGAACACTTAGAAAAGGAGAATATGTATCTTTTGAAATCTGCAGTGATGAAAAAAATACATGGCAGGCCAACAAGGTTACCGGTATTGCAGGAGGACCTTTACTGTGTGATAGTATGGCTAGACCAAAGAAAGGTGAAGAAAAATCAGTTCACGCTGAAGCTTCTAATTAAATTATTTTAAATTATTTTAAATTATTATAAATAAATATTCTTGTAAAATATTTAAATATTAATCGCAAAAATATTTATATGAGTGATTCCGAAGATATTTGGATAAACGTTTTAATACCCATTTTTGTAGGTCCTTTTTGTGTATTTATAAAGTCATTATGGGACAGATATGATTTACAACAGAATGAGAAAAAAAATTTAGAATTTAATGAAAAAATTAATAAAATAAAAGATAAATTATCTAAATTTTATTGGCCAGTGTACATAAAGCTATTATGTATTTATCAAATGAATTATAATATTCCTATAACAAATTATAACATGTCTGATTCTTATAGTTCTTCTTCTGGAGAAGAGGAATCTTTTATTAAATATACCAGTAAAAAAAGGAAAAGGTGTATTAATTATATTGACAATGCTAGATGTAATAAAGTTATACCTATTAATAGTAATGGTAATATCTGTAGAAGATGCAATTGGTTTAACAATAAGAATATAAAACACAGAAAAAAAAAAATAAAACATAAAAAAAAAAGTAATCCTGATTCGAATATAACTATAAATATCGAAAAGAAGATTGACAATGATTTAACAGGAAATGGAATAGGCGTTGTTGAAGATATTCCTAAAATTTATTTAGATTTAGATATTGATACTATTACAAATCTTAAAGAAAAAATAAATAATGACTATACAGAAATTAAAAATATTATTCTTAATAATATATCTATCATAGAACCTAGATCAAAATTTGGAAAACAATTGACTAGATTTTTAAAATATTCTGAAATTTATAATGTAATTTATAAGAGTGATAAAGACTACATACCTGAGCAATTCGGTGCTTCAGATAATACTAATAAACTACTAAGTTTAGTTGAAATAAAACTATTTGATTTACAAAAAGAATATCATGAATTAATTAAAAACGGTCCCTATATATCAACCTAAAATATTATTAATAAATTTATCAGTTACGGTATTCAATTCTTTAATTATCATATCTATATCAATATTAGATGTATTTTTGGTTTTAATAAGACTATATTTATTTAAATTTATATTTAGTACATTTTTTAGATACAACATATCTTTTTCATTTATTTCATCAAAATTAAAAATCCAATAACACAATGGTACTTCATCATTGTCAGATAATGCTTTGAATATTTTTATCATATTATTTTTGTTGAAATATGTAAAATACCATATGTCATTCTCTTTAATAATGTTATAATTTTGACAATTTATTTTTTTATAAATTATTTTCCCGTCTGAATTTACATTTTTTTTAAAAACACCACTAAAAGGATCATATGAAAAATCATTGTTTTTATCAATTGTTTTTAAAAAAGAAACATAAATTGTATCATAGATAAAGAAATCTATATCAAAATTAAACTCATTTTCATCTAAATCTGTTATTCTTTTAATATTAATATTTAAATTATCTAAACTATCTAAATCTAAATTAATATTATTTGTAGATATCCAATTTTCATCATTATTTGGACCATTTTTGATTAGAACTGATGAAGTATTTGGACTAATGTATAATTTTATTTCTCTATTTCTTATTGGTGTAAATAATACCCAATGTCCTGTTTCATTTGAATTGTATTCAAATTTTATCCAAAAATTACTGACGTAGTGCTTATACAGTGGGAATTTATCGGTGTATATATGATTATAAATCCCATTAATTTTGATATCATCTATATTTATATTATTTTTTTTTAATATCGGTATAATTTTTGTATTCAAATTAGTTATACCCGAAACTAATATTGAATCTTTAATATTATAATTCATATATATATATATCTAATTTTCTTTAATTAATAAAACTTGCTTAATATAAAATATACTAATATAATATCTATGTTAAGAACCAGATCAAAAAAAAAAATTAAAAATAGAAAATATAAAATAAAAAAAAGTTTTAAAAAAAAAACAGGCCAATTTGGAGGCTGAAATGAGAATAATTTATCCAAATTATACAAAGATAAGTCACGTAAATATAAAAAGGTTGATAAATGGAATAAAAAAAATATAATTTCACAATATACCGGATTTCAATCAGGAGGTGGCTGAGGAGATAACATTAATAATATCAAGTTTAATCATTTTACGGGAGGAAGTGTAGAAAATACAAAGTTATATAATCAAGCATGAGGAAAAGATACATTTAGCAAACATCTATGAGATAAAAATTTTGATATTAATAATAGTCAGATAGGTGGATGAGGAGAAAGTCCTCAAACTGTCAACCTTGGTTTAATAAGTAGTAGAAACTTATACAATAATCAATTTGGTGGCTGACAAGTAGACCTTCTATCTATTAATAATTGGGATAAAAAATAATAAAATTATAAATAATCAATAATTTATTTTAATAATAAACCTATGATAATTTTTCCTTAAATCTTGAAGAAGGGGAAAATTTGAATATTGATATTTATTAAATAGGGCCATAAACTACAGACCTTCTTTTTTTTCGTTCGTAGTATAAACCCATAACTAGTAAAATAGTTTGAAATATAAAACTAAAAAAATATGGTATTCCTATAGATATAGGAGCTTTTGATACTATATTTTGATAAATAAATACCAATAGTGAACCCGGTGCTTGGAATCCCAAAGATATTAAACTTAAATTTCCTATACTTTTATTTTTATATGTCATAACAATTTGTGGTAGCATATAAACTACACAAGATATAGTTGATAGTATGTTTAAAAAATTTCCAAAAGCATTGATATTATTTTTAAAGTTGTTATATCTGAGTATTAAGGCCATGCCAACTATTCCAAAGAGAAATATGAAAACCGCAATAAACCATACAAAATAAATTAATGATTTCTTTATGCCATTTTGATCACTCTTATCATAATATATGTAGATTATGTACATAATAAATATTGCGCCCCAAGGCGAAAACATTTGGTAAATGGGTAATAGGATATTTGCACAATCCCCCGCGGAAACATAATTACAACAATCCACAATTGTATAATTTAAAAGAAGCGTACCGTAAAAATTAGTAAAATTACTTACATTTCCTAAAAATATGTAATGATTACTTATTCCTTCCGTTGATTTAGATTTTATAATTTTATAATATTGAGGCAAATATGTAGTAAAAATAGTTAATATTATAAATGATCCAATAGATATACTTAACGTTCCATTTATTTTATTACATATTTCGTCATTTATTTCAGTAAATAATATATAACCCATAAATAATTAATAATTTTATTTTTAAATAATTTCTAATTTTTATATTTCATTTAGTGATTCACCATTCATTGATCTCTGTGCTTTTTTAAATAACTTATAATACATAACAAATAATCCAAAAAATGATACAAAAACACCTAAGAATCCAAATAGTGATAAAATTATACCAGAAACAACACTAAATAATAAAAATCGTTTAATATAAGGCATACCATAATATATAACAAAAAAAAGAATGTTTCCTATAAGGAAGGCAACACCGGCGAAGGCCTTACCAATCATAGGAATAATAGACAATGGTAAGAATCCTCCATGTTGATTGTTTTTCATTAAAGTATTAATGTTCATTATATTATATAGATAAAATAAAATTAAAAATTTTTTATTTTACTAATATAAATTTAGTTTAAGATATTTTTTTAGACACATTTAGCATCCCATGTCGGTTGATGACAACCAAATAGCCTTTGAGACATATCTCCCGTGAAGATACTGTTATCGCCGCCTTTTTGAGATTTTTTTCCTTTTCCAGTTTTTTTAGAAGAAATTCCTTTCCCATTTTCTTTTTTTTTACTATTTTTTTTAGCATTGCCGGTTTTTGCTAAAGATAATGATCTTAATATAGCATTTCTACCTTTACGTGTGTATCCCGATTGAGTGTTTTTTTTTGATTGCCTTTTTCTGTTTCTATTATTTCCTCCTTTACGCCCTCCGCCACAAATCGGATTTCCATTTGTACTTGCTAAATATCCTGAATCGTTAAAAATTCCATTAGCTCCAGCTTGAGAACCAGTACTAAATAACGGTGGACAACATTCTGAATATCCTTGTACTGGAGGCAATCCTCCTTGAACTGGATTAGGATTTCCTACATCCAAAAAAAACCCACCACCAGACATATTATAATTTGAAAAAGCTGAGTCTAAAGGTAAACCATCACATCTTAACCCCTCGAATCCAGAATACCCATCATAAACAGATAAATTTGGGGTTGTATTACAAGTACTACCACCAATAAGATTAATTTTTTTATTATTATGCTTTATAATAGTTTTATTTGGTCTAATGGGTTCACAAAGAGCCGGTTTGAATCTTTCATACTTCCCCCATTTACTCTGTTCTAAATTACATAAATCATTTGGTTTTGTTTTATTATTTGATGTTTTATTAATGTTGCATGAAATGCATTTTTTATTAAGTTTTCCACCACATGTAACAATACATTCTTCATGGGCTACAAATGGAAGTCTGCCACCCGTTTGATAACCTGCGTCAAGTGGGAGAGATCCACAAGGATTAGTGTAATTTGAAACATTTACATTGGAATTACAATTACCACCAACAACATTCTTATATTTACGCATATATTATATAATAAGATTTTTATTTAAAAGATAAAAATTGATATAAAATAGATGAAAGAATTAAGAATTGGTATATTAGGAAATGTTGATAGTGGTAAAACAACGCTATGTGGAGTTTTAACGCGGGATGTAATTGATAATGGTAGAGGATTGGCAAGAGATCTTATAATGAAGCATAAACATGAAAAAGAAACTGGTAGAACATCGAGTGTAAGCCATTATTATTTAAGATCGGGAGACAATACAGTTTCCTTTATAGATTTAGCAGGACACGAAAAATATCTTAAAACAACAGTTTATGGCCTTAACGGATGCACATTAGATTATGTATTTTTACTTGTTGGAGCAAATATGGGTGTTTCTAGAATGACTAAAGAACATATGGGAATAGCATTATCTCTCAATATACCTCTTGTTATATTAATAACAAAGATAGATATCTGTCCTGTAGATGTATTAAAAAATACAATAAGAGTTATTCAAAACTGCTTGAAGATAAAATCTGTTAATAAACAACCATTATTCATAAAAAATGAAGATAATTTAGATAAATTATTTGATAACAACATACCAATCATGTGCTTATCAAATACTACTGGGAAAAATATAGACATATTAAAAAAAATAATCAATAACCTAAAGCCAGATAAAAAATGGGAATCTCTTCAAGTAAAAAAAAAATTATTTATGATTGAATCATCCTATATGGTTCCAGGAGTTGGAATTGTAATTTCAGGAGTGTTAACATCCGGCACATTAAAATTAGGTGATAAATTAATAATGGGACCCACTTCAGGTAAATTTTATGATGTTATGATAAAATCTATTCACAATAATTTTAGAGAACATATTACATCTGTTTGTGCGGGAAACTCCGCATGTTTAAACATAAAAGTTTTAGATAAAAAATATATTTTAAGAAGACGGAAAATAAAAAAAGGTATGGTTCTTTTAGATAACTCCCACGCAAACCAAATTTTTAGAGAATTTAAAGCAAAAATACAAATACTTCATCATCCTACAACAATAAAACTTAATTACGAGCCTGTAATTCATTGTGGTACTGTATCTCAATCTGCTAAAATTTGCCATATGGACGCACCTTTACTTCGAACTGGAGATAAAGCTGTTGTAAAATTTAGATTTAAAACACGACCAGAATATTTAGAGAAAAATTCAAAATTGATTTTAAGAGAAGGAAAAACTAAAGGAGTTGGGGAGATAGTAGAATTATATAGTTAAATTTATTTATTTATTTTCTAATAAAATTTTATGAATATCCCTGTTATTATAATAGCATTTAATAATCTTACCTATGTTAAAATGATGGTTGACCAATCTAAATCAAAAAAATTTAATGATATACATATAATTGATAATTGTTCATTTTATCCAAAATTATTAGAATATTATAAAAATATTAAAGATGTGAAGGTTCACTATATGCCTGAAAATTTTGGACATAGAGTTTTATTTAGAAGTGTCAATAAAAAATTTTATGATGAATTACCTAAATTTTTCATCTTAACCGATCCTGATATTAAATTTAACGATAATTTACCAGATGATTTTGTAAACAAGCTATGTGAACTTACCCAAAAATATAAGGTAGGTAAGGCGGGATTTGCTCTATCTATAGAAGATCATCATAAATTTAAAAATCTTACATTTACTAGATTTAAAAAAAAAAAGACTATACGTGAATGGGAACAAGTATTTTGGAATGATAAATTAGAAGATAATGTTTATAAGGCAGGTATAGATACAACTTTTGCTGTTTACAATAAAGAATATTTTAGGATTGTTAAGAATGAATCAAAATTTTTAAATGCTGTAAGAGTTTCAGGTAATTTTACGGCTAAACACCTACCGTGGTATAAAGAAACAATAGTTTCAGAAGAAGAAATCTTATTTTACAATAATAATTCAAAATGTTCATTTTGGGGATATTGAATACATAATCCATTTAAAAAAGTTTCTCTTATTCTATTTATGAGTTGGAAACAATTTACTAAATTAAGGTGTTTTCCAATTAAATTAAATTCATATAAGTCAAAACCAAATAACAAAATGATAATTAATTTAGGTAATGATATTAAAAAAGAATTATGTGTAAGAATTTCACACAGATTAGAAAATTTAGAGAACTTACCATATGAGTTGTCTCATAAAAAAGAAATAAATGATATAAAAAATTTATATGTATATTCTTTTGATAAAATAAATAATTTTAACTATATAAAAAATTATGATGAGGCGGAATTATTTAGTGATCAACTTAAAGATATAAAACATATGCATGGCAATGTTTCACATACTATTAAAGACGCATTTAGAAATATTGTAATTAATCCTGAAAAAATAACAATAACTAATAATGTATTAGATGATTTTTATTATAAAAGGATAGGTATTAGAACCATAATTGGATATTATAATTCAATATTTGATAACACTTCATATATTAATTCTGATTGTAATCCTTATAATATTATTCAAACATGTATAGATGATATTAATATAATTGCTCAGGATTATGGATATTATAATAACATAAACTATAATGGACCTAAAAAATTTCAATTTACATATATTGATTCTCATTTATATTACATAATTTTTGAAATATTAAAAAATTCTGTACAAGCAGGAGTCAACCGTGATTTGAATAATAATATTGATATAAGTATAAGTACTGGTAAAAAGGATTTAATAATTAAAATTAGCGACTTAGCTGGAGGATTTCCGCGACAGAAGGTTAAAAAAATATATGAATATTACTATTCAAATACTAAAGAAGAGACCCAGCTATCCGGATACGGGGTTGGCCTACCATTGGCAAGAGTATATTCTAGATTTTTTGGAGGAGATTTAATTATAATACCATATGACGGAATTGGAACTGACGCATTAATTTTTATTAATAGAATAAATCCTAACGAGCAATATTTGTAATGAGGTTAAATGTACTTATAAAAAAATTATATACAGTTATGATTCATATTTTTTTTGGAGAATTTTATCATTTTAATACTACTATAATAGGAGTTTTAGAAAAATATTTTAAAAGTTTCCCTGATAATATAATTAATATCATTACCTTATACGATTATGCTTTTATTCTAAAAAAACACTTTGGAAATAATATAAATTTAGTTATACCTCAAGAAGAAAATGAATTATATATTTCTTATAGAAGAATGTTTTCGGGGAATCCTAATACCGGGTTTAAAGATAATTTTAAACTTATAAAAAAATATGGTAATATAACTCCTAAAAGTAATCTTATAGAAACTAATAGTTGGTTTGATAATTGTGATTATTTAATGAAATGGTGTAAAGACAATAATTATCCTTCTGAAGGATACAATTTTTTAGGTTATAAAATAGAGTCAAATGAAAACCCAAAATTTGGATGGTCGTATTATACATATTTAAAAAAAAAATTTAAAAATACTCCGTGGATTGATACGGTCGATGACAAAAAAAATGATATATATTGTCTTTATGATAATTTAATAAAACCACTTTTAAAAGATTCAAGTAATAACTCTAAATTATATAATATTGAAAAAAAAATTTATATTGAAAATAAAGGTTCTAATGATATTTACATTAATGTTTTTCCTAGATTTAGAGAAGGACAATGGAAAAAGGATACGCATTGTAGTTTTATTCCCCCTATTTTTTGGAAAAAATTACTATCACGTATAAATATTGAGTTTCCAACTTTAAAAATCGTTATTCATGGACATCAAGAATCTTGTAGAAATTTATTAATAGAATACAAAAACATTATTTTTACAAACTCTATTAAAGACTCAATAAAATTTCTTAGTAATAGTAAATTATTAATTACACCTATAAGTGGGTTCGGAAGATTGGCGATGAATTGTGGTATAAAAAATTTAATAGAAATTTTACAACCTAAATCAACACATACAATTGAAAATTTTAAACCAAAAAAACACAGTATCTACGGACATCATGATTTTAATCCATTTGGATCAAATGTTTATTCAATTAAATACAATAATTTAAATGTATTATTTTCTATTTTAGAAAACATAATAAATAAATAAACATCTTGTTAATTTAGTTATTATTGAATTACATTTATTTACTGTCTTTTAAATCTTTTTTTTGATTTTTTATTACTTTTTCTTTCAATACTGAGATATGTTTTGCCATCGGCTTTCTGCCCTGAAAGGATAAGTAAAAAATCCAATTCATCCACTACAGGATTAACAGTTTCAATAAAATCCTCACATATATCTCCTCTTACTTTAGCTGTAGCCTTATATTGACAAAAATCCGGATTACAAACAATTTCAACCGCATCAATAATACCATTAAGAAACTCATGCATTTCTTTTAATATTTCAGGTACCATGTATTCAATCTCATTAATAGATTTTTTAATAAAATCTCTTAATTTTCTAGCAGTTTTAATAAATTCTTTTGTTTTTTTTTCCATCATAAAAAAATTAGGTTTTTTACAAGCTGATTTAATATCTAGAATGATCTTATTAAATTTCCCCCATTCACTATCTAGAAAAGCACTAAATTCCATATAAATATAGTAAAGAAAATTATCAGCTCCTTATATCTTTTTTTAAAATTAATTTATACTGTATTAACTAGTAAATTAGTTTTGCTATTGCTTTTAACCATTTTATTCTTCTTACGCAAATGAGATGGAATAAGATATATATTTATTTTTTTAATTTCAAGAATTGATTTTTCTATAGTCTGCATAAATATTTTTACATCTTCATCTGGGTATTCTTTTTCATATCTTATTTTTGTTATAAGATTATCATAATTGTCAGCACAAATTCTATGATTTTCAGACTTTTGGCCATATTTTAAAAAATTGTTTATGGTTATTAAGAATGTAGTCAGAGCATTAAGTATAATTAATGATATTTTAATGTATTCATTATCACTTTGTGATACATATGTAGATAAGATAGTAGCAATACTTACCATTAGCATAGAAGGAATTGTTATCAAATTATTATAAAATTCAAAATATTCTTTGCTCATAACATGATTTTCATAAGATTCTAAACATCTATCAAGTATGTTATCGTATGTCATTATTTTTTATTGTAATTATTTCTTTATATTTATTTTTATAATTAGTGCTTAAAACTTATTGGTTTAATGTTATTTATTTTTTTCAGCGGCATATACTCTCTGTCTTAATTTTGTTGTGCTATATGTATGAGCAAACCTATCATGATAGTATGTTTCTATATTTAAATTTTTACCTGTAAAATCTTTTCCTAAATAATCATTTCCTAAAATTCTAACATCAGGTTTAAGTAATTCTAAAATTTCAATTAATTCGGATTCTTTAGTATATTTGACAATAAAATCAATATATTTTATTGATTTAACCATTGTTAGTCTTTCTTCGTAACTTAGTACGGGTTTATTTTTATTTTTTCTATCAATTGTAGGATCTGTTTGTAAACCTACAACAAGAATATCGCATATATTTTTAGAGTCTTCTAACATAAGAATATGACCTGAATGGAGTAAATCAAAACAGCTAAATGTAGCTCCCACTTTGTGTTTTTTGTTTAAAACAAGATTTAGGGAATCTTTTAAATATGGTAAATCTTTTATCTCTATTAATGACATGTATATATATATAAATTAATATTTTTTTTTATAGTAAATTTAAATAATTAATATCAGAATCTTTATAATTCTCCCATATTTTACTGCGACAATATGGACAGCTTGAATTACCTGAATTTAGCCAAACTTCCATACAAGTTTTGTGTAAAATTTGTTTACAAGAAGGGCATTTTAATAAGTTATTTTCCAAAGAGTCATAGCATATAGGGCAATCTTTTACCACAGACTCTTTAGATATAAATTGGCTTTTATTATCAATACACTTTAATTTATTAAACTTATCAATTAAATATTTATCTATAAAATGTGGATTTTTTGGGTCTGCTTCTAGATCATCTATATCGTCCTCTTCAGCATTCATAATTACACTATTTAGTTCTAATTTATCAAGTTTTTCTACAAGTTTGCTAAATTCTTCATCAGAGAATGTCAAATTGTTGAAGAAATTCAAAAGATCACTCTCATTAAATTTTAACACTTTTATTAGTAAGAAACAGCAATGTTTACAAACGCAATTACTATATCTAGCCCAGCTTTTGAAATCTGGACAACTACACTTAATGTTTTTATAACCCTTATTAATTTCTATATTATATACATTAAGTGTGCTACCGGTCATTTTTAATTCATATTGGCTATCTTTGTTTTTATAATCCAAAATAAATAGCTTATTTCTTTTCGAAGTATTAATTCTTTTTTGTTGATTATAATTTATACTCATAATCAATAAATATAATTAATGATTAAAAGATATTCTTAATTCAATTTTAAAATTTTATTTTTTAACTTTAGACCATTTTGTTCTACCGTCTATACATTCTGTTTCAATTAATTCAGTTATTTCTTCGGGAATATCTTCCCAATTATCAAAACTAGTTTTTCCATTATATTCTATAAGTCTATAGTGAGTACCGCTATAACTTAAAATTACATATTTTTCAGGATTAATTTCTATTTCTTCTGTTTTATTCGTCCAAAAATGCTCACCAATATCTTTTTTGGTACTTTCAGCACCTAAGCTAGTTCCTTGAGGATTGTATTCGCATTTTCGTGCAACTTCTTCGCCTTCAGTTATTGCTATTTCATCACGCTGAGATTTTAACATATTACAGTGAATACAGCACGGCTGAGATAAAGATATAGGCATATCTCCACATTGTACTAAATTCTGTATTCCTAATTCACTTCGTAATGTTTCTTCTGCTAAAATAATTGTCTTAATATTTAATGTCTTTTCTATTACATCAATAGAAAATGAATCCGCCCAAAAATTAGAATCCATGATATAATCTAACGTTTCTGTATAAGTTTTACCTTTTATAAATTTAAAATCTCCATAGAGAATCTTTGTGTTCATTTCTTCTATTTCTGAGCTCCATTTTTTTTCTTTTAAAGCTTCTCTAAGCATTCTTTCTATTGTATTGTAATGCGTGTATTTATTATATGTGAAATTATCTCTTACGATAGTTCTAAGATCTTTAACTGTCAAGGGTGGAAAAGCAAGTCTAATAGCGTCAAAAAAACAATCACCTTGAGATAAAGTTTTAATTATTTTATAACTTGGATCTCCAAAATGTCTTAATAGCCAATCGTCTTCTTCATATGTATATTTTACTTTTTTTGTTGGTAAATTACTATTATTGCTAGAATCTAAACTTTGAGATTGTTCTCCCTTTGAGTTTTTTTTGCCTTTATTAGCTCCTTTGGAGCCCTTTAAAATCAATTTTCCTTTTTTCTTTTTTTTTGTTCTTAAATTTTCTCGTTGACCCTCAGGAAGACAGTATGCATATTTACTAAAAGTTCCAGTAGGTTTTACTTCTGTAGCACACCAATAACCGGCCCCAGTATCAATGCATTCATCATGTTCTCTTCTTTTATACTTAAATGGAAATTGGCATTTTCCAATTTTAATATCACTACCTGAGTGATGAGTTCCATATTTATCAAAATTTGTGGTGTAAATTTCTTTTTGAGGATAAATACTAGGTACCACAACTTTTTTCTTCTTTTTTGACTTACCTTTTCCGGAACCGATACAATATCCGTATTTGCTTAAGGTTCCATGTTTATTCACTTCTGTAGCACACCATGGACCATATCCTGTATCTATACAATCATTATGATTTTTTCGTTTATATTTAAATGGAAAAATACATTTTCCCTCCATAATATCTTTACTATTGTATGATTTTCCATTTTTATCCACCACCCCAGCCATAATGTCTTTGTCTTCGGGAGAAATAATATCCGGATCTTGATTAATTTCTAAAGGAGAATTAACTGTATTCGCTGGATTTTCAGGAGTATCTTCACTTTCTAAACAATAAGCATAAGTTTCAGTTCTATCTTTTGCTTTTCCTGTTTTTTTAAGGGATGTAGCGCACCATTTTCTCCAACTAGGGTTTCTACTAGGAACGCATTCATTTTCCCATTTTGACCCATTCTTAAATGGTAAAATACAATTGTCAACTAAAATACCCGGTTTATGCTTGAAATCTTTACCATCTATTGGACTTGATGTAGTTTTTATACTAGATTTTTTTGGTAATTTCAAAAATGTAGTTTTTTCCTGTTTTACTATTTTTGTAATACTTCCTTTAGGACACCAGCCAGTTTTTAAAGCTCTATTTTTATGTGGACCACTTTTTACTAATTCTGTGGCACAATAAGATCCTAATTTTTTATTTTTTAAGGAAGGGAAACAAGCATATAAATTGTTATAAGATTGTCCAGCTTTGTAAACACTCCAAGGAAATAAACATTTACCTTCCTTATATCCTTCTTTACCCGTATAATCGGTTCCATCTTCCGCAACTAATGTTGCCATAATAAGGGGTATTTTTGTATTAGAAGTATCATTTAAAACAAGTTTTTTTCTTTTAACAGATAATGGTTTTTTCATTTTTTGAATTGGCGCGGATGTGTTAAGTTTATCAATTGAAATAGTTTCATTATCAAATTCAATATAGTTCTTTGTTTCATAAGTATCTTTTTCTAAAAGATAAATATTTTCATTTTTATGAAACATATTATCAAGGACCGGTTCAAAAGTAGCATCATTTAAAAATAATATATCGTCAGATTCATTAAATGATATTTCTTTATTTATAACACTTGCGCCAAGTAATTCATTTCTTTTTAGAGGGTATCTAATAATCTCTTCTGTTATAAGGTGCACATATCTCACATGGTTAGATATTTTATGATGTTTACTGTTTTTATTAATTAGTAATTTACATTTTGAACCTCTAATTATTATACTCTCTCCTTCTATATCTATTGTAGTTTGATTAGATCCGTTAGTACATTTTCCTTTACATTTATTTGATATCTTTTGACACAATTCATTATTGTAAATATTATTTATATTTATGGGTTTTTTTGATTCTACTGATAAAAATTTAATTATAGTATTTATGATAGGAAGAAGTATTTCTCTTTTTTTTTTTATTAAAAGAACCGGATTATAAACTACAGATTTTATGTAGATAACAATTCTTTTTATTGTTTTATTCTTTTTATTTAAAAAGCTTGAAATTTCTTTTCTTAAATTATCGTAAATATTTCTATTAATTTTATATTCTGTAATTTCATTTGATCGTTCATCATTTATATTTAACATTAAATGTTTATCTATATTTTTTGAATATTTTTTTTGAATAACTGTTAAGGAATGAGAACCCTTTTTTCTTTGTTTAGTTGGTATCATATTTCCGGATTTTATTAAAATTCCTACAAGATTTCCATTATCTTCAATAAGTTTAGTTGGTATTAAATTTAAACTTTCATTTTTTCTATCAAGTTGTCTTAATTTTCTAAGCATTTCGTCTAAATCCATCAAAGGCATATTTTCAATATTAATAAAATTCTCTTCTATATTGAAACCGAACGGTCTTGTATGAATAATTACATTATTATTAAGTTGTACACCTATACCTCTATTAAATACATCTAATAACTGTGATTTAATTTGAAATTCATCCTCAAATTTATCTATAATTTTTTTTAAGTCATTAAGGCTCATTAAATCCATAAAATCTATATCATTGTAATATTTGATAATCTCACTATCTAATCTGCTATTACATTGTTTTATCATTTCATTTAGTAATGAAACAATTATATCATGTTGTATGTTTTGAACTATTATTGTCGAAAGAGATAGTGCTGTATGCGGAATAATTTTATTTTGCCTTATCTGACAATATGTTATAGGCTCAAATAACCCGGATTGTTTTAGCATGAAACATACAGGTTTGGTAAAATCAATATAATTATATATATCATTAGCGTCAGGACATAGTACACTTATCTCATCCAAATCACCTATGATTTCTCTTTCTAAAATAATAATATTTATACCAGTTTTAAATATTTTTTGAACTACAGATCCTTCCTGCACAGGCCAATCTAATTTTTGACTAAATAATTGCCAAAAAAAATTGTAATTTTTTTTGATATTATAATTTCCACAATATTTTTTAAATGACTCAAAACTTATAAATATTTTAAAAATTCTACTAACATTGGTGTCATTTTTAATCATATCATGTATTACATTTAAATTCTTTTCTGTATTTGCTTCATATTGTTCAATATTACTTTTTTCTTTTTTACTTTTCTTCATTTTACTTTTTTCTCTAAAATGATTATCGCAGAAAGATTTTATAATTTGTTTTTTATCTAACTTAGATACAAAATCACTGTACTCTTCGCACCAATTTATGAAGCCAATTATATCATCTAGTTTAAGTTTATTATTTGTACCAAACTGGTTTATTAAATTACCGTTTTTAATTCTTAAAAATAAATCTGGAGTTATATTTGTTAGTAAAAGATTAATCATGTAATCTAAATCTATTCCTAATATAGACGCAAAACAACTTATAAATGAATTATTAATATCTTGATCGATACCTCTTCTGAGAAATAATGATGAATCTATAACCGGTTTCCCGGATTTTATGTATATTGAAGAGTTATTATATAGTAATTTATCTATATTTTCGGGAAGTTGTCCATATTTATCTAATCCAAGTGGAAATTTATCTATTCCTAAAACATATTTATCTTCCTTGCTATCATCTCTGAATTCAACTTTCACTTCATTTTTATTATTCATGTAAATATTCCATTTTGTATCCTTCCAACCCAAAGGATGTTTTTGTCCATTAACAACTTCAATAACCATACCAGATTGAAGGTCTAAATTTAAATCAGTAAACTGTTCTAATATTTTACTACCTGTCTTAGTTATAATATAAATATTATTTTCTTTATTAAAATTAATTCCTTGATTTTTTACTAAAATAGTATCTCCCTCTTTTAAAGTGATATTATCAATGATCAATCCTGGTTTGAGATCCTTGGTGATATTTATTTTTCTTTTTGTTGCTACTGTAACTTTATGTGTCATACATAAATTATATTTACTCAGTGGAGTCGAGTTGCAGCAAGGCATACACATATTTTTAGGATGTTTACTTGGTTCAATAAAACTTGAAAAAGCATCTTTTTCGGTATCGTAAAGGTACTTTTCCCATAATTTTAATTTTGAAGGTTCTACAACAGACTTTCTCAATTTTTTATCAGCCCAATAGTTATTCGCAGATGAGGCTCTACGAATTATTATAGTTTTATTTCCTTCTATAATTTGATTTTCACTTATTTCTCCATTACAGAAAGGACATTTCCCTTCATTATCTCGATATTTAGGATTTTTAGTGGAGACATTTTCAAATAATTGGTCTGGAGTTAATGCTAATTTGCAATTAACACACCAAATTTTTGGGCATATATAAGCATTTATTTTTTTATTATCAGACCCCCACTTCAATACATTAACTTTTATATTATGTATACCTTTTTTTGATATTTGCGGCTCCATTAATTCGTATCCTTCCGGATTTAATCTTTTAAAATTATCTAATTCTTCCAATGATAAAACAATAGGTTGTCTTTGATCTACAGCTCCACATTTTCTACTATAGGAAGTTATACCAATTTCTGTTTTTGTAGGGAACCAAAATAATTCAGCATCTCTCATTCTTAATTTTTTGAAATATGTTCTGAATGTAGTTTGTGGTTGTAGTTCAGAGTCTGATTCATCAGCGGAGATTACTATATCTTCCGGTAAATCTTCTTCATCTAAATTAATATTTTTATTTTCATTATCGTTATTGCTATTATCGTTATTATTGTTATTATTGTTATTATTACTATTATCATTACTATCTTCGTCATCACTCTCTAACATAGAACTAAAATCGGTTGCTCTCTTGAATTGATTCTGTTTTTTAAATTTTGGAGCTATTATTATAGTTTTTTTAGGCGTGGGATCTGCTTGAGGTTTGGGATCATCTTTGTAAACAAGGAATAAGAAAATTTTCAAGAATTTATATATGTTTTTTAATTCATTTTCATTCGGACAATTCTTAATCTTTATTTTATACAAAACTCTATCATAAGCATTAATAGTCTTTGTATTCTTTATTTCAATATCTACTTCATATTCAGGTGGTAGTCTGCCTATATTTAAATCTTCAACAACTATAGTTTCACTAAATTCAGTTAATTTTAATTGGGATTCTAATTTAGATAAGTTAAATAATTTTTTTGTTTGCTCATGCCAAAAATCACTAAAAGATGATACGTCTACAGACAATATTGATTTTAATCTAATAAAATAATTTCTTATTGATTCGCTTGATTCTAATTTATTAGTTTTAATATATTTTAGTTCAATTGTATCACTTTTCTCATTCTCAACCTGATATATATACGGATATAATCCGTTGATTTTTTTTTTTATGTTGGATATTTTTATTTTTTTTGGCAAATAAATTTCACTATAGGAATCTATTGACATTGTTTTGACGTTAGTTTTATCTAGAGAAATTTTAAAATTAGGTGTATATTTTTGTATGTTGTAAATAATTTTTTTAAATTGACTCTTTTGACTTTTACCTTTTACTCTATTATTTTTAGATTCAGTATTATGAAAAATATGACTTTCTAAATATTTTAATGAAATGTTATCACCTTCTTTAAATTTTCCTTTGATTTCCAAGCAGCCATTGTTGTTAACGTTTATAGTACAATATTTAGATATACCACTCAATATATCATTTATTTTGAATTGTATATTAATATATGATTTCATATTCTCAACATAAATACTATCTTTATCAGCTTCGTTTTTTAGGAATTGTCCTTCTCTTAGAGTATTCCAATTCATCTTCCATTCATCTAACATTTTTTTATTAATATTGGAGTAAAAATAGTTAGGATCATATTTCTCTATATATTTAACAGGAAGTTTAAAATGTTCTTTCTTTTTTATTTTTTTATTCTTAATTTTTGTATAAATTGATGGTTTATGGATTTTATAATTTATTTGTCTATTATTTTTATATTTAATGTATGGCACATTAAAGCTAGGATTTATTTTAGTATATAGATTATCTAAATTAATTATTTCTGAACTGCCATAATTAACATAGTAAACAATTTTTGTTATATTATTTTTACTAAAATTGATGATTTCATTGTTTGAATAATCATATTTTTCTAATTCAGTTTTTTGTTCTGTAAATTTCTTGGTTTTACTTGTCTCGATGACTACATTGTTTATTTTATAATCTATTTCTTCTAAAAGCTCCTTAATATGCATTTTAAAATATTCTTCTTCCAAATCATTTACTATTTTATCATATTCTAAAATAACATCATTGTATTGATGATATTCTAATTTTTGTTCTGATAGGTCTAATACGGAATTAGGCCAAAGAAGTTTTTTGTTAGGATATGGTTTAATAGTATCTGATTCATTTATAAATGTATCATAATCTATAAAATAAATAATATTATTTTTTATATCATTATAAGAATTTAGTAAATGACTATTTTCATCTACTAAAATATCTCCAGGATCAACATTATTTAAATATTCATTCTCAGTATCGGTGTAAGGATCAACTTTATGAATTTTTATCCCATATTCATTTTGATATGAAAATCCAATAACACTGCATCTTTCTAAAAAATCAAGTTTATTATATTCTGATTTATTGACGTTAATCATATTACATTTTTCTCGCATTGCTATTTCTTCTAATCTAATAATATTTTGGCTTTTACTTTTATCTTTTTTTATCATTTCTATTGTATTTTCACAATTATGTTTAACATTAATATTGTCTTTAAGAAGAGTTCTCAATAATGATAATTTTAGATTACCAAAATTCTTCCATAATCTTTCTCTTATTTGGGTTTTTTCAATATCTAATAAATTATATTTATTAACCCACAATAGTTGATGGTTTATACTATAAAATTTATCTTTTTCAGGTTCACTCATATGTACTAAAATTTTTTTTCTTATTGTATTAATTGTATCATCCTCGTTAATGAAAGAATATACAAAATTAATATTAATGTTATTAAAAATCTGGTCTTCAAAAACTGTTTTATGACCATAATAATCTACAAGTTTTTGTACTTCTAATTCATTTAATTTATCAAACCCACTCTTACCTTTTTTTTTTATTTTTTTTAAGATTGATTCAGTTGCTTTGATTTTATAACCTAAAAATATATTATTAGATTCTTCTATACCTTTATCTATTTTATAAAGATGTTTTATAATAAAAATTTTTTTTTTAGTATATTTATGAATTGAATGCATCTAATATATTGTAAGATTTTATTAATAATATTTAAATTCAAATTAAATAAATATTTATTTTAAAGGTGAATCCGTTATTTTTGTACCACAATAAGATACTGGATTTTTATAGTAATCTGTTTTAACATTAATTTCAAGTCTTTTTGCTACTTTTAATAAATATTTCATATTATTCCAAAATTCGGGCGGATGCCCTATGTCTTTTGTCATAACATGAGCTAATTCATGAATAGCTACAAATAATAATACATTCTGATTTTCTATTTTATTAGTATCTTTTGATCTTAAACAAAATACAATTTTTTCTCCTTTATTTATAGAATAAGAAGTATACTTATTATTAGGCGAGCTTTCTGATATATTCTGTGGTCTATAATTTTTTACTAGAAATTTTATATCTTCATATTTTTCATGTCTAGAATTATTAGTGTTTTTTAGATGCTCAACTATTTTAGTTAAACTTTTTCTAATATTTGCTAATACGTTGGCTGCTATCAGTCTATTAGGCTCATTTCTCACAAGATATACGTTATTATCAACACTTGATTTTATATACTTAACTTCCAAAGATTTAGCTTCAAGATGTATGTATAATATTGTAATTACTGTCAGGATTAAAAAAAAAGATACAAAGTCCTCCATAGTATTAATTTATATTTTTTTTAATTGTGATTAAATTTCAGGAAAAATTGATTTAATATTTTATATAAGAATATGTTTAATTATTAATTATGGATGAACTCAGAGGAAATAATCCAATTACTATAAAGACAAATAAAGAGTTTAAATTTCAAATTATTGAATGGGTGAACACTAATGAAAATCCTATAGTTGAAGACAGTTCTGAAGAAGAAACAGAGAAAAAAAAATTTATAGATAATAAAGAATATGTTATCAGAGTTTATGGTGTGTCATCAAAAGGCGAATCCGTATCATTAAAGATTAATAAGTTTCCTCCGCATTTTTATATAAATATTCCTGATACCTGGACAAAAACACATATTACTAGATTTATTAATTTTTTGAAAAGTGAAAGAGGGTTAAAAAATTATTATAAAAATTCATTAACAAAATGGGATATAAAAATTAGAAAGAAGTTTTGGGGGTTTACAAACAATAAAACCTTTAAATTTCTAAGATTAATATTTAGTAATGGGAGAGCAATGAGTAATTGTATTAGGATTTTAGAAAAAAAGATATCTATACCAGGTTTACATAATCAAGAAAGGAAATATGATATTTATGAATCCAATATTCAACCATTTATCAGATTTATACATATCAACAATATAAATCCATCAGGTTGGATTGTATTAGAAACTAATAAATATAATGTAAACCTAAATAAAATGTCAAGATGTCAAATTGATTTAGAAGTAGATTGGGAAAATGTAAAAATGTTTGATTCAAATGAAATGACCCCGTTTCTCGTAGCATCTTTTGATATTGAAGCTGATAGTAGTCATGGTGATTTCCCACTTGCCAAAAAAAAATATAAAAAATTAGCAAATGATTTATTAGGGAGACATGAAAAATTGATTAATGATATTCATAAATTTAGAAATACTAATAAAAGTTTGTATAGTGAATTAAAATCACATTTAGATAATAGAGAGACTTTCATAAAAGAAAGGATAAATGAAGCATTTATTGATAAGCCAAATAATCATAATATTAACTACGTTTACACAAAAAAAAATCGTAAACCAAATGATAAAAATATTACATCTGTAGCAGAAGAAATAAACAAAGAAATTGATAAAGTTGAATCCTATAAAGGACTTTCTTATGAAATTATAAAATTCTTTGAATTTGAAATATTAGATGATGATGAATTGACTTGGCTTGGAATAGATAATCATGAGCTTATAAAAGAGATTATTGATGACGCATTTTATGATGAAATATATATTAGAGAAAAAAAGAAAGATAAAGAAAAAAGTAATCAAGAAGTGAGAACTATTTATACAAAAAATAATACTAAACCATCTGAATCGTGTATTAATAAAATTTCAAAAAAAACAATATTATTATACAAAAAAATAGTAAAACAGTTATCCTCTATAATACAAGAAGATAAGTTCAATACTATTGTCAATATATTTAAGTTTTATTTAGATAGTCATGATACTGAATATAATATTAGAGAAACAGAATTTAATATAAAATTCAAATGTGATTATAAAGAAGTTATTAGTTTAATTGATATAACTATATCTAGTATTTATTCTTTGTTAGAAGAAAATTTACCTGAAATAGATAATTCGCGGGATTCACGTATTAAAAGAATGACAGACACTTTAACTAAACACTTACCCGAAGTTGAAGGAGACAAAGTGATTCAGATAGGCACTACAATTCAAAAATTTGGTGAAAAAGATTGTTTTTTAAAACACATTATTACATTAGATGGTTGCAATCCTATTCCTGGTGCTATTGTTGAATCTTATAAAACTGAAAAAGAAGTTCTTCTCGCGTGGACTAAATTCATACAATTATTAGATCCGGATATAATTACAGGATATAATATATTTGGTTTTGATTTTGCTTATATGTATCATAGAGCTGAAGAATTAGGTTGTGAGGAACAATTTACACAACTTGGGAGATTCATTAATGAAAAAAAAGATGATGAATCTATAACGATTAAACTTACTGAAAAGAAACTTGCTTCATCTGCTCTTGGAGATAATACCTTAAGATACATACCAATGATGGGTCGTGTTGAAATGGATTTATTAAAAGTTATTCAGCGAGATCATAATTTGGTATCATATAAATTAGATTTGGTTGCTGAAAACTTTATTAATGATAAAGTCGTTTCTATTCATCCTTCGAATAATAACAAAATTAAAATAGAAGGGATTATAAACATAAATATTGGAAATTTTATAACTTTTAATCAAAATAATAGTGTATATATGGAAGGTAAGAAATTTAAAATTATCAATAAAGATGAGGAATATATTGAAATAGATAATATATTTGATAATGTTGAAAATATGAAGTGGCAATTAGCAAAAGATGATGTTAGTCCCCAGCAAATTTTTAAATATCAAAAAGAATCAGATAAGGAACGTAAAATAATAGCTGTATATTGTATTCAGGATTGTAAATTATGTTTAGATATAATAAATAAGTTGGATATTATAACAAATAATATAGGTATGTCAAATGTATGTTCAGTTCCATTATCTTATATATTTTTAAGAGGACAAGGAGTTAAAATTTTTAGTTTAGTGTCAAAACAATGTAGAAAAGAAAAATTTTTAATACCATTAATTAAATGTGAAAATGAAGAGAAAAAAGTGTGGGGTACTAAATATGATTATGGTGAAGATGAAGATGAAGATATTATATTTGGTGGGGATGATGGTTATGAAGGAGCTATTGTTCTTAAACCACACCCTGGGATATATTTAAAAGAGCCAGTTGCTGTTTTAGATTATGCCTCGTTGTACCCTTCTTCTATGATTAGTGAAAATTTATCACATGATACTATTATATTGGATGATGAATGGCGGGGAGATGAAGGCGCTAAAAGATTAGAGGAATTAGGTTATGAGTATGAAGATATAACTCACGATGTATTTTCATGGATAGATCCAAAAGTCAAAAATAAAGGTAAGCGTAAAACTGGTACAAAAACTTGTAGATTTGTACAATTTCCAAATGAGGAAAAAGGGGTCATACCTAGAATTTTACAGCATTTACTAAAGGCAAGAAAGACTACAAGAGCAAAAATTAAGACAGAGAGTAATGCTTTTAAATGTTCAGTTTTAGATGGTTTACAGCTGGCATATAAAATTACAGCAAATTCACTATATGGTCAGATTGGTGCTAGAACAAGTCCTATTTATTTAAAAGATATTGCGGCTTCAACCACTGCGACCGGTAGAAGGCTACTTCACTTAGCAAAAGATAAAGTACAAATACACATACCTGGTACAGATATCGTTTATGGAGACACTGATAGTATATTTGTAAATTTTAATCCAAAAGATGATGAGGGTATTAAATTAGAAGGTAAAAAAGCTTTAGAGAAGACAATAGAGCTTGGTATCAAATTTGAAAAAGAATTCTGTCAATATTTGAAAAAACCTCATTATTTAGAATATGAAAAAACATTCTGGCCATTTGTTCTACTTTCAAAAAAAAGATATGTAGGGAATAAGTATGAAACAGATATTAATAAATATAAAAGAACAAGTATGGGTATAGTATTAAAGAGAAGAGATAATGCTGAAATTGTAAAATACGTTTATGGTGGAATAATTGATATAATTATGGAAGAAATGGATATCAATAAGCCCATAGAGTTTCTTAAAAAAAGTCTTAAAGATTTATTAGATGGTAAATTTGGATTAGACATGCTTGTAATAACAAAAAGTCTCAAAGGTTATTATAAAAATCCCGAGTCAATTGCTCATAAAGTTTTAGCTGATAGAATGGGAGAAAGAGATCCTGGTAATAAGCCCTCATCAAATGATAGAATTCCCTATGCATATATTGAAGTAAAAGAAAAAAAAGGGTCTAAAATTTTACAAGGAGATAGAATAGAACATCCTAAATTTATATCTGAAAATAATTTAAAACCGGATTACAAATTTTATATAAGTAATCAGATTAAAAAACCAGTTTCTCAAATATATGGTTTGATAGTTGAGAATCTTGAAGGGTTTAATAAAGGTGAAGATTATTTTGATAAAAAATTTAAGACTTATAAAAAACAGTACACTCATGAAAAAGCAGTAGCAAAATTAGCAGATTTAAAAAATGCCGAAGCAGCTAATTTACTTTTTGGGGATATACAACGTATTGCTGAAAATAGAAAAAATAAATCAAGAGAAATAACAGATTTCTTTAAAGTGAAAAATAATTAGTCTATTCAATTTGACCTTCATCTGTTTCTGATTCAGCTGCGGCTTCGGCGGCGGCGGGTTGGTTAGGAACTGATTCTAATAAATTATGCCTACATATTGGACATTTTTTTTGATCTTCTAACCATCTATCTATACAGTTGATATGAAATGTATGTCCACAATGTCCTATTGTTCTTACTACATCTCCTTCATCCATATTACCCCTACAAATTGAACACATTTCAGATTCTCCTTCAAATTTTTTTATTGTAGTTTTATTTCTAAGAGTCTGTAGTGATACTCTATTAGTCCCTAATAAATTTTCAAAAAAATTCTGAGACAAATTTCTCGATGGTTCTGTTATAGAAATCTCAATAAAATCAGGAACATTTCTTTGCTGACGATTATTTTGAGGATTTTGATTTGGGACCGGATTTTGAGGAACTTCTGTAGGAGGTGTTAAATTTGTTGGTCTAATTATATTTCTAGGTTGTGTATTAAAGATATTGTTTCTCTGCCTATTAGGGTGATTGTTTGTATATTCTTGGTTAGTAAAATTAGGAGGTCGCGGTATATGCGTATTATGATAATAGCTTCTAGGTATTGGGGGTTCTCTAGGTTCTCTTCTTCGGTATTGATTCCTAATTCTATTTAATTCATAATTTCGGAGTCTTCTACTTATTGAATAATCAAATAAAGGATTATAGTAGATATTATAATTTCTTCTATTTATAATATTTATTTCATTTCTAAGACTGTCAATTTCCATTTCTAAATCTATAATAGATTCTGTTAGTACATCAATACTATCATTTATATGGTACATATTATATACTTTTATATTTATTTAAAGTTTAGTTCTTAAATTATAATTATAATATTATTAATGAATAATTCAACAAAATATACTAATAGAGGTTTAACTGGTTTAGTTAATTTAGGAAATAGTTGTTATATGAATTCCGCAGTACAATGTCTAAGTAATACTGTAGAATTAACAGACTATTTTCTTGAAAATAAATATAAGGATGATTTAAGAGAAAATAAAAAAACAGGTAATGAGGATGAAATGAAAGCTAAACTTATGCTTTTAAGAGAGTGGGAACGCCTTTTACACGGTATATGGGATAGTAATTGTACTGTATCTCCTGTAAGTTTTCATCATACAATCCAAATATATTCTCTAAAATTTGGATTATGTAATTTTGTCGATTTTAGACAAAATGATATACATGAATTTTTGAATCTACTAATAGATAGTATGCATGAAATTTTATCCAGAGAAGTCACAATTACAATATCAGGAAATGTAGTTAACGAATTAGATAAATTAGCTTTAGATGCTATGAAAAGTTGGAAGGTATATTTCAAAAATAATTATTCCTTTATTATTCAACTTTTTTATGGACAATTTATTTCAACATTAAAAACAATTGATGACAAAGTTTTATCTCATAACTATGATCCTTTTTCTATTATTTCCATGGAAATTCCGAGTAGTGAAAATCTTAACATATATGATTGTTTAGACCATTTTGTAAAACCAGAAATATTGGATGGAGATAATAAATATTATGATGAAGATACTAAAGAATATGTCATTGCGACAAAAAAGATTCAGATATGGAATCCACCTAAGATATTAATAATCCATATTAAAAGATTTCAATTTATAGTTTCATCATCAAAGAAAAACGATTTCATATCTTATCCTTTGGATAATTTAAATTTAAGTAAGTATTGTGTAGGTTATGAAAAATATAATTCAAAATATAATTTATACGGCATAAGTTGTCATACAGGTACTTCTAATGGAGGTCATTATTATGCTTACTGTAAAAATTTAAATAATAATTGGTATAAATATAATGATAGCTCTGTTAAATTAGTATCTAATAAAAATGATGTAATTACTAGAGATGCTTATTGTTTATTTTATAGAAGAATAAATTAATTAATTAATAACATCCTAAAAAATATATATATTTATAATATAATATGACAGATACATCTTCAGGATCAGGCAGTTGGGGTAGTTGGGCTAATTCTAACAGAACTCAAATAATATTTGTTATTATAACAATAGCATTGTTAGCGATATTTAGCATAATAATTTATAATATATTTTTACAAAAAACAATATTTAGTCAAAATAGAACCGATTTTAATAACGATAATAGTAATAGTAATAATAGTAATAATAGTAATAATAGTAATAATAGTAATAATAGTAATAATAGTAATAATCGTAATAATAATAATAATCAAATGATAGATTCGGAAATATCATCAGTAAATCTTAATAATAGGATCATTAACAATATACCTAATGATATAATGAATAGAGGTAATGTCTTAAGACCTCCAAATAATGTACAAAATAATATACAAAATAATAGTTTAGAATCAAATAGACCAAATCAGGTTTATAATATAGCAAGTAATATATACACATACAACGATGCGGATGAGGTATGTAAGGCTCATGAAGGAAGATTAGCAACTCTACCAGAAGTTATTGAAGCTTATAAAAAGGGCGCTGAATGGTGTAATTATGGTTGGACACAAGGGCAATTGGCTACTTACCCAACTCAAAAAAAGTCGTGGTTAGAGTTACAAAAAAGTTCCAAAAAAAATAAAAATGATTGCGGAAGAGTGGGAGTTAACGGGGGATATTTCCAAAATGATGAATTTCTATTTGGTGTTAATTGTTTTGGTCCAAAACCAAATCCAAAAGACAATGAAGTTATGAGAAAAAATATTAACGATACAGTTGATCCTAATAAATTCAAAGATAAATTAGATTTAATAAAAATTAGACCATTTAATAAAGATAAATGGTCTCAGTATCAATAATTTAATATGAAATTTAGTTATTATAAAAATTTATTTTAAAAAAAAATAAATTTTTGATAATATGATTAAGGAGATAATTTAAAGTTGAATATTATAAACTATCATATCTACAAAATCAACTTTAGCATTAGTATTTAGTTTTCTAATTATTCCACTATTTTTACAGTCATCAATTATTTGTTCATACAAGTTAGTAAAATATAGATTATTATCAAAAATGATATTTTCAAAAAAACTATTGTATGTTATGCCAATGTTTTTCATATAATTATCATTTCTATATAAAAAATGTATGAATTTCATTTTAAATTGATTTATACTACACTTAAATTTATATTTAAAATATTTATGTAAAGATTCTAGCATATTGTAAAATATTGTGTTAATTAATTGAAATCTTGTTTTTTTATCTATAATTCTATTAAGCCAATTTTTTAGTTGTCCCTTATTAGAGTTTATTAGTACCATAATCTAAGATGATCTTTTATTTTTTTTAAACAAACTTATGTAGTATAATATACTGAAATTGTTTAAATGATTTTATATTTTAATTTGTTTTAATCCTATCTTCTTTTTTTTATTGTTATCTCTTTTAGACTTTATAAAATCACATATCTTTTTTGATTCATCTTCATCATTTAAATATTCACTTAGGGTAGATTCAAGAAATTTATAAGATAATCCGGGATTTTGGTAGTTATATTGACATGCCACATAACTATTATTGATTTTTATTTTTTTATTAGTTAAATTATTAGTTGTTAATAACCTTAAAATAGTATCTTCAACATTATTTTTACTATCTTTAACAGCTTTTAACTTATTGTTAATTAATTTTATATTATTTTCATACTGCATCCATAATTTTATATTATTACTTAATTCAGAACTTAGATTTGACATATATTTATTAAAAATATAATAAATTAGATTATTTTTTTATATAGCTTGTGAGTTTTTTAAATTAAATTTAATTATTAAGAAAAAAATAGATAAAGCTAAAAGAAATGTTAGAAAAAAAATTATTGTAGTTGTTAGAATGTAAGGATATAATTTATGAAATGTGTAATTGATAACCGGATCTACAATATTTACTTGAACCTTGTTGACATTTTGTGGTTTTTTCAATTCTATAATAAACTTATCTAGTAGTTCGTTTGTAAGTTTTTTAATTAACATATTATACTATAGTATAATATAAATGGATTTTCAAACATACTTTAAAACATTAGAATTAAATAATAATTTTTTTAGTAAATATCATAAAAATGAACTTAAAAGATACTCTGATAATATGAATTCGCACTCTGTTATTCTCTATGATAATAATATTATAAAAAAGAGTCTTAGATATAATCGTTTAGGTATGATACTTTTTGAAAAAGAATTGATGGCTTTAAAAGTCATTCGTGGAGAAAAACATTTTCCACAGCTTATAGATTTTAATCCTTTGAAACTTGATTTGTATATATCATATTGTGGAACAAAAATTAATAGAAAGAATATTCCCAAAGATTGGGATAAACAAATAAGAAATATAATAGATATTCTTATACAGAAATCTCTTGACTTAAATGACATTCAACCAAAAAATTTATGTGTTAGAAATGATATTATTTATGTGATAGATTTAGCTGATTATAATATTAAAAATAATATGAATTTTAAACAAATCTACCTAAAGTTTTTTAGTATAATTAATAATATAACATGAATCCTAAAAATATTAATTTAAATAACATAACAATAAATAAAGAAAATGATAATTTTTATAACATTTATTATGATAGTAAAAAACTAGAAATTGAAACTCCTATTATGTGTTGTCCTTTTGGATTGGAAGAAGAATATTCTAATTTAATATTTAAATTACAATTTAAAAATTTAGAAAACGATGTAAAAATGAAGGATTTGTATAACTTTGCCATTAATTTTGAAGAAAAAATTAGTAATTTAATTGGAGAATCAGTAAAATCCCAACTTAGATTATCTGATAAATATCCTCCTATGATTATAAGTAAAGTTGTGAAAATGAAAAATAATATTCTAACCGAAATCACGGATGAGGATAATAATTTATTTAATGTATATAATTTAAAAAACAAATATAATTATGGTCTAAAGTGTTTAATTAAGTTAGATAAAATATGGAAATATAATAATAAATATTATTATAAATGGAATTTAATTAAAGTGAAAATTTATGATTTGCGTTTAAGAAAATAAGAAAAAAACCACATTTTTATTATATGATTAGCAATTACGAAAATATCAATATAGATAAATTAGAATATCTAACTCCAACTAAAAATTCTAAAGGAAATTATATTTCAAATATAAAAATTAATAATAAAGATTTAATATTAAAAACTCCTAAGATGAAACTTATTAATGGTATTAAGTCTAGTAATGATAGATTTCTTTTAGATCTTCAATTTGAAAGAGAACACGGTAAATTTTACTCATTTCTCAATAAATTAGATCAAAATAATGTATTAAAAATAAGCGTTAATTGTAAACAATGGTTTGATCAGGAATTCCCCCTTGATGTAATTGATGATTTTTATAAATCTCCTATCACACCTGGTGATAGTAAAAATCCTCCTAAATTTAAATTAAAAATTTCAGATAATAATATAAATGTTTACAGTAAAAATTTACAGGTGAATTTTAGTGACGTTCCAAATGAATGTTATGCTAATTTGGATATAAAAATTTTAGGATTAAAGTTCTTCAAGCAGCAAGTAGCGCTTGAATGGGAAGTCATACAAGTTAATGTACATGATGATGAATATTTTACCACCCAGACAAAAGGTAAAATATTAAATAACAATTATTCAGATGATGAATATGAACTTTCATCTAATGATAAACCAAAAAAAGTCAAATTGAAAAAAATTAAAATGAATTCAAAAAGGGCAGTAGAAGTTTCTAATTTTGAAGATAAGTTGAAAGATATAGATAAACTTATTTCACAAGAATTTAAAAATAATAAAAAAATAGTACCTAAATTAGAAATAAAAAAAGAAAATGAGATTGATAAATATAAAAGAATTAATTCTGAAAAAGATAAAGAAATTACAAATCTAAAAAAACAACTAGGATTATTATAATAAAATTATTTTAATTAAATTTAGTTTAATTTAATTAAATTACATTTTTTTCCCTGAAAAAATATCTTAAATATAGTTATACAATGGTTTTAGAAAATTTAAGCAAAGAAATTAAAATCGGACTTATTGTGATTATTGCAGGGGCAATATCAGCAGCATCAATTTATTTTGTAGCTCCAGATCCAACGATGAAGGGTCGTGCTAAACGTTTTGGTCCAGTAGCACTTTCCCTTTTAGCCGCCGCCTACCTAATTTATAATTTAGTTTCGAGTGATGAGGATGAAGAAAGTTTCCACGACTACACATCAAATTCTCCAACTGATACTTCAAAATTAGAACCAAAATGCTACAGTGAAGGCGATGAAGTACCTTGTGATTTAGTTGAAGATGAAGAACCAAGAATAGAAAATAAAGATTTTGCTAATAATGTTGTCGGTGGGTCGCACGGGGTTGATCAGGATGAAACATACAAAACTCTTAACAGCGAACCAAGCAATAATCAATTGCCTAATGAATGTTATCCAAAGGATATTTTAAGTCCAAAAGAATTACTTCCTAAAGATAGTGATAGCACATGGGCACAAAGTGTCCCAGCGGGACAAGGAAGTTTAGGGGATCAAAACTTCTTAAATGCTGGTTTCCACATTGGGGTTAATACTGTAGGTCAAACCCTCAGAAATCCTAATTATGGTATAAGATCAGAACCACCAAACCCTCAAATCAAGGTTTCGCCTTGGATGCAAACAACAATTGAACCGGATACAAATAGACGCCCTATGGAAATCGGAGGAAGTGCATAAATATTAGCTACATAATTTATAATTAATAAACTTACAAAAGTAAATTTATTATTTATAATATAAATCCAATTAATGATGGTAATTACCTACCAAGTTTTCATAACGGTCCATTCCTGATTGAACCATATCCATTAAACCACCCCCCATTCTAAATTTCTTTCCTGATCTAGTTTTTCCAGTTCTACGACCATATGGAACTCTTTTTTTACCCTTATTGCTTCTAACTTTCCTCGATTTTTTAACAACTGGTACAGGTCTAAATCTTTTTCCAGAACGTGTTTTCCCGCTTCTTGGTCCATATGGGTTTCTTTTTTTACCTTTATTGCTTCTAACTTTTCTACCTCCCTTTTGACGGGAATTTGACATAGCAAATTTCATCAAGTCTTCAGCAGTTCTGTCCCCATTGTATTCGGCAATTTTGTGTCCGTCCCTACGCATTTCAATAGTTGGGAATCCTTGTATTTGTGCTTTATAGTTTAATTTATTAACAACTTCATCTTGTACCTTTGCTGTATGGACATTCTTTCCTAGATTATTTTTCAAGTTATTCCATTGGTCTACCATTCTTTTACAATGACCGCACCAATCAGCATGATACCATACTAACCAGTTTCCGCTTTTATTACTATTATTAAATTTATCTAAATCATTTTGGTTATCACTTCGGCAATCTAAATGTGGCATTTATAATATATGATAACATTTTTTTTTTGTAATATAATTATAAATGAATTATAAAATTTATATAATTATATTTATATTTCTAATATTAATAAAATTAGTAAATTTAAAAGAAAAATATTCTGATTACAAAAAAATAAATTGTAATTACTCTTTATTAAAGATTGGTAAAAACTATTTTGTAAATAAAAAACGAACAAAACAATTAATTAAAGTGAAACATAAAACTATGAATAAAATCTTATTTAAAAATCCAGAATGTGACTTAGGAGAATTAAGAATTTTAAAAAAAAAAAATGACAATTTTGATAACAATAAAGAGTGTTTCAAAAAAGATGGTCTTATTAAATACCATAATAATAAATGTATACACTATAAAAATAATTGTAAACTCATTCAAAATACTTTAAGCGAATGTTTAGAGAATAACCTTAAAGATTTGACCTTTTATTAATTAATTTTATATAATTATTGATAAAAATATATATTTATATATTAATTATGAATAATTTAATTATTATATTAATAGCAGCTTTAATACTGTTATATAAATTAATAGATTCTAAATTTTCACTACCTATTATATTTATTGTCTTGATTATTGTTCTTTGTAATACAGAAACTGTAATTGAAAAATTTGAACCTGAAACGAAAAAATTGGTAGATACTATTTCAATTACACAACAGCCCTATGTATCAGGAGCTATCCCTGCTGAAAATTTTAATCTATTTAAATTTAAGATAAAGATTGAAGATCCAACTAACGCTCCAAATGTTATTGCGAAATATAAATTTGATAATATAGATACATTTGAAATTACTATTAAAAATAGGCCAGTTGACTGTGTTGTTGGAAATTGGTATAATGTAGGTTTATGTGAAAATAAATGTGATGGTACGGGCCTTAAAGGGCAATTACAGAAAAGAAATATTTTAGTTCAAGATAAATATAATGGTAAAAAATGTCCAGTATTAACTAGAAAAGTTGATTGTAATACTCAGAATTGTCCTATTAATTGTAAATTAAGTGATTGGGTGACTGCTGTTGGGATTGAAGGAGAATGTGATAAAAACTGTGGTATAGGTAAAAAAACAGAGGTTAAAAATATTTTAGTTAAGGATAAATATGGAGGACTTCCATGCGATGATTATAGAAGAAGACAAGTTACATGTCAAAAAAAACCATGTCCAATTGATTGTGTATTAGGTGATTGGGAAAATGAGGGATCATGTAGTAAGATTTGTGGAACAGGTACGGTCAAACAGATTAGAAAAATAAAAATAGAACCAAAACACGAAGGTAAAGCATGCGATAAAGACCAAGAAAGAAATATAAATTGTAATGAACAAGAATGTCCTGTTGACTGTAAATTAGGTGATTGGGAAGATGCTGGAGAATGTAATAAACCTTGTGGGAATGGTTTAAAGAGACAAATTAGAACCGTTCTTGTAGAGCCAAAACACGGTGGTCTAGCATGCGATAAGAATATAAATCGTCAAGTGAAATGTAATGTTAAAGAGTGTCCAGTGGATTGTGTTATGAGTAATTGGGAAAATGATGGAGAATGCTCTAAAGATTGTGGAGGTGGTATAATGAAACAAAAAAGAAGTGTTATAACAGACCCTAAAAATGGTGGTAAAGTTTGCGAAACTAATTTTCAAAGAAATATTCCTTGTAATGAACAAGAATGTTTAATTAATGTTTTAGGAGTTAATAATGCTAATAATCAACCTTCAAATAATACTAATCAACCTTCAAACAACACTAATCAAACTTTGAATACTTCTATAAATAATACAGGATTAGAACCATTTTCGAGTTTAATCACCGACCCTTATCATTGTAATATTGTAGGAGGAGTGTTAACATGTGATATTTCTTTATTAGCAAATATATCAATACCTAATTTTTATGTAAAAATTACAAATTTATCCGATATTTCTAAAGTTGATAGTTTAAGTTTAGATGTAGCTTCAGAAAAAGTAGATGTTAAGAAATATATTGAAGAGCACCCTGATGAAAATATTCAATTTATTGATAAAGTGGAAGATTCGGATGTATCAGATTTTAACAACAAAAAAACCAATTCTAAAAAAACTGATAATGAAGAAGGAGCTCTTTACAATGGATTGGGTCTAAATGGTCCAAATAATACAGACTATGATAGAATTGAAAATGATAAATTATATAATTCAGACTCTTGGAAAAATGATAGATGTTATAAAAAATATGGTACTAATATGAATTTATGTTTAAAAGATAAACGATGTATGAAACATCCAACAATAACTGAAGACGGGAAAAATATTTGTACTTCCAATGAATGGTGGAAAGAGGATGGATGTTATAAAAAACATGGAACAGATATGAAAAAATGTTTAAGTGATGATAAATGTATGAAACATCCTAAAATCAAACAAGATGGTAAAAACATATGTACAAATAATAAATGGTGGTTGGTTGATAAATGTTTTCAACAACATGGCACTAATATGACAAGTTGCATAAGTGATATTGAATGTATTCAACATCCAACTATACTGACAGATGATAATGAAAATATATGTGTAACAGGAGACAGATTTAGTGGTGATAAATGTTTTAAAAAGCATAAAACAAATATGAAAACATGTCTTGAAGACAATGATTGTATGAAACATCCTAAATTACTCACTAAAGAAGGTAAAAATATATGTGTAATAAATCCAAATCCATCTTTAGAATCTAATAAAAACCTTAATATAAATAATAAAAAAAATAAAAAAAATACATATAATAATAATCTTGGTAATAAAAATAATAATTCTGGCAATGATTTCAATAATAATAGTTCTAGTAAAACCTTAAATAACAATGATGTTAAAAACTTAAATAACAATGATGTTAAAAACTTAAATAACAATGATGTTAAAAACTCTAATAGACAAAATGAATGGATACTAGATGATCAATGTTTTAAAGATCACGGAACTAATATGTTAACTTGTTTAAAAGATTCAAATTGTACTAAATATGCTAAGTTTATAAATGATAAAAAACAAGATATATGTATAAGCAAGTTAAATGTAAATGATCTAGTAGCAAGTATGTATAATGATAAGTGTGATGAGGAAGGAATATGTTCAAAAGGAGAATTTAATCCAGAAACGCTAAAATATTTATCTTCTAAAATAACTAATAATACGCAAAATGTTGATTCGGAGGATGATGTCATGGGTATGCTATCCGCATTGAATATTAATGAACTTAACAATTATCTTGAAAAACTTAATATGAATGGAGATAGCGTATCTGAAGAAGTTTCTGGAATAACAAATTTTATAAATGATATTATAAATCTTAAAAATAATAATTCAGATAGACAAATGCAAAATCATTCAAATACAATAAAAATAAAAATTAATTTAGACTATAAATTGACTGATTTTAAAATACTTAAAAGAGTTGTGAGAAATGCTCTGAAGGGCGGTGTATTGATTCTAAAAGATACTTATAATGTTGGACCTACTATTGATTTTATACCCGGGTCCGTAATTATAGTTATCGGAAGATTATCTAAAAGAGATCACGATGATATAAAAATAAACTTAAGAATTATTAAGGAATACATACTTGGTCAGTATAGAAATTTACTATGTCCTGGCCCATGTAAGAATAACAATTGTCAGATTAAAGAAATACCTATTAATGAAAATGGATTGAAATTTAATCATCCTTTAGCAGAATGCGTATCTAATATACCAACTAAAGTAAATAATAAAAATAATAGTGATAATAAATATGACAAATTTACAAAAAAACCAGAACAAGCATCTATTTCACAACACCACATTAAAGGTGTAAGTAATATATTCAGTCCTAGAATAGTAATAAAATCAAAAAAACCACCTAAAAAATCAACAGAAACAAAAAATAGTGTAAAATATGAAACTCCCAAATTAGCAAATATTGAACCTAAAGCTAAACCTGAAAATATATCAAAAGATAATAAAACAAGAGATATGGTTAAAAAACATACAGATGACTACTGGATTAGACATCCACGGTTCTGCGGTAATAAGATAAAATGTCAACAGAAAGAACTAGATAAAAGAATATCTAACTACCTAATGGAAAAAAAATATAATCCGGGATTTAGTTTTGCTCCTCCGAGTTCTTGGGAATACGAAAAAAGGCAAAAAAGTTGTATGCCACAGAAAAAATGTTTAGATCAACCAGTTCCTATATTTGATAAAGGAATTCCACATAATGCTTTAGAATATTCTGGGGTTGGTACTATACTACCTAAATTTAGATTTTCAGAAACATATGACGCAAATCTGTATGAAAATCATTTACATAATTTGGATGCTTCAGCCAAAACAAGTGGGGAATGGGAAAAATATTTAAATAATCAAAGTTAAAATTGATTATATTTTTTTAATTAAATTAATAAAATTATGATAAGTTATTTTGATAGTTTTATAATTAATTGTTATGTCAGGATAAAGATAAAGATTGAAGAGTGTTATAATGATAGAATAAAACATAATGGCTTAAATAGAACTCAGTTAGAAATTATCACTTCGTGTATAACAAATGAACTTGAATATCTAATATCTAATAAAAAATATATTGATAATATGATACTAACTATAGTTGATGCTTTAACATGTAATATAGATACTCTTTTAAAGATAAATAAGTTGATTTTATTAAGTAAACAGGAAATAATAGATTTAATTTATCAAATAATAAAATGGCATTATGATACATTTATCTTAGATGACTTAGACAATAAAAAAATTATAAACCACAAATTTGATATTGAGACAATGAGATCAACGAATATAGATAAACCATTATTTAATAAAAATGTTAATTGTAGAAATAATAAATTTATTTTAACATCAACGAATACACCAACAAATAATTGTTGTGATGAAAAAACAACTTTTAAAAAAGAATCAAAATCTTTACCAAGAATATTTTCAATAGATTCAATAAATACAGATGAACGTAAAGTACAGATTAATGATGATCCAACTAATTTTAGATCATGGCTCTATTAAGTTTGCTAATAATTAATTTTAATAAATTATTTACTATTTTTTAGTGATAACTTTTTTCCAGTTTTTTTTTTTAAAACTAGTTTGGTTGTTGGTACACTTGGAAATACTAAAGGTAATTCTGCTTTTGGAACACTAGGCATCATAATAGAATTAAATAATGGTTCTATTTGTCCCGAACCACCTTTAGGATTTACAATATTATTTAAATTTTTAAGTACAATTTTTATATCACTTCTTTGTTGTTTAGACAAGACTGAACTATATTTTTTTCTTTCTGCCTTTATAAATGTTATAAGTTCTCTTATTGGATTTTGTTTTTTATTAAATTCCGCTTCAAGATATAATAATAAATCTCCTTCACTACCTTTTTTTTTGTCATGTTCTTCCATTATTTTAATCATTTGTCTATTAACTTCTAAAATAAATTCATGTAGAGGATTTATTTTAGGTTTAGGTTTGATTTTTAATTTAGTTTTTTTTTTACCAGATTTTGATGCTATAATAGCATTTCTTTGGTTTTGAGTTAGTTTTCCCCATTTTGATAAAACCTTATTTCTTTCTGCCTTTTTTTTACGTGTTTTCGCTCCTATATTTTTGATAGTTTGATTTATTTCTTCTCTTTTTTTGTGTACTTCTCCTGTTTTTTTAATCTTTAATTTTTGTGCTTTTGTTAAACTACCACCGCCAATTTTAGTCATTATAAGTTTTAATAAGAAAATAAAATTTATTTAAAAAATAAAAATATAGATAATCTATGGGTTTGGAATTTATTATAGATACACGCGAGAACGAAATAAAAAAATATTTCAACTTTCCTAATATAAAAATAGAACAATTAGATTTAGGAGATTTTATATTTAAATATAAAGATGAGATAGTAATGATAATTGAACGCAAAACCATTAAAGATTTGTCAGCATCTATAAAAGATGGTAGACATAGAGAGCAGAAACAAAGGCTTTTAAAATGTGGTATAAATTTAGATTGTGTATATTATATTATTGAAGGTTCTTATGAAAAAAATTGCTATTTATTACCAAAAAATACTCTTATAAGTAGCATTATCAATACACTAATAAGAGATAAAATTAAAATATTTAGGACGGCCAATATCAAAGATACAATATTTCATCTAGAACAAATTTATAAAAAATTATCTTTAGATCCTAATAAATATCTTGGTAAAAATACATCAGATTATTGTGCTAGTTTAAAAATAAAAAAAAAAGAAAATTTAACTAATATTGTATGTTATAAATTACAATTATCACAAATACCAGGGGTATCTACAAATATAGCCTCATGTATTTCAAATAACTATAAATCAATGTTTGATCTTTTTCAAAATTATGAAAAATTAAATACAGACAAAGAAAAAAAAGAAATGTTAATGGAATTAAAATATGATATACAAAATAACAAACAACGTAGAATTGGTAAAGTTGTATCTGAGAGAATTTATAATTTTTTATCTGATAATTAAAATTGATTTAAGGAAATTAAACATATTATGTTTATAAAATGGATAATGTACCTGAGGATGAAAAAGAAAAAGTTATTATAAACCCATATAACTTTAATAATAAATTAATAAATAAACATAATGTACATAATATATTATCAAAATATAATGTAAATTATGATATCAATGATATAGCAATTTATCAAAAATCGTTTGTACATAAATCTTACAGTAAGAAGAAAGATGAAGAAATGCAACCTGATGTAGAGTTAGCCGAAAAACCTGAAGGAGCTTTGGAGCTACAAAATAGTTCTAATGAAACACTTGAATTTTTAGGAGATTCTGTTTTAAATTCAGTTACTGCTAAATATTTATTTCAAAGATATCCTTATGAAGAAGAAGGGTTTTTAACAAAATTAAGAACAAAACTTGTATGTGGGGAAACTCTTGGTAAATTAGCTAGAGATTTAAATTTAGGGGAATATTTGTTAATTTCTCGACATGTTGAAGAAAGATGCAATGGTAGAGAAAGTACGCGTATACTTGAAGATGTTTTTGAATCATTTATTGGAGCTTTATTTTTAGATTTCTGTAATAATTATAAAAGTGATGAATCCTTACTAGAATATTCGGGTCCAGGATATCAAATATGCGAATTGTTTATAATACATGTTATAGAGGCTCACATTGATTTTTCTGAACTTATTCTAAAGGATTATAATTATAAAGATCAATTGTTGAGGTATTTCCAACAAAAATATCAACAAACGCCAAAATATAAGGAAGTACTTGTAGAAGGCCCCCCACATGATAGAATATTTACGATGGCGGTTATTGATACAGCGGGGGTGATTATCTCTGAAGGAACTGAAAGATCCAAAAAAAAGGCGGAACAGTTAGCATCTCTTAATGCATTAATTAAGTTGGGAGTTATTCAAAAACCAGAAAATTAATTTATTTATATATTATATATGAGTCAAATTCCGAGCGGTAAAATAACAGCTTCAATTATTGATTGGAATAATGAACCGCGTGATAGACCATCAATAAAAGCGGGAAATTGTAATTTTCCTTTTAAATATAAGGGACAAATGCATAAAGAGTGTTTAGAAGGCAAGCACGGATGGTGGTGTGCTACACGTGTTAATAAAAAAACAAGAGATATAAAAGCCCTTGGTTTCTGTAATATACAGTCTAATGAAGAAAAAAGAGAACAAGCAAAAAGGGAAAAAGAGGAAAAAATTAGAATCAAAGCTCTACGTAAAAAAAGGATATCAAAAAAAAAAATGCATGGCATGATTAATGGTAGGTCAATGAATCTTTTAAATAAACCAAAAACAGCCAAAGCACCAATCACTAAATCATTAGTACAACCACAAGAAGTTATTTCTAAATTAGTAAAAAGTTCATTTAATACACCTTTAAACAACATAAACATAACCGATTTTTTACCCGAGATACCCGAAAGAGTATTACCAGAATCTTGGGTACTACCTAATAGAAGAGGGTTCGTTTCTTGGATGGATGAAACATACGATAAATATAGAGATAAAACAAAAATTGAAGGTAAATTTGATTTATTTAATCACCAAAAACTTGTTAGAGATTACATAAATGCTGATAGTCCTTATAGAGGTATATTATTATATCATGGATTAGGGGTCGGTAAGACGTGTGCTTCAATTGCTATAGCAGAAACTTTTTATAGTACACGAAAAGTTATAGTTTTATTAAATAAAAGTTTAGTTCAAAATTATAGAAACGAATTGACAAAATGTGGTAATGAATATTTTAAAACTAATCAACATTGGATATTTATTGAAGCCGCAATTCCACGCGGTACACACTCTGGAGATGAAAATTTTCATAAATTAATTAAATTAGGATTATCTAGTAAAAATATTGGCAAAAATGGAGGCGGGTGGATAATAGATTTTAAAAAACCAGCTAACTTTAATGGGTTATCTGAAAGAGATAGACTACAAATAACCGATCAAATTCAAGATATGATTGATAATAGATATATTTTCCTCCATATGAACGGTTTAACACAAAAAGTACTTAAATCTATGACAGAAACAAATCCCGATGGGTCATATTCTACATCTTTTGATAATTGTTTGCTTATAATTGACGAAGTTCATAATTTAACAAATGGCATGGCTAAAGATAGACAGGGTATGCGTGCTAGATATTTAGACAAATTAATCATGAGCGCTCATAATTTAAAGCTTATTTTTCTATCTGGTACTCCAATGATTAATAATTTATTTGAAGCAGGAAAATTGTTTAACCTACTTAGGGGTTATATCAAAGTTTATATGTTTAAGCTTAAGACAAGATCAGAAATAGATTGGAAATTAGTTAAAAGAGATCTTGAAAGTAAAAATCATTTAGATAATGTAGAAATAAATTCAAGAAATAATATAATAAAAGTTTCTAGAATACCGATTGGTTTTGTAAAAGGAGAAGACGGAGATTTTTCTATTTACAAAAATGATTCTAATAGAGATACAGATGAAGTGTTTATTGATAAATTCAAGAGCTATTTATCGCATACATATAAGTCGGATGTAGTATATTCGATTGAACAATATACTGCTTTACCTAATAAATTAGATGATTTTATGAGATTTTTCTTTAATCCAGAAAAAGGTGTACTTAGAAATACTGAATTATTCAAGTCAAGAATAATGGGGTTGGTATCTTTTTACAGAACTTTTAAGAAAGATTTAATGCCTGCTATCGGAGAAGAGAAAATAATCAATGTTCCGATGAGTCAATATCAGTTTGATAAATATTTATCTATAAGAAAAGCAGAAATTAATCAAGACAAAGGTAAAAAAAAGGCACAACCTTCTAAAAAAACAAAAGGGGATAGTCCTGCTAAAAAAGAAGACATCTTTGATATGAAATCAAGTTATAGAGCATATTCTAGAATGCATTGTAGTTTTGTTTTCCCAGAATCAATTGAAAGACCTACACCTTCATCTAAAACATTGGAAACCGAAGATTTATCATTAATGCTTGATAAGATTGATGAAGAAGAAAGAGAATCTCCACATGAAGGAATAGAGAATAACAATGTACCATCAAGAGCGGTTCATGAAAGAGCATATAAAGAAGCTATACAGGAAACTTTACAGAAACTTAATAGAGAAAAATATGTACATTTAGTCGTTGACGATAAACTTCAAATGTATTCGCCAAAATATAATATGATTATGAAATCAATTAAATCTAAAAGAGGGTCAAGTTTTGTCTATACTGAGTATAGAACTCTTGAAGGTATAGGGGTTTTTTCTAAAGTTTTGGAGGCAAATGACTTTGTAGAATTTAAGATAGAAAAAGATATTCATGGAGACTGGAGAATAAAAGACGATACGGCTTTTGAAGAAGGCAAATCAAGATATGCTTTTTGGAGTGGCGATGAAACAAGTGGCTTTTTATTAAAAATTTTCAATAATCAGCACCAATCACTACCTGCTTCTCTTAAGAGAGATTTACAAACTTTATATTCTAAATATGGTTCTACTTTAGAAAGTGGGGATAAAAATATATATGGAGATATAATTAAAGTAATCCTTACAACCAAGAAGGGGGCCGAAGGAATAAGTCTTATGAATGTACGTCAAGTTCATATTATAGAACCATATTGGAATCCAGTAAGATTAGAGCAAGTGAAAGGTAGAGCTATTAGAGTTGGATCTCATTTAGATTTGCCCGCTGAGGAAAGAAATGTTGATGTATACATATATTTAGCAAAAATGACTAGCGAGCAACTTAAAAGTGATAGAATAATTCAAGATGATAGTGAGGGAAATACATCCGATCAAGTTTTATATAATATATCAGAAAGAAAAAGGCTTGTTATGGAAGAATTGAAAAAGGCAATAAGAGAAGCTTCTATTGATTGTAATTTAAATATTGCGGATACTAGAAATCCTGAGCTAGATAATGAAGATGCGGATACTAGAAATCCAGATGATCATGAAGATTTTGAATGTATGATTAGATCTAGACCGGCAGATGATAGTATTTTATCTTATGTTCCTGATATTCTTAAAGACAAAGATGATGCTGATATGAAAAGAGGTAAAATAGATTATACATGGGAAGGTAAACCATTTGTAGCAAAAGGTAATAAATATATAGCTAGAGAAGCTCCTAATGGTAAAACACTTGTTTATGATTTTGAATTAGCTTCTCAGGCTATAAGGGAAGGAAGAGCTCCTCCTAGGGAAATAGGAGAAATATTAGCGGGTAAATTAAAATTATTTAAAGTAAAAACTAAAAAAATTAAGAAATTGAAATTACAAACAGCTAAGTCATCAAAAGGTACTTTTTAAAAAATCATTAGAACTAAAATTATATTTTTCATAAATATTTTCACCATAATTATCTATAAAATCAGAACTTAGATTATATAAATACTCGTTATTTACTATAATGTAAGCACACACAAAATGTACAGGACAAACTAAAAAACACATCATAATTACTAAATAAATTGGATCTTTTTTAAATATATCAAATAATTCATAGCACTCTTTTTCGTAATAATTAACTATAAAAATAGAAGTTAACAGAAGTATAATAATATTACTATTAATGAAATTATTTTTTTGTTTCCTATCAGGGATTGTATTTCCTATTATTTTTCCAGAACGTAGTTTCATAATTAATAACATAATTATTATTTTAAATAATTCAATTTTATTTAAAATAATACTTTATTCATTTAAAGTTCAATTATTGTACTTACACATTAATAAAATTGAGTTTTTTTCATTATGATAATTATCAAAAATGCCTTGTATTAACGATCCATTAGAAATTAATTCAAATGAAATACTGTGTGATGATATTTTAAATTTAGAAAACATATTAAATAAATTTGGAATAGTTGTAGTAGCGCTTAATTCAATTACAAGTGAAAAATTAAAAACCACTTTGAATAAAACAAAATTTTATTCTACAGCAAATGATATGCTAAAAATTCCAGTAGAAGAACCAACGTTAGAAGAAAAAATAAATCCAATGTTATTTAAAAAAAGAGACGTCCCAGATGCTCTATCTGGATTCATACATCAATATTTTACTCCTGCTCATCATTTAATTCATATGGATGAAACTTTTAGATGTGTCATGAATGAGTTATATGGGCAGGATTTAAAATACTTACCTAATAGAATGAGGATAACATCTAAATATAAATATGATGAGAATAGTATTCATATTGAAGGAGTTGATTTGTTTGAAAATGATAATGGTACAATTAAGCTTAAAAATGGCGAAATAGCTACATTGGTTGGACTAACTGGTAATAGACGATTTGTATTTTGGGATGTTAAAAATAAAGATTTGAAACCTCTTTATGATTATTGGAAAAAACGTGGAGAAAAGGAATTTACAAATTTAGATCCAAAATGGATGGAGCAAAATTATCCTAATTGTAGAAAAGTTATTAATATAGATTGTACAAAATGTCCGGTAATTATAATATGGAGAGAGACAACTCCGCATGAGATAGCTTTGTCTCCGTCTTTATCTCTATACATGTCTCCTACTACGAAGTTTAATGAATCGATGGTGGTGAAAGTGAATACTATGCAAAATAAAGAATATGAAGGAATATCCATGCATGCTAGTAATTTAATTGGGATATGTTATGAACAGCCTGGGTTTTTATGGCCTTCAGGTAAAAAAACTTATAGTTTTTGTCATAATAGAGCATATAATAAATGGACTCCTTTAGTTAAAGATTACTTCAAAAATAATGGAAAATTACAATCAAGATTAATTACATGTGGAAATATAGATCATAAAAGTGAGAATTATAGAAAAATGTTATTAGAAAAAAAGATTATATTACCTGATAGAATTTTTGAAGACTATATGCCAAATATAACATTAGATATATTGAATATACCTGATGTTTTACTAAAAGAATATGGTTTTAAATTATAACATAACATCACTGATAATTGTACCATTTGAAAGTGTAATTTTTCGATTAATACACGAATGTATATCATCATCGTGTGTTATTATTATAAGAGTTTTATTTTTAGATATTACATTAATCAATTGAATAATTTTATTCTTTGAAACTTTATCTAGAGAGGATGTAGGTTCGTCCATTATAATTATTTTGTTGTCTTCTATTAGTGATCTTAGAAGCCAAACAACTTGCTTTTGCCCTCCTGAAAGTAAAGATCCATTAAACCCGACTTTTTTGTGTAGCATATTATTAAATTTGTAATACAAGTCATGTAAGTTATTTTCTTTTAGAATATTTAGTACGTTGTGTATATTAATTTTTTTGTTTATTCCATAAGTGATGTTTTCATACAATGATCTATTAAATAATTTAGGATGTTGAGGTATATAGCAGATATTATTTCTTAGATTATTAATTTCTATATCATATAAATTATATTTATTAAGAAAAATATTACCACTATTTATTTTAAATAATCGAACAAGTAATTTTCCTAGTGTAGACTTTCCACTACCAATTCTTCCAAATATTCCTATTTTTTCATTATGATTTATAGTTAAAGAAATGTTATTAATAGTAGGAATATTTTTTTTATATTCAAAATAGACTTTTTCTAATTTAATATTTATTTTTTTATCAATTAATAATTTAGATTTGTTTGGTATTCTTTTTGGTAAGTTATCAATATAATCAGTAAATAATGAATGTTTTACACTCATATCAATAAAATCCTTAGTTTCTGAATAGATCCACATAAATGATGTTAAAATAGAATAATTTATAATTATTATTGATTTTAAACTAGATATATTGATTTCGCCATTTCTATATAAATTTAATGTTAAGTAATTTATTATTAAAAAGACAATAATAAAATATAATGAAAAAATAAATCTATACTTAACGTCATAAATATTTGATTTAGACTCATTTACCCCTAATATTTTATTATATTTTTCAATTCTATTATTTTCTGATTTTTTTTTTGAAGCTGTATAAATAGATAACATATTAGAGACTATATCTTCTATCTCATTATTTAAAATATGTTCACTTTTTTCTCTATTATTTACATATTTGATTGTTTCTATTTTATATACATAACAAATCGATATTAAAAATAACATACAAATTAAATATACTATTCCTATTTTTTCATTGTACATATATAGAAATATAAAACTTGAAATTATAATGAGTAGATTTTTAAATATAAAATCTTCAATAAGGTGAAAATATTCTTCAAATAACTCTGGTATCTTAACTAAATGTGTAAGTACATCTGATGAATTTAATTCTTTGTAATTTTGTTCATAATGGTCTAAAACTTTTGAAGTAAAAAAATTTCTAACGTGTTCTTTGAATCGTGGAAGTATATTGTAGTGAACTATACTTTCAGAAATAGTTTGTAATATTTGAATTAAAATCCAAATTAACAGTAAAGTTTTAAATATATTAAAATTAATATTATTACCTTTTATAGTAGTTATCATATCAGTGTACAATTTTGGCAATAACACAATTTGTATAGGGATAAATAAAAGTGTTATAAAATAAATTAAAAATATTAATTTATTATTTTTAACAAAATCTAAATATAATTTTCCTATCATTATAATTTACTCAGAAAAAAAAAACCATTATGGGAAATTAACTAACCCGGCGCCTATACCAAATCCAGCTCCTTGTCTTGCTGTGACACCAATTGTCGGAGCGAACATATCTAATATACTAAATGTCATTCCAGCAATAAATGCCAACCATAAAGCATCTTCAATACTTAATCTTTTTCTTGGAATTGCAAATGCTGCTAATGCTACAACTAAACCTTCAATTAGATATTTAATTAATCTTTTTATAACTTCTCTTCTTGGAACTTTTGCCATTATAATATAAGAAAACATTTTTTTTTTCATTATTCGTTAGAACTTAAAGATAATTTTATTTATAAAATATATATGGCTAAAGAAGAGATTGTTGAAGATTTTTTAGAAGTTGACCGACCCGTTCCTGGACAGAATTATTGTTGTATTTCATTTATCTCCCCTGAAAATATATTAAAACAAAAAGAAGTATTTCTTTCACATAAATATACAAATCATTTAGTAAAACAATATTCAGATAAGATAGATCAATTAGTTTCTCTTAATGAAGATCTTGATAGTAAAACTATAACCCAACTTAAAGAAGACTTAAAATCAACAATGGAATCAACATACCAAGAATATAAAGAAAAGTTAGAAGATTTTAAATTTATAACTCCAAAGTTATATGATGAATTTGAGGAACAAAATAATTTCAGGACAAGTGTTAGAGGGGTAAAAATGAGAGGTACTTATGATACTTATAGAGAAGCTCAAGTTAGAGCTAAAGTACTTCAACGCATTGATCAATCGCATAATGTTTTTGTAGGACAGGTAGGATACTGGCTTCCTTGGGATCCAGAAGCTGATAAAATACAAGATCAGGAATATGTCAATGAAGAACTCAATAAATTAATGAAAGAATATAAAACTAATGAAACCAAACGAGATCTATTTTATGAAGAACAGAAGAGAGAAGCTATTCAAAAAGGAAAGAAAGAACGTATAAAAAAAATGGAGGAAGAGCAAAAAGAAGAATCTAAATCTAATGAATTGGAAGATAATCAACATGAAAGCCAAACACAATTAGATGAAACAAAAAAATCTATTTTTAATTCCGATCCTTGGTTTGATAGAAAAACACAAGAAAAAGACAATGATGTTAAGGAAATCTAATTTCTATTAGATTAATCATATCTCTTGAATTCCTGTTTTATTTTTTCTTCGTTGACTTTAGCAAGCTTAGGCGCATAAATAAACTTTAAAATACTTCTTTCTCCATTATATAGAGGTGTTACTTTATGTTCCGCAGCATTCGCTCTAACTATTATAAGAGAATTAGGTTCCGTGCATATGTCTTTTTGTTTATTATCTTTTTTCCATACAGTTTTACTATCAGAATTATTCATTATAGTAAAAACTAACTCATATTGAGGTTTTGTATATAATTTTAAATCAGAATGCCACGGCATGCCGTCGGAGTTTTCTGGATATAATCTATATTCTATCGGGAAATCAGAATACTCCAGTTTAGTGTTGACTATTTTTTCTATCATAGACTTAAATTTTTTACTATAAATAATAGAGTAAATTTTTGACTTTTTTGGAATATGTAGCCCATAACGTGATTTTGTAAAATTGTCTGTTTTTAATTCATTTTTGTAATCATTGGTTATGTTAACTATTTTTTGAAATAGCTTTTTAGGTAAAATATTTTTTTTATATATTATATAATTATTCTTCTTAAATTTTTTTGTTAATTTTTTAAATTTTAACCTACTACGATTGTACAAAGGTTTTTTACAGGTATTCATAGTATATATAAATATTATAATTATTATATTGCGATAATATATGAAGTCATTTGCATTTTTAATATTAGTTTTAGGTATTGTATTTACAACAATAGGATATATGGAACTTAAATTTAAAAATAAAATTTCTGAAAAAAAATCTATTGAATATAGATTTATACCAAGAAACATTTATGAAGAACAAATAAATCCAGTCAATGTAAAAAGCCATTTCAATGAAATGTTTGAAAAGTTAGAACCTTCTTCATTTAATCTTGTTTAACTATAAGTTTTTTTAACATTTATAGTTGGTCCTCTCTTTCTTGCTTTATCTATTGAAAAATCGTCTCCTTCGGAATCATATTCATCGTTGAAATTTTTACTGTGGTGTTGCCAAAATTCTGATGCTCCTATTTGAAAATCGGGATGAGGGTCGGCCTTATACCAAAAAACCTGATCTTCTAGTTTATTACTTTTAGCATTATTGTGAACAACTAAACATTCATAGTTTTCTGTACATTGATCCATAACTTGACAAAATATTTCAAATGATGGGAACATTCCCGCGTAGTGCTCGTATAAACGTTTTCTATTAGAAACATAATTTTCTCTTAAAATAAAAACATAGTCTATATTTGTCCTTAAACTTGGAGGTATACCAAGAGCATACTGCATAGTTATAATAAACATGATTTTCCAATGTCTGCCATTCATAAACAATGATCTTATATTTTGATCTTTAACCCAAGATTGGTCATATAGACAATCATCTAATATTAAAAATGCTGCCGGATCAATATCTGTTTTACCATAACTTGCCGTTTCTTTATGCATTTTTTTTACTACAAGCTTTTGCCTTTTAAGAGTATTTGCTATTATTTCAGGTGTATACTGGTCGTGAATAAATAAACTTGGAACTATATTTCCATAAAATGTATTAGCTGCTTCTGTACCTGAAATTACTGTTCCTATAGGTATTTTTTTATGATAATATAACAAATCTCTTACTAAAAAACTTTTCCCGGTTTCTCTTTTACCAATAAAAACACATACTTTATCTGATTTGATTTTACTAATATCGAACTTTTTTATTTCAAGGTTCATTAACATATGTGAAACTATTTTTTTATAAAAAATTACGCAAAAATATTAATTACTTAATATTAATTATTTAATATTTAAAGATTTATATTAAATAATATTTAATGAAAAATTTAGACATATCGTGTGTAAAAATAAGTAGTGATCTACAATCTAATATAGAAAAATGTTTTGGAGATTTATTAAAAATCAATCATTTTCAGACATATTTTCCAATTTTATCGTGTTTCTTTAATTTTAATAATAATGGTTATTCCCATAAATGTTTTATCTTGAATAGTAAATACATAGTGTCAAATTTATACGATAAAATTGTAATTAAAGATAGGGGGTTATACATAAAACATATATTTAATGGGGAAATTAAAAATAATTATAATGATAACAAATGTAAAAAGGTTATTTTTGTTAAACTGCTACCTTTGCTGGATGTTATCCCTTATATGATGAATCATTATGACACTGAAGCAAATTCTAATTTACCAAATATTTATCATTATTTGGCTAATAAAAAAATTAATAGTAGAAATAATAATGCTTATATTGATGGTTTTGGATGTTTCTTAACAAGTAAATTAGTTGAGAATGGTAAATGTCCTACATTTCCATTATTCTATGGAACATTTAATGGTGTTGCTGAAAAATTTGATTTCGATATAACAGATGAATACCAATCGATAAAACACGAATTAACTGAAGATCAAAAATCAAAATTTGATATAATTAAAGTTGAAAACGATTATTTTTCTTATTCTGAAGATGATAGTGATTCATCTAATTCACAAATAGATACATTGAAAATAGATAGTATTTTGGATGATTTAGATATTGATATTTCATTAAATCAAAAAGATATAGACAGTAATTTATATAAAAAGTCAGATAATGAAGAAACCAAATCAGAAGATGAAATATCCGAACATAATGAAGAAACTAAATCAGAAGATGAAATATCCGAACATAATGAAGAAACTAAATCAGAAGATGAAATATCCGAACATAATGAAGAAACAAAATCAGAAGAGGAAATATCTGAACATAATGAAGAAACAAAATCAGAAGAGGAAATATCTGAACATAATGAAGAAACAAAATCAGAAGAGGAAATATCTGAACATAATGAAAATTCTGATGATTTGAGTGATATAGATAATGATATATTATTATTAAATGAAAAAATAGATGAAATTGATACTAGTGATATTGAAAGTTTAAACAATTCTTCAAGTGAACACTGGTTTACAGAATCAGAAGATGGAGAAGATACAGAAAATTATTCAAAAAATGTTTTGAGACAAAAAAAATATTTAAAACAAAGACAAAGTAATTCTTCAATAGAAACTATTTCAGATGTAAGTGATATCTCAGACGACTTGTCTGTAGATCATTCCTATAAATATTCAAAATATTGTAGATTAAATGATTTTCCTGTACAAATTATCTGTATGGAAAGTTGCGCTAATACATTAGATGAACTTATTGAAGATAAAAAATATGATATCGCTGAAACAGAATGGTTGTCTATATTATTTCAAATTTGTTTTGGATTATCTGTGGCACAAAAACACATTGATTTTGTTCATAATGATTTACATTCAAGTAATATTATGTTTTGTTCTACAGATTTAGAAAAAATATATTTTTCAATTAAAAATAAATTTTATGCTATTCCAACCTTTAATAAAATAACAAAAATAATTGACTTTGGTAGAGCAACATTCACGGTTAATAATTATCTATTTTTTAGTGATGTATTCAAAAAAAATGGAGATGCAGAAGGTCAATATAGTTATCCGTATCATAATAAAATGTCTAGCTGTAAGATAAAACCTAACAAAAGTTTTGATTTGTCAAGGTTGTCTTCAACAATAATTGAGCATTTTAATCCGGATACCCCTATTCATAACCTATTAAAACTATGGATAACTGACAAATATGGAAACTGTTATGTAAATCATAATGACGACTTTGATTTATATAAAAAAATAGCTAAAAATGTAATATCAGCAGTTCCTGAAAATCAATTAAATAAGAAAATATTTAATTGCTTTAGAGTCAATAAAAAAGATATTCCTAAAGATCAGTATATTTATTATTTATAATTATTTTTTGTTTTTTTTTATATTACTAATTAGATTTTCCTTAGCAATTTCAAAAGCAGATATCTGATCTTCAAAATCGTTACCATCTTTTTCATCACTTTCATCACTTTCATCTCTTGAAGCTTTTTCATCTTCATCATCAGTTGATTTATCAACTTGACTTGAAGTATCGATTTGTCTATAACAATTTTTTAAACAAATTTTATCATCGTCGCACACACTTCTACAATTTGTATTCTTTTTTTTCTTAATTTTAACACTTATTTTCTTTGAGTTGCTTTTTTTTTCTTCACTTTCTTCGGTTTCCTCTGATTCTTCTTGTTCTTCCTCTTCTTCATCATCGTCATCGTCATCCTCATCGTCTGTAAATGTTTCTACTTGATTAACACTATTAATTATAAGAAATAATATTGAAAATATTAAAGATAAATATAAATTATATTTCCCAACACAACTAATAATTATTAAATATATCAAATTGAATATTTTTGTAGTTAATATATATGGTACTTTAATATATCCGTGTAATATTAAAGCAGATAATATTGATACTATTACAGCAAATATATAATTTGTGTCTTGATTTTTGATTATGTTTTTTATAATATTTAAATATTTATTCATATATTTAAATATTATATTTTTTTTTTTTAGATAATAACAGTTAATTAAAATACTGGATTTCCTAGATCAAGATCGTCAAACTGTAACCCCCCTCCTGATGCGCTTGTTTCTAAACTTCCTCCTGATTGTGATTTAGAATTTCTAAAATATAAGACACCATAAACAAGGGTTGATATTATAGCAACTAGTTTTAAATATTTTAAGTATGGTTTTTCGTTTTTGTCTTTTTGGTTCATCGTTGTTAAACAGTATATAATAGTTCCAATGCAGCCACAAATTAAACTTAAATAAATATTGTTAGATAGTATGTTTTTAATATTCATTATATAATTAAAAAAAAAAATAATATAGAAAAATAAACTTATTCAAAAAATTTAAAATCAGAACTTTTACTTAAATATTTATCAATAATCCTTTTTTTTGTCTCAATATCCACCTTATCTACTTTTTTTTTCTCATGGATATGAACCGTTTTAATATTTTCTTTTTCTTCTTGATTTTTAGGTTCATTATTAGAGTCAGTTTCAATGACTATTGTTTTTTCATTTGTATTCAAATCTTTATTTTCTAAAGTCTTAAGATTTTCTAAATTCTCTGTGTTTTCAGAATTATTAAGATTTTCTGAATTTTCAATATTTTCAGATTGATTATTAGGATTTTCTAAATTTTCTTCTTTTTCTGTACGGGGCCTTTCATTAGACACATCACTATTTTCTGCCAATGTAATATTCTCTATAACATTTTTTGTTTCTAATGTACTTGAATTTATAGATTCTTCTAAGTTTTTATTAGATTCATCTGGAATATAATTTGTACTATCTTCATATACTTCTTCTAATTGATTTAAATCATCTATATCATCTAGATTTAATTCATCAATACTTAGGTTATTCATTTCATTATTTAATTCTGTATCTACTAATTCCTCTATATTCATATCATTCATTTCTAATTTATCTTTTTTAGACATATTTTCCGGAGTATCTTCATTGGTATTTTCCAGAGTATTTTCTAATAATTCAGATGATTCTAATATTTTATTATTATCAGAAACTATATCTTCTTGTGAATTATTAATTGTCAAAATTACATCTTGAGAATCTAATTCTTCCATTACATCCTTATTAATATCAGGTTCATTTATTTCATTCGAATCTATTGTTTCACCAATATCAATATTATTTGATTCTTCTAAAGTTTTATCATTGGTATCATTATCTAATTCTTTTAAATCTTCTACTTTTAATTTTAAATTGTCTTCATTATTTTCTTTTATTTCTTCATTAGAATTGATTTGTTCTATTTCATCTTTGTTTGGTACTTCTAAATCAACATTACACTGTTCTGTTTTATCTAAATTGGATACTTCTACAATGTCATTATTAGGATGGTCTGGTTTATCTTCACTATGTGTTTCTAGTTCATTATTAGACTGTATTTCAATTTCATCTTTGTTTTCTAATATATTTTTTGGGGCTTCTAAATCATTTAACTCTTTAGAATCATTCTTATCAGTTATTTTATTTTCTTGATTTGATTCTGATATTTGTTCTTGAGTAATTTTATCTAATTGATTTTTTGAACATATTTTTAGTTCTGCCTGAACCATTTTTTTTATTTCTTCGTGATTTTCTTCTTCGATGTCTTCATCTTTTATTTCTTTGTATTCTTCTCCTAAATATTCTCGAAGAATATGTTTTACAGGCAATTCTTTTCTTATAGTTTCATTAATATTTTTTGATACTGATATTTCCGCTTCCCTTCTATTTCTTTGTCTTTCAATTTTAGAGACATCTATATTAAATAAATAGGTATTCTTAAAGAAATATCTAGCATTGTGAATATAACATTTATGGATAAAGTTTTCTAACTTTGGTATTTTTAGATTTATTTTTTTATTATTATTTTTTATTGATGTTAATATTTTAGTATGACTAACAAATACAGCTGTAACTAAATCTTCTATCCAATCACATTTTGATTCTAATTTAATTCTATCAACTTCTTCTTTAAGAATTTCTTTTGACCATTTAGGTATTTGACCAAGTAATAGTTGAAATTGTTTCAATACACTATTAGAATTTATACATTGTTTATTTATATCAACAGCATCGCCATAAATGGATAATATACCATCAAAAATAGGTGGTGTAAGTATATTTATGAGTTGATTAGTATATTCGGTTTTAGCATCAACCAAATTTATTGCGTAATCTTCAGTTTCCATTTTAAGATTTTTATAGATATTTTAATATTAATAACAACGCATTAAAATATTCTATTAATATATGAAAAAAAAAGTTAAAGAATTAGAAGATACTTTAAAAGATTTTATTAAAATAAAAAAGAAGTATTTTGATTGTTTTAATGAATTTTTAAATCATTCAGAAATAACCTTAAAAAATAAAAAAATTAACAAAGGTAAAATAGACTTTTCTAATCTTGCTATATTTAATAATTCATATGATGATTTAAATAGCAAGTACAATGTAGAAGGTCAAATAAGTACTAGAAAAATAAAATCTAGTATAAAACAATTAAAAGATTTAGTAAATGATATTTAAGCACTCTTCAATGATTGGGTGAACGGATTTTGTCTAAATGTATCTAATATTTTTGGATCAATTCTTTCTTCATTCATATCATTGGGTAAATTAATTTTTTGATTAGTGATTTGACATTCATCCTTCTCAGAAAATTTAGAATAAATTTTATCCTGTATCATATCACGACTATTAATTATATCATTTTCTAATTTTCTGAATTCCATATTAATAGCATCTTCTCCAGTAGAAATCTTAACATTACTTTTGGTAGGCTCTCTGCCTACACTAATTTCTTCTTTGTTAATATTTAAAGATGCGTTATATGCGTTAGAATATGATGTTGGTTTTTCATTCGCACTATTAGCAATTCCGCTATATTCATAATCAGATAGAAATTGTTTATTAGTATTTGATATATCTGTAGGTGCTACCAAATAACCTTCTCCTCCACCTTTTCGGACATCTCCGTCAGCATTGCCCGTATATTCATAATCAGAAGTAAATTGTTTGTTTGTATTAGGAACATCTGTAGATGCTACTAAATAACCATCATCGCTTTGTCTTTCAACATTACCGGAACTACCAAATAAACTGGTTTCTTTTATAGTAGTTTTAGCAATATTATTAGGATCATAAACTATACCTCTTTCAGGTGATTGTGGATCTAAATTTAATGAGGTATCCTGATTTGCTAATGTATTTCTTATAGTTATTTTTGGTTTAGTTTCAGAACTATAAATTGTATGTTTTTCAACAGAAGAATTGGATACTCCAAGTCTATTATCATGAATATTAGTTTCTTTAATGGTTGTTCTAGCAACATCATTAGGATCATATACTGTTAATCTTTTAGGTCCTTGTAAATTACCATCATGGTCATTGTGAATATTAGTTTCTTTAATAGTAGTTTTAGCTATATCATTTGGATCATACACTGTTATTCTATTAGGTCCATTTAGATATCCATCATGGTTATTGTCAATGTTTGTTTCTTTTATAGTTGTTCTTGCTACATCATTTGGATCATAAGCTGTACTTCTTGAAGGTCCACTTAAATGTCCATCATATTCATTATGAATATTAGTTTCCTTTATCGTTGTTCTTGCTACATCATTTGGATCATATGTAGTGGTTTTGGATGGTCCTGATAAATTACCTTCTCTATCATTGTGAATATTAGTTTCCTTAATTGTTGTTCGCGCAACATCATTCGGATCATAAGCTTTAGTTCTGGATGGTCCTGATAAATTACCCTCTCTATCATTATGAATATTGGTTTCTTTAATGGTTGTTCTAGCAACATCATTTGGATCATATACCGTACTTCTTGAAAGACCTCTTAAATGTCCATCATATTCATTATGGATATTAGTTTCTTTAATCGTTGTTTTAGCAACATCGCTAGGGTCATAAACAGATAATTTTATTGGGCCGTTAAGTGAACCGTTATGGTTATTATCTATATCAAGTTCCTTAATTGTTGTTCTGGCAATATCATTTGGATCATGTACTGTAATTCTGGAAGGTCCTGAAAGATTTCCATCATGTTCGTTATGTATATTTGTCTCTTTGATTGTTGTTCTTGCAACATCAGTTGGATCATATACAGTGCTTCTCGAAGGCCCACTTAAATGTCCGTCATGATTATTATCAATATTAGTTTCCTTAAGTGTAGTCCTCGCAACATCATTTGGATCGTGTACAGTTATTTTAGAAGGACCACTTAAGTGTCCTTCGTGTTCGTTATGAATATTAGTTTCTTTAATTGTTGTTCTGGCAACATCATTAGGATCATAAACTCTCAATTTTTCGGGAATTGGCATTGAAATATTCCCAGATGGTCTATTATTACCAACAAAATTTTCTTTTCTTGTAGTTTTGAAAACATCTTCTACAGGAGCAATAAGTGCCTTTACACTTGTGACAAAATTGCTTAGATGTGTTCTTTTTTGAGTGACATCTCTTTCATTACAACCACATTTAAAGCTTTTTTTACTATAATCATTATCATTGCCTTTACCTTTATCAGACCCAACTAAATTTCTTATTCCATCAGTTTTATAAACATTCTTTGATGATTTTTTATATAATCCAACTTTTTTGGGTTTAGTGTTAACGGCGGGCCCTGGAGCTCCTGTATACGACCGGTTGTTTTGTTTTTTTGTAGGTTTCGCATAACATTTTTCTCTTGATTTATCTTTTTTAACAGCACCCCCTGTTTTAAAATATCTACCAGGGTTATTTTTATAATATGTATCTGGTCTATGTTTTTGTAATGGAATAGTATTTGCTCTCTTTCTACCTTTTTGACCGGAAATGATTCTACCCTTAAATGTTAATTTTGGATTGTTAGATGTACGTAATTCATCAACTGATCTTGGTTTAATCAATTCTTGCAAATCTAATTGTTGAAATCCTCCTACTCCTAGTTTTCCATACTTTACATTAAGACCGGGTCCAACTTTGACAGGTTCGACCGGGTGTTCATGAGCTCTATTAGTAGAAGTCGTGTATCTTTTATAATCTCTATCGTTAATTGATGGAGACCCAAATGTATTCCCCATATTATTACTTGGGTTAAACATACGTTTTACTTCAGTTTTTGGAGCAACTTTAGCGCCATTGAAAGTATCTAAAATAGAAATATTAGAATTTGGGTTAATATTTTGTTTTAAAGATCCTCCAAAATATGGTTGCATATTATTGTGTTTGAAATGTTCTTTTGTTAAAGCTTTACCTGATAATTTACTTATAATAACATCACGGGATTCACACATTTCTTGGTTATGTCTCAAACGAGTTACTGTAGGATTGTTGAATTGTCTAGTTGCTAATGTATTTTCGATTTGTTTTGATTTGTCTATAATTTTAGGATTATAAATATTCGGATTTATCCCCTTTAAATCAGTATCTTGGTCAGAATTAAGGTACATACCCAATCCTGCTAGGCCTAATCCTGCAAGTATTTCTGCCATAATAATATACTAAAATATTTTAAATTTTTTTAAATTACAAATACACATCTTAAAAAATAAAATTGAATAAATTACTTTAAGAAATGATATGGTATATTATACATATGAGTTCTTCCCAAGTAATTAAATATAACCGTGAGAGCTTCATTAATATAGGAAGAAAACTCAATAGTCAAATAAATAAAGATATTTTAGATATATTAAATTTTATAGAGAATAAATGTAAAAAAACAGTAAAACCTACTAAAGTTGAAAAACATACTGAAACCGATTGGAGAAAATCTAGACCTCAAATTAAGCCCGTAAATAAAACTATATCTGATGTTATTAAAAGCGAAATTACAAGTCTACTTAATAAATTATCCAAAGAAAACTATATTACAATTTCAAAAAAGATTTTAGATAAATGTCAACAAAATTTAAATCATTTATCTGTATTTGTAGAAGAAATATTTTCAAAAGCTGTTAGTCAACCAACTTATTGTCCATACTATGTTCAATTATTTTTAGATTTTTCAGAAAATGGTTGTAATATTGATGAGTTAATTTTAGAAAAATGTGAACAGTTTACAAGTTCAATTAATGTTAATATTTTAGGAGAATCTGCTTTTAACATTAATGATTACGATAACTTCTGTATGATAGTAAAAAAGAAACAATTTAAAATAGGGTATTCTCAATTTATGGGAGAATTATTCAATAAAGAATTGGTAGGCTCTGAATTAATATTAAGTTTTATAGATGAGATGCTTGTTAAAATAAAATGTGTGTGCGACGATAATTTAGCTGATGAATCTTTAGAAAATAATATTAATGCTCTTTGTAAATTAATTATAACAACCTACAAAAACATACCAGATATAAAAATAAGATTAGATAAAATTAAAGAAATTCATAAATATAAACTAAATAATAAACTTAGATTCAAAATACTTGATATTATTGAGATGTATTCTTAATATTTTGTTGACATCTCTCCTTCCATTTTTCTAAATATTCAGCATATGTATATCCATTAAGTTCGTTAAAATTCCTTACTTTTGATAACTGGAAAAAAAAATTTGGATGCATAGGATGATCAGTACTTTCGTATAATTCTTGAGTATTATAATTCCCAGAAAGATATAAGTTAACAGCTTTTTTATATTCTACTTCCATATTTTGTGGTTGAATGAAATCATTTTTTTTTCTTTAGATTAATACTTAAATTATATTCATTTAAGTATTAATCATCAAAATTATTTATGAAGTTTGATGATTATTTAAAAGATAATATAGACCAAGATTTAAAAGACTACTATATCAACTACACTTTATTGAAGGAACATATAACTAATATTATTGAAAATAAACTTAACTGTGAAAAATATTTTTCGATATGTCTTGAGGATCAGTGGAATAAATACACAACAAAACTTGATGATCTCATAAATCAAATAAAAATAAAAAATATAGAGCGATGTTTAGCAGCAGAAATAATAAAAATTAATAGTTTTTGGGAAATTAATCAGGAAGGATTTAGAAAAATATTGAAAAAGCATGATAAAAATTCTAAAATAGAAATACTACCTGCGTGGAAATTTAAGATACTTTACAACCCGATGTCAGAAATGTATTCAACAATAAGACAAATATCAGATTTGTATAACCTAGATGAATGTAATAATTTATCTTTGGATATTGATTCATTTGATAGAAAAAGTATAAAATTTTGGGTCTCAAAAAAAAATGTTATACCATTAATTTTTGAAATAATAAAACATTTACCCATTAATATTTATGGCGATGATAGTAATGATTATCTATATCAGAATATTACATCTGTTTATTTAGATAATGACAATATGGATATTTATAATTCAAGAATAACAAAAAATGAAAATAGTAAGTTGATAAGATTAAGATGGTATGATAATAATATGAGAAATATATTTATTGAAAGAAAAGTACATCACGATGGTTGGACAGGAGATACAAGTAGTAAAGATAGATTCAAATTAAATCAGTCAAAAGTTTTCTCATATTTGAAAGGCTCTCATTTTGTTGAAAGTGATCTTGGAATTGAAATCCAAAATGAAATATTGAGTAAAAAAATTTATCCTATAATACGGACTATTTATAAAAGAATTTCATTTCAAAAAAAAGACAATAATGATGTACGCATATCTTTAGATATGAATTTGAAATTTATAAAAGAAAGCATTACACATTTAGAATGGTTTACAACTTGGGATGATGTGTCTGACGATGATATTAATCATTTTCCCTTTTGTGTATTAGAAATAAAATTAAGAAAAGATTTCATTGATATGCCTCCTAAATGGGTTGAAGATATTATGAATAGTGCTCTGGTAATTAAAAAAGAATATTTTTCAAAATATTGTCATTCAGCTTATTCATTTTTTCCAAATAAAAGTAAAAGAAAACCTTACTGGATAGATGATGTATCTATTCCAATAGACAACTTAAATACAGAACAAATTAATGAAAATGATAGCATAACACATAAATGGAGTTGTATACCCAAGTATTTAAAAAAAAATAATACATATGAAAGTATTAAAATAGATCCTAAAACATTTTTTGCTAATGAAAGGACTTTTTTACAATGGTTTAATTCATCTATATTTTTAGGATCAGCCGGATTAACTTTAATTGGATTAAATCAAAAAAATTTGGCAATTATTGTAATCATTCTTGCTTGTATTGTAATTTTTTATGCCCAATATACATATTTAAAACGTACTTATTTATTAAATAATAAAATTTCAACAGGATATAGCGATTTATATGGTCCTATAGTTCTTTCATTGTTTATAATAATAACTTTTATATTTTCACTTATTTACACTGATTAAACTTGTTTATGGACAATATCTTTTACTACCTTTACCAAATTTACATTCCCATCTGAATAAGGCATATAAATAAGCTAAAATTAATATTAAAAATGGTGCTTTAACATAATCCGTTCCTGTCCAAGAACTATCTCCACCTGCTTGTTCAAGGATTTCATCAACATTAATACTTGATAAATGTTTTTCCATATCTTTTATTGTTTCTTTATCTCCCCTTTTTATTTTTTCAAAATGATGGTCTCCAAGTGTCTTAATTTTATCATATCTGTCTGGATTATTAATCTTTAGATACAACATATATCTACCAATACTATTTATTTTTATATTTTTAGATATGTCCTTTAATAAAATTGTCATTTTATTTGATACAAATTTAAAAGATTTAACTATATTTTTCTTTATTTTTTTAACACTTCTTTTGATTCTATTTTTTTTTTTTCCATTTGAATTTCTTTTTCTGTTTTTGTTAGTTTTTTTTAATGGCATATATATATTTATATCATATTTTTAATTAATTAAAATTATTTTTGTGAAATATTCATAAAAAGATTTTTTTTTTTGCGTGAGATATTTCTCATATTTCCCTAAAACTTGCTTTATTGCTTATTAGACTTAGCCACTTTTCCAGATTATTTATAAAATTTGTTATTACAGAAACTCTTTTGATACGCTATCTCTATTCATATTAATTTTTTCCAGATAATTGTTAAGTTCATTAATATTTAATATTGCAATTACCAGGCCAAGTACTTTTTCTCGCATTCTCCTTAAGGCCTACTCAACCGATCACAGGTATTACTATTCATTGTCCCTTTCCAACATTTCCACTTTATTATAGCCATAATGGCCGCGTATATAAGAATTTGAATGGGGATAGCCAAAATGTCTTCAACTATTGATTTAGTCGTGTATTCGCATACGTCCCAACCAGTCTCCTCGTCGACTGAGCATTTTTTACCGAATCCCCCGTGCATTTTGGCTATATGGTTGTCAGATTCGGGATGAGAGGTTAATTCCTCAATGACTTTTATAGTTTTTTTATCACCTTTTTTTAACTGTTCAAATTTAAAGTTTGCGACTTTATTAATTTTCTCAAATTTTTCAGGGTTTTCCTTCTTTAACCTTAAAAAATATCCTTCATAGTCACTAATTTTAATTTTTTTAGATATATTCTTAAATATTTTTTTCATCTTACCAGATACGTATTTTAAAGAACCACTCATTTTTTTTTTTATTTTTTTCAAAGTTCTTTTGACTTTGCCATCTCCCCCGACTTTGGAATTTCTTTTTTTCACCTTTTTATTTCGTTTTTTTATTTTTTTAGTTTTAATATGTCTATTTCTCATTATTTATAATATAGATATGTTTATTAATTACTTATAATTCAATTAAATTTTTTTTATTTTTGATGGAATTATTTTATCTAAATCATCCGCGGTAAGAGAGTGTACATATTTTGTTTCAGAACCTATCATTTTAATATTTTTAAAGGTTGATATTACATTTTTAAAAACTAAACCTCTTTTTTGAGTACCCGGGACAATCTTAACTTTAAAGTCATATTTTATAAATGTTTTATATGGACCACAAACAGGTATACAAGATATAACTTTCATATTTTTTTTCAAATTATTTATAAATCTATAATTACCTTCCAAAGGTAAATTATCTTTTATTTGGAAAAGTAAAGCTAAACCGAGTTCCATTTTTGCTACGGAAAGATAATTTTTTTGTCCTCTTATCATCATACTGCCAGTTGATAAATATTCTCCTGATGGTGCAGTTTTAGATACTTGATTAGGATACACCCAATATGCTCTATCAGGTATAACAGAAGTCCAAGATTTAGTCCAACATATAACAAAGTTTCCCGCTTGTTCCAAAGTAGATATTGGAATCTCCTTTTCTGTAATATGATTCTTAATCACACAACTGCCAGAACCATGATAATCAGAATGTACATAAATATCGTTTTTTTCTAAATATTTTTTAACTAATAATTCATTTTGTTCTGCACTTTTCCCCGATACAACTACATATCCATCACTACTATAAAACCATTTAAAATCTTCAAACCAATATTTTTTCCTATCATTTAAGTTTACTTTTTCAAACTTCTCTATATTCATTACTTTATCATTTTTTTTTGAATTTTCTAATACCAAGATTGCTTTCTCTTTTTTTTTAAAACAATGTTTTTTTAAATCATGGTACAAACTTATGTTTTTATAAACATTTTTATCATAGTGTATATTAATTTTAATATCATTTATTGAAATATGGCATGATTTATTTTTAATATCTAAATCAACCAAATTTAATTCATTTATTATAGTACTTTTAGGTATATTAGAACTTAATAAATCATTAGTATTGTTAATAATTTGTTGTATCATTTCTACATTATTTTGTAATAAATCTGCTTTTGTTAAATTATTATCACATTTACTAACAAGATCATTTATCTGATTATTTATGTTAAAATTTTTTCTATCTTGTTTATCTAATTTTATTTCCTTTTTGTTTTGCTTTATTAATTTTATATCTTTTAAGGGCTTTATTTTGTGATAATAATTACTTACAGCATCACTAAATAACTCAAAATAAATATTTTTTTTACCCTCATATTGTTTAAATATGTATGGTGTAAAATCTAAATAATTATCATTTTCATCTAATATTATATATCCAGAAACTATATTTTTTAGTTTATTTAGTATATTTATCAACTCCGCAATAATTAATTCAAAATTTATATCAGAAAATTTATTCCAATTTAATCCTATTTTAGAATTAGGGTTTAAATTCAATAACTTTAAACAATGAGATAATAATATTTGAGGTATATTAGATAGAGGAGAATCTGCCATAGTCAAATACTTAAGAATATTATGTTTATTGTTTACTTGTTCTTCAATTACTTTATTATGAAACCAACCGGTTATTTCATTATGATTCAACTCTTCTATATCATATTTTGATGCCATTTCAAACGGGTATTTTTGTGATACTAAAATTTTATTATTATCGTCATAAATGTATCTTCTAAGTGTATTTAAAATTTTAAAGTCTTTATCAGTTAATATTATATTTCCACTTGAAAAAAGCTCTAAAATAATATGATAGCAATAGTCTCCGGTGCCAAACTGCATATCAATTATTCTATCATTCCCAATTTGTGATATTTTTTCTAAACGCTTATTTTTTATATGCTTTCTAAATTTTGAACAAAATGTTGTTGGTATTATTCTTGTAGAATTAAAATCCGGAATTGAATGTATTCTAAAAGATGATTCCATAAGTAGATAAATTTTACCTGAACCGGTATTAAATTTTAACACATAAGTTTTGGTATCATTTCCGTCATAAATATTGACTACTCTAGAACCTACTAATTTTGAATTATAGATATTAGTTAGTATTGAAACATCTAAATTAGATAGTCGTTGTTTCATTTAATAATTTTATAAATGATTAATTTAATTCAATTTTATTTTAGATTATTATAGAAAAAAAAAATATTGTTAATGTATAATGATCAAATTAACTAAGAATCAAATGATTGGGTGTGGAGTAGCTATAGTTATTCTTATAATTTTATATTTTGTAAGTTCGAAAATGAATACCAAGTGCTCAAGTTGTGTAAATTGTAATGGATGTAAAAATTGTGATGGATGTGAAAATTGTCAAGGATGCAAAGGTTGTGAAAATTGTGATGAATGTAGTGGTTGTAATGACTGTAAAAATAATCAAGGTTGTCAAAGCTGTAATGGATGTAAAGACTGCACTAATTGTAAAGATTGTAAAAATTGTGAAGATTGTGTAGATTGTATGAATTGCGAAGGTTGTAAAGGGTTAAGAGGTGCTAAAAATCTTAAAAACGTTATAAATAGTTAATACTGAAAAAAATTGTTAAAAATGCAAATTAAGAAAGATAGTTATTTAACATAATGAAATATGTGTATGAAAATAAAAATACCCGTAAATATAGAACTATTTCAATTAGAAGAAAAGGAAAAATATATAAATTTTATTTATCCTTTTTTTCTATATAAAAGTATATAATGAACATCAAACAAATATCGGAGTTTGAAACAGGATTGAAAACAATAAAAGCTAAAAAAGCCGATAAAGATCAAAAAGAGTTGATTGAGATAAATCATAACAAAAAAAGACTATTTGTTGTTGGTAATTACTGTAGTGGAACTCGTTGGTTAAATTATTTAATTATTAAGAATACCCCAACAAATAGTTTGTACGCTTTAAGAAATCAGCATAATTATTTGGATGATAATAATTATGTAAAAGAAAATGGAAAACATGGATTTTTATCAGAAGAACTCTTAAATCAGAAACACGTAGTTATTATTTATATGATAAGAAATTTTGATAACTTTTTAAATTCATTTTTAAAAAATAGTTATGATAAAAAAATAAAAAATGGCATTATTTTAGGAACTAATATGAATGTTTATGAATGGTATTGCCATATGATAGAATCAAATATATCTTTATTAAAGAATTCTGAATCCAACTATATAATTGTAAATATGGAACAAATTCAAAAAACTAAAGGAAAATCTCTTTTGAATGTTTTAGAAAAGCATGGTTTTGAATTCATAAAACCATATTATTTTATTGATAAACATACAAAAACAGGAAAAATAGAACAAAATCAAAAATATTCTAACAAAACTGGAAAAAAATTGGAATTTGAAAGAAATAACACAAAAATAGAAAATATATTGAACACTTTAGCTAAACAACCAGAAATTAAAATATCTTGGAAGTAAGTTTATATTTTCAATAAATTCATTATAATGTTCGTAAATTGTAATGGACGCATAAATTGTCAAGGTGCATTATATTAAAATAAATTTGAAATATTTATATTATTTCTTATATAATTACGTTATGACTTTAGTTAAGAAAATTGCAGTATTAAACGGAGGGCGTATTCCATTTCAACCTTCGGGAACAATTTATAAAAAATTATCTAATATAGACCTTGTAAATTTAGCTTTTAAAGGAATCCTTTCAAAAACTGAAATTGATCCAAAAAATATAGATAATGTTCTTGTAGGAAATGTTATCCAAGATGTTAAAACAAGTAATATAGCAAGAGAATCTGCTTTAGCTTGTGGCATTCCTAATAAAGTTCCTGCCACAACAATATCTCAAGCGTGTATTTCGTCAAGTCAATGTTTACACCAAGGAATAAATGAAATAATATTAGGAGAGTCTAATTTAATTTTAACTGGAGGTGTAGAGAGTTTTTCTGATCCACCAATTAAATATTCCAAAAAAATGAGACAATGGCTTTTTAATCTTCCAAAAAACTCAAAAAAAGGTCCTTTGAGTACAATTAAATACATTTCAAAATTAAGACCTAATTATTTAAAACCTGACCCTCCAGCATTAACTAATTATACAACTGGGGAATCAATGGGTTTTGCTTCTGAAAAAATAGCAGAAAGATTTGGTATATCAAGAAACGATCAAGATTTATATACTCTAAGATCTCATGAGCTAGCATTTAGAGCACATTCAAAAAAATTTTATAATGGTGAAATATTTCCATATGAGAATAATATTTTTGAGAATAATATAAGATCAAATTTAGATTTAGGAAAGTTAGAAAAATTAAAACCAAGTTTCAAAAAAAATGGCACCCATACTCCTGGAAATTCATCAGGTCTTACTGATGGAGCTACAACATGTTTAATTTCTTCGGTTGAAAAAGCAAAAGAACTAAATATAAAACCAATAGGATACATATTAGATTCTGTTGTAGTAGGTACTGATCCATACGAAGAACTCTTACTTGGTCCAAGCTATGCTATACCTAAAATTTTGGAAAGAAATAATTTAAAAATATCAGATATAGATGTTTTTGAAATTCATGAAGCATTTGCAGGTCAAATTCTCGCAAATTTAGAAGCTATTAATAACAATAATTTTTGTGAAAATATTTTAGGTAGATCTAAAATTGGTGAAATTCCAGTTGATAAACTTAATTTGTGGGGAGGTTCTCTTGCTATAGGACATCCTTTAGCGGCAACTAATATTCGAAATATAATTACTTGTATAAGTAGACTAAAATATGAGAAAAAACAATTAGGTCTAGTTGTAGCATGTGCTGATTCCGGTTTAGCCAATGCTATGCTAATAAGTCTCTAAAGTAATGAAACTGCAAATATATCTAGCATTATTTTTATATTGACATATTATATATGGTACTTAAAAGCATATACAATTTGAAATATTTTATACTATTATGTTTATTAATTTTTTTGGGATACATTTACTATTTAAAATCTAAAGTCCGTAGAGAAAATTATTTAACTTATAAAAGGTGTGATGAAAAAAGATTACAAGGTATTATGAGAAATATATTTGATAAAAATAATATTAAAAAAACGGAAGGGAATAAATGGGATATTTATATCCCCTGCGGATACAATTTTATTGAAAATGAACTTATTACTATCAATTCAAATAAAAAAACCCAAAAAATATTTGGTATAAGCGGTTGTGATAAAATTGTGAGTAAAAATAGTCTTTGGACATTATTAGAAGATAAATATGGTAGGGAAGAATCAAAAAAAATAATGCCTGAAACTTTTATTTTAGGAAAAAAAAATGATATGGATTTGTTTTCAAAAAAATTTAATAAAAATAAATTATACATTTTAAAAAAAAATATCCAACGAAAGAAAGGTTTAAAACTTAGTAAAAATTATTATCAGATTTTGAATTCAATAAAAGATGGGTTTAAAGTTGTTCAAGAATATAAAAAGGATACATTTGTAATTAATAAACGAAAATTTAACCTTAGAGTGTATATGTTGATAATATGTGAAAATAATCATACTGAAGTATACATACACAAAGAAGGCAAATGTTTATTCGCAAGTAAAGATGTCAACAATGATGATTTAGATTTTGAATCTAACATTAGTGATAGCTATAAACTTGAATCGGATTTTTACAAAAAATATCCTTTAACATTTAATGATCTGGAAAAATACCTCAACACTAATGGATATAAATATAATAAATTATCTAAAAATATAGAATATTTATTAAAGAAAATGGTAGCTTCATTTTCATTATCGCTTTGTAATTTAAAAAATATAAAATTAAACACTAAGTTTCAATTATTTGGAATAGATATAATTTTTGATAAAAAACTGAATCCTTTGGTATTAGAGATTAACAAAGGTCCCGACATGGTACCTAAAGATGATTTAGATTCAAAATTAAAAACCAAAATAGAGATAGATATGTTAGTTTTGCTAGATATAATTAAAAAAAATAAAAATTATAAAAATGGATTTAAATTGATTTTTAAAAATAAATAAATAATTATAAAAAAATGATTACTAATAACATATGAATAATTTTAAAAGTACTATAATTGAATTTGATAGTTTAGGTCTTAACAAAACTTTTATTAATAATTGTGATTTTGATGAAATGTCTAAAAAACTAAGAAATAAGGATGTGCTTATAAAATCTTATACTTTTTTTTTGGAATTATTTAAACTATTTAATCAACATTTTGATAAAAAAGATACCAAAAAAATATTAACCTCATTTATTATTATATCACACACAAATATTATCTTGAACGAAACAAATAATTTAAATAAGAATATTATCTTATGTTCCAGAGTTATTGTAAACAAATTGAATTTTATTTCACAAATTCTAGAATCCAATCAAAAATATTTAAGTAATCAACTGAAATTATTATTAAATAATATAAAAATCTATATTAATACCTTTGATAAATGGAAAAATAAAGATAAATATTTGATTATAGATGAACTTATCATGATGTATTATGAGCTTGAATCTATGGAACATAATGCAACAGCTACCAAAGAAATAAAAAAATTAGTTGATGAAAATACACTAAAAGAACAAAAAAAAATTTTAGAAAGGATAAAAATTTTGGGAGGGGATGAAGGAATTCTATATTTTGAGAATAAAAAACAAGAAGTATCAAATTTTCAAAAACAAATAAAAGATATGTATACTAACATTGAGAAGGTTGTTCATGAAGCATTTTGGGATGATTTAAAACATAAGTTATCACAAGAAGAACCAGATCTTTCATTATTGGTAACTATGTTAAAGGATATTAAGATTATGTTGTACACTTGTGTACCAAATCGACATGATATCCATAACAAAATCAATGAAGAACTTGACATAAAATATATTGAGCAATTGATTGAACATAAGTCTATAGATGATAAATTAATAATTAATTATGTATTTTTAATATTAGGATACGTTAAACAATTTCAATCACCTGAAGATGACAAAGAAATGGCTAAATGGATTAAAGCATTAGAAAAAGAGATAGAAAATATTGGTTATCAAGAATTTGAAAATTACATTGACGTATCAGAATTTTTTCCTAAAGTGTTTAGAAAAATATTTGAATGTTTAGAAAAAATTATAATAAATAAAAATTTAGTGATTAATACATTTCAAAATTAGAAACTGTTAATAAAAAACTGATAATAAAAGTTTTGATATTTATTCAAAAAAACATTTTTACACTATTGTGTAATTGAACATATAAGATTACTCAATACGGTTAATATCAATATTCAACGAAGTGTAAAACACAATCTAAAGTATCATAATATTGAATTTAAAAAAGGAGATCAAATATTTATACTATTTTCAAGCATTTTACGTAATGAACAAGAGTTTTGTAATCCAACTATAAATTGTTTTAAATATTTCATCTATTATAAACTAATAAAATTTATATTCAAATTATCTAATTTATTTAAAGAATAAAATAAAATTGATTTGTATTTAAGGGATTATTATGTCTAATATAAAATGTGTGGAATTCTAGCTCTAATTGGAAATACAAATACGAAATTTGATGAAGATTTAAGAAAAAAATACCTCCAACTATCTAAATTAATGCGTCATAGAGGGCCCGATTGGAATGGCATATATTGTGATGAAACTAATAAAGTGTTAATTGCTCATGAAAGATTGGCTATAGTTGGATTAGATAATGGTTCACAACCTATAGTTGATAAAGAAAGTAATTACATTTTGTCTGTAAATGGAGAGATATACAATTACAAAGATATTAAAAAAATGGTAGTACAAAATACTTATGAATTTCAAACTAGTTCTGATTGTGAAGTTATAATACCTCTGATAAATGAATTAGGTACCAACGGTATTAAATTACTTGATGGTATATTCTCATTTATTTATTACGATAAAATTAACAATAATTTCATTGTTGCCAGAGATCCTATAGGAGTCACTCCTCTATATTATGGCGAAACAGAACAAGGAGAAATGGTTTTTTCGTCAGAACTAAAATGTATACAAAAAGAAAGCTCTAATATTAAAATATTTCCTCCAGGACACTATATGACTTCTGATAGGAAGCTTGTAAGATATTATAACCCCCGTTGGAATCAGCCTTATTTACTAGAAAAACAAAAACTGTTAAGAGATTCCAATATTACACAAGGTGTATGCCATTTAGCTTCTCCCGTACTTGATCCTAAAGTTAAAAAAGATATGGAAGAAGAATTATCTGTAAAGATAAGAGATACACTTGAAGCAGCTGTTTCTAAAAGATTAATGACCGAAGTTCCATTTGGAGTATTATTGTCGGGAGGTTTGGATTCTAGTTTAATTGCTTCAATTACATCCAGATTACTAAAACAAAAAGACACTCATTGGGGAAATAAATTACATTCTTTCTCTATAGGTCTACCTAACTCTCCGGATCTATTAGCCGCTAAAAAAGTATCCAATTTTTTAGGAACTATACATCATGAATATACATTTACACCTCAAGAAGGTTTAGATGCTCTAGAAGATTTAATTTGGATTCTAGAAACATATGATGTTACTACGATTAGAGCAAGTACTCCAATGTACCTCATGACCAGAAAAATCAAATCTACTGGAATAAAGATGGTATTATCAGGAGAAGGAGCGGATGAAATTTTAGGTGGTTATTTATATTTTCACAATGCGCCAAATGATGAGGAATTTCAATCCGAATGTGTAAGTAAAATAAACAAACTCCATTATTTTGATTGTTTAAGAGCTAATAAATCTACAATGGCTTGGGGTGTTGAGGCTCGTGTCCCATTCTTAGATAAAGAGGTTTTGGAATTATTAACTCCTATACATCCACAACTCAAACTTTCTGAAACAACAAATCTTCGTCAAACTGGTAAAATAGAAAAATATATACTTAGAAAGGCGTATGATACCCCGGACCCATATTTACCAGACGAAGTATTATGGAGACAAAAAGAGCAATTTAGTGATGGTGTAGGATATGGCTGGATAGATCATTTAATTAAGTATTCTACAAGTAAAATCACAGATGAAGAAATGGTTAATTTGTCAGACAAATATCCAATTAATACACCAAGAAATAAAGAGGCATTACTATATAGAAAAATATTCGATAAATTATTTCCAGGAAAAGCTGAAATAGTACCAAGTTGGATCCCAAAAACATCTTGGGATGGGGTTCATGCTGACCCAAGTGGTAGATCTCAAAATGTACATGTATCTAAAACAACATTTGAATAACTTAAATATTTTGAATTTATAATTATTTTATAACTATTTTTATTATGTTATTATACGGGGAAAATTCAAAACAAAAAAAATAAACAAGAGTTTAGAGTTAATAATAATTAAGAATATAATATATTTTCAGTAATTACAAAGCTTCTTTTTACTATTGATTTATAACACGTATGTTCATTATAAAGCCAATTATGGAAAGATTTCAAATCTTTAACATTAAACGTTTTCATATATTTAATAAAATTTTTGTTAGATTCTTTTTCTTTGCATATTCTTTTTGATAGTTTATCTTTCTCTAAATTTGAGTCATCTGAGATAATATAATTTATATTATATTTTCTCTGAACTCCTTCTAATAATTCATCTTTATTAAGAGAAAATATAAAATCGAAAATAGTTTTACTTCTTTCAAAATGAAACTCACTAGTAAATACAGTAAGATTATACCAGTTTTGTATATCAGTTAATAATACCCTTACATAATAAGCATTTCCAATGGTATCATATGATGTCCATTCTCTAAAAATTATTTCTTCATCTATCCCATTTTGAACTAAATATTTTACAATTAAATCACATTCATAAATTGTAAAATTGTTTTTATCTCTAGGTGTTGGATAATGATATGTACCCGCGCTGGTTGCTATAAAAACCATATTCTCTAAATTTTTATTTTTATTAAAGTATTCAATTGCTAAGTTGCACCTTTGTTTAGTCCATGATGGTAATTCACCACAAATATCAACCCCCCTCCAAGTATAACTAAACATTTGGAAGCTAAATTTTTTTTATCCATATATGTAAACTAATAAAGAATGTTTAAATATTAATGATTAATTAATTAATCATTAATTAATCATTAATTAATTTTTTCTTTTTAAATAAAATCTTATTATATATTATAAAATGAACGATTTATCTTTAAAAGCTGTTGTTGAACTTCTCGGAACTTTTGTATTCTTAAGTGTAATTCTTAGTACAGGTGAAGCAATTCCTATTGCTATTGCTTTATGTGCCGTAATCTATTTTGGTGGTCAAATATCTGGTGGACACTTTAACCCAGCAGTCACTGCTATGATGCTTGTCAAGGGTGATGTTGATACTACACAAGCTGGCGTTTACATGCTCGCTCAAGTATTAGGTGGGGTTGGTGCTCTCAGATTTCGCCAATTATCCGCATAAATTTCATAATTAAATCAAAATAGTCAAACATATGTATATATAAATATCTAAGTATTAATATATACATGAGTTTAAATTACGATTATCTTATTAATAAATTAGGGTTAACATCAAGGAAAAAATGTCTCAAAGATGGTTTAGAAAAACCATGTAATACAAATATTTTTAAATCCGTTCAAAATGAAGATAATGAAGATAATGAAGAAAATGACAAAAAGAAAAAAAGACCTCAAGATTATTCATTTTTAGAAAATGACAAAAAGAAAAAAAGGCCTCAAGATTATTCATTTTTAAAAAATGACAAAAAGAAAAAAAGACCTCAAGATTATTCATTTTTAGAAAATGACAAAAAGAAAAAAAGAACACAAATAAGTACAAATGTTAATAAAAAAAAAAAGAAATCAAAAAAATATCATTTAGAACGATCTCTTTTAGAAGGGAAAAAAACTAAAAAATATAAAGTTTTATCAGACAAAAATAAAAAAAAAAAGAAATCTAGATATTTTGATTGGATTAAACAACAACAAACTGGATTTGTCTCTAAAAATTTAGGATCACAAACAGGTGTTAGTAGTACACTTAATGATATTGTTAAATTATCAAAGATACCAACAGAAGATGATAAATTGGCTGACTTAATTAGAAAATCAGAGTCCAATGAAACAATAAAAGATCAAATACTTAAGAAATCATTAGATTATAAATGGGGAATTGGAATAGAGCATGAAATGCAATTATTCCATAATAGTAAAGATTATGACATAAGAGGAAAAGATGAACCTATAAAGTATGGAAATATACTATTTGATTCACAAGAATCAACTTGTCATTTAACTAATGATTTAGATCCTCAAGGGGCTTGTTGTAAAAAAAATGATTCTTGTGTTAAGGCAAGTAAAAAGGTTTCTAAGTCATTAAACAAAATAGATAAGGATTGGTTATCAAAAATGGATTGGGAATTGTCTGGTAGACAAGCAAGAGATTGTTCTAAAGGTCCTTGGATTTTAGAAAGAGTACCAGTTCTTATGCCTGAAATAATAACAGGGGATCATAAAAATAGAAATCTACAGAGCATTTGTAATGAAATTATAGAATTAAGAAAGATATTTATCAATTTGCAGAAAAAAAATCCATTTACTCAACAGAAAATAAAGAAATATGGAGATTTAATTACCCACCCTTGTGGAACAGAAGATAATATCCTTATACCTGTAAAACCTACAATTGATAAGGTTGAATATAAATTTGAACCTAAACCAATGAAAGATTATTTGGGAAGTTACCATATAACTATAACACTCCCATACCACAAAGAGATGACAAATAAAGACTTTATTTTGAGACATCAACGGTTTGGACAAGCTCTGCAATGGATTGAACCTTTACTCATTACCTCTTACTTTACAGGTGATCCATCCTCAGTTGGTTCTAAAAATGAAAAAATTAAAGGTAGTTTTAGAATTATGGCTGTTGGTTGGGGTAATCTTGGAGGTTCCGATGTAAGAAAGTTTGGTTCGGAAGGTGTTAGTAGAGGCGCGGATATAAAATTACATTGGAGAGAAAAAACCAAATTAGATAATAGTAAAATCATGGATTATTGCGCTAAAAAATCTAAACCTACTTACCCACATGCTAAGAGTATTTATGCTGGCGATTTTAGAACTTTTTCATTCGATTTTACAAATAATTGTAAAGGCCACGATTGTCCTAAAGTAGATGGAGGTAAAATGGTTAAACCAAACGGAATGGAAATAAGAATATTTGATCATTTTGATGATAAGTATATTCAGAGTTTATTACATATTGTAATCCTTTTAGCTGAAAATGCGCAAAGGCATCCTCCAAAAGATTATGTTTACAAAGATAAAAGATGGATTAATGCTCTTGATGGCATAATGAGAAAAGGTTGGAATTCTGAACCTGACAATAATTACATCAAAGCGTTGAGAGAAAACTTAGGCCTTAAAATTGATACTAATAAAAAATACGCATATGATATTTTTAAGCAAGTTGTTAAGGAATTATTTGAAATCAATAAATTTGGAATGATTCCATTCTTAATGATTGATCCAAAAAATTTAAATAATCCCCCAGAAATCCCTTCAACAAATAGAATTTGCTGGGCTATAAGTATGGACCAGAAAGTAGGTACAGATATCAAAAAATTCTTATCTCAATATAAAAAAAATACTACTATAAGTATTAAAACTTTTGAAAAAGACTTTTACAAAAAATTTAAAAAAAATATATGGGAAAAAGATTTTGATGATGTAATAAATTCAATTCATAGTTTAAAATTAGGAAAGTTAGAATACAATAATTACGGTAGACCAATAAGTATAAGAATAAAATAAGAGTACGGCGTCATTTAAATTTAAAACATTATTTAAATAATAATTTTTTAAATATAAAACATTTATTTATTTAAATTTATACATCAGAAGAATTTTTGGGGAATTCTAAATATTCATCACTATAAAAAGTATTTCCAAATGTATCAGATGAATTTACATCTTGATAATTGGAAGCATCTGGAGAATCAATATTTTCAACAAACTCGGAAGGGTTTATAGAATCAATATTTTCCTCGGGTTTTGAACCATACAGTGGATTGTAATAACTCGTTGTATTTCTATCATAATTTAATGTTCTTTGTTTCTTTTTTTGAATAACAAAATATATTCCAACTACTAATCCACTCAAAACTAATATAGCTAATACTATAGAAAATACAACATACGTATTATCATTCCACGATGAGGAAGATCTATTACTACTTGGATCCATATTATTATCTGAATTTAAACTCGTTGCTGTACTAGAAGTTTTCGATGAGGAAGATGAAGAAGTCGTTGAGGATAAACTTGAAGAAGTAGTAGAAGTACTAGTTGTATGACTAGAAGTTGTCGATGAGGAAGATGAAGAAGTCGTTGAGGATAAACTTGAAGAAGTACTAGTTGTATGACTAGAAGTTGTCGATGAGGAAGATGAAGAAGTCGTTGAGGATAAACTTGAAGAAGTAGTAGAAGTACTAGTTGTATGACTAGAAGTTGTCGATGAGGAAGATGAAGAAGTCGTTGAGGATAAACTTGAAGAAGTAGTAGTGGAAGTTGCCGACTGAGTTTCATACTCATTTCGAGCAATCATAGCATAACTATGATTATGATTATGGTTATGCGAATCATATAAATTTCCACCTCCTGATCTTTTGAGTGCAATACTACCACAATATTTATTATTATTGCACATTGATATCAACATATCTAAAGATTTATTAACATTTTCATCGATTAAATTATCATAATTTCCTATACTATTATCTATAAGAGTATAATTAGGATAGATATGTTGTTTTAAATGATAATCACACCCGTGCTCACACATTTCTTGGTTAAAATTACCATCTCCTATTTGATTACTTGCGGACCAATCATAACCATAATTACCACTCCAATAATCATCATTTAAATCTTCCCAAAAATTTTCTGGACCATCATAGTATTCACAATTACAATTCTGTTTTTGATCAAAAATTTTACAACCTTCTAAACAAGACAACCAATCATCATCATAAAAAATATTATACGCACAATAAGACTCGCAAGGCATAATATAATGGCAATCATTTAAGAACATTATATCGTATGAAAAAAAATATGAACGTTCTTGTGGAATTTGTACCAAATAAGCATAAGGTGGCTTATAAAGACTTTGTTCATAAATTCCAACTCTTACAATATTAAGTTTTTCATTATCTGTACCATTGAAATTTATTCTTATATAGACAACCGAATGATTAAAATTACCATCTGATAAGTCAAATGAAACTCTATTATGATTACCGTGCTGTACAACATTACTATAATTTAATTGTCCAATAAATTTATAGTGAATATCATCACTACTAACACTAACATTTGCTATTATTTTTGAATCACTTGTATAATCGTATAAGTCTATATAAAAATCGTCTCCCGGCTGATTTATAACTGTATCATCAACAAATGCTAAAGTTATACTATAATTATTGTAAAAAGATAAATATGTATTGGGGTTTTCTCCAATTATGAAGCTAAAATTGTTATTCAGATACTCTATATTAGAATTTATAATCGATCCATGAGCAGTAGAATGATTAGAATGACCGTAGTGAATATAACCTGATACACGATCAATAAACCCATCACCTTTAAATGAAGAAAATGAGCTATTTATACCTGGCCAAAATTGCGAACATCCTTCGGGAATGACTTGTCTAACTAAATACATTCCTTCCTCTAGATTATTAAATGTTATAGATTCTCCATTTCTTACATTAGAATTATATGGTTCTCCATCATCTAATATTCCGTTATGATTTAAATCTATATAAATTGTAGTATTATAAGAACTTTCTCCGATATCTGAACTATCATAAAAATATACAGTTAGTGAATTATTCCCATTCTGATAAAGATTTGTAGTAATTTTTTTAAAACTATTAGAATTATAATTAGAAGTTATTGGAATTCCTAAATTATTTAATGTATTACAAAAGTAATTAGGAGTTAACATTTCAAAAATACCCAAACAATCTTCGCTATAAGCACATGACGATTTACACTCTTCAGAACTATTATATGTATCTAATATATTATTATTATTTAACGCACTTGAAAACATAAGATTTGTTGAATCAGAGTTTCCACCTTCATATCCTCTAAAAGAAAGTAAAAATTCAACATTAGTATTATTATCTATATTGTACTCTTGTAAATTATAAGCACTCACACCGTTTAACAAACACAATATCCCCAAAAAAACACTCATTGTAAATGACATCTTATTTTACTGTTTAAATAAATTTATAAATTATCTGTTGTATATGATTTAAGGATCCTAATCATTTTTTTTTTGGATTTAACATCATTATTCCAATCCATTTTACTTAATTTTATCATTGACGGTCCATAAGGTAAAATTCCTAATTTAATACTATTTATTATGGGTTTAGATTTTATCCAAGTAGACTTTTTAACATATTTAGGTAGTTCTTTTAATAGTTTTTTATATCTAATGCAAAAATTAATCAATATATTCACTAACACATCTAGACCCTTTTCCCCATTCTCTACCGTATTAAATACCTCTTTTAAATTATATGCTAAGTCTTTAGGACTATTTCCCAATTCTAAATGATCCCAGTTTTTAACTAATAATTCGTTATTTTTCAATTCTTTAATATCATATAGTTTTTCTAAATAAAATTGCTTAAATTCAATAACTTCGAGTTTTTCAAAAATTTCGATATTTTTTTTATTTAGTTTTATATTAATTCTTTCAAAAAAAATACAACTTAATAATTTTTTCTCTATAATTGTTGGATTGTCTGAATTTTTATTAGTAAATAGAAAACCAGAAATATTATTATTCCCATAACATTTTTTAATACATTGTGTTCTCTTTGACATGATTTGATTTTTACAATTTTTTTTACAACTTTTTAGAATCTTTTGATCAACGTATTTATTTAATAATTTATCTGATATTATTTTTCTTTTGGCTTCATTCAACCTAACTGTATTACTATTATAATCAAGTGTTGATAGATAATATTCATTATATTGAGATAATGTTTTTTCTGTAAAATTTAAATCTGTATCATAATATCCATTCATATCTGTTTTCATATTGTCTTCAGCTTGATATCCTCTCAACCCCCAAGGATCTATTAATATATAATTATTTACTGAAAATCTACTCCATTTTGGATCAAACCAAAATAAGTTATAATTCTTATCTAAGCCAATAATGAGTACGTGTTTATTTCTGGTATATCCCGATTTATCTTTAGTTTTATATATTTCTAAAAGTTTTCCATGTCCAGGAATTATTTTTGAATAAAGATCAACCAATCTATTAAAAAATCTATCAAAATTATTACAATTATTTTTTAACTTAAATTCAGTTAATGGCATTATTTTTAAAATTCTACCATTTCCTTTATAAACAGCATTAAGTATAGAAACATCTTCTCCTAAAGTATTAGAAAGAGAAGTATATATATTTTCAAACAAAAGTACATTTTTACCCTCGGAGATAAGGTTATCAATGATTTTTAATGTTTCAATACCATACAAATTTATCATTGAAAATATCAAACAATTATCTCTATAATGAGTCTGTTTAGTATACTTTTGAATTTTATTAAAAAAATATTTCAATTCGCTATTAATATAACTCATAATATAATATTATAGTTTATTAATATCTAAATTTACCATAAATTGACAACTTGATTTATAAAATTGTTGAATTAGATGTATCATTAAATTTAAGCATTCAAATCTATTTTTTTTAATACTGATAAAGGCATTGGACCTAATTTTACTACCCTATTGTGAAACTCTTTTATAGGCATATTTTTATACTTTTTTCTTAAATCTAGAAAAACCTTTTCTCCCATTTTATAAGATAATGCTTGGCCAGGTATGGCAATATATCTATGAACTTCTGATTCTATATCTTTTAAATCCATAAAAGTATATTTTTTAAAATAATCAATGCTTTTTTGTTCACCCCAATCATAATAATGTAAACCAGTATCAACAACTAATCTTATAGCCCTCATCATTTCCATATTAAGCTTTCCATAGTAACTCAAAGGATCACTATAAATACCCAAATTTTCACTATATAGCCCCCAACCTTCTTCATAACCGGTTAGATTCATGATTTTTATAAATAAAGGAAAATCGTTATCATACAAATAAGTTAATTGAAAATGATGCCCAGGCAAGCCTTCGTGGAGTGATAATGATTCAACGTCCATTTTAGTCATACTTTTAATATTCCCAGTATTTATATAAAAAGTACCTTTACGTTTAAAATTTAAGCTTCCAGGCATATAATATGCGGATGGGGCAAAACTTTGATTATATTTGGGAACTTTTTTAATTAAATAATTGTGACTTATTTTAATATCAAACATATCTTTCATAACATGATCAAGTATTCTTTTTTGTTCTAATTCATAATATTCGATAAGATCGGTTTCATTTTTAAACTTTAGTTTAGGATCATTGTTAAGTTTTTTATTAAATTGTCCAAGGGTGCCTTTAAAATTTAATTTATTTTTCAAGTCAATCATTTCATTATGTATTCTTTTTACTTCACTTATTCCATAGTTATGAATCTCTAAAATATTTATGTTATCTAAAGTTGTGAATTCTTCAGCTAAAAACTCATACAATTTTCTACCATTTTTAATATTACATAACCCTACCTTTACCACACATTTTGGAAGATAAACTTTTTTAAGAAAAATCAATAATTTTTTTATTTTTGGTTTTAATATAGCATCAATTTCCTTATTGAAATCATAATCTAATTTAACCTTTATTTTTTTATTTGTATAACTTTTATTACTAACAATACTCTCAAGCTGTCTAATAAGTAAATTACATAATAATTTTGACAATACCATTTCTCTTTTTATTCCTTCTTCCATATTAACAATACAAGTATCTATGAGATTTGTGAAATTATTAGCTTTTATGATAAAATTATTATAATCTTTCTTTGTTTTAAATTTAAAAAGTGTTGCTCCACTTGCCATCTCAGAAAAAAATGATATGAAGTTTTCCATGTGATTTAATGGTAAAAACTGTAAATTAAACTGAAACTCTTTAAGTGATCTACTGATTTTAAAAAATAGTAATTTATGATAGTTAGATTTTTCTTTTTTACCTTCAAGTTTTGTTTTATATTTACGAAAAAAATCCTTTTGTTTATTAATGTGTTCAACACTAATACTATTTTCAAATAGATGACTTTTGTTTTCGTATTTTTTCATTTTTAACATATCATTTGTAGTTGGAAATAAATTTATAAAATCATTAAAATATCTTTCAAATAATTTATCCATAACTATATAACACAAATTTATTTTATTTATAAATATTATAATGAATACAACTAATATAGATAAAAATGGAAAATCACATAATAGTAAAGATATTCAAACCGGTCCATGCGTTTTTCCTTTTAAATACAAAAAAAATTTAGTAAATGAATGTGTTGATGGAAAAACAGGAAAATGGTGCGCTACAAGTGTAAGTAAAAGGAAAACTGTAGATAAATGGGCTTATTGTAGTGGAGAAAAGTCATCAGCTAAAATAAATAAAGGGAAAAAGAGTAAGTTAGTAATAAAAAAAAAGGGGTCAATGAATTTAGAAAATAATGGTAAATTATCAGCGGAATCGCTAAGATTAGTAACTGAAATAATGAATAATAGTAGGGAAATTTTAGGAAAACCGAAAAAATTAGTTATTAAAAAAAGTAAAGTGTCAAAAAACTCATCTTCGAAAAATAAAACTAAAAAGCCTAAAAGTACTAATGAAAGATATTTTGAACTAGTAGAAGGTACCCATTTTAAATATTGGATTATAAAACTAGAATCCGGAAATAAAGTTAGAACTATATTTGGTAAAATTGGTTCAGATGGCAGAGAATTAGTAATTGAATTAGATAGTCCAGAAGATGTTTTAAAATATGTTAAAAAAAAGGTATCAGAAAAAACAAGAAAAGGATATATTGAAAAATTAAATAGCAATAATAGAGCAAATATAAGTATGAAACCCGTAATAACAAAGTCATCTACCAAAGTAAAATCTAGCGTAAATAAAGTTTCAACACCTACAAAATTAAAAATTAGTAAAATTAAAGATAAATGTGGATCATCTGCGTATAAATCGGTATGGGATGTAATAAAAAATGGTGTAATGTTAGCACATACATATAGAGATCCTAAAACAGGTAAGATTAAAAATCCACCAAAAGGTTATCCATCAGCTCCAAATGGTTGGTTTCTTTCTGAAAAATTTGACGGTTATAGATGCATTTGGGATGGTGAAAAATTTTATTCAAGATTAGGTAATGAATTTAAAACTCCTGATTGGTTTAGGGCATTTTTACCTCCAGGTGTTGCTCTTGATGGAGAATTATTTTTGGGACGTGATGGATTTCAAAAATGTGGAATTTTTAGAAAAAAATCAACAGATGATGCTAAATGGATGAAACTTGATGTAAAGTACCAGATTTTTGATTCTCCAACACACCCAGGGGGTTTTGAAGATAGACAGTTGTTTATTGAAAAGTTAATAGAAGCACGATGCAAATGTGATAAAAAAAAATTAGGAATACCCTCCGGAATAAAATGCCCACTTATAATGACTAAACAAATTAAGGTCAAAAATGATTCAGATGTTCAAAAACATTTTAAAGCATTAACAAGTAAAGGAGCCGAAGGGGTTATGCTTAGAGCCCCTAACAGTCCATATGATCCTAAAAGAACATCATTACTTCTTAAAGTAAAACAGTTTTTTGATGACGAATGTAAAATTATTGGGTATAAACCTGGTACTGCTAAATATTTAGGTATGTTAGGTTCATTTCACTGTCAAATGGTGAAAGATCCTAAAATTAAATTTGATATTTCAGGAATGGATGATGAAATACGAAAAAACTATAAAAAAACACATCCTATAGGAACAATAGTCACATTTACTTACATGGGAAAAAGTACAAGTGGAACTCCTAGACACCCAAACTATTTAAGAATTCGTAAGTAATTTTAAGTATAGTGTAATATATAAAAAAATAGCATTTAAAATTTATTTTTAATATATATTCATCAATGTTTTCTTATTTATTATTCTTATTATTATCTACCGTTTATGCTGCCCCGCCAAAATTACCAGATTTATCTAAAGAAAGATGTTGTTTAGACCATTCCAACAAACCCGACGAACCATTGTATATAGCAAATTACGACTGTAGTCAACTTACTCCATTTGGAAAAGATAGATGTAATGAAATCTTTCAAGGAAGTGTTTGTAAATGGGGAAATTCAAAAAAATGTAAACCCGATAAATGTAAAAGATTGTCTCATTTTGAATCACATATGGGTCAATCTATTGATGTAGGTAAATGTAGCGGCTTGTGTTCTAATAATTTAAACTGTGCACCTACTCTCTACTCAACCAGTGATGATTCTAAATTTTCAAATATTATTAAAGAATGTGGTTGTAAAGAATGTTCTGCTGTAGAAAAAAATACAGCTGTAGTTGTACCATTAGGAACTTGTAGAGGAAAATGCGAAACCCGCCAACATAGTAAAGTATGCATAGCTGGAGTTAATGATAATTTTTTGACGACGAATTTAGAACCATCTAATCCATCTTTACCACTATTATCTGGAATATTATCTACATGTTCTGCAGGTGTACAAAGTGGGTTTGATATCTTTATAGACAATAGATGTTTTGGTCATACTTTTACAAACTGCGTTGATAAAGGTCCCTGTCCTCTAAAGAAAGCAAGCCTTGAGATATGTATGCAAGCAAGCCAAGTTCCTCTCACAAATACGGATAGTTTAATTTTAGGTTTTAATGGAGGGGGAGTATGGAGTAAATCTTTACCTGATTTAAATTCTGGTAGTTGGAATCCAGGAGATGTTAATTGTTTAACTTTAGACTTAGACAATTTGCCTATAGATGGTGCAAGCATTTTAAATGCATTACAATCAACGGGACATCTAGATGTTGTTGTTCAAGATGATACTGCGGTTGATTATGTTAATTTAGAAGTAATATACGAAAAATGTCAGAAATGTCTTCCAATAAGAACAAGTATAAACACATTATACCATGATAATGGTATAACTAATTTTCTGAATGTTAAAGATTGTGATTGTTTAAATGTGGAAAAGTGCACTAGAGCACCTCTTATAGAAACATATTTTTCAGGAACTAAGTTTGAGGCTACTATTGATAAGGGTCAATGTTTAGGTAAATGTCAAAAAACACATGAATGTGTACCAACACCTAAAACTGGAGAAATTTTTGATGAGATTGCCGGACCAGAAGGAATGGTTAAAATTTCTAAAATTGTGTCTTGCGAATGTCAAGAAATGAAATGGGTTGAATTATAAATAATTATTACAATATTATAGGAACTATTACTAATATAAAAGTATCTTGATCATATATTTCATCTTCATCTAATAAATACGTCTCATTTAAATTATCATCAATTAATATCAATTTGATATTATCATAGTAATAATTTGTTTTAAAACTAAGTATATTATTTTTCAACTGCTTAACTGTTTTTACATAGTCTGGTAGTTCTAAGATATATTTACTGCCAGTTTCACTGATATTTAATGAAATCATTATTCTAACTTATTAAAGTTAAAATAATTTTTTTCAATTTTTTAAAATGATATTAATGATTTATAGATTTACTCTTTATGAATGCATTTTGGAGGTTCCAAAACCCTACCTTTTGAATGTTTTGATTTATTTCTTTTTATGTACCATTTACAATGGTCATGTTTTTTACATTGTCCTCTTGAGGATAAATCCGAGCAAGATATTGATGTTCTTACCTCTTCTAATAACTCTTCTGCTGCTTTTACGTCATCAGAATTTTCTTCAGTCGCAAGATGGAATTCAACATTAAATTGTGCGCTAGTAAACTCTTCATCTTTAGTGGCCACTAAAACTGCCTCATCTTTATGATCTAATTCTTTTTCTAATTCTTCAATCTTAATGACACTATCTTCTTCTGTAGATAACTTTTGTTTTCTTAATTTTTCAGCTATTTCAAATCTTTCCTGAATCTTTTTTCTTGCTGCGGCTGAAACTAAATCTGCTTGTTTTTTCTTATAAGCTAAACGTTTATGCCATCTTTTATCTGCTACACCAAATGTACCAGCAATTAAAGTTTTCATTTTCCAATTTCTAATATTGGCTTCTAATTTATCTTCAGCTATTTCTTGTTTGATTAAATTTGCTTCTAATTTAGATTCTCGTGACATTTCTTCTTTAGCGGCATCTAGGACAATTTGATCAGTTGAAGTCGGTTCTGTTTGATTATTGGCTTTCATTTTATTTCTTAGTTTTGAAACATTATTTTCATGATTCTCAACGTGCGCATGATTATTAGCTACTGCCTGGTCAATTGCATCAGTGTGATCTTTTAATTGATCTAATTTTTGCTCCATTTCTACTAGTTTATCGGTTGCCTTTTCCATTTCTTTAAGGTATTTATCTTTTTCTTTTAAATATAATTCAAAGCCATCCTTATCAACTGGTCGTATGTGAAGCATAAAGCATCCTTGACATCCAGGTGAGCCGTCTCCTTGTTTGACGTAATCTTCTAATTTACCGCCTGATGGGCCGACATAATCAGAAGGTTCCTTTCCAAATAGTTCAAGAGCTTTTTTTCCAGGCATTCCACGATTATCAAAATAAGAGTGTCTGAATTTTTCACTTCTTCTAGCTGCCTTTAATTTTGGAACCAATTTCCAGTGATCATCTCTTGAAGGATACCACTCTTTTAACATTTCATAATCATTGCATCCAGCATTCTTCCATGATATACCTTCCATACATTGTTTTTGTAAAGCATCTTCCCCATCAGGATTACTTGGATCCTTTAAAGTTTTAAATTCTTTAAGATTCTTACAAGATTTTGGACCATCTCGATTACGTGAGTTTTTTGATTTCACCTTGGCGTAATCACCTGATGTGGGACATCTAGCAATACTTCTACCTTCTTCAGTTAATTTATAATTAGATATATTACTTGGTGGGAAGTCAAGGCATTTGTCCATGGTCCACCTACAACGATGTCTATTATTTAATTTAGGATCGGTAACAAATCCACAAACGCAAGGGTCATCAATTTGAGAACAGGATTTACTTAATTCGCTTAATGGTCTGTCTTGTCCGCACATAAATTTTCTCTCTTCAGGAATTTCCTGTATTTCCTCAACTATCTCATCATTTAAACCTAAATTAGTATCTTCAATTATAGGATCATTCATAATATCATCAACTAAACTAGAAACTTGAGAATTAGACATAGTATTTGAATTTATACCTGAATCACTTTTTGTTGATTTTTTTGTTGATTTTTTTGTTGATTTTTTTTTACATTTCTTCTTACATTCCTTTATTCTTTTAGCGCATCTTAAAACACTCATTTTTCTTCTACAATTTTGTCTCTTTTTCTTACCTTTAGTTCCTTTACATTTTTTTTTAGCGTATTTTTTGGTTTTTTTTCCTTTCAAACATTTTTTTGATAATTTATTTAAGTTTTTTTTTTTTCTAAACTTTTTAACACATTTTTTACAACTTTTTTTCCCCC